>Ga0193726_1000032_pt1 | contig 361433 bp, 344 predicted proteins | sample H2c1metaG_FD_144928 | JGI IMG/M metagenome (GOLD analysis project Ga0193726, IMG submission 144928) | Soil microbial communities from a riparian zone of the East river system, Colorado, United States - H2c1 | ecosystem: Environmental > Terrestrial > Soil > Riparian zone | place: USA: East... | reverse complement strand
CCAAAAATATATTTTATTTTCAGATGTATGTGATTTACGAGGAGTAGTTTTCATTTAATAAAGATGAAGAAAAATATTGACCTTAGCGAATGGTTCGTGGGGACACGAACCAAGGCGAGGGTTATTGTCGAATGTTGAATAATCACTTACACCATTAATACTTCTTATGTCAATATTAAATCTTCTACCCAATCTCGCATCATATTCCCAAAATTCAGCAGTAGTAGTATTAGGAGCAATTTCATCAGACTTTTCCTGTCCATTAAACCCATACCTATAACAAGTATCGGTCAAATAACTATTTTTATACTCCCTACCAGGCATCTGCATCCCAAAAGGATAATAATCTCCAGCAGTAATAACATCAGCTTTATAATAGTTACCTGTTACTAAAGTATCAGGTTGTACGCAAGGAGTAATTGTTGAATCTATATATGCTTCATAACTATCTCCGTAATTACTGCTAAAGCCATTTAAAAGATCTACCTGTTGTGAGGCGGTGTAATCTGGTACACTGGTTACCCTATTATCAACATCCAATTCTGTTAAGCCCGTGCCTGCAACACAATTGCCTGTTATGGCAGCACTATCTGCCAGCATTATTTTTTTCTTGTCGGATACGGTAACTAACACATTGCCTAAATGATTGGTTAACTCGTATTGTTTTAAGCCTCTCGTAAGCTACTATTAAATCCTGAATCCAGATCAGGCAAATAAGTTCTTTGTACCGGCGCCAGGGTTTGCACATTAAGATAGTATTCTATAAGCAATATACTGAGTAGCAACCAACGCAACGTCCCTTACAGGAGACGTTGCTAGGAAGGAAAACCTTTATAGCTGCCAATTTAGACAATTAAAAAATAAGCAGCCTATGATTTACTATATAAAAAAAGTTCCTTTTAACAAGGAACTTAATTGATTATCAATAAATTGTATATTAGAAATAATGTTAGGTGACAATTGGTACATTACCGTATCTTTGATCCATGAAACAATTCTCAGGTGGAGCTTTATGTTTTACTTGTGTTTTGGGATATTATTTTTTGGACCATTACACAGGTACATCAATAGTTATTCCACATCAATTTTTTTGGAAAGTAATTTGCTGGATATTTAGTTTTATTGGCATATACATATATATAGTTGGTTCCATGAGAAAAAAATGAGGTTACTTATATCTACCTGACTGAATTATCTATCTTATATAGAGTATCATTTTCAAACTCTGATTTAATTCCTATCATACTTTTTTCGGCATACGGCAACAGAAATTTGAACATGTTATTTACATATGGAATCGGCAAAATATTTTTAGATTTTAGTAGCGATATTTCTGCCGTATCATTTCCGTTAACAACATTATCTATAAAAAATTTTACGTTAGCTAAAAAAACAGGCGATGATGTATACATATTAGGATCAATTTTATTCATTGGAATTGACTTAGACGTATATTCCTCGGCTGCTTTGATATCTCCTTCTCTTAAATAAATCTGTGCTAACATTTCAAAGTTATTTATATTTTCAGAATATGAATGACACGCAATTTGATGTTCACACCAAAAAATTGCTTTTTCGTCATCTTTTTGATCGTAGTAACATTTTACCAGATAGTTGCCTATTAATTTATTCGATGTATCAACATTATATAATTCTATACAACGTTGTATCAAAATTGGTAAGATCTTTTTTGCCGAATCAGGATCATTATACTGTAATAGTATGTATGAATCATAAAGAGGTATAACTTCATTATAAAGTTTTTCAGCTTTTGTTTTATCAATACTTTTTTGTGCCTTAATAAACAAGGGAACACAAGACAAAAGAAACAAGCCGATAAATAAAAAAAAATGGACAAATAATTTGTTGCGTTTGTGCATACTTTTAATTTATTAAATATTACTTAACTTTGATTATTTCATAATTATAAACTTTAGAGCTATTTTTTATTGGATGAAAAGCTAAATAATATTCAAATTTTTCATTAATAGGGCTCGATGGATCTTTATAATCATGATTTCGTAATTGATTTTCCTCGCCTTGGTTCGTGTCCCCACGAACCATTCGCTTCGATCAATCTCCATCAAAAACATTATACAAGTTATTTAAAAATCCAAAATCATCGATACCAAACTCGTAATATTTTGCAGATGAATAATAATATGAAATATCATCTTTTGCTAATAACCATTTAGTTGAAACAGGATTACGATGAATATAATCCAATTTTTGTCTGGCAACTTCCCGATTCCATATTTCTATCCCTAATGAATCTCTTTGCCAAAATTCGTACGCTTTATTGTGCGCAGCTACTTTATACTTTTCCAACTCATCTGTAAATTTCAAGTGAGACTTAAATTCATGTGCCGTGAATTTCATAAAACTTCCTTTTACGCTTTCCTTACCATTTTTAGCGTTTAGCTGCCATATTAAATGAATATGATTCGGCATGATAACAAATGCATACACAGTGATCAACTCTTTATCAGATAAAGTTTTAAGCGAATTAATGATGATCCCTTTTCTATTGTCAGGCTCTAATAAATTATACCATTTATGTATTGTAGCTGTCCAAAAATATATTTTATTTTCAGATGTATGTGATTTACGAGGAGTAGTTTTCATTTAATAAAGATGAAGAAAAATATTGACCTTAGCGAATGGTTCGTGAGGACACGAACCAAGGCGAGGCGAATGGTTCGTGGGGACACGAACCAAGGCGAGGAAACTGTGCCGTTAAAGGAAACCAACTATTTTGTGCTATCAATTTCCCACCAATCAGTAGGGAAATGCTTTTCTTTCATTTCTTTTAAGGTTTCTAGTGCTGTTGCGTCATTCTTTTTGGCAGCAAGTTTCAGGTAGGTTAAAGCAAATGTTCGGGTTTTATCATCCATCTTAAAAAGAGCAGAGTCAATAGGATAATAATCCTGTGCTATTGATAGATACACATCTTCATATGCAGCAGAATAATCATACTTATTTGCCATGTATAGAGCCCAGAAGAGAAAATCGTGAGGCGGTGCATCAAGATAAGCTGTTTCTAATTGCACATATGAATCAGTATCACCTCGCAACCACACCTTAGATTCTAGTTCTTCAATAGAATGGCTCGGTTCATTCATAGACTTGGAGCCTCTTTTGCGTAAAACTTCATACCCATATAAAACAGCAAGCACTATTAGAATACCTATTATCAATGTGATAGGCATAATATATTTCTTTTTATTTTTCATAGCAACCCGTTTTGTTTATATCTTTCCCTGTACTTGTGGTGGTTGATTTTTCAGGTGTTTTTATATTTTTAATACTTCTGGCATACCATAATTTATCCCAAAGCGTTGCTTTCGCTTTTGGTGTCCACCCACCTGTATAGGACTCTACTAATTCCCCATTTTTATATACATTCCAATTCCCTTTTTGATTAGTAGCATTATAATGCCCAGGAGGATTATGCTCTCCATTGATATCTTCTTTTTCATCTACATAAGGTCCAAGCTCACCATCAGTAGTTGAAAAACGATCCCTTTCATCTGGAGCTATAACGGTTATACCAAATGCACTTGATAATTCCTGTGCAAACGAAGGAGATACTGTTCCATTTGGATTAACAACGGGTCTTCCTGTGCGGCATGAATGTAATATAAGTACAGTTTCTCCATTCTTTGCTCTATCCCTCCATTGATCACTCACCTTTGTCATATAGTCATTGAAGCCTTCTACAGTATTAATCCAAACATGCTCACTTCCAGCTTCATTATTACCTAAGCCTCGTGGAGTACCATGCGCATATACATTTATTTCATCTTTAGAATCATTTTTCATCCCTACATTATATATATCAGCGTCATGTACCTTATTAACTATTAGTACCTCTAATCCGTCAAAATCTATCCCTTCTATTACTCTATTTTCTGCAAAAGTGTATGGGCTGTTCCATGGGAAATTTTTTGCAATAGGATCAACACTTAAAAACTTACCAATCCTTGCATCATAAATCCTAAACCCATAATCATAATCTACGCCTCCACCATTCATCTCATTACTCTTCTCTTTCCCATTAAATCCATACCTATAACAACTATCCCCACTCTTAACAAACTCCCTGCCTGGCATCTTCATTCCAAACGGATAATAATCTCCAGCAGTAATAACATCCGCTTTATAATAATTACCAGCAACTAACGTATCAGGTTGTACGCAAGGAGTAATTGTTGAATCTATATATGCTTCATAACTATCTCCGTAATTACTGCTAAAGCCATTTAAAAGATCTACCTGTTGTGAGGCGGTGTAATCTGATGCACTGGTTACCCTATTATCAACATCCAATTCTGTTAAGCCCGTACCTGCAATACAGTTGCCTGTTATGGCAGCACTATCCGCCAGCATTATTTTTTTCTTATCGGATACTGTAACTAATACATTGCCTAAATGATTGGTTAACTCATATTGTTTTACGCCTCTAGTAAAGCTACTATTAAATCCTGAATCTGTAAGATCAGGCAAATAAGTTCTTTGTATCGGCTCGGCCTGCTGCACATTAATATTGGTATTCAATAATCCTAAACGGCTGCTACCATACAGATCTACCTCTGTTTGGGTAAGCTTGCCACTGTTGATATTACTGTTGGTGGTATATACACTCATTACATTACCGCCTGCATCACGCACATAATAAGTCCCTATATTACCCGAAGCACCATGCACCATTTTGCTGATACGGTTGCCGGATGGATCGTAAGTGTATTTAATAGATGTGCCATCTTGCTTATGTATGCTATCTATTTTGCCGTAGACTGTCCAGGTAATGCTGTCTATTTTTTCTTTTATATCCTGTGTAATATTTCCTATAGCATCGTATTGATAATTATTGCTGCTTTGGTTATCTACGTCTTCAGTATAATTACCATCGGCTACAGCATCCTGCACATAATTCAGCTGGTTATTATTGGCATTATAATTATAGGTAAGGCTATCCATACCCAATGGCTTACCCGCAAATGTATTGTTACCGTTGCGCAGGTAACTGAGTATATTGCCATTGGCATCGTAGGTAACCTGCTCATGAAAATCATTCAGCTTGCTAAGCGTACTAAATGTTGAATCTGCGCGCCATGCATCCATTTGCACCAGCCTGTTCAACTGATCGTATTGATAATTGTACAGCAATGGTTGATTAAGCTGTGTAATATCTACTGCCATACTGCTGATATTCCCATTGTACAGCGGACGGTTATCGCCACTTAATTGCGTGGTGATATTTGCTGTTGGAGAACCTACTCCTATTCCTATCGCTGTATAATCATTATTAAAATAATTTAGCGAGAAACGGTACTCATCTCTTGGAACAATGGTTGTTGAAGTGCCGTCATCTCCTGTATGGTTAAACCCTGCGCCGGTAATAATCGGGTTAACGGCTTTTAACCAGCCCTGCAGGGTATACGCGTAATCGATACCTTGTACCTGTTGTTGGCCCAGTACGGCTCTTGCCAACGGCCCGTGTTTATAATATTGGTAGAAGGCATCATTATCCCAATTGATACTATCCTGGCTTGTTTCTACATTGATCAGCCTGTTTTCCGCATCGTATAAATAATTATGATAAAATGCATCCGGCTGATTAGCCTGGTAGGCTACACTATTTACCTTACCGCTAACCAGGTCGTAATTATACACGATCTTTTTAAAGCGGTTGTTTTGATCCATTGCACCCTGTTTATAATCCTGCACTAATGTATCAACATTACCTTCAATATCATAACTGTAATAAGTAGCAGAGGCCTGGTGGCCAGGTCCAATATCAGCGGCAGTATTATAATAAGATGTGTATGCTACCCTATTGCGCAGGTTTTGTGCGGTTAACTCAGCACTGCCTGCAAACGGCAGGTAGGCACTATCATACACAGTCTGTGTTATTTGTGTGCGGGAGCTTGCTGCTGTTGCAAACCAGGTATTTAAATTAACAAGCGACCTGCTAATACTATCACTCATAGAAGTTGCATTTACCAGTTGGCCCACTTCTGTTATACGGCCAATAGAATCGTACAGCGTATAACTATAAGCGTTAGTTAGCAATTGTTTGGCATTTTGAGAAATACAAAGTCTTCCTAATCTATCATACCAAAAACGCGACAAGCCGCCATCCGGTGACTGCTGCGCTATTACCTGGTTAAGGGTATTATACCTGTATTGAGTAACTAATGAATTAGCGCTGTTAGGCAAATAAATATGGTTAGCTCTTGCTATTGCTACAGAATCGTACCAGCTTTGTCTGCGTTGTAAGGCCACACCTTTTGGCGGCACTGTTTTTACAAGATTACCTGCCTGATCGTAATAATACAATGTGTAATTATATTCTGCCACTGCATGCACATCAGTAAAATGTTCGTAGTTAACAGCAGTTAAACATTTGTGCCGGTAGGAAGAATCAAATCCTGTTTGAACCGAATCAATATAAGCATTGTACAGGTCGCTGCCTGTGGTTAGCGCGTAATCGCTACTATCGCTACAATTATCAATTACAGGCGGTGGATCATTCGGGAATAACGGCGTAGACCTGCCACATAACATTGAATCAACACTACTGGAGCAAGGGTCTGTTATTAATGTGTTGCAATTATGGTATAAACTGGCTATTTGCGTATAGGTATAGTTTGTATTGAAACGTGTGTTGAAATATGTTGTGAAACTTTTTTTGCAATCGAGGTTGTAAAGATTGGTATCAATTATCTCCTGATAGGCGATGGTACTACTTGGGTACGTACTAAAAAGGAAAGCTGAATCAGTTTTTCCATTATTATAATCTACCGAAACTTCCAAGCCTTTTGCATCCAGATCAGGAATATTAGAGAATCCTGGCGATATAAATTGTTTAGCAAAACGTAAGTTGTAAACTCTTTTTAATCCGAATGGCGAGGTTGGAATACGGTTTGGATCTATATCGAAGGGAAACAATCCTTGCATGTATTTATTATAGTCTGTTGGAGTTAATATAAACGGAGATGAATTTAATAATTCAAATCCATAAACATCATTTGTCAGGCCACTAAAAGAATCTCTAACCAAAAACTTATTTTCTGGTGTAGGCGCTCCGTAATATTGGTATTCATAATAAGATCCGGGGCCATTATAACCATTTTGATCCCCTAAGATAAAAACAAATTCACCCCCATAAGCTACATAGGGATACTGTTGCACTATCATTGCATAATAATCATCTTGTAAATCAGCTGTTGATACTAGATTCGGTGTTACAAAATCTGTATCTGTAAAATTTGCCTGGTCCGATTTGAGGGCTCCTCTGGCAGAAGATCCATCACCTAGAGCTGTACAATCTAAAGACATAGGTAGTATTGCATCGTAATAATTAGTACCGGCAGGTAAGTAATACCCTCCCGCAGGATGTGTTAGAGATTTTAGTTTCAAGTTATAACTATTACTATAAGGTACTACTGCATATCCTTTGTTTAGCGGTGGCGACACTTCAGTCGAATCATCGTATGCATTATATATAGCATTCAATCCATCCACAATTGTCTGTGCACATTTGGTGATTTTCCTGTTTTGGTATATCTGAGTAAAATCAATCCCACTATAAAAATTTTGGAAATCTTTAAGTACTGATTGCATTGTATCGCAACTTGGTGGAGGTGGGTCGCACGGAGCTGGATGGATTTGTATAGTATTAAAATAAATTGAGTCGATTTGCGAGAATGAATAAGATGCATTTTTAGCAGTATCAAAGTAATTTGCAAAGGCATTTTCGCAATTAACACTGTCGTGTAAAGAATAGAAATCATTAAGGATTTGTTGTAAGGAATCATACACTGGATTACCTAAGCTTACACTGTCTCCATTTATATGTATAAAGTTTGCAGAATCGCATTTTGTTATGAATTCTAAATAATCATAGTACTGAAAAGCAAAGCCTAAATGATTATTCATATAGTTTGCGAACAGCTGATTTATTTTCAATTGTATCGTGTCGGTACCATTGCCTGCCAAATACTTAGGAACGTTGCCAGAACCAAACTCTTGTAAATAAGATTGATACAAAATACCTACTTGGCTACACGATGCACAAACTTCATTTACGCCACATTGCAAACTTGGAGGCAGACTGATAGGTGTAGCCAGGTATTTACATTCACTGGCAGGTGAATTACACATTGACCTTAGCGTATTAAGATCATTATCTGATATTGTAGTATTTGTTGTACGTTTTAAATAAGCTGAGAATGATGAATCTGATTGCCCATTTATGGTGTACTGCGTATACAGGTTATTAATAGTAGAACACTGGCAATCTGTTGGTTTGAACCATATGTCCAGGTTGCTATTTGAAACCTGCAAGTTGTACGGTAGCGGTGCTGTAATTAATTCAGCATTGCAGGTATAAGTATTAGCTATACCATGTTTACTGTTGTAGTCATTAAGCGCATCTTCAAAACTATTAAAATTATTAGTACTATCCGGACTTATAGAACTTGCTCCAAATGGATGTGATGCATCAGTTGCTTTTTCACATATTGTTAATAGCATTGGTACTATTGTATCATTGATAGCAGCTGAGCTGTAATTACAAGGAGATAATTGTTGCACCCACTGAGATACATAGGCCTGGCAATTAGATTGTTCATTGCTAGCAACGGCGTTTTGTATATTGGTCTGTACTGATGCAGCATTGGTGTTATCAACGCTTATATCAAGTCCGCTTTCAGACAGCCCATCAATTGCACTGGTAAAGTTAGCATTATGATGTGCCGCTACTAATTGAGCAGTAGTAGGTGTAGAGCAGTGCGAATTAAGGTCAGCAGCAATAATACTTTGCTTGATACCCAAATAAATCTGCCTGAAATTGCGCCATGCCATATCCAGATCGCCGGTACACATTGAGTCGGGATTAAATGCGTTTCTCCTGCACCAGTTAAGGCAGGTTGTATCAGTATTATTAGTAGGTACATTGCCGCATTCCGTTATCATACATGCCATAGTCCATAAAGAGACGCTGATACCACTCTTGTCGTAATAATTATTAAGGCTGTCTGATAATTGAGTGTGGTGTTCTCCACTATTAAATGTTGATAATGGATCTGTATTAGTGCTTCCCAGCGGATTAAAATACCCTCTGGATACGGCACTGGCATAAGTGTCTGTATTTTCAAACTGCTTATCCCATAATAAGCTAGATTGAAAACCTTCATACCGGTTTAGTTTACAATACTCAGGATGAAACGGCAATAACTGTTCTGCCCAGGAAGGATCAAATTTATTTATAAATTCACTCTCCCCTAATTGTTGCGGCCTTACCATTGCCTGAGAAACATCGTCAAAAACAAGATCTGGCTGACCAATACTATTTAAATAAGTGGTACTACTATTAAGATAGGGTGCCGGTGTTATTACTGATGAAGAATCACTATTATACTTTATATGAAAAATAGAATATTGATCATAAGAACTATCGGGATTTGCATATTGTCCCGAAGGAGGAGTGACGTCCTGCAACATGGCTGTCTTTATAGCATCAGCATCAGTAGTCGTATTACATAAAGCACTACATTCTGCTAACGCATTGTTATACGCAGTTACAACCTGGCTCCTGTACGCGGCAGTGTCTGAATTAGAAATACCTGCACTTGCAAAAAAATGAACTTTAAAGGAATCTATACTTCCCAATGAAGCTGTACATGCTGCACAAGAAGGAGTACAATCGCCGCCATTAGTAGCTGTAAACACAGCTTGCTGCTGTTGAATAAATTGCTGTAAAGACCTACAAGCATTCTTGAACATGAATACACTATCAAGATAATAGTCTTCGCCATAAGTGCTTACAGTTAATGTTTTCGTTATTTGATAATTGCCTGCCAGTAAAAAAATAGTGGTATCGAAACTAAAACCAGCTGCACCGGCGCAGGAAGTATCGATCGCGCCGATCGTGAAATTACTTTTATTTATTACGACTGCCTTACCTCCCAACTTTTGGTTATTACAATCATCGGTAATGGTTATTTTTAAATTATATAAACAATCATAACAAACAGTATCATTATTACAATCCGGTTTTCTTAAACTTTCAGGAGAAAGATCATAATGAAAAATATTATCTCCATCAGATGATATCAATAACGATTTCTGGCTTTGCATTACCAGGCCATTAGTTATATTTGATGATAGGGAAGCAAGTGTTTCCTGAATGGTATCAACAATATTCGAACTTAATTTTTGCATATCTACGGGAGCCTGCCCTGCTAAAGCGGTTGCAATAGTTCTTCCGTGCATATCAACATAACTAACGCTGTATTGTTGATTGGCATCTTCCACCATATTTTTAAAGTAGTGTGTATAATTACCTACTTCTGTTCCAAATAATGCGTCAAGTTCTGTTTGATCAGGCGAACCATAGAAATAATTTGTTTCATGGCCATTACCTGTTTGATAAGTTGCCCCTACTCCACTTTGTTTGCTTATCCTTCCTGTATTATCTTGTTCATATTGTGTTTCTGCAAAGGGATATCCTCCCGCATCAGGAATAAACCTATTATAAGCAATGTCCTTTAGAGGATTAGCAACTGAATAATATTTTGATGCGCCATTAGCAGTATCCATTGGTGGCGCCCCTTTTTCACAGTAATCACCGGGAGATAACAATGTATCATATAAAGATTTTTCGTATTCAATACTGGTGGGGTCATGTGCAGTACCATTCAAGCCTGCCACATTAAAATCATGCGAGTATTGAATAATATTATTGATGGTTGGAGCCGGCAATACCTGTATAGTAGGCCTTCCCTGATGATCATAAAACGTTTCTGCAACTACCGTTGTATTTGTTGTATTATCCTTAGTAACAGTTTGCCTGCTTCTCAAACTTCCATCATAATATTGTACTACTATTTTCCTTTTGCCATCTTCTGCATAACTGATGGTAGACTGCCAATTCAATTTTCGTTCGTGGCCGCCAAAATTAAACCAGCCAAGCCCTTTGGGTAAATAATCCGAACTCCAGTTAGAGGCGATCACTGCATTGTTGGGCTCGAGCTGAACAGGGCGAACTCTAAAAAACAATGATCCTGTATCATCATATAAAAGCGGAATCATGTATGATGTTCCTGTTATGGTAACCCTGGTCGCATTATTATTAAATATCAAATCGGGAGAAGGACTAGAAGGTATTCCATAAATGCCATTCGCCAACGCACTTGAATCTATATATGTCCATTCAAGATCGTATCGATCTGCCGAATCAACTCCTTGCCATGATACGTATAATTCCCCTTGCGTACTTATAGAGTCTGTACTATAACTGATAGAATCGATGGCATTATTGGTACATGAAAATTTATACGTAGGATTAATGATCATTTCGTTTTCTAAAAGCAACGCAGGCATAACATTCCATGCTGCACTTGAAGAAACCGAAAGTACCTGTATCTTAACCTGGTGCGCTCCATCAAAAACAAAATTGTTTATTGATTGATATTTTTTTGTTGAATCATAATCAACAGTAAAAGCTTTGTCTACAGAATCATATACCGCAGTTAATGAATTACGGTAATAAATCCTTACCTGAATTGTTACCGTAAAACTGTCTTTTAAAAATAATGTTGACGATTCATTAATTCTTAAGCTGATAATATTTTTAACAGAATAAGGAGTATCTACTTTTGCAAGGAAGCCAGGATCGAAATAATTATAATCTGTTACTGTTGTTGAAGAATCTTTTTTAAGCTGATTCAAATTACCATCAAGCACCCCTACTACAGGTTGGCCTGTAGCAAATACATTCTGCTGTTGCAGTATACACAACAACAGAATTAAAATGCTACGAACGATTATTTTGAATAAAGCAGTCATAAGTTTTCTTAAAGTCCCGGGCTTGCTAAAAATATTTTATATTGTTTATATGCTTCGGTCGGTTTAAATTCTTTTCCATTTTTGGTAAAATATTTTTTTTCATCAAATTCGTTATCATCAAATTTTCCTGTTTCATAACCAGAATAATAACTCTGTACCATTCCCCACTCATTTGCCAACGAATCTCTTGCTTCACTATTTCTGGCGGCAGCATCTACCATCTCCAAAGCATTGAGCCGGTAGCTTACCTGTAACAAATATTTTGTTTTTTCATCGATCATAAACGTCGCAGTTTTATAGTTCATTCCTTTGGGGAAATCCAACACGATCGTTTGAACCTTTCTTTTGTGTGTAAGCGAGATTTCAATATTTTTTATTTTTATGAGCATTGAATCAAGCATCGACACAGGATTAGCAGTAATTTTCCCAACCGAAGCTTTAGATATATAGATTAAAGAATCATCTTTAAATAATGTTATATTGTACTTATCAGTATGAATAGTTTCCGTATTGCCTAAAATAAGATGGTAATTTTCTTTATTCATTTTCATTTGCCCCTGGATAGTCTCTGCTGCTATATTCGGTTTTTCATCTTCTGTGTATGTATATTCTATATTGAAACTTAAATAGTGGGTATTTTGATAATTCTCTATAACGTTTTTAAATAGTATGATGGCCGAATCTTTACTGGCTTGAGCATAATTTAAAAAAGGCAATCCCGCAAAAAATATCAGTAGAAAAACAGTTTTCTGTTTGTTCATTTTATATTTATTTAAGTATAAGGTTTTGCTATTAAACACTAGTTATTGATCTTTTAATAATGCGCTCCTTGTTTCTTGAATTGTCATAATACCTCTTTCAGTTTCTTTTTTAACCCTTACTAATGTACCATCATCATCGTATTCGTAAAAGCTTGCATAATTATTTTCATCGAGCTCTGCCATTAAACGCAGGTTAACAGAATTGTACACAAAAGATTTCATGTTTGCATTGAAAGGGTGTAAACGAATATCATCAAAGTAAACTTTGGAAGATCCTGTGGCATTTAATACAACCGAGAAAGAAGTCGCGTTGGCAGGGATAACTGTAGCCTGTTCATAACGTTGCCATCCTTCTATAATATTACCGGATGGATATACTGTAATGCTTTCTAATGTAACGTTATTGCTATCGGTTGCAATAAGCGTAACATCATTATTTGTATATGATTTGCAATTACAATTATTAGCTTCTTTTGCCCATGCACTGAACACCATCGTTTTACCAGGAAGCGGTTGAAAATTAGGCAAGGAAATATTTGAAGTAGCTTTTATACTTTTCAATACCTGTATTCCCGAACAGGTATCTGTTGCGCCCGGTGTAATGATTAAGCCCGCGGCACTATCATTCGCCGGTAAAACTTTTGCACCTAATCCTATTTGTGTTACGCCTGCAGAAGGATCTATTCGAAGACTATATCTGCCTGTATGATGTTCTGTTGAATCTATGTATTGTTTATAGGCTCCAAAATCCCAATGCCTGGCAGGCTGACAAGTAGGATCACAAACACTGGATACATAATCATAATCTTCAAATCCTTCAAAAGCATTTTCCTGTGAACGGCTATTTTGCGTTACTGCAACGGGCAATGTTTTGCCATACCCATACAATGCGGAATTATATCTACCTAACGGATCTTTATTTTCTATTTCTAAGCCTTTATCGTTAAACATTGTGAGCTCACTATTCCAAACCCATTTGGTTGTATCGTATTGAGGCAAGATACCACTACTACTAAATACCCAGAAAGGCTTATAATTTTTGAATGTTCCGTTTTGCCGGATATCAGTAGCCTGCGACGGATCTGTTTCTGCACGTGTTGTATAATAGACATATGACTTGTTGGTACGATAATTACCCAACACTCCATAAACATATGGGTTGACACTACTGTCAGTTAAAGGATTATAACAAATAGCCGCTGTTGTACATATAACACTATCAAAAGTTATAAGGCTATTTATATACATATCGGTAACTTCCTTGCAACTTAAAAGCTTGACAATTCCTACAGAATTTAATCCTGTATTATTTTCAGGAGCGCCTAAAACGTAATTATCTTTTTTGAAATTATATCCTCCGCACGTTGAATCAATTTTAAGTATTAATTCGATAGTGCTGTCACAACCAAAAACATTAAACGTATGATAAAAGAGCGTATCAGATGCTCTATAGGTTGTTCCATGCCAACTATAGCTGTTACATGCTGTTTGATTTAAAACAGTAACCGGTATACTATCCCGTACTAAAAGATGTAATGAATCTATTCCGTAATAAGTAATACCATCAATTGTTTCATAAGAATCATACCTGTAACCACCTGTGGTTGGTCTAAGTTCTCCCTGCCATGTCATTCCTCCATAACAGGCCGTATCATATTCATTCGTTACTAAAATAGGATACACCGTAAGATAAAGAATTTCTCCACCACATTCAGAGCTATCGGTATGAATATAAGTGCCGGAATGAGTATAGGTAGAATCGTACCAGGTGTAATTGCCGACAGCTGTTACAAAAAATGTATTAGGAATATAAATATGCAAGTTTGTAGTACTATCACAACCTTCAGCGGTAGTATCGTAATAGTTGGTATTTGTGGTGAACGAATAAGTATCTGAAACTCCTCCATGTTCGTATTCAAAATTATAACAGGCTGTATCATATACATCTGTTACTTTATTTGGTTTTACAACTGGTACTATGTGCGTATCATAACATCCGGTAACGGGATTATAGCAAGAAATTTCGTAGGTATAACTTTCATTAAGTAATTGGCCACAAGTTGAATAACTTTCTTTGCAACTTAAATGAACCGTATCTTCCTGAATTATACTGGTAGGAGTAACCGTAAGGTATAACGAGTCTATCCCTTCACAATCAATATTATTAGGAGCCCTAAATCCATATATACCTGTTGTTGTATATGTATGATCGTGCCAGACGTAGCCTTCACTATTATCACATATAGTTGCATGGGTAACTGACCCTATTACCGTCAAATTCAATATTGCGGTATCCCCGCAACCATTTGAATTCACAGAAGCAAATGTATCGATTCCCGAATTTGCATACACTTGTCCATTCCAGTTATATGGGCCACAATTGGTTGCTGTATCAAAAATAAAAGTGCCATTTCTAATAGTAAGATTCAAAACTGCAATACTATCTTTTCCACTTGAGGTTGTAAAATGTTTCGAGTAAACTCCTGACGAATTGTACAATGAATCATTCCAAAAATAGCTATTACATTCAGTTAATGTTTGTGTTGATGAAAGGCTTTCTATAATACTATCAACACAAGTAGTAATAATTTTTTGAGTTTTCACTTCCGGTATTTTCCATAACTGGTTATATTCTGCCGCAGAAGTATTTACTACTTTAGAATTACTATCCAACACTAATTGATAATTTCCAGCAATATTTTTTACTAATGGATTTTTAAGAGTTGTTACACCGCCAACTGATCCCTGCATATTTCTTCTACCTGAGCGTGTAATTTTAAGAGAAATATTATTGCCCGAAAACGGTTTACCAGTAGCATCAATGAAATAAATATTTTTTGCTCCCCCACTTATTTCATTTGCATTTAAAGCCCATATTTTGGTATAATCTGGAAAAGTTGCTATTTCTGGTGAGCATTCTGTGCCCCCAGTTTGAACATGAGAGTTAGCCATCATTTCATCTCCACTTGCAAAATATACAGTATCAGCACCTGCAAAAGGAAGGCCTGATGTTATTTTCCCGTCTTTCATATAAACATTATCCAGCACAAAGTCTATATTCTTGTAAGCGCCTCCCATACCATCATAGGCCCAGTCAGCTGGGTAAGTAAAATTAAAAACGGAATCATTGAATTCATTTCTGGTAAGTGTAAGTACAGGGTTACCAGTTTCAGCATCATACAAAACATTTTCCGTAGATATTTTACTGCCTTTATCTATGTGTACCACGCTATCTAAAATCCCATGCCGTTGTATAATTTTAGTCATGGCCGCGGCTTTGTATTGAAGATCCTCACTTTGTGGCATCGGTATAAGAGAAAGCAAAGACAAAATTGGAGGAACAGACGGTATAGTAAACGCATCGATATTTACACTTTCGTCAGCTCCTATGGTTTTTGTTTCCTGCTTTCGCATACTTGTCATCAACTCTATATCTTGGCCAATCATAGCCGTAGTATCAATATTACCTTTTGCGTCTATTGTCCAAACAGTATTGGACAAATGCTGCTGATCGACAGAAGGGTCATCAACCTTATAATAATTGCGTGTATAGCTTATATAATTAGAATCATTTTCGGGATAAGTTGCTTGTGATTTTATTTTACCATCCATGTCGTTTAGCTCAATCTTGAAACCTTGCGATACGTTGACGTAATTTTTCGCACCAATTTTTAAAAAATTCGTTAACCCAGGCTTATATCGTTTAAACTGAATATCGGAATTATCTGTAATTGTAGGAAAATCATATGTAGTGTAAAACTCCGTTTCTTGATACCCGTTAGCAGATTTTATATTTTGATGATGAATAGTTCTTTCTCTTACTTTACTGTACCCTACACTTGCAGCAGGATAAAAATTTTCTCCCAAAGGTTCTTCTACATATCCTAGTGTTACAGGAGCCAATGCCGAAATTTGTTCATTGGTTTGTATAGGTAAATGAAACGGGTTTTCTTCATTACCAATAATTGGTTCATAGCTTGCCACTCCGCTGCTAATTGTTTGTTGCGCGCCGTTTATTTCTTTAGTAGTTGTATAAGTATACTCCTGGCCATATGTGGCTTCTTTTTGTCCGGTCATTTCATTCCAGTTATCATATACAGTGATTCTTTTTACACGTAAACCTCCCCCATACTTTTTATATTCAGGAGAATTAAGTCGTACAAATGATCGTGTAGTATCGATGAACCGGCACCAGGATTCTCCTCGCGCATATTTATCAAAGCCTTGCAATTCTTCAACTACACCGTCAACATCTTGCAACATTAGGTTTAATGTTTGCTCTGTATTCGGACTGGTATTTAAGCCTTCGGAATTCGGATATGCTTTTGATGGTATATTCAGTCTTAAAAATTGTGTAGCAGCTTTTGCTATAGGATTGTAACTCCCGTCATTACCATCTTTACTGATTCCTTTAAGTTTTATCCTTATCAGATTGGAGCCCGGTATATAATCATACCAATCAGCAGCACTTGTATCAATTGCAGCATACCCAGGTATCGGTTCATAGCCTGATCCAAAACCATCATTATCAGGCATACTGGTAGCCACCTTGAAATATAATTGTGAGATATTTTCAAGGTATTTATTATACGCATCAGCTTTAGAAGTTATATCAGTATTAACACGGATAAATATGTATAAATTATCCAGATCAATTCCCTGATAAAGATCGGGAACGAATGTATTTGTTGGAGTAGAAGAAAAACCAACGACAGGAAACATTTCCATAGCGCGCTTATTTTGAACATATGCGTAATCATCGCTTTCGTAGTCAACTTTAATAGCGCCACCAGAGGGAAGTTTAATTGAATCCATTGTCCATGCCGTCACATTATAGGCAGACAATCCACTATCTTTTAAAGCATATGGATAATCAGCATTGCTTATATAATTACTGGAAGTAGAATTAGGGTTTTCTAATGCTGATTTATAATTACCCCATCTATCGTAACTGCCTGTGTTATACCTGGGATTATTAGGGCCATAATTAAAGACATAAGGATTTTTTTTACCCTTATCGTTACCGTTATAAGTGAACCATATTTTTTTTAATGTTAGTTTGCCCGAATCATTCACCGGCTGATTTATTCCCCGGCATAATTCATAATCATATTCAAAATGAACCGTTTTTATAGGTATTGCTTTGGTTCCGTTTTTTATAAAATCCGCTTTATTATAAAGATCAATTCTAGATAATTTCTGTGCCTTGTGAGAATTACTTTTAACACCATTCTCATTTATTGGAAGTTCATCTTCCCTGTTACATATTGTAAAAGTCGCGATCATGTTTTTGGATTCTATCGTATGTAGATACCACAATTCCTTTTGACCGTATAAATAACTTCCTTTATCGTCCCTATTGTAAGTTTTCATTCCTTCGTGATAGGTAACACTATCAGTGTACGGAGCTCTCCATTCGTAAGGATTATCTATACCACAAACTTTTGAATATTTAAATTGAATGGCATCCCCCATATCGTCATCTGTAATACCATTACCCGTTAGATCTACATAATCAGGCGAAAATATTGATGTCAATAAGAAAGAATGTGCATAGGCCGGCATTTGTTCGCAATCATAATAATTTTCTTTCCCTTGTTGATTGCTTGTAGAATTATCTGTGCTACTAAATGCGGCAAGCCCGGTATTGATATTTCCCTTATTTGGATCTACAGAGAAAGTAACATCTTTCTGTTTAAGGTTGTACACAGGAATACCATAGATATATCTTTTGCCATCAGGATTAAGTACGTCGATCTCTGATATATGGTTAGGCTTTCTAAAATTGTTTACCCTGTTTTCAAGGCTAACAGCATAATTAGGGCCTGTTACGGTAAAAGGATCTATTGGTGCGAGCGATAAATTTGTGGAAGGTATTATTTGCTCTGTTTGTCCCGGATACGCCCAACTTAAGGATAATGACCCTACTCCTCCTGTATTAGCATACTCTACCCGTATATCATAATAGTTATTTGCCACAAGATTAAGATTACAGGTATCTCTCGAAATACCCGAAGAGTAATCTTTAAGAACGCATACATTATTGATCCAAATTGCAACTTGATCATTTACGTCTGCGATGATTGTATATTTTCCTGTCGCTGGTGCAGCATGTATACGCCCTGTCCAGATAGCTGACTCCTGCGTTGCATCTGTATAACATGCTGTGTTATCTACTCCTGTTATATCAATGGTTGGAGGCGCGTCTATTTCTGTTTTACAAAAATTTCCAAATGACTGATCGGAAAAATATTCTCCTAACAGCCCGTTGGTTGAGGAATGATTTGGAATAACACTACAGCTATTGATACCAAATTGATTAACCGTATAATTTTCGATATATTTAGAGAACCCTGCATTTGTAGCCTCTGCCGCTGTTAAATAACTAATTACCTGCGTTCTTTTGTCTCGCTGTTTTTTTAAAACAAGATTATTAACTGGTAGCTGTCCAACCTGATTTCTATTTTTATACCTATCTAAAATCTGACCTGCCAAGATCGTAGGTGCACTCGAGCCTCCGGGTTGAGTAAGGTCTATTCTAACAACATCATCATCTCCAATAGAATTATAGAATGCTTTTGAATTAACTGCCATCTCTCCGGGATTTCTAAAATAAGCGGCTTCAAATACACTATCAGGTTGCTGAAAAGCGATATTTGGTCCAATTAAATTATAGGCATCGTTCCATGGATCACTCGTAGTAGCTGTGTTACTAAAATTAATATCTACACCTTCGTGTGCCAAAGAACCATAACCTAAATCAACGGATCCTCCTCCCGAAATACTTCTCGTAGACATAGAGTGATCAAATACATAACCCAAATCCCCCCTATATGCCCTGAACATTCCTCCTATTCCCTCACCACTTATAGAGAATGCATCATAAGTATATGCCGGAATACCAATGCACGGAATTGAAGGAGATACTCTATACGCCATTTCTTTATTGGTATTAAAATCCAATAAAGAACCAGTATTGGATGAGCCGTCCTGATAATGCAGATAACCATAAGCGGGCCGTATTGATGTCATATCCGCTTCCGCGATATATTGATCTGACACATACCCACTAACAAAATAACTTGGATGAGCTGCTGAATACTCCAGTCCTAGCTTACCTGTAAACGTAAATTGAGAACTAGTAAATGGTATACTTATAGTGGGTGTAAAAGAAGGAGAGCAAAAAGAAATAGTACCTGATAAACCTCCGATATTTTCTTGATTTGGATTTCCTTTTTGATCTCTTTTTTGGTTATTAAAAGATTTTATACCTACATTCATTTGCAATCCTGACAACCCAGTTCTGGTATTGTATGGAGCCGCTATTGAAAAATCACCTCCGACTCCGCCCTTGGAATCTCCTGCCAACTGGGCCGTTTTTGCAGAAAAAGAAGGAACGATAGTTAGTCCGTCTTGCGTATTACTAGTAATTGATAGTCCTCCGGTTAATTTCCCTGATCCTTTGGATCCAGCGGTAATGCTTGCATTTACACCATACTCTGCACCCCAGCCTTTATAAGAATTATAAAAGAATCCTGCCGAGCTTGAGGCAGACAAAGGAAATCCATCAACTTCGATATCGCCACCGATTGTTCCGCCCGTTGTTTTGTTATCTTTTAATGTTGTTGTTTTGATAACAGAATCAACGCCATCAAAATCATCTGGTAATCCCCGTAGATTGCGCGTGATAGTTCCAGGATTAATATTCCATCCCAAACCTACCCAACTAGCTTCCTGATCCATCGATATACCGCTTCTGTAGGCAATATTTATGGGATATCCGCCAACATCCATTAACGGGATATTGTAAGAAAAATCCCCTGTAAAGAGATCTACCATATTAGAACTGTTTACAGATTGGAAAGATTGCATTTCGGGTTGGCCGGGGCCTATTTTGCTATCGGTTTGATTTTTAATTTTCGACAAAGAACAAAAATATTTACCTCCTTTATCTGCGGTTTTTTTTGATTTGCTTTCTACTGATACAGTAGTATTATCATCATCAAGATTAAAAAAAATATTTTTCTTTTTTGAATGACTATATCTGTCATAGCTATTAGGCATATAACCTTTATTAATATTCATTGCTGAAGCAGAAAATACCATTTCACTATAAAAAATAATGAATAATATCCATGAGATATGCTTTTGATATTTATTTGCTAGAAATTGTAACATTGACCTATACGGATTTATATTATTTTGAATGTAAGAATTTTGCATTCCAATATTCAGATCGGGAATTTATCAATTGAAACAAATAAATTTTATTTATTTCAAAATGATTTTTCAATGATATATCAATAAAATTTTTACCTGGCTTTAATTGGAGCTTCCCACTTTGCGCAATATTATTGTTAGCATTATCAAGTGCGATTATTTTATAATCAATTGTTTTATCGTTTAGCTCATTATCATATTCTACCCGTAGATCTCCTTTACAAATGGCTGCACCAGCTTCAAGATTTCTTTTTAAGGTTATGAAGGGCATTTCTGTAGACGGTTTTAATTGAACAGAATTTGTATCAATTTTAAAATCAAATACATCTGTCTTGGCCGCATAATTTTCTCCATCTTGCGCAATAATTTGCCAGGCATACCATTTACCTTGTTCAAATGACGGGTATGCCCCTGTATAATTCATTGAATTAGTTGGCACATTCAAGTCCATATAAAAAGGAGCGTTCAACTCAACAGCTTCTTGGGGCTGTTGTCCAGAAAGGATCTCTGCTATTACCAATTCATAATGTAATTGTTGAAACATAGTAAACGGAGATGGTGGCACCCAGCTAAATTGACCTGGCTGCACTTTTAAAACAGAACTATCTGAAGGCATTATCAGCATTGGTGGACTTAAAGGGGCTACATCAAAAGGGGCACATGCTTCATTAAGTTCGCCACTTAAGTGGCCACTTCCCATTAATTTAAAACAAGCCATATAACTTCCTATTGGTAAAAATTGTCCACTGATATTTCCTGAGGAAAAATATGAATACTGTATTGGATTAAGGTTTGCTTCAGTTAATTGTTTTGTTCCTGCCGGTAATGTAAAAGAAGATGTTGTTGCAGACATAATTTCCAAACCTGTTCTCCTGTCTTGCAAACTCAATTGTAAATAGCATTCTTGCATGCTCCCTGAATTATTAATTGCCAAGACATTCCATAATTGACTTTTTTGAAAAAAGCCAACTTGCGGCAACAGAGGCTGCAAGGTTATTTGAGCGGTGCCCAGATAACCAATAAGAGAAAACCCTATTGCGATGATTATTTTTTTCATAGATACTTTGTTAGATCACTCCCTTAGTATATATATCAGTATTGTGTTATTATTTCTGAAGCGACATTTTTAAATCATCTACTTCTTTTTTAAGTTGCTTTAATTGTTCGTTCTCATTCTTGAGTTCTTCTATTTCCTTATTTTGATTATCGATCGCTTTATTTTGATTATCCATCGCTTTATTTTGATCTATAATGTATAAAGTCAATTCTTCTATTTTTTGTAATAATATCTTCTGATTTTCGCCTAAATCAATTCCATTTTTTTGAACATCCATTGCAGACGGAACATCTGGCAAATGTTTATTTTGTTGGATATAGTTCTCAACACTAGTTAAAGAAGGTAATTGATAATTATTATCAAAAACAAAATCCGACCAACTGCTGATATCCACTTTTACTCTTCTGGTACGTATCCCTTTTTCGACATAAAGTTTGTAACTGGTATCTGTAATATTAGTAACGCCGATCCCTACACGCCCCAAACTATCAATGATCATTTTCTCAGTATTATTAGTTCGAAAACGTACACTCACATTGTTGGAAGACCCTATATAATTGCTACCTGCCGTAGCAATGTTGCCATTTAAATTCCAAGCCGTGCTTCCCGCATTAGGTTGTAAACTTAGATTTCCATTGCCCGACACATCAGTTAATACATAACCTGCTCCTGTTGGAAGACCTTTTGCTTTTATTGTATGTATGCTATCTGAAATTGCAAATTGACCGGATGATGCCACAGCATTATATCCTAAAGCAATAGAATTTGAAACTAGTGAATCCGTTGTAGTTGCCTGGTAGCCAAGTGCAGTATTATTATTCCCTCTTGTAGTAACTCCTAAAGAAAGGTATCCTACTCCTGTATTATTATTGCCTTTTGTGTTAGCACCTAAAGATGCAAACCCTACTGCCGTGTTATACTGACCTAAAGTATTAGCTATTAAAGAACTAGATCCGAAAGCTGAGTTATCTATTGTTCCTTGGTTTTTATACAAAGCCCATGCACCCACTCCTGTATTATCATGTCCGGTATTATCGGTCAATTCTGAAAATGCACCTACAGCTGTGTTATCATAGCCAGATTGATTTGCTTGTAACGTACCAGCTCCAACCGCGGCATTATTATAACCAGATGTATTACTATTTAAAGAATTGTAGCCAACTGCTGAGTTTTCATTACCCGTTGTATTATTTAGTAATGTAGTCACTCCCCAGGAAGTATTTTGTAACGAAGAATCTAGTAAGCCTGCTATTTTATTATCTCTTTTAAAAACAACATCCTGATTATCCTTTGTACCAATAAAATTAGTTGTACTGGATGTACCGGAATTCCCTGTCAAACTCCATGCTGTGCTTCCAGCATTGGGTTGCAAACTTAAATTACCATTACCTGCAGTATCAGTTAACACATAACCTCTTCCTGTTGTAAGACCTTTCGCTTTAATGGTATGTATACTATCTGAAATTGCTAATTGGTTAGATGATGCCAACGCTTTATATCCTAACGATATAGAAAATGAAGCGCTTGTATCTGTAACATCTGCCAGGTATCCAAGTGTAGTGTTTCCTGCACCTGTTTTAGTCGTAACTAATGCATTTGCACCTACAACAGTATTACCCGATCCTGTTGTAGCATTATATAAAGACTGATAACCCATTACTGTGTTATAGGACACAGACGTAGCATAACGTAAACTACTGCTACCTATTGCTGTATTATAAGAAGAAGAACCTGCAATACTAGTAGCTGCAACTTGTCCTACAGCAGTATTATTATTACCAGCCGTATTTGAACCTAATGCGCCCATACCTATACCTGTGTTATAACCACCCTGCCTAGTAGCAAGTAAAGAAGCATAGCCTAAAGCTGTATTAGCTACTCCAGAAGTATCAAGTGCTAAACTTGATACACCAATAGCAGTATTAAATGTTCCGGTAGGGTTACTAGCTAAAGAATTAACTCCCCAAGAAGTATTGTTATACCATAAATCAAGCAGTCCCGAGACTGTCCCATTTCTTTTAAAAACAATATCTTGATTATCGTTTGTACCGATATAATTAGTGCCACCGGATGTTCCCGAATTTCCTGTTAAACTCCATGCTGATATAATACTAATAGCTAAAGTTTGACTGACAGATCCACTTGAATTAGTTGCTGTAATGGTATCAGCATAATAACCTGCTACTGTTGGCGTACCACTTATTACACCCGTAGTTGTATTAACGCTTAATCCTGTAGGAAGAGAAGATGTACTAAAACTAGTCGGCGTATTAAGTGCTTTAATAGTGTAAGAAAATGCAGATCCTACTATACCCGTTGCTGCTGTGGCACTTGTAATCACAGGTATAGTACTAGGCGACGATGATTTTGAAAATGCAGAAAATCCTGATAATAGAGTAATACACAGTATTATAAATTGCAGTGTATGAAAAACACTTTTCCTCTTCAATGAGGGTAGAAGGATTTTATAAATCATTTTATTGTTTTTAATAGGTATGAATTCTTATAAAGCGAATTATATCAATATTTTGATATAATAACATCTTTTACTAAATATAAACTAGATTAATTGAATTTGACGATTAATTATTATAAAGAATTACTTCGATGCAAATGGATTATTGACCAGAAAATATTATAAAGCCTTGCGAACATAGATATAAATTTAAAAAAAACAAAATTCTTATTAAAAATTGAATTAGAATTAGTAAAATTTAATTTTTAATTAATAAGAATGTGCAACCTAGTAATTCTTTATACCTTTTACATAGAATTCAAACCTCACGACTTCTTAAAGGCTAAATCATTAATGTATAGTTCGTTCGAAAAAAGGTGAAACAAAAATGACTGTGATGCATGGATTAAGTTTTTCAGTTTTCTTAGGTACCTGAAATCCTGAAATTTCTGCTCTATGGCGTTTATAAGCACATTGGCCGACATTTGCCGATCAGTAAACCGCATTACTTTCTCGTCCCATTTCTTTAATTCTTGTGGGAATATTTCAATATTTAGGCGCATTTCAGCCTTTTCCTGTCCAATACAACCCTTACACACATTGGGATCTTACTGGTTTTCCGGTTGGTTTTTAGGATGTTGGGATAGAACAAAATTGATAAAATCATCTTCATGGTTTATTTGGTGAAACAAGATCCGACAATGGTGAAACATTTCGTGAACCAAAAACCGATGAAAGTGAAATAATTCGGGGTGGGATGAAACTAAAACCCCTGTCAACATTGAGTTACAGGGGATTCGTGTTTAGTGAAACATTGTTGGTGACCGCGTTAGGATTCAAACCTAAAACCTTCTCATCCGTAGTGAGACGCTCTATTCAGTTGAGCTACGCAGCCATTTTATCAGAATAAACGAGTAGTGAATTACTACTCTCCATCCAAATGGGATGCAAAAATAGAGATTTATTTTATTCATCCCAACTCTTTTCCGCATTTTTGCCATATAAACTATTGAATGAAGCTACAGTTCTGGTCGGTTGGCAAAATAAATGAGCCCTATGTAAAGGAAGGAATAGAGCTGTTTACCAAAAGAATCAATAATTATTACCCTGCCGAATGGTCCATCATTCCCATGCCTAAAAATGCCGGTACCCTTAGTGAGCCTGATCTTAAAAAGAAAGAAGGTGAGATCATACTAAACCTTTTAACGAAAGACGATTACCTGGTGGTACTTGATGAAAAAGGCAAACTATTAAATAGTGAAGGCGTTGCAGCTTTTATTCAGGCAAGGGGCAACGAAAGCGTAAAAAACATTATCTTTTTAATAGGTGGTGCATATGGTGTTAACGATGCAGTTTTAACAAGGGCTAATTTTAAATGGAGTTTATCTCAGTTAGTATTCCCTCATCAATTGGTAAGACTTATCTTAGCTGAACAGATATACCGCGCTTGCAGCATTCTACGAAATGAAAAATATCATCACCAATAACTACAAATGACGATCAGCATTACACTTTACATTATTCTTGTTACCTGTCTTATTTCCTTTTGGGGGTTTAGTAACGATCATGTGATCGACAGGCTTATTTTTTATCCGCCTGCTGTGACTGAAAACAAAGAATGGTATCGCTTTTTTACCTGTGGTTTGATACATAGGGATATTCCGCACCTAGTGTTTAATATGTACGCTTTGTTTCTTTTCGGACAAGGACAACAAAAAACAGGAACAGAATATATGTTCGAATATGTTTTTGATGAAAAAGGAAAATTCCTGTACCTCATCATGTACGTATTGGCATTGGCCGTTTGCCTGATCCCTACTTTCTTTAAAAATAAAAACAATTATCAGTATAGAAGTCTTGGTGCGTCTGGCGCTGTATCGGCAGTAGTATTTGCCTATATTACGATCAATCCATTACAAGGTGTTGGATTGATATTTATTCCTGTATTTATGCCGGGGTTTTTATTTGGCGCTATTTACCTGCTCATATCTTATTTATTATCAAAAAGAAAAGGTAGCTCTATCAATCACTCTGCACACATATGGGGAGCGCTATTTGGTGTAGTGTTTGTTTTAGTTATGGCACCATTATTTTCTCACGAACCTATTGTGAGTAATTTTATCGAATCGATAAGAAGCTTTGATTTTAGAAAGACATTTATGTACTAGTTTAATTAAAAATTAGTAATTAGTAATTAGTAATTTTTTTGACATCGTTAATAATTATTAATTGTTAATCACTAATTATTAATTGGTTTTAACCGTTATAGCCAGTACTTGTTTCGTTGCAGGGGTAATTTTAAATCTATCATCGATCCTTAAACCTACGATCCACACAATTTTTTTATCCATTTCAATTACCCAAATATTTTGTTTATCACTCAATGATAATTTCTGATCGATAAAAAACCGGCTTAGCTTTTTCTTTTTTTGCATACCTAAAGGATAGAAATAATCTCCCTGTTTCCATTTGCGTAATAACAAAGGAAATGTAATGGCATCTGCATTTAGCTGCGCGATCAATGCATTATTCTGGATCTTGAAGTTTGTATTAGAGAGTTTTTCCAGTCCAACTATTCCTTTACTAAACTCAATACTCCATTGATTGTCTTCAATTAAAATATGTTGCGCTTCTGTTGATTGATTGGGTGAGATAATGATCCAGTTTCTATTCTTGATCATCCTGTGCGTAGCTGATTGAATATATTTCCCTGTTTCGCTTTGCAACAAGCTCACGGCATCTGTTGTTTGATGCGCCGTGAAGCCGTACTCTTTAATTATTTCGTACACCACCGTTTCTAAAGGGGTCGTCTTCAATAATTTTAATACAGGAATATGCACTTCATTTCCTTTGTGCTCCAGTAATTTTTTCTTGTGCAGGCTGATCGACTGTTGATACAGTTCTTCTACGCCGGTAAATCTTGCAATATTTTTTAGGATATTTTCTTTGGCACCGGGATAACTTTTTTCGATCAATGGTAAAATATTATTTCTAAAATGATTCCTTGTGTAATCACTTTCCAAATTGGTATGATCGGTAACATGCGATAAATTGCTTTCCAGTAAAAATATCTCCAGGTCACTTCTTTTAGCAAATAATAATGGCCTTACAATATTATTTTGTTTTGGTAAGATGCCACGCAACCCTTTGATGCCTGTTCCTCTGAAAAATTGCATTACTACTGTTTCGATATTATCATCCGCATGATGAGCTGTCAGGATATATTGAAAACCGTTAGTCGTTCTTATTTCTTCAAACCATTGATACCGCAGGTCTCTCGCCGTTTCTTCGATAGATTTTTTTTCCTGCGCAGCAATATCATTGGTATCAAAATGTTGTACATAAAAAGGCGCGCCGTATTTTGTAGCAAGCTGCTGTACAAATTTTTCATCACGATCGCTGTCGGCTCCTCTTAAATGAAAATTACAATGGGCAATAGCAAAATCAAATCCTGCCTGTTTTGTTAATTCGCACAATACAACGGAATCTACTCCCCCGCTAACGGCAATAAGCAACTTGTCTTTTTGTTGAAAAAGATGTTGCTTGTTAATGTAGGTTTTATATTGTTGAAGTAGGTGCATGTTATTTTTTGTGTGCGAATTTTTTGTCTGAACCATTGATTGAAGTTGATTGAAATGATTATTTTGATTTTAAAATCAGCTAAATAAAAATAATCAGCTTCAATCAATGGTTCAGACTTACTCCGTTATCTCCTCATAAGCGCCCTGCAATTCATTATACGAATGATTGTCGCCTGCTTTTTTTGCCGCAGCCATTCCTTTTTCATAAATGCTTACTGCCAGCGGAATTTCGTTTGTTCTTTCCAGTAACTTTCCTAAATGATAGTAAGATCCGACATAACCCGGTTCTCTTTCCAGGATGGCTGTAAACAATTTTTTTGCCTCCAGATCGTTATTGATCTTGACATACTCAAGTGCTAAAGCATGTTGCAAAAAACTGTCTTCGGGAGATGCTGCTAAAAACTCTTTTAATTTATCTATCCTTTCCATAATGTGCCGAATGCTTGATGCAAAATGCTTAACGCTTTCTGCTTTTTTATTTTTTACTTTTCACTTTTTACTTCTAACTTTAACTAACGTTGCATAAACAACTTATTTACCTAATAAAACAAGCTATATGAAGATCCTCGTTTGTATCAGTAAAACACCTGATACTACTGCAAAAATAGCCTTCACCGATAACAATACGAAATTCGCTTCTGACGGCGTACAATGGATCATCAATCCATACGACGAATGGTATGCATTGGTTCGTGCTATCGAGCTGAAAGAGGCTGCTGCAGATACTATCATACATTTAATTACAGTGGCTGGCGCAGATAGCGAGCCCATTATCCGCAAAGCATTAGCTCTTGGTGGCGATGAAGCTATTCGCGTGAACGCTGATAGTCATGATAGTTTTTACATCGCTTCGCAGATAGCAGCGATTGCTAAAGAAGGCGCATACGATATTATCTTCACCGGAAAAGAAACGATCGATTACAATGGTTCTTCGATCGGTGGCATGGTGGCTGAGTTATTGGATATGCCCTATATCTCCCTGGCCACAAAATTTGACCTGGCAGGAACAGCGGCTACGATCAACCGTGAAATTGAAGGTGGCGAAGAAACAGATAAAGTTACCCTACCCGTTGTAGTTAGTTGCCAGAAAGGTGTGGCAGAACAACGTATTCCTAATATGAAAGGTATTATGGGCGCGAGAACAAAACCGTTAAAAGTTGTTGAACCTGTTGCAGTAGAAGCACTGACAAGCATTACCTCGTTTGATCTACCTCCTGCTAAAGCGGGAGTTAAACTGATCAGTGCAGATACGCCCGAAGAGTTAGTGAGGTTACTGCATGAAGAAGCGAAGGTTATTTAAATAATGGTAAATGATTAATGGTAAATTGTAAATGAGCATTACAAACTTTTAAATTAAAATTATGTCAGTACTTATATTTATAGATCAAGCGGATGGTGTAATAAAAAAATCATCTTTCGAAGCTGCCGCTTATGGCGCCAAAGTAGCTGAACAATTAGGTACAACTGCTGAAGCAATTGTACTGGGTAGTGTTACAGATGATCTTAGTTCGTTAGGAAAATACGGTGTTAAAAAAGTGTATACAGTTAAAGATGCCAAGCTGACTACTTTAGATGCGCAGCTTTTTACGAAAGTGATCGCACAGGCTGTAACTTCAACGGGTGCTACTGTTGTTGTGTTATCAAGCAACTTTGCCGGGAAATCAATTGCGCCGCGTTTGAGCGTTAAATTAAAAGCCGGACTGGTTTCGGGAGCGATCGCTCTGCCCGATACATCCAAAGGTTTTGTGGTGAAAAAAAGTGTATTTAGCGGTAAGGCTTTTGCCAATATTGGTATCAACACTGCTATCAAGATCATATCGCTAAGCCCTAATTCTTATAGTTTTACTGCAGGCTCCGGCACTGCGGAAGTTACAGATCTTGCTGTAACAGTAGATGAACCAAAAGTACAGGTAACAGCAACCAATAAAGTAACGGGCGAAATACCATTAAGCGAAGCTGAATTAGTAGTAAGTGGCGGCCGCGGATTAAAAGGCCCTGAAAACTGGGGCATCGTATTGGATCTTGCCAAGGCATTGGGTGCCGCTACCGCTTGTAGCCGCCCTGTTGCAGATGCAGACTGGCGGCCACATCACGAGCATGTAGGACAAACAGGTTTAGCCATTGCACCGAATTTATATATTGCTATCGGTATATCCGGTGCCATACAGCATTTGGCCGGTGTAAACAGAAGTAAGGTGATCGTTGTTATTAATAAAGACCCGGAAGCGCCGTTCTTTAAAGCGGCAGATTATGGTATTGTTGGCGATGCGTTTGAAGTAGTGCCGAAAATTACAGCAGCAGTAAAAAAATTAAAGGGAATCTAATGCCGTAGCAGGTCGCAAGTAATAAGTAGCAAGAAAGAGAAATAAAATATTTTAAAGATTTTTCTTACGGCTTGATACTAATATCCTGGTACTTTTATCTTGATACTTTATTCAAAATCCCTTAGTTTCGTAGTCATTTTATGAAGAAAATAGAACTGGAAATCGTGGCATTGTCGCATAGCATTACGCAAACACATTCGTATGCTGTAGTATTGGGTGAAGTAAACGGACTTCGCCGTTTACCAATTGTTATAGGAGGTTTTGAGGCACAGGCAATTGCCGTTGCGTTGGAAAGAATGCAGCCAAGTCGCCCGTTGACCCATGATCTGATGAAAAATTTTATGATGGCTTTTAATGTTGACCTGCATGAGATCGTTATCAATGACCTGCAGGAAGGAATTTTTTACAGCAAACTAGTTTGCAGCAGCGAGGCTGATACAGTTGAAATAGATTCACGTACTTCTGATGCATTGGCATTAGCTGTTCGTTTTGGTTGCCCGATATTTACTTACGATAATATTTTAGATAGCGCAGGCATATTGATGGAAGACGATGAAAAGAAAAAGAAAACAGCTTCAGGCGCTACAACTCCTATCACTACTGAAACAGGCGGAAGCGACAATTTAAAATCAATGTCTTTAGAAGAACTGCATACCCTGCTAAATGAAGTATTGGAACAAGAAGATTATATCAGGGCAATAGCCATCAGGGATGAGATAGCGGCTAGAAGATAAATCTTTTAATGGATAATTGGTTAATTGATAATTTTCCAAAAAGTTTTATCAGCATAATTCAATTTTTAATTATGAATACATTATCCATTATCCATTAACCAATTATCCATTCAACATTGCTCAGTTTTCCAAATTGTAAGATTAATTTAGGCCTAAACATTCTTTCTAAAAGAGAAGATGGGTTTCATAATATTGCCACTGCTTTTTATCCTCTTCATATTACAGATGCAATAGAAATTATTCCCGCCCATTCAAATGCTGTATCCATAAATTTTACTAGTTCCGGCCTCACCATTGATGGCAATATGGAAGATAATATTTGTATCAAAGCATATCATTTATTAAAAAAGTATTTTCCACAATTGCCTGCTATCAATATGCACCTGCATAAATCCATTCCATTGGGAGCAGGATTAGGCGGAGGTTCTGCTGACGGAGCTTTTACTTTACAATTATTGACCACCAAATTCAAATTGAATTTATCTGCAGAGCAATTAATTCAATACGCGTTGCAATTGGGAAGCGATTGCCCGTTTTTTATTCGCAACGAACCTTGTTTTGCTACTAGTCGCGGTGAAACGTTAACACCAATAGGGCTTGATCTTTCGGGATACCAGATCATAATTGTACATCCCGGCATTCATATTAATACGGGTTGGGCATTTTCGCAAATTACACCGGCCTTGCCTAAACGATCGATCGAATCGATCATCCGGCAACCAATTGCTACCTGGCGATCGGACCTTGTAAATGATTTTGAAATACCTGTATTTGAAAAGTATCCTGTCATAAAAGAAATAAAAGAAACGCTTTATCAAAACGGTGCTGTCTATGCTGCTATGAGTGGTAGCGGCAGCAGTGTTTTTGGTATCTATGCCAAGGGCAAATTACCCGCTATACCCTTCCCTACAGGCTATTTTGTCCGTTCTGTAGCCTTATAAATCCAATAATCTGTTAAGGTTTATTCTCAAATCATTTGTACATTACAAATGGTTATATATTGCATGTCTATAAACTAAAAAGATGAAACAACTTTTCTATTTATTATTTACAGTATTTGTTCTTAGTTCAACAGTTCATGCGCAAAAAGCGGATGACAGCGCCCCACCAAAAAACTGGCACCAGTTAGATAAAGCTACTACCGGTTATTATGGTATTAGTTTAGATAAGGCCTATGCTTTTGTAAAAACTAAAAAACTAAAAAGCAAAACTGTTTTAGTTGCAGTGATCGATAGTGGTGTTGATACAACACAGAATGAATTAAAACCAATCCTCTGGGTTAACCCGAAAGAAATTCCTGCTAATGGAATTGATGATGATAAAAATGGCCATATCGATGATATGCATGGCTGGAATTTTATTGGCGGTAAAGATGGCCATAATGTAAAATCTGATAGCTATGAAGCAGCGCGCGTTTATTATAATTTAAAACCAAGGTTTGAAAATACACCTACCGATACGGTATTTACAAATTCGGCAGACTCTTTACAATTTGTAATGTATAAAAAAGCAAAGGACAAAGTAACCGGCGGTATTGATGTGGATGAAGTAGCCTTTATGCAAAAGTTTTTACCATTATTTTTAACGGGCGATTCTATCATCGTAAAAGACCTTAAAAAAGATGAATACACTTGTAATGACCTGGATGCTTATACACCTATAAATTCAGATGCCAAAGCAACCAAGGCATTTTTGCTAACGATCTGCAAAGGCAATAGCAGCAGTGATATCAGTAATAAAGAATTGATCGAAGAAATGCAGGGCGAGATCAGAAAAGCAGATGTCGCTACTACCCCACCCGAAGCAATCAGAAAAGAAATTGTACAGGATGATGAAACAAATATTAACGACCGCGATTACGGCAATAGCGATGTAATGGCAAGCACGCCTTTTCATGGTACGCATTGCTCAGGCATTATTGGCGCAGTAAGTCAAAATGGAATTGGTATTAATGGTATTGCTGACAATGTTCGCGTGATGATGGTACGTGCAGTTCCTGATGGCGATGAACACGATAAGGATATTGCCAACGCTATACGTTATGCTGTTGATAACGGCGCACAAGTGATCAGCATGAGTTTTGGTAAAGATTTTTCTCCGCAAAAACAATGGGTAGATGATGCAGTAAGATATGCCGAAAGCAAAAATGTATTATTGGTACACGCTGCCGGTAACGATGCAAAAGATATTGATTCAACAGATAATTATCCCAACCCCAATTATATCGATGGTAAAGGAAGAGCTACTAACTGGATAACAGTTGGAGCAAGCGGCGATCCTAAAAATGGCGGCGTCACTGCAAGCTTTAGCAACTACGGTAAAAAAGAAGTAGATGTTTTTGCACCTGGTGTGCAGATCTATTCAACCATACCAGGACCGGGTGGAAATACTTATGGTAATGCATCGGGAACGAGTATGGCCACGCCTGTTGTGGCAGGTACGGCTGCATTTTTATTAGAATATTTTCCCAATCTTACCGCACAACAATTAAAATATGTAATTGAAAAATCTGCACAAGATCCGGGCAATGTATATGTTCCGGGTACAGCTACGACGGTAGATATGAAAGAATTATCAACTTCAGGTGGTATTGTAAATGCTTACGAAGCGGCTGTATTAGCGTATGGTATGAGAAAGAAATAATCCTGAACACGATTAAAAAAGATGGAAGGATTAACAAGATTTTATTTTCTAATCTTGTGATCCTTTAATCAAAAAAATCATGTTCAGACAAAATAAATTTGGACAATTAAAAAATAGAACCGTAGCTTCGCAATACAAAACGCTCTTTTAATCGTCTGAATTTCCGGGGTGCTTCTATTCATAGAGGCTGAGATCATACCCGTTAAACCTGCTCAGGATAATGCCTGCGAAGGGAGTACAATTTTTTACATCGGAGAACCCTCTTCCGGATGTTCAGCAAAATTTTTTATTGGAATGAAAAAAATAATCGTGACTGCATTATTATGTGCATCGGGTAGTATCGTTTTTGCGCAAGAAGCAAAATTGACTGATACTGTTAGTCTGCAACCTGTTGAAATATCATCTGTAAAAGCTACAGAACTGGCGCCATTTGCCAAGACAAACCTCACTGCAAAAGAAATTAGTAAATCTAATACCGGTCAGGATATGCCGTATCTTTTAGATCAAACCCCATCTGTTGTTGTGAACTCGGATGCAGGCACTGGCATTGGTTATACGGGCATACATATCCGTGGTTCAGATGCAACAAGGATCAATGTCACACTCAATGGTATTCCATATAACGATGCGGAAAGTGAAGGTACTTACTGGGTAGATATCCCGGATATGGCTTCTTCTATCAGCTCGATACAAATACAACGCGGTGTTGGTACATCTTCTAATGGTACAGGTGCATTTGGTGCAACGATCGCATTGACAACAAATGAATTTAATAAAGTTGCCTATGGCGATATCAATAGCAGCTATGGCTCTTTCAACAGTTTTAAAAATACGGTGAAAGCCGGAAGTGGTTTGATAGATGGGCACTTCACCATCGATGCAAGAATGAGCATGATAACAAGCGATGGTTATATCGACAGGGCTTCCAGCAATCTAAAATCTTTTGCCTTATCAGCTGCTTATCTTACTAAACAATCATCTTTTCGTTTTAATGTTTTTTCAGGAAAAGAAAAAACTTACCAGGCATGGGATGGTGTGCCGCAGGATTCTTTGGCAACTAACAGAACTTACAATGACCTGGGTACAGAAAAGCCCGGCACTCCTTATAATAATCAAACGGATAATTATCAGCAAGATCATTACCAATTGTTTTTCGACCATACATTTAACGATCGCTGGAGTTTTAATACGGCAGTCTTTATGACCTACGGCAGAGGTTATTACCAGGAATACAAAGGTGATTCTGCCGAACTGGCAAAAGGCGATAACTCCGAAACATCTTATGCTTATTATGGTTTACCAAATCCTGTTGTAGGAAATGATACCATCACCAATTCGGACCTGGTAAGACAGCTTTGGTTAGATAATCATTATTACGGGCAGATCGCATCGGCGCAATACAAAACACAAAAAGATATATTGACGATCGGTGGCAGTTGGACGGTTTACCAGGGATCGCATTTTGGTAATGTTATCTGGGCACAAAAAGGCGGACTTCCTACAGATGATTATCAATATTATAATCATCCCGTATTAAAAACAGACGACAATATTTATGCAAAATGGCAACATACATTATCAGCAAACTGGACGAGTTTTGTTGATGTGCAATACCGCACCGTATACCATAGCATTGACGGATTTGAAGCTGTTTCAGTGTCTGATCCTTCGGATAGTTTGCGTGTAGCCAGAACTTTTAATTTTGTAAATCCTAAAGCAGGTATCACTTATTCAAAAAATGGATGGCAGGCTTACGCGAGTTATGCAAGAGCAAACAAAGAGCCTAATTATTCCGATTTTCAAGCCAACCCTACCAACCAGCCAAAAGCAGAAACACTAAATGATTTTGAATTGGGCCTTGAAAAAAACAGCAATAAATATACCTGGGGCGCCAATCTCTACTACATGCAATACATTGACCAGTTGATTTTAACCGGACAAATAAATAGTGTAGGCGCTTACACAAGAGTAAATGTTCCGAAGAGTTACAGGCTGGGATTGGAGCTGCAAGGCACCGCCATACTTGCGAAATGGTTAAACATTTCCGCCAATGCAACTTTCAGCATCAATAAAATAAAAGCATTTGCTGAATTTTTAGATGTGTATGATTCAACCTATACGTGGACAGGACAAAAAGAGATCGATCATACCAATACTAATATTTCTTTTTCCCCGGCTGAAATTATTGGAGGGATCGTAAATTTTATTCCTGTAAAAAATAGCCAGGTAAGCTTTATTAGTAAATATGTTGGCCGCCAATACATGGACAATACCTCGGATCTAAACAGAAGCCTTGCAGGTTATTTTACCGAAAGCGCGAGGTTAAGTTATACGATACAAAATAAATTTGCCAAGCAGATAGATATTATCCTGCAGGTAAACAATTTGCTGAGTACAAAATATAATACCAATGGATATACTTATGCAGATATAGAAAGCGGATCAGTAATTACCTATAATAATTATTTTCCGATGGCATTGATCAATTATATGATCGGGGTCAATATGCATTTTTAAAATATTAAGGATCTATCTCATTATTTGCGTCATGCATACCGTCGTCTTCCCGTGCAAAAACGGGATAGGTATTGCTTTTAGATATAACACAACCTGTTAAATATTTTTTCCCTTCTTCTTCTGTGAGGATAGTAAGTCTTGGTATTGCAGATGTAAGGCCTCTGCCTATCTTGGCTTCTTCATTCAGGTAATAAACTTTACCAGGCTGTAATGTCATCTGCAGATCAAATTCATTTTGTGCAGTAGCTTTGAAGACATAGGTTCCTGAATCAAGGATCGTATAGAGATAAGTTGCAGGAGTAAGTTTTCCTACATAAAAAGAATCGCATTCCAATTTCATTGATACGGTATAAGTACCTGCACGAAGAATATACACAATAGCTTTGCCCTGAATAGGCGTAAGGCTTTTTGCAGCACTATCTTTCAATTCCCTTTCTCTTTCTTTTTTCGAAAACGAAACCGGTGTACCTGTATTACCCTTTATTTTATTTTCTTGATCGGCCTTATTATTTTCATTATCTGCCCCATTGCTTTTTTCACGTGCAAAAACAGGATATGTATTGCTTTTCGATACCATGCACTTTGTCAAGTATTTTTTCCCTTCCTCTTCTGTAAGTAAACTAAGTTTTGTTCTTGCATACATAACGCCCATCACGGCTTCTTCAGCGAGGTAATAAATTTTACCGGGCTGTAATGTTAGCTGCATATCAAATTCATCTTCTGAAGAAGCTTTAAAAAGATAAGTACCTGAATCAAGAATAGTGTAGAGATAGGTTTTAGGAGCAACCCATCCAACTAAGAAAGTATCACATTCCAGTTTCATTGGTACAGCATAAGCATAAATGCTGGGGCGAAGAATATAAACAATTGCTTTACCCTGAATAGGTGCGAATTTTTTTGCAGCGCTATCTTCTGATCTTCTTTCTTTTTTCGAAGATGAAGGTGAAGCCGGTAGATCAGTATTGCCCCTTACCACATATCCTCTCTGAGAAAATGCCAGCGTAGATAGGCCCATACAAAAAGCCAGTACTATAAATCTGATCCGCATAATAATTACACACTAAATTTTTCTCTCCAACCCAACATACCACCTTCCAGGTTTTTGATATTAGTGAAACCTACTGATTCTAATATCATACAGGCAGTGCCGCTGCGTTTACCGCTGCGGCAATAACAAATTATTTCTTTGTCTTTCCAATCTTCGATGTCATCAATTTGTAAGGCTTGTATCTTACCAACTGGCTCTAATAAACCACCGATATTAAATTCGGCATTTTCATCCGGTTCACGAACATCTAATAAATTAAGCTTTTCGCCGGCATCCATTCTTTTTTTTACTTCTTCTGCAGTTATTGTTTTCATTATTATTTTATTGAGGAGTTGTTATAGAATCTGCAACATCTTTCATTTCATTGGATAACCATATATCCATGAACATGCCTGCCTTTATAAAAACAGTTTTTTTCTGTGCATCAAGCGGTAGTGGATTTTGTTTATAAATATAGGCGTCAGCCGTATCTCTTACATCTGCGTCAGGCGCTGCTGCCACAGCTATTCCCATCGAATCCAGTAAAGTTTTCGCTTCACGATAGTGCATGCCTACAAGGTCAGGTACTTCAAGGTTATCTTCTTTTAATCCACCTGCAACAACCAGGGTTACTTTACTTCCCCACTGCAATTGCGTGCCTGCGGTTATTTTTCTACCCTGGTATAACTGCTCCATCACAGAGCCTTTCATAAAATCGGGTTTAAAAATAGTATCGCCTAATTGTAAGTGTGCTTTGTTTAGTATCTCGATAGCAAAAGTGTAATTCTTATTCAACAGATCGGGCATTGGTATTTGCGGAGGCACCATTCTATTGGTAGTTAAATAAATAGTGCGGTTCACTTTTACGGTTGAATTGGCATCAGGCAATTGTTTGACAACGATTCCTTTTGGTAACGTATCTGTATAAATAGAATCTACTATTACTACGTCAAAACCAGAATCTGTTAATTGCTGGATCACATCAGTTGCCTGTTTACCTACAACAGCCGGCACGGTTAAATGCTGGCCATGTTTGGTGATCCTGCTTAGCATCTGTAATGCGCCAAAGATCAGCAACAAAGCAAGTATGCCGGCGGCTAATAAGTTAGCCCAAAACGATTGGAAAAATTTAAATTGTTTAGCCACCTTTCTAATTGTTAATGGTAAATGATAAATGGTTAATTAAATAAAACATTCTTCTATTAACGCACTGTAAAATTCTTTTAATGACCACCCCATGGCTTTTACCTGTTGTGGTACGATACTGGCTTCACTTTGTCCGGGTACAGTATTTATCTCCAGCATACAAGGTTTTTCATTTGCCTCATTTAAAATAAAATCGATACGCACTACGCCGTTACAATTAAAAACCGTGTACACTTTTTTTGCTGCGTCCTGTATCCTGTCCGTTATTGCTGCAGGGATTTTTGCCGGCGTGATCTCTTCACTCGCGCCTTCATACTTTGCCTCGAAATCAAAAAATTCTTTTTTAGTGATCACTTCTGTAATTGGCAAAGCGATCACTTCTCCTTTTGATTTAAAAACGCCGATCGTAAATTCACGGCCTTTAATAAATTCTTCTACCAATACCTGTTCGTCTTCTTTAAAAGCTTTGTCCAGTGCCACTTGCAGGTCTTCCGCCTTATTTACTTTGCTCATGCCGATACTGCTTCCGCCATTATTAGGCTTTACAAATACCGGTAGTTGTAATTCATTTAAAATTGCCGCAGGCGTTACTGTGATTTTTTTAAATAAGTGGATCGACTTCGCTACATCGATGCCCGCAAAAGCTGCTACGGCAACCGTATATCTTTTATTAAATGTTAAGGCAGATGTTGCTGCGTTGCAGGATGTGTAAGGAATATTCAGGCAATCAAAATACCCCTGTAGTTTTCCATCTTCGCCGGGTGTACCATGCAGGCCAACCAACACTGCATCAAAAATTATTTTTTTTCCGTTGAGTGTGATGGAAAAATCGTTTTTATCAACGACCGCTTTTTCTGTACCCATGTAAAACCAACCTGCAGGATTAATGTCGATCTTATAGCAATCCCATTTGTCTTTGTCTACATTGTTCTCAATCGTTATAGCACTTTTATAAGAGATAACAGCTTCGCCGGAATAGCCCCCTGTTATCAACGCAATTTTTTTCTTCATTTGTATATTGAAGGGTTATATTTTATTAAACAAAGAAACGATTTTTTTCAAGAGTTGAGGGTTTATAGTTGAGTAGTTTAGAACCCGTCTAAACCATACACTATTTACCCACTCCCTCATTTCCGCTATCAACAACAAACCTCCATTGACCATTATGTAGTTTTTTCCAAACGCTTACATAAGTGCCCTGAAATATCCTGTTGTTCTTTTTTAATTTAATCGTGTACACGCCGTAAGTATAGCCCAGATCGCCTGATTGCGCAACAGAACCTCCTTTTGGTTCCCAGCTCATGGTGTAAGTAGAGTCTTCATTCTGACTGATGAAGTCTACCGCATCGGCCCCCATTATAGGAAACTGATTGGGCCTTAACAAAATGCCATCATCATCTATATATTTTATAAAAGCATTTTTCATGCCTTCTTCTTCACTCATTTTTGAAAATGCCCTATCTGTATTCATCAATTCAGCCTGCGGATCGATCGCTTGTAAAGGTTTTTTATTAACACAAGTCGTCATTAAAACAGGCACCAATAACATCCATACAATTTTCTTCATATTTACTTTTATTCAATTATCACTAAGATAAAACTTAGTTCCGAGTTTAAACCATGTATTAATAAAAAAGCGAAGGTATTTACATACCCTCGCAATAGTATAAAAGCCACCTGGCTTTTTACAGCTTAATTAAATTAAACGTGTAATTTTTCTTTTTTGGCTAATAATTCATCTACTGTTTCCTGGTACATTTCATCAGGTACGCAGCAATCAACCGGACAAACCGCAGCACATTGAGGTTCTTCATGAAAACCCTGACACTCTGTACATTTATTGGTAACAATATAATAAGTATCAACACTGCCCGGCGCATTGCGTTGGCTGGCGTCAATTGTAGTCCCATCCAATAGGGTAAAACTTCCTTTTACTGATGTACCGTCTGCAATAGCCCATTCAACACCACCTTCGTAAATAGCGTTATTCGGACATTCAGGTTCACAAGCGCCACAATTGATACATTCATCAGTTATTTTAATAGCCATGTCTTAAATTCTGGTTTAGATTTACAAATTGAGTATTATAAAATACTTTTACAGCTCAAAAGTAATAATTACCGAATGAAATTACAAAAACGAATTGATCTTTTAGTACAATTAGGAAGCTATATAAAGGAGAACGGAGAAGAATGGCAGGCGGTAAAATACACTGCCAGCAAGCAAAATGGCTGGTTTAACCTCGAATTTATCGACCTGGCAGCCAATAATATCGTTGAACAATTTTTACAGGCTGATAAGCTGAATGCCTGGGCAATTAAATACCGGCTTGCTGATACGGCCACTCAAAAAAACGTAGGCATCGTAATGGCCGGCAATATACCCCTAGTAGGTTTTCATGATTTTTTATGCGTATTTATTTGCGGACATAAACAAACGATCAAGCTATCGAGTAAAGACAATGTATTATTAAAACACCTTGTACAAAAATTATATAGCTGGGACGAAAAATTAGATGACTGTATCTCCTTTGCAGAAATGCTGAAAGGCTGCGATGCCTACATTGCAACAGGCAGTAACAATACCGCCCGTTATTTTGATTATTATTTTTCTAAATACCCAAGTATCATTCGGCATAACCGCACTTCGATAGCTGTGCTGAAAGGAAATGAAACAGCAGCAGAACTGGAAAAATTATCGGACGATATTCATATTTATTTTGGACTGGGCTGCCGTAATGTGACCAAGATCTTTGTTCCCGAAGGATATGATTTTATTCCACTGCTTGGCTCTTTTCATCGCTACAAATATTTTGCAGATCATGATAAGTACAAAAATAATTTCGATTACAACCTCACCATACAATTAATGAACAATCGTTTTTATATGACGAATGATAGTACCCTTTTGGTAAAAAGCAATGAAAATTTTTCACCTATCAGCCAGCTGAATTACGATTTTTATACCGACCTGGAAGCTTTGCTATCTTCCCTTAAAAATAATGATGAAATTCAATGTATCGCAGGCATTGATATTCCCTTCGGACAAGCCCAATATCCAGGCCTGACAGACTATGCAGACGGCATAGATACTGTTGATTTTTTGTTAACTTTATGATGGATACCCTGATTCTTAACTAATAAATTGTTAAAGGTCAATTACAATAACCCGCATTTTAAAACTCCATCGTTATTTTGTATTTTTAGTAATAACTCGTAAAAATAAAACACAAAAAAATGAAACTGAAAGAAGTAGCATTTACTATCGCGATTAGTGCCGTAACTGCCGCAAGTGTTATGTGGGGTTACAACAAATTCACAACAGGCAACAATACATTCGGCGGACAAGTGCAGGGTGTTGTTCCATCAAACTATCATTACGCAGGTTTGCCCGAAGGAACTCCTCCGCCCCCGGGCATTGTTGATTTTACCGGAGCTGCAGCTGTAAGCTTACCTACAGTAGTACATATCAAAACAAAAACAAACGCTAAACAGGTCAGCAATAATTTACCGTCAAATCCTTTTGGCGATGCTTTTGGCAATGATGATATTTTTAAACAGTTCTTTGGTCAGCAGAGTGGTATTATCCCGGAACAAAGAGCTTCGGGTTCAGGCGTTATTATTAGTGCAGACGGATACATCGTTACCAATAACCATGTGGTAGCGGATGCAGATGAACTGACGGTTACCTTAAATAATAAAAAAACATACACGGCAAAAGTTGTTGGTACAGACCCTTCTTACGACCTGGCGGTGATCAAGATTGATGCAGGCAATCTGCCTTTCTTATTATATGGTAATTCCGATGAGGCAAAAATTGGCCAATGGGTTTTAGCGATCGGCTATCCTTTAAATTTAGAAACAACCGTTACCGCAGGTATCATCAGCGCTAAAGGAAGAAGCTTAGGCTTAAACAAAGGCACCAGGACTAGCTCTCCGGTTGAATCATACATTCAAACAGATGCGGCCGTGAACCAGGGAAATAGCGGTGGTGCATTGATCAATACGAACGGGCAATTGATCGGTATCAATTCTGCTATTGCTTCTCCCACCGGTTTTTATTCGGGTTACTCTTATGCGATCCCGGTAAATATTGTAAGGAAAGTTGTAGATGACCTTATCAAATATGGCACTGTACAAAGAGCATTTTTAGGTGTAGCGTACGCACCTGATGACATATCGGATGATGATAAGACAAAAGAAGGCATTAAAGATGGCGATGGTGTTTTTGTTACTGATATTTCAAAAGGCGGAGCTGCAGAAGCTGCCGGTATTAAAAAAGGAGATTTTATTACAAAGGTAGATGGCGTACCTATCGGCTCGAGCTCAGAATTGGTTGAACAGATCTCACGTTTCAAACCTGCAGATAAAATAAGTATTTCTTACACCAGGAATGGTGATGAAAAAACGGTAGACGTTACTTTAAAAAACAATGCCGGCAATTATGATATCGTTAAAGAAGATAATTCTGCCATCTCAAAATTAGGAGCCGACCTGGCTACGCTTGATCCAAAGAAAGCAAAAGAATATGGCATACCCGGCGGCGTTATTGTGAAAAAAATAAATGCCGGTGCATTAACCGATCAGACAAGAATGAGAGATGGCTTTATCATTATAAAAGTAGATGGCAAAGATGTAAAAAGTGTGGATGAATTTAAAAAGATAACAGGCGATGAAAAATCAATGACGATCACGGGTTTTTATCCGGGATACGATGGTTTGTACGACTATCCTATTTCTTTAGGAGATTAATAATAATATCATTAAAATGATAAAAGGCATCGTGAAATTCACGATGCCTTTTTATGTTAACGACCGTCATGATCATAACCACGATCATGATGATAATGATCATGATCTCCATGATACCTACAACAAAAACAACTGCTTAAGGTTGTCATACTAACCACTACGGCCATAAAAAGCGCCAAATATCTCTTTTTCATATATTCTAATTTTTAAATTGAACAGCACAAAACGTACTATCAATACATTAGAATCAAAAAGGGAGCCATAGTTTAATGAGGAACTGATAAAAAGCTGTTAACGGGCTATTTTTTCTGGTAAACCAGGTAGCCCCAGGGAAGTAATTCGAAGTATTTATTAGAAGTAAAATCGTAATCTGTACCGCTGAAAACGTTGGTAAACACACCTGTTAAATTAATATCAGTCACTTCTGTCCAGAAATATTCAGGGCTTAAATTCAGCAGCACTAAAATTTCAGCATGGCCATATTTTCTTATATAAGACATCACCTGCCCGCCCTTGTCGGTTTGGATATGAATTGTTACCGCATTATGATCTGCCGTTTTTAATGCAGGATGATGTTTGTGTAACGATAATAAGGTTTTGTAAAAATCATGCAATCCAAATCTCCCTGTCCATTCGATCACATCTTTATCAAAGAAGGCCAGTTTTTTTAAGTTGGGTAATTCTTGTCCGCTATACAACATGGGTATCCCGTTCCAGGTGCAGCTGAATACGGCTAGTGCATGTGCCGCATCGCCGAATTTATCATACTCCGTTCCTGTATGGCTGTTCTCATCGTGGTTGCTTGTATAATAAGTCCTGTAAGCTGAAGAAGGATAACTATCCTTGTATTTATTTAATACATACCATAAGCCGCCCATATCAGTTGCGTGCGTGCAGTAATCTTCTGTTTTATGCATCCACTCCCAGGTATAGCTGGCATCGAAAACAAAATGATAAGAAATATCTTCTGTCTCTGCTAACCAGAACAGGTCGCTTTTTACTTTATCTATCGCTGTCCTTGCCTGTTCCCAAAAGCTTAATGGCACCAGGTGCGCCATATCACAACGGAAGCCATCGATATCGCAGGTAGTGATCCAGAATTTCATCGCTTCGATCATTGCTTTGCGCAGATCAGGGCTATCGTAATTAATTTTACTTACATCGTCCCAATCATAAGGATGCATTACGGTACCATTGCTATCTCTTACAAAATAACCGGGGTGCGGCTCTATCCATACATTATCATTTCCTGAATGATTAGCGACCCAGTCTATAATTACTTTCATACCCAATGCATGGGCCTGTTCAACTAAAGAAGTAAAATCTTCGATCGATCCGAATTCGGTATTGGTAGCTGTATAATCCCTAACGGCATAATAACTTCCCAACGTCCCTTTTCTGCCTAAAAAACTGATAGGATGAATTGGCATGAACCATAAAGTTTCTACACCCATATCTGCCAATCTTGGCAACTCCTTTGCAAAGGCATTGAATGTACCTTCAATAGTGTACTGACGAAGGTTAACCTCATAAATATTGGTAGTGTGCGTCCAGTCTGCAGGTGTGAATGTTGCCATTTTTTAAAGCGTTATATTATTAAAGATCAATAGACTCAGTGATCATAAGCAGGCAACCGATGTGTTATTATCCAAATGTAAGGAGTGTAGCCGAAAAATGCTAAAACATTTTAATACATGGCAACATTGTACCTTTGCAGCTGTTATTTATTACAATGAAGCAGTTTAATGTTCCTATAATTTACCGCAGTCCTTTAATTGTTGCTATCAAGAACAAGCGCAAGCAAGAGGATAAAATGAAGAAAGATTTCAGTCCTACTCTCTTGGATCTTGGACCGGTACAAATATACCTCGCCAGGCATTTTGGTTTTTGTTACGGTGTAGAAAATGCGATCGATATCGCTTTCAGAACCATCGAAGAAAACCCGGGCAAACGAATTTTTTTATTAAGTGAGATGATACATAACCCGCAGGTAAATGCCGATCTGCAACAAAGAGGCGTGCAATTTTTGCAGGATACTTACGGCAAACAATTGGTTCCTTTCGATTCCTTAACAAAAGATGATGTAGTAATTATTCCTGCGTTTGGTACTACACTGGACATTGAAAAAAAATTAAACGACATTGGCATTCCCACAGAAAAATATAATACTACCTGCCCTTTTGTAGAAAAAGTATGGAACCGCAGCGAGCAGATCGCAAAAAAAGAATACACCGTAATTGTTCATGGCAAACCATCACATGAAGAAACAAGGGCCACTTTTTCTCACGCAGCGATCAATACGCCTACTGTTGTCGTGAATGATATGAAGGATACGATCACCTTAAGTCAATATATCACCGGCGAAAAAAATGCCGCTGATTTTTATAACGATTTTAAAGGAAGGTTTTCTGAAGGGTTTGATGCCGCCAAACATTTACAAAGAATTGGGGTGGTAAACCAAACCACGATGTTAGCCAGCGATACCCAGGGTATTGCCGACTTTTTAAAACAGGTGATGATAAAAAAATTCAACCTCACTGATAGTAATATCGAAGAGCGCTTTGCTGATACAAGAGATACTTTATGTTATGCCACCAATGATAACCAAACAGCTGTGTACGGTTTATTGCAAACACCGGCAGATCTTGCCATAGTTGTGGGCGGTTATAACAGCAGCAACACTTCTCATTTAGTTGAACTGTGCGAAGAAAAATTGCCTACTTATTTTATTAATTCCGAAGAGAAAATGATCTCGCCAAACGAGATACTGCATTATAATTTTCATACTAAACAAGAGCTTACGTCAACCGGTTTTTTACCTGCAGCGAAACCTGTAAGGATCTTGCTGACCAGCGGTGCCAGTTGCCCGGATGCTTTGGTAGAAGGTGTAATTGCAAGACTGGCAGCTTTTTTCAAGGTTGAACAGGCTATCGAAAACCTTTTGGAAACGCTGGTTTAAAGCAGTTTTGATTATTTCCCGATTTAGCTAAGTTGAGTATATTTGCAGCCAACAATTATTGTAGCTAAATTTTCTACAAGTAAAAACAATCTAATGAGCATCAATAAATTCAAAAAGTTTGTACCTGAATTCGCTATTATCTCTTTAAAAAAATCAGTCTTTCTTTTACATACAATAACAGCAAAGTTTTTTGCCGGCGGCTTTATCAATAAATATGATTACGAAACGATCGAGGTCGTAAAAAAGACGCTGACAAAAAGATCTAACTGGATAGATATTGGTGCACACAAAGGGCATATTCTAAGAGAGCTTTTGCATGTTGCGCCTGATGGAAAAAGCTTTGCCTTTGAACCCATTCCTAATTTATACAAAGCCTTACAATCTAAATACGGTAAAAAAGTAACCGTATCTGATATTGCCTTATCCGATCAAAAAGGAGAAAAAACATTTACATTATTTGTTGATCGTCCCGCTTTCAGCGGATTTAATAAACGCGATACGGTTGAAGAATATGCAACAGAAACGCTCGTTGTAAAAGTAGACAGGTTAGATAATATCGTTGATCCTGCTATCAAGATCGATCTTATTAAAATAGATGTGGAAGGTGCAGAAATGGAAGCGCTAAGAGGTGCAGAAAAAATATTAAAAAGCAGCAAACCAATTATATTATTTGAATTTGGCCTGGGTGGTACGGATGTATATAACACAACGCCTGAAATGATGTTTGATTATTTAACAGACTGCGGACTGGTTATATCAACCCAGGAAAATTTTCTATCCAATAAAAAACCTTTTAGCCGCGTAGAATTTGTAGGGCAATACACCAAAGTGTACAATTACTTTTTTATGGCGTATGATCAAGCCAAATACTTTTAAGATCTACGAAAAAAATTGATCTCTTCCCTTAGATCCAAATAAGTATGTTCTTCCTGCAGCCTGGTAACTTTATCTAAATTGGTCTGCAAAAATTTTTTGTGCTGCGCAGAAGTTGGATTAAAAGGCTTATGGCTTTTTGCCGCATTGATAATATTGATCTCTTTCATTAACTGCACCGTTCTTTCATCGATACAAGTGGTAATGAACTTTTCCCAAACGTAATTGGTGGCAGCATAATTAGGATGCACCATATCCTCTGCATAAAAACGATAATCGCGCAGGTCATCGATCACTAATTCATAGGCAGGAAAATAAAATACTGTATCATTTTCACTTACCAGTTGATGCACTGCTTGTATCAACATTGCTTTGCTGCGGTTATTCTCTACAAACCCATCACGCAAATGGCGTACCGGGCTGATAGTAAAAATTATTTTTATGTTGGGGTTAAACGCAGATAATTTTTCCATCACCTCTTTCAGCATTTTGGTGATCTCATCGGCGCTTAATAATTTTTTATTGAATTTATCTGTGGGTACTTTGTGGCAGTTGGCTACTATTTCTTTATTCTCCAATTCATACACAAATGCAGAGCCGAGCGTGATCAATACCCAGTTGGCCGTTTTTAAAAAACTATGTGCTGTTTGTTGCGATTGATTAATGACTGCCAGTGTTGCTGCTTTATCAGGATTTGAAAAGCGGCTATGGTGCTGCCAGCTGTTCCAGCTTTCATTTTGATAAAAAAGCTCTTCTTCCTTGTATTGTTTATTTTCTATGTAAGAGTTTAGTGATGTAGCAATGCTGACAGGATTAAACAAAATACCGTTAGGATTTTCGAGTACCGAAAATTTAAGTTGTCTTAATTTGCTCCCGATATTTTCTGTAAAGCAAGAGCCTATCAACAATAATTTTTGGTGGTGCTCAATTTTTACCGCAAACGGTTTGGGATCAAAGTTTAAGTGGAAATCCATCTTACGAAGTTAAAAGTTAAAAGTCAAAATCAAAAAGTGAAGATCATCCTAACTACTTTTGGGTTTTCACTTTTGCCTTTTGAATTATATAAATATTTCAGCAGCCATCTTACTACAAGCCTTTAATGCTTCCATATCAAGGTTATTCTCCAATGCATGTTCTTTAAAGTATGGTATCATCAGCTCTGTGTCCATATTGCCTACCAGCTCATCTCCTGCCATCGGGCAGCCGCCAATACCTTTTAAAGCGCCGTCAAAACGCTTACAGCCTGCATGCATGGCCGCATCCAGCTTTTGCTTCCAGTTAACGGCGGTTGAATGAAGGTGCACGCCAATTTCTACATTGGGATAATAAGGGATCAATGTTGAGAGTATAGAAGAAACCTGGTGAGGCGTTGCCAAACCAACCGTATCTGCCATCGATATGATCTCGATATCTCTTTCTACCATCTGCTCTACCCATTCTAAAACGATCGCTTCGCTGTAGCTATCTCCGTAAGGATTACCGAACCCCATCGATATATAAATAACCAGTTTTTTTTGATTTTTGATACAGAGGTTCTGTATCTCTTCTACTGTTTGCAAAGATTGTTCGATACTACTATTGGTATTGCGCTGCTGAAAAGTTGGCGAAATAGAAAAAGGAAAACCCAGGTAGCTTATTTCATCATAAATAACGGCTTCTTCTGCCCCCCTAAGATTCGCGACAATACTTAATAGTTTAGTCTTGGAATTTGATAATTGTATTTTGGTTATTACTTCCCTGGTATCTGCCATTTGAGGAATGGCCTTGGGCGAGACAAAGCTGCCAAAATCGATCGTATCAAACCCTACTTTAAGCAAGGCATTGATATAGGCCGCTTTTTTTTCTGTAGCAATAAAATTTGGCCAGCCCTGCATTGCATCACGCGGACATTCAATTAATTTGATCGAATTGTATAGCTTATTATTATCATTCATACTGAACCAGAAATTTATACCAGTTTTTGGTTTTGACTTTTAACTTTTAACTTTTCTCTGTAATTTATCAATAAAAAAAACGGCAGCACAATTTATTTGTACTGCCGTTTTTTAAAATAAGTTGGTATTAATTAAGCGCTTTTATTTTAGCCGTATAAAATGCTTGTTTAGCAGCATCCTTCTTCGCTTCGTAAATGCTTTCTAAAATTAGTAAGCTAGCTTTGTAATTTTCTTTTTCAGCCGCTTTCAATGATGGCAAGCCGGTATAATAATTATACGCCACCTGCGCATAAGGTATACATTCGTTCATATCTAGCAAAGCGCCGTCATTCAGCTCCTTTCTCTTTTTGATCGCTTCAGGGCTACCGCCTTTGATATTTGATGCAGCATCGCTCTTATCAAAAGAACTATTGTATAAATACCTTGCCATCATTAAATTATCTTCAGGAGTAGATTTAATAGCGATCGTTTTCTTTAACTGGTCGTATAAACGAGGTTTGTAAGAATCTACTTTCGCTGCAGAATCGGGGTTGGCGTATACATAATTGTACAATTCAACACTATAATCATAAGAAAGATCATAATTGGTTGGATCCTTCTGTAACATATCATCATACTTTTTAAACAAGGCGTCTTTCGTCAATCCATCAGTGGCCTGGGCAGTTTCTATCGCTTTCCAATACGTATCGTCCGGATATAATTTTTCTCCTTGTGCTATAGCTTTGGCATAGGCCGCATCATTCTTTTGTGTATGGTAATAATATACCAGGTACTCATACATAGAAGTGTATTGTGGGCCTGATACATTTGCATTAGCCAATTTGGTATAATAGACAACGGCAGCGCTGTCATTTTTATTAGCCTGTTCAGCAAGGCCGGCATTTAATACTACCGGTGTATCTAAAGCAGTGATCTTAGCAATATCCTTATCACGCATATAATCACCAAAAGCGAGTGTATACTGAAAATTAGTAACCGCAGCAGCAAATTGTTTATCATTGAATGCATCTACACCTGCCTGGTAAGCACCGTTATACAGATCAAGATAAGTATGGTTCTGATCTAACAATAAAAAGGTGTTTTTCTTATCAAGCTGCTGGCATTTTTTTAGGGCTTCAAATGCCTGTAGTTTACAATCAGGACAATCGCTTTTTAATTCAGGGTCTTTGCTGTATTTATTATAAATAATGGCTTTATAATAATACCCGTTGGCATCTTTAGTATTTTTAGGGTTGCTAAGGTATTTATCGATAGCATCCTTTGCCTGGGCCGGATCCCAATCTGCACCATTCATCATTGCTTTTACATCATCAAGGGTTTGAGCAAAACTTAGCGTGCTTGCCAATACTAGGCATAACAAGACAATTATTTTCTTCATTTTCGAGTAAATTTTATCGTTAAAGGTATTAGTTTGTGGGTGATTTTAGTCAAAAACAAGCTAAAAAATTCATAAATCGTGTCGCAAATATATATTTAAAGTACCAAATTTTAAATCTTAAATGGTTTGGTACATTTGTGTAATAAAACAGGCGCCAAAATCTTGATCTCACAAAATACCATACAACAGATCCTCAGTCGTATCGATATTATCGATATAGTGGGCACATTTGTAAAATTGAAGAAAAGAGGCGCCAATTATATAGGAAACTGCCCTTTTCATAACGAAAAATCGCCCTCTTTTACCGTTTCGCCGGTTAAAGAAATATACAAATGTTTTGGTTGTGGCCGCAGCGGTAACAGCATCGGCTTTTTAATGGAGCACGAAAAATACAGCTATGTTGAAGCTTTACGCTGGCTGGCCCAAAAATACAATGTTGAGATAGAAGAAACGGAAACAACACCCGAACAAAAGCTTCACCAACAAGCTGCCGATAGCTTATATATCATCAACAATTTTGCACAGCAGTTTTTTAGCGATGTTTTACTCAATACCGAAGAAGGTCGTGATATTGGTTTGAGCTATTTAAAGGAACGCGGGTTTAGAGAAGAGATCATCAAAAAATTTCAATTAGGATTTAATCCTGAGGCGAGGGATAGTTTTACCAAAGCCGCCATCGCCGCTCAGTACAATCTTGAACTATTACAAAAAAGCGGTCTCGTTACTGTAAGAGACGAAAGGCCGCAGGATAATTACCGTGGCCGTATCATCTTCCCTATCCATAACCAAAGCGGAAAAGTACTGGGCTTTGGTGCAAGGATCTTAAAGACAAATGATAAAGCGCCTAAATATATCAACACGCCGGAAAATGATATTTATGTAAAAAGCAAAGTGCTCTACGGAAGTTATTTTGCCAGGCAGGCAATTGATAAAGCAGATGAGTGTTTATTGGTGGAAGGATATACAGATGTGGTTTCCCTGCACCAGGCAGGTATTGAAAATGTGGTAGCAAGTGGTGGTACTGCCCTTACGCCCGATCAGTTAAGGTTGATAAAAAAATACACCAATAACCTTACAATAATTTACGATGGTGATGGCGCAGGTATTAAAGCTGCCTTGCGCGGGTTGGACCTTGCATTGGAAGAGAGCCTGAATGTAAGATTGGTATTGATCCCTGATAAAGAAGATCCGGATAGTTATGTAAATAAAGTCGGCGCAGCGGCATTTGTAGATTTCATTGCGGAGAATAAAAAAGATTTCATCCTTTTTCAATTAGAGAACTCTTTAAAAGATGCAGGTAATGACAGCACAAAAAAATCAGCTGTCGTAAACCAGATCGCTGAGACGATCTCTAAAATAAATAAGACAGAAGATTTTACCAAGCAACAGGATTATATCAAACAAGCTTCGCAATTATTAAAAATTGAAGAAGAAGGCCTGCATGCATTGGTCAATAAATTTTTACGTGATAAAATAACTAAAGAGGAAAACCGCAGCAACAGGGAAACCGCAAACGATGCTTTTTTAAAAGCTGAACAGCCTTTTGAAATTGAAGATGATGCGTTGCTGTTATTAAATAAAGATGAGCAATACGAAAGAGCGATGGTACGCAGCATATTGGAATTTGGTTTGAACGAATGGGACGAAGAACAAAAAGTAGCCGATCATGTTTTTGCCGAAATAGATAATAACCAGCTCGAAGAGTTGATCGACAATAAAAACCTCATCACTATTTTAAATACCTACAAAGCCTGGTACAATGCAGGCGTTGAGCCAACACCCAAAACATTTTTATACGATGAGAATTTAGAAATGGCTGCGTTGGTATTAAGCATCATGGATTTTTCTGTGGAGATAAGCCATAACTGGAGCCGTGTGTACGAAGGAAAAATTCATACAAGAGAAGAGCTGTATAAAGAAGAAGTTTTCTCTACACTCAACTACCTTAAACTAAGGAAGATAAAAAGGCTGATAGACGAAAACCAGCGCGACCTTGAAAAAGCTCATACCGATGATGAACAATTGGTATTGCTGCAAACACACCAGCACCTTAAACAAATGGAAATTGAATTGACCAAACAGGTTGGTATGGTAATTTTCAGGTAGTTAATTTCTCCATTGTAATTTTTGTTAACACTTTCGCTATTGCCACTATCAATATGGCTACTACCAAAAAAGCAATGCACATATATAAGCAATGAAGTAATACTGTTGACAATCCCCAAAAATCTACATTCATAAAAGGATAAGGATAAAAATGAACATATGCTCCCCTTATCAAAGTGTACACGCAATACACAAAAGGATAGATCAACCATGGAAAAATATTTTTCCACTCTAACATATTTTTTTCTGCAAAAACCAACCAATAGATAACTATAAGCAATGGCATCATTACATGTAGTAATTCATTCGCGATCTTCGCTTGCCCTTGTAATGGTTCATGCTGTCCGCGAAGAACTGCATTGTATACCAACCCTACAATAAACATATAAACAGTAATAGCCGCGATTGTTTTTGCCCTGGCAAAAAATGGTTTGGCACCAGGTTCAGGATCGCCCATTATAAAATAAAAACAAATAGTCGCCAGGATATTTGAACTGATCGTAAAGAAACTGAAATACCTGATCAACGTCTCTGTAACGCCTGTGGTCCTGTTTTGAATGATAAGGTATAATTGTAATAATAAAGCAAAGCAGCCCGTTAAAAAACCGACAACCGCCATGAACTGTTTTGCTTTTACTAATTGACTTAACATAGTATATCCATTTAAAAGGACACTAAAGTACAGAAAACATATCAGACCCAAAGAATCAAAAAACAGCTAATTTTGAGACCGAATTGTAATAACAATATGAATTACCGATCTAATAAAAGTCAGCAATTATTTTCCCGTGCACAAGAATCTATTCCCGGTGGTGTAAACTCTCCGGTACGTGCATTTAAAAGTGTTGGTGGCACACCCATATTTATTGAAAAAGCAAAAGGTGCTTATTTATATGATGCGGATGGCAATCAGTATATCGATTATATCGCATCCTGGGGACCAATGATATTAGGCCATGCATTCGAACCCGTTGTAAAAGCGATACAGGAAAAAGCGCATTTATCAACTTCGTTCGGCGCGCCAACTGAATTAGAAATAGACATGGCCGAGCTGATCATTAGTATGGTGCCAAATGTTGATCTGATAAGAATGGTCAGCAGCGGAACTGAGGCCTGCATGAGCGTGATCCGTTTGGCAAGAGGTTATACCGGCAGAAATAAAATAATAAAGTTTGATGGGAATTATCATGGCCATGCAGACCCGTTTTTAGTAAAAGCAGGAAGCGGTATGGCTACTTTAAATATTCAAACCGTGCCGGGTATTACAGCCGGCGTTGCACAGGATACATTAGTGGCTGCCTACAATAACCTGGAACAGGTAAAAAAGTTAGCAGCAGAAAATAAGGACGAGATCGCTGCGATAATAATAGAACCCATTGCAGGAAATATGGGTTGCATTTTACCTGCGCCAGGATTTTTAGAAGGGCTAAGAAAATTGTGTGATGAAGAAGGCATCGTTTTTATTTTTGATGAAGTGATGACGGGTTTTCGTTTAGCTGCCGGCGGTGCACAAGAAAAACTGAACATCAAAGCTGATCTGGTTACTTACGGAAAAGTAATTGGCGGGGGCTTACCTGTTGGCGCCTTCGGCGGAAAAAAAGAGATCATGCAACTGATAGCGCCCTTGGGAAATGTTTACCAGGCGGGCACTTTAAGCGGCAATCCTTTAGCGATGATCGCGGGATATACGACATTGAAAGAATTAAAAGACAACCCATGTATTTATAAAGAGCTGGCAGCTAAAACTGAATACATAGACATGGGCCTTCGTAAAAAATTTGCTGAACTTGGTTTTACAAGATTTAGAATTAACCGCTTAGGCAGTATGATCAGCTTACATTTTTGCGATCATGATATTGTTGATTTTGCAAGTGCCGCTAAAGCAGATATACCACGTTTTAATAAACTGTTTCATTTTATGCTGGAGCGTGGTATTTATTTGCCGCCCTCTGCTTATGAAAGCTGGTTCTTGAATAATGCCTTAACGTATGCAGACCTTGATAAAACAATTGCAATGATCAGTGAATTTGTACAAACATCTTAAGCATGACCAGAGAAGAGAAATTTATGCTGGAGGCGATACAACTATCGCAACATGCTATTGATAAGAAAGAAGGCGGCCCATTTGGCTGTATCATTGTAAAAGATGATAAAATTATTGGCCGTGGTAATAATAAGGTACTCATCAATAATGATCCAACGGCGCATGCAGAAATAATAGCGATACGCGATGCCTGCAAAAATTTAGGGACATTTCAGTTAGATGATTGTGAAATATACAGTTCCTGTGAACCTTGCCCGATGTGCCTTGGCGCTATTTATTGGACAAGAGCAAAAGTTATTTATTTTGCCAATAATTGCAAAGACGCTGCTGATATAGGTTTTGATGATTCAATGATCTATAAAGAAATGCGGATGAATATGGCTGACAGAAAAATACCGGGTATTGAAATTTTAAGACATGAAGCATTACCTGTTTTTAAAACCTGGAAAGACGATCCTGATAAATCAGAATATTGAATACGACGACCGACTACAGACGACCGAAAGCGAATTTTAATTTAATGAATCTGTATTTTCGGTGGTCGGTCGTCGGTCGTCGGTCGTCGGTGGTCTAAATCTTTATACAATGAACATTACCGATCTCGAAATGGAACTGGAGCGATATAAAAAGAACCTTGGCTCCAATAAAAAATATTATCATTTAAACAGCATCAGCAATTTCTTTTTTCATTTTGATTCTTTGCAGGATGAAGAAAGCAAACAATTTGTAATGGACTCCTTAACGGCCTGCTTCGCTTATTATGAAACACATTCCATTACAGATATCAGGGAAAGCATGACCATTTTTCAGCGATACTTGCTCCCCGTAGGAAAGACCTATCAAAACCAATTAGGATTTTTCGTCTTTACCAAACCCTATATGATGGTGCTATTCATCGCATCGGGGTATTCAGTTGCCTATTTTATATTTCATAACAACAAGATATTTCTCCTCACCTACTCTATTTTGGTATTAGCATTTATTGCCTACTCCGGCATTAAATTTTCACAGCGAAAATTATATGCTTTCTGTTGGTAAACTATAAATAGCTGCTTTTACTGGTCTTGTTAACTCATACAGTAAAACAGCCGAACAGATAAAACCTATTGTGATAAAATAAATTAAACTCCAATTGTAAAGCATGCTATTTTTTTCAGAAAAATCAAACAAATATCCAATCCCGAAAAACAGCTGGTATAGAATTAGAATTGTATAGATAATGATCAATAAAACTTTTAGATATAATTGTATGTTTTCAAAATCCGGGTCTACTTCTTTTTTAACCAAGAGTTTAACATAAACATATGTAATTGCGATTACTGTAAAAACATAAGGTATATCAATCAATAGAAACAAGGACAGATCTGTCCTAAAGACTCTAAGCTTAAAGAAAAAATAATAGAGCAATATAGAATCTAACAATGCAATTGAAACTAGTATTGTAATAATAATTTTTTTCATATTGTCTCTTATACCTGAGGCTTCTTAACGATCTTAGAAGCAATAAAAGAAAACAATCCCAGCACCAATCCTGATACAACCCCAACGATCGGGCCAACTAATACCATCATTCTTCTTGGGTGTTGCCCCATTGTGCCGGGCATTTTAGCCATATTAGCCATTTCTTGTTGATGGGTTGATGCATAGGCATGAAATAGTAATACATGCGCCGCTATTATCCAAACACAATTAACAAGACTCACTAAAAATCCATGCAAAAAATAATTAGCTGAACAATTTTTCACGATAACATAAGCGGAAAAAATAAAGATCGCTAACCAGCAATATGGCTCAACAGAAGATGGGATAAAATAAACAGTTGCAATACCCATTGCCAAACCAAAAAGCGATAATTTAAAAATTAAACTCCAGTTCATAGTATATAGGTTTTGATGATTACAGATTTTCGGATAAAATAAGATACCACTAAGATAAAAATGTTTTACGGTACGAATGGTATATTTGTATATAATCTATTTTGAAAGAACCAGCCAACTATAAAGAACCATCAAAAGGCCTTGTTATTGCAGCATTTGCGGCTGTATATATATTGTGGGGATCAACCTATGTTGGTATTGCCATCGCTATTAAAACTATCCCGCCTTTTTTAATGGCTGGCGCCCGTTTTTTTATCGCCGGCTTTATCCTCTATATTTATTGTTTATTGAGAGGAGAAAAAACGCCAGATATCGTTTCATTTTCTAAAAGCAGCGTTACAGGCTTACTGACATTATTTGGCGGCACTACAGCTTTGATCTGGGGCGAACAATATATCCCGTCGGGATTAGCTGCCGTAATTGTAGCAAGCGTTCCGTTTTGGTTCGTACTACTCGACAAGCGCAACTGGGCAACAAATTTTTCCGACAAGTTTACCCTCATCGGTTTATTGGTTGGCTTTATTGGCATTCTATTATTGTTCAATGGCAAAGCGAGTTTTAATTTATACCATAAAGCACAATTAATAGCAGTAGCTGTTGTATTGATCGGCGGACTTTTATGGGCCGCAGGATCTTTGTATTCAAAATATTCCGGTGCAGTAGGAAGTACGGTAATGCTGGCAAGTATACAAATGATGGCTGCCGGTGTTGCAGGAATTATTGGCGGTTATATTTCCGGCGAAACCGCTCACTTTGAATGGAGCAATGTAAGTGTGGGTTCAATGTATGCAGTTGCCTACCTTGTTACTTTCGGATCCATCATTGGGTATATCGCTTATATATGGCTGTTGAAAGTTCGTCCGCCTGCTATTGTCGGTACCTATGCTTATGTAAATCCTGTTGTGGCAATGTTTTTAGGGTTATTTTTAAACAATGAAATGATCGGCGGCACACAGGTTGCCGCTTTAATAATTATTTTATCCGGTGTATTGTTGGTGAATTTATCGAAATATAAAAAAGCTTCGTAAAATAAACTATCATGAAAAATAATATCAACCTCGATATTGATCATTCCAATGCAAAGCGCATGGAATTTTTTTTGAATAATGTTGAAGAGCACCTGATCGAAATACCATTCGACTGGCATAGCTGGCATTTATCGGATCGTATTGAAGGAGGGTATAAATTCAGGTCTGCCAGTGATATACCCGTAACCATTACCGCCTTATTATGCGATTCATATGCAGATGCCATCGCGATAGCAAAAGCAAATACCTTACCTACAGGACCAACAGCTAAATGGGGATTGAATGGAGATTTTTTATACATAGTCGAATCAACCGACGAAGAAAAAGTTAGCGAGATCCTTAGCCTGTTTGCCGGAAAAGAATAAAAGCAGCAGGATCGAATCTTTTTAATCATTATCTTCAGGCATATCATCATTAATAATTCTTAATTATGACATCTCCTCTAACTAAAAACAGAATTGAATCCATTGATCTGTTAAAAGGGTTGGTAATGGTGATCATGGCGCTCGACCATATCAGGGATTATGTACACGCACCTTCCTTTATATATAATCCAACAGATCCGGCACACACTTCGTGGCCAATATTTATTACAAGATGGATAACAGATTATTGTGCGCCTACTTTTAGTTTTTTAGCTGGCCTTTCTGCTTTTTTAGTTGGTAAAAGAAAAACTACCGGCGAGCTTTCAAGCTTCTTATTCAAACGCGGGCTTTGGCTGATCTTTATAGAATTAACTGTGGTGAACCTTGCCTGGTTCTTTGATATTCATTTCAGAACGCCGGGCCTTATTACGATATGGTCTTTAGGGTTTAGCATGATCGTGTTAGCTGCACTGGTTCATCTTCCCATAAAAGCGATCATTGTGTTTAGTTGTGTGTTGATTTTCGGACATAATCTTTTAGACAATGTACATTTTCCCGGAAGCATTGTATGGGCAGCATTACATGATGGCGGAGAATTCCCGTTCGATAATAATTATTATCATTTAGAAGTTTGGTATCCGGTTATTCCATGGATCGCTGTAATGGCGCTTGGCTATTGCTTTGGCCCTTTGTATGATAAAGACTATGATGGCGCTACACGAAGAAAAATAATCAATATCGTTGGTGCTTCTGCGATCTCTTTATTCATCATACTTTCAGCGATAAATAAATACGGCGATAAATTCGGCTGGCAACATTACCCAACTGTATCACAGACAATGATGTCTGTTTTCAATCCGCTAAAATATCCACCATCATTATTGTATTTATTAATGACGATGGGGCCGGCATTGATATTCTTAGCTAATTCCGAAAACCTGAAAGGTAAAGTAGTCAACTTCTTCAGCACTTTCGGAAAAGTCCCATTTTTCTATTACATCATCCATATTTATCTTATTCATTTTATAGCAATGTTATTAGCACAGTACACCGGCTTTGGCTGGCGATCCATGATCATACATGGCGGCTGGGTAGGCGATGTCCCTGCGTTGAAAGGATATGGTTTTAAATTATGGGTAGTGTATGCCATCTGGGTATTTGTTATATGCCTGCTCTACCCTGTCTGCAAAAAATTTGCAGATTATAAAATAAGCCATAAAGAAAAATGGTGGCTTAGCTATTTGTAATACTGACTCCCGCGGATATAAGAAAGTACTCTTTAAATTACAAACAATCATCGTATTTCAGTCTTCTTTTGTCATGCTGAGGAACGAAGCATCTTATTCTTACTGTAGCAGAATGATTGATCGATGATTAGATCCTTCGTGCCTCAGGATGACAAGAGTTTTTAGTTTGATACTTTCCTATATCCGGGGAGTTAGTATTTGTATATATTGTCATTCTGACGAAGGAGGAATCTGCCGAACCAAAACAAATGCCCGGCAGATCCTTCGCTTCGCTGATGATGACAAGTTTATCAATTACCATCATCAGCATCCCCACCACTTTTGGTGGTTATAATAATTACGCCTCCCGCGGCATCGGCTCCATAAATACCACAGGCTGCTGCATCTTTTAACACATCGATACTTTCGATATCTGCCATATTCATGTTTGCACCATTTTGCTGCTTTACACCATCAACAATATACAAAGGCTGCACATTGCTTAAAGACGAAGGTCCACGTAATTGGATCTGCGCTGTTACGCCCGGTTCTCCGGACGCGGAGATCACATCCAAACTTGCTACACGTCCTTGCAAAGCTGTTGCGATATCCTGCGTAGCCAGATGTTGAATATCCTTGCCTTTTATATGGGTTACAGCAGTTGTTGTACCACCAACCGTTTCCTTAAAATAACCTGAATGAATGACGACATCAGTCAGCGTTTTTACTTTTGGTGTGCTATCAACAGTCTGGGTGGACGTTGTAACAGCAGTAGTCTGACTAAACGCAGATACCGTACTAAATAAAGCGATCAATACTAAATAGTTCTTTTTCATATATAGCTTGTTTATTACAAGATGTATGAATGGGAAGAATTACATAAAGTTGTAAGGATTTATTTTATGAATCATTTTTCTTACGGCTTATCTCTACCGATAAACCTTTTTTTACCCAATAAAAATTGAATAGCAATAGCAACATTTCTATCGATGCTTTCTTCTGTTTTTAAAAAACTGATATAGCGTATGATCTCTTTTTGTAAGGATGGTCTTAACGAATCAAAAATATTTTTTGCAGCAGGATTTTCTTTTAATGCCTTTTTCAATTTTGGGTTCATCGGGATTTCCCTTACCGCCGGATCAAAAGCAATACTAAAAGTTGCGGTATCTCGTACTTTTGTTGCAGAGCCTATGCGCATGGGTGTATTTAAATAAAGTCGCCATTCGCCACGAAATTTTACGAGTGTTTGAATAAAAGGAAAATCATTGATCGTTCCGTTGATCGGGATCGGGCCCTTTGTTTTATTGGCTTGTATAAATATATTTTCAAGCACTTCAAGAGGTAGCAAGACATAAGGATTAATGTCGATGATGGCGATCTGTGCAGAGAAAGTAAAGGTTTTTAATTTTGTCATGTTATAATTGATGGATCACTTCAATTATTTTACTGATCATTTCTTTTGATACATCCAAATGTACCACCATCCGTATTTTTGTTGGCGAAAGCGACAATACAGCGATATCATTTTTCTGCAATTTTTGTACAAGTACCGGGGCTGTGTATTTGCCCACTACTTCAAAAATAATAATATTGGTTTCTGCGGGTGAAATAGCGCCTACAAACTCTTTTTGTTTTAAAGCCGCCACCAATAATTGTACATGCTGATGATCTTCACTCAATCTTGCAATATTATTATCCAGCGCATAAATTCCTGCAGCAGCCAGGATACCTGCCTGTCGCATGCCTCCGCCAAATATTTTTCTTATTCGTGTTGCCCTGGTGATCATTTCTTTTGTACCAAGCAATACACTTCCTACCGGTGCGCCCAAACCTTTACTCAGACAAACAGAAATGCTATCAAATACTTTTCCATAAGCTGCAGGCTTTTCATTTTTTGCAATGATGGCATTAAATATACGTGCCCCATCTAAATGAAATTTTAAACCATTAGCAACACATACTTTTTTTATTTTATGAAATTCTTCAAAATCATAACAAGTACCACCGCCACGGTTAGCCGTATTTTCTAAAGAAACTAAACTCGTAACAGCTTTGTGTATATCATCTTTGTCATTGATGACTTCCTGCACTTGCGCTGCAGTTATTCTTCCGTAATTACCATCAATTAGATTTACAGAGCAGCCGGCATTAAAAGCAATGCCACCGCCTTCGTACTGATAGATATGCGATAATTTTTCACAAATAACTTCATCGCCCGGTTGTGTATGGCACTTGATAGCAATTTGATTGGTCATGGTTCCACTCGGACAAAAAATAGCTGCCTCCATCCCAAATAAAGCAGCAGCCTTGCTTTCCAATAGTTTAATGGTTGGATCTTCTCCAAACACATCATCGCCTACTTCGGCTTTCAGCATGGCTTCGCGCATAGCTGCTGATGGTTTTGTAACGGTATCGCTTCTTAGATCGATCATGCTAAAATTTATTTGAACATATTTTTAGAAGCGCCTACCAATGTCAGGAATTCTTGTTTAGGCGGCACTTCCAATCCGCTCGCCATCAACTGTGACTGAAAATGTTTGAACGCCGGTAGTTCAAGCAATATCTTTTGATCATCATCTACATTAAAAAAAGCGGTATGCGTAAATGTTTTACCATCAGCCGCCAGGCAAACATGATAAAAGATCTCAGGATTATTTAATTTTTGCAGCTCGTGCATCACCACTTTAATATTGCCAATATTTTGATCGGCATATTCAGGCTTGGTTGTATATATTACTTTTACGATCTTCATGGTAGTATTATTTAGTATTTACAATTGAATTATCTCAATACCAAATATAAGCTACTTATTTAATTCTTACTGACTCGCCGATTCCCGGCGGAAATATTCATACTCCATCATAACAGTTTGTAATTTTTTTAGTCTTGGGTCGCTCATAGCCGCTGGGCTGTGTTCCTTCTCCAGCGCTCCTTTGGCCACTGACTAAAATCTGCTTCGCATGATTTTGTCTGCCTGCGCTTTGCTTGGCACCGCAGCCAAAGAGGCGCTTCCGTAGGAACTGGTAGAATTAGCGCAGTCGATTATTAGTTACTTCCCTATATCTGGGGAGTCAGTTAATTCTTTTTCGGCTCCGGATAGTCTTTATGCTTTAAAAAGCATCTTAATAAAAGAATTGCTCTAAAATAATCTGTCCGTCTTTTACTTCATACAACATTACCTGGTCTATTTTTATTTGTCCGAAACCTTGCACAGTAATTTCCATGCCGCGGCCTACGGAAAAATAATTGCCTCCTACAACCGGCTGCGTTGTATACGCTCCATGAAATGCCTCGATCTTTTTTATAAAGTCCTCCCCTTTTTTGCGAACGGCAGCTTTACCTTCTGCATATTCAAAATAGAGGGAATTTGCGGGGTCGATACTTTTTACATTATTGGCAAAAAATTCATCCTGAATTTCAAACCACTTTTCTTGCTGGGCAAGCTCGTTGAATCGTACCGCAACTTCCTGCGTTGTTAACGCCTTTTTTATTTCTATCATTCGATGCTTATTTAGTTTTTATTAATTGATTTTTGTTGTAATAATATTTCCAGTTTTTTAAATTTGTTTATCCAGAATTTATCGAAGAAGTTGATCCACTCCTGCAATTCATTAAAGCCATCTTGCCTCAATATGCAATGCCTTTCCCTGCCAATATCCTGGATAGTGATAAAGCCCGCCATGTTCAATATTTTTATATGCTTTGATACGGCGGGCCTGCTCATATCAAAATTTTCCGCCAGAGAGTTTATGGTCAGACTATTCTTTGATAATAAGTGCAGCATTTCTCTTCTGCTGGGATCTGCAATTACCTGGAATGCATCAAGCGTTTGTTGTGCCATGCTGAGTATTTAAAAGGTTCGCGATCTTTTGTATATTTTGCATCCAGCCATTAGTCATACCGGTATAAATATCAAAGTTCTCTATTTCTTTGAAACCGCTATGCACCAATTGAAGTTCAGTTCCATTGTTTTTTTCGATTAATGTCCATACAACAAGAGAATCTAATGTGATGTCTCCTTCGGCCGGTCCGCCTTTCCATGAATATGACAATTTTTTTAAAGGGACGATCTCTACTACTTTACAATGAAAAATTCCATCCAGTTGTAAACTCGGAATTGGCTTTGTTGTAAACTGAAAATCGTACCCAAGTATCAGTTGAAAATCATTTGGCATTAGCCATTGTTTCATTAGTTCGGACTTGGTTAAATATTCCCAAACAACTTCAGGTGAATTTGGAAAAAAGAATTGGTGTTTAATTGTCTTTTGCATAATATGTAACTTTTAAGTTACTCAAATATATACGTAACTTTTAAATTACGCAAATTATTTTTAAAAAAGAAACAATTGCAGCCATTATATTATAAATAAAACTATTCTTAAAAAATTTATATATTTTATATATTGCGGCTAAACAAAATCTTTATTTATGAAAAAAATTATTCTTTTTGCAGCATTAGGCCTGCTTACCCTAGCTTCCTGTAAAAAAAGCAGTTCTCCGGCTATCACAACAGCCGGCACGATCACCGCTACTGTTGATGGAGTTCCCTACACTTGTAAACTTCAGACAGGAAGTGAAACACAACAAGATAGCAGTGGGACAGATCTTTGGTATCAATATGATGCCTATGCTTATGATTCTGCCTATAATGAATTTTACATTGATGCAGAACAATTAAACAAAGCAATTTCAAATAAACTTTATGGAACTCAGGGTGATTCTACAACTTATGCCTATATCGAATTTGATACGAATTCAGCATGGTGGGGAAGCGAAACAATATTAAACCCTGCAACCATTACTATTACTTCAAATGGTGGCGGTAATGTACAAGGTACTTTTCAGGGTACTGTATATCTCTACAGAGATTCTACAAGTGCCGATAAAAAAGTAATTACTAACGGTAAATTTAATATTACTGCTCTATAATTTATATTCACTAACTAAAAACATTATTATGAAAAAAATATTTCTTTTTGCAACGCTGGCACTACTGATATTTGCCTCATGTAAAAAAAGCGGTTCTGCAATTACAACAAATAATACCATTACAGCTTCAGTTGATGGCGTTGTATATAACTGTAATGTTGAACCGGCCAGTGAAACATACATAGATAGCTCAGGTACAAATGCCTGGTACTCATATGATACATGGGTATCTGATTCAAATCATAATGGATTTTATTTATATATAGCAAAGTTAAATAAGACGATCACCAACGGAACTTATGGTGTACAGGGTGATTCTACCACACGAGCCTATATTGAATATGATTCAACTTCAGGATGGTGGGGAAGTGCAACAGTATTAAGCCCTGCAACAATCACTATTACTTCTTCAGGCGGCGGTAATGTACAAGGTACTTTCCAAGGTACTGTTTATAAATATGAAGATTCTACAAGTGCTGATAAAAAAGTAATTACGAACGGTAAGTTTAATATTACTGCACTGTAATTAACGATACGCTTAAATAAAAAGGGAACGCTTTTAGGCGTTCCCTTTTTATTTAGTTAGCTAGTGATTTTGCTATATATCGAAACCGACTCCCGAAAAATTTCATATATTGCATCAAAACCAAAATCTTTATTATGAAAAAAATGATCCTTTTGGCCGCATTAGGCCTTGTCGTACTGGCATCTTGTAAAAAATCAGGTTCATCTGCACCCATCACAACCGCAAATACTATTACTGGTGTTGTTGATGGAAAAACTTTTACCTGTAACGAACGTTTCGCACTCGAATCATACAGTTACATGAACGACACTACCACGTGGTTTGGCTTTGATGCTTATGCTTATGACTCGAGCAACAATGAATTCTATTTTGAAGCTGACCAAGCGAAAAAGGTACCTACACCAAAAGTCTATGGAGCTTTAGGTGATTCTACTACCTATGCTTATGTTGAATTTGATTCAACCAGCGGAGGATGGTGGGGCAGCGAAACGAAATTAAATCCTACTACTATTACTATTACTTCAACTGGTGGTCAAGCCGTTCAGGGAACATTCCAGGGAACTCTATATTTATATGGAGATTCCACAAGCACCAATACAAAAGTAGTTACCAATGGAAAATTTAATATTCCTGTTCTTTAATTAGATACAACGCTTTATAAAAAAGGAACGCTTTTGAAAGCGTTCCTTTTTTATTTAATTGAATCATTCTATTATTACTTTAATAATTTTAATCATATATAATTTTTCTAAAAAAAAAATTATCTTGCATAAAATCAAAACCAACATCATGAAAAAAATGATCCTTTTCGCAGTGCTAGGACTGCTTACCCTGGCTTCTTGTAAAAAAAGCAGCTCTCCGGCCATTACAACACCCAACACAATTACCGCTACTGTTGATGGAGTGACCTATACCTGTAAATTTCTGAGCGGAAGTGAAGCTGAACAAGATAGCAGTGGCACAGATCTATGGTATAATTATGAGAACTATGCTTATGATTCAGCTTATAATGAGCTCTACCTTGACATTAAACAACTTAACAAAGCGATTTCCAGTAAAACCTATGGATCTCAAGGTGATTCTACTACCGAAGCATATGTTGAATTTGATTCAGGTGGATCATATTGGGGAAGCGTAACAAAAATAAACCCGGCTACTATTACTGTTACTTCAAGCGGTGGCAATACTATACAAGGTACTTTCCAGGGAACGCTTTACAATTCGGAGGATTCTACGAGCGCCGATAAAAAAGTGATCACTAATGGTAAATTTAATATTACTACTCCTTAACCAAATGTCAACCAATTAAAAAAATAATTATGAAAAAAATATTTCTGTTTACAACATTAGCACTGCTGATATTTGCTTCTTGCAAAAAAAGCAGTTCTCCTATCACAACAAACAATACCATTACCGCTTCAGTTGATGGCGTTACCTATACCTGCAATACTGAACCGGGCAATGAACTATACCAGGATAGCACCGGCACAAATGATTGGTATCGATTTGATGCCTGGATTTCTGATTCAAACAACGTCAACGGTTTCTATATTTATTTTGGAAAATTAAATCAGCCATTAACCACCGGAACCTATGGAGCGTACGGCGATTCTACAACACAGGCTTATATTGAATATGATTCAACCGGTCAATATTGGGGAAGCCAAACAATATTAAACCCTGCAACGATCAAGGTTACTTCGATCAGCGGCAGTACCATACAAGGTACTTTCTCTGGAACCGTTTATTTATATGAAGATTCTACAAGTGCCAATAAAAAAGTAATTACTAACGGTAAGTTTAATCTTAGTACTTTGTAATTAACTGCTAACAGTATAATAAAAAAGGAATGCTTTTTCAGGCATTCCTTTTTTATTGTTTAACCGGCAATAGTTCCCGCACGTGAACATCGAGCCCTTTGCTTATCCGGTGCAAAGTGATATAAGTTAGATTGGTTTGTCCTGATTCAATTTTAGACATGCTCGATTTTTCAAAATTACAATTGATGGCCAATTGATTTTGCGTCATGTCTTTACTAAGACGAATCACCCGGATCCTTGCACCCAATTCCTTCAATAACGAAGATTCGTTCATAGCTAGTTTAGTTTACCTGTTCAAAAGGTAGCCTTTATTAAGCACCTTATTAAACAATTAACACAGTTAGGTAATATATTGAAACAAAAGTAGTTATAGCTTTTATACAAGCGGTTGACCTACAACCCTATTTAGTTGGGCAAAAACCCTATAAGAAAAAATTATAAAATAGGGTTATAAGACAACAATAAAAATATTTGTTTCAATAATTTTATCCAACATTAAGTACTATTCTCAACTCCTGAAAAACAAACAAAGTGGCTAAAATTGTCATTGTTGATGATTATCCCGACCTGCAGGAACTTTTTAAAACCCTGCTTGGGCTTAATAATTTTGATGTAAGAAGCGCTGGCTCTGCTAAAGAGTTAAACACGCTCCTACAATTCTATATCCCCGATCTTATTTTATTAGATGTGATGTTAGGTGGCGAAAATGGAAAAGAGATCTGTATGGATATCAAAGAAAAGCATCCCACTGTATTGATCATTCTCATTTCAGCAAATCCCAAGCTGCTCAGGAATTATGAAGAATGCAAAGCCGATGGTATCATCGAAAAACCATTTGATATACATATGGTTTTGGATAAGGTGAATAGTTTGTTAGCGGGAAAAGTTAATGTATAAGCCAAAAGTCAAAAGCAAAAAGTTTCTTACATCAAAACCTCTTTGCTTTTGTCATGCTGAGGAACGAAGCATCTAATTCTCAACCCACAGAATAATTGTTGAACGATAAGATTCTTCGCTTACGCTCAGATCCGATAGCTATCGGATGACAAAAGAGAAGGCCGAATAACAAAAAGTAAAAATTTAATTAGCCGGGAAGACAGGAAGTCGTTTTACAATTATTGATGGTCAATTAACGTCTTCCCGACTTACTGGCAAAAGAAAAACTACGGATTCATTCTATTAAAATAGTCAGCGATCGCTTCTGTATTCGCGTTGGCCCTTGCCTCGCTTGTTCCGAATGTTAGTTCTGTTTTTCCTTCTTTCATTTGTTGAAATACCGATTCAACAAAATCACTAACGGATGGATGGCCATCGTGTATACCCGGTCCGCCAAGGTCTGTGTTCAATGCAGGTGGTATCATTTCAATTACTTCAATTGTCGTGTCTTTCAACATGTGGCGCAAAGAAAGTGTGAACGAACGCATAAAAGCTTTTGTTGCACAATAAACAGGAACCTTTGATAAAGGAATAAATGCCAATCCTGATGTTACATTAATAATAGTATTCAACGATGGTAAGTTCGCAAACAGCGCTGACAAATGCAATGGCGCTAAAACATTGGTAGTAATTTCTTCATTTGCTTTTTGATAAAAATCGCTATCATTGATACTCATCCAATTTTGAATGCCGGCATTGTTTACCAACACATTCAGATCTGGATGATTGGCTGATACCCAGTTAAACAATGCTACACATTCTGCTTCAACAGACAGGTCACAAACTTTAGTGACCACACCAGGAAATTTAGCAGCTACTTCTTTTAAAACAGATGCTCGCCTTCCGCAAATAATTACGGTATTATTTTCTTTGATAAATCTTTCGGTTAATCCTAATCCAATACCGCTTGCACCGCCTGTTATTAGTATCTTATTGTTTGATAAGTTCATGTTTGATCATTTTAATTTTTGAGATAATGAAATTACGAAATAACTATCCAATTCCGCATACGCTGTGCAGGAGTAATGGCATATACTACTAAAGTGAAAGGCTTAGTCAAAAGAGAGGGCTGTATAAGCAGCCCTCGTTTATTGTTTAAATTTAGTTCTCTAGGAATCTAAACCAACTGCTTATTTTAACAACAAATAGGGTGCCCAAAAACAACGAGAGAGCTGTAAAAACAGCTCTCTTCTCTAACTTTATTACCCTCCCGATGAGGAGTAACTAAATAATATTTTATACCCGCAAATAGCTAGCCAGAAACATTGAATATTCTAATTATTTTCTCGTTAAAAGGGTGCTGTTGGTCTTTGCAAAATGGTGAAAGGGAATTCCGCTTATTGACAATGTTCTTTATAGGCGTCCATTTTATCTTCTCTTCCTAAAAGTATGGCTTGGTATATATCTGCACACGCACTTGTTTTATCACCTTCAGCATATTCTGCATCAGCCCTGTTAGTTAAAGCGTATGTATAACCGCTCCAGATCTTTAACGCTTTATTAAATTGTATTATAGCCAGGTCGTATTTCTTTTGCAGCGTATAGATATATCCCAAATTATTATAGGCTTTGTATTGCAGGCTATCGTAATGAATAGCTTTTTTGTAATAATATATGGCGGAATCTACTTTATTTTCCCCATCGTAATTAGAGCCAATTTCAAATAAAGCCGCTCCCCAGTTTGGCCTTATTCTAAGTGCATGCCTGAAATCATTTGCTGCATCTGTAAACATTTTTGATCGTTGAAAGATAAGCCCTCTATCTAAATAAGACCATTCGCTGGTAGGGTTAAGTTTTATCGCGTTACAATAATCATCATACGCATCGCCAAATTCAGAAAGCCGCTCATTCGCTGCTCCTCTTTCATAATAATAAAGAAAGTTATTGGTGTCGATAGCGATGGCTTTTGTAAAATCTTCTTTCGCCTTTTTCCATTCTTCGATCTCAAAAAACAAATAGCCTCTTCTAAAATATAATTGGCTGCTGGATGGTTCCCTGGTAATGCTATCGGAGGTTCTCAAGATAGTTTCCCTTGCCTGGGCATACAAAGAAGTATCTCCATGAAATACCGTTCTTTCCATTGTTATCTCCTGCGACAAACCGGTTTGCCAAATAAATAATGAGAGTAGTAATACAACGATCGCTTGTTTTATCATGTGGCTTTTTGTATTTGCTAAAATACTAACAAGTTTCGAAACTGGCGCAAGTCTTCGCGCTAGCCTTTTTATTGTATTTTATAAATGAAAAAAAATAAAATTTAAGTGGCACACAAGTCATCCTTCAGAAGACTTGTACCAAGGAGGACATGCACTAGGAGCACCCACTCTACCAGTTCCTGAGGAAGCGCCTCTTTGGCTACGGTGCAAGCGAAGCGAAGCAGACAAAACTATGCGAAGCAAGTTTTGGCAGTGGCCAAAGTAAGCGCTGAAGCAGGAACGCAGCCCAGCGGCTATGAGCGATCAAAAAGCTAAAACCAAATAAACTTATGGTGGAATAAAAAAGTGCTCGAATTGAAGACGAGGCGTACATTTATTTTTCCTTATTTTCCTCCCCCTCGAACCAAGACATAAGACTTGTCAGTGAGGCTAAACATCTCCCGATTCACCATAGCCGTTTTTATTTTTTTAAATTGTAGTCGCTCAAGCCGCTTGGCAGCGTTCCCGCTCCAGCGCTTACTTTGGCCGCTGACTAAAATCTGCTCCGCATGATTTTGTCTGCCTCGCTTCGCTTGGCACCACAGCCAAAGAGGCGCTTACGCAGGAACTGGTAGAATTGGGAGAATGTTTATTACAAATATTATTTTAGTCAGTACGATTTATTAATGAACCTATACAAAATCTATAAATCAATAATCTGTAATGGTAGAGTTATCACTTTTGACATAACTATATTTTATTTTAGAAAGAATCTCCTCTTCAAACCTTTTAGTAATCCTTTCTACTTCTTTATTACTTAAGGCACTTTCATTTCTCCAGGTATTCCCATCAAATTCACCTATGATACCTAAAGTGCATACAGAAGAATTATTCCAATCATTACTATCGCCAACAAAGCGTATTCGGTAGATCTCTTCAGGGTTATTGCTGAAATATACATACCTGGTTTCAAAATAATCTCCCGAGTCAGCTGTTATCCATTTCGGCGGTAAAGCATAGATAGAATTTTTGCTTATTATATTCATCAACTCCTTATCTACAGTATACTTCGAGACATTAAAATTGTAGAACTGTAAATGTCCCGTAGTACCACAAGATGATAAAATCAATAGTAGAAAAAAATAAAAATAATATTTCATAATTTATTATTAGTGTGTCAATGCTTATGCCTTCGTTTTTAATTTCACAAACAGCACCAATCCGAAAGCCATCAATAATGCGCCAATACCAAAAACTGCGCCATGGCTATATGTATAAATAGCAGCCGCTCCCAACGGAACAATTACACGATACAAAGCCTGCAGACTTTGATTTGTTCCCTGCAACAAACCTTGTTTGCTGTCGTCAACAGATAAAGAGAGTCTTGCATTATAGGAAGGATCGAATAAACCTTCGCCCAATACAATGCAGGCAACAGCGCCTATAATAAAAAATATAGATTGATAGTAGGCACTTGCAAACAAGAGGCTAAGTCCTGCAATGAGTCCACACAGGCCAATGATGCCAACCGTTCGTTCATTTGATATTTTAAGCAGCCATGGTAGTAAGATCACGCGGGATAGAATATCACAGATACCGATCCCTACGAACATGGCGCCTATAAATTTAGGTCCCCACTTAAATACATCTTTCAAAAAAATACTGGCGTTGAATTGCCATATACCCAATCCGACATAAAAGAAGGCGCCCATAATGATCAAAGCCCGCGCTTCTTTCCAGGAAAAAACTTCGTTGAAATGAGAAAAAGTATTCAAGCTTTTCATCGTTAAATGCGTGGTACGCTTTTCTACCGGAAGTGACTCCGGCACAAGCAATGCGATAAGGAGCATTGTTACCAAAGTAATACCTGCTGTAACAAAGAAAGGCAAAGTAATAGAAATAGACCCTAACACACCACCAATAGCAGGACCGATCATAAAGCCAAGGCCAATGGCACCGCCGAGGTAGCCAAACCATTTACCTCTTTCATGCGGTTCTGTACTGTCTGTTATATACGCAAACAGTGCACTTTGATTTCCTGCTGTGAGCCCATCAATAATTCTTCCAAGGAAGAGTATCCAAAGTGCGCCACCGATACCGAGCAACAGATAGCCTATTACTGAACCGAGTAAGCTGATCAATAAAATTGATTTGCGCCCATACCGGTCACTGAGTGCGCCAAAGAGCGGTGCCGCTAAAAATGTACAGACAGCAAATACAGATACCAATCCACTCATAACGGCTGCTACTTGTGCATCAGGTACATATTTACCTAAAAGAAATGGGAAGAGCGGAAAGACGATCGTCATGCCGATAGCATTTAGTACGGTGATCCCTACAATGATCCAGAGACTTGTTTTTTTGTTTTGTAGATCCATTTTATTTTTAAGTGAGTGTTGGTTATTGCTGTAGACGTTTGAGGAAGCAAGTTATTTTAAAGTTGGGAAATTGTATTCTTTTGTCATGCTGAGGAACGAAGCATCTAATTCTTAACCGGCAGAATAATTATTTAATGATAAGATCCGATAGCTATCGGATGAAAGACACATCAAGGAGTAAAAAGCTTCCACTGTCCTTCGGAGATCACTTCGATAGTATTATCAATTATTTTGATGGCAGTATTATCATCAATTGCGTAAGATGGTACCGGTATTGTTGCAGCCAGCTTTTCAATGTTGGCTAAAGAATTTTCTGGAAACCATTCATGATCCAAATGAGGATGAATGGCAAAATCAAAAAATCCAAGAGACTTATCAGTTTCCACCGGCAGAGAATGATTGCCTGAACTTGTACCAAAGCGTGTCATGATCATACTTCCGGCACTAAGCCCTACGTATACTGTCTTACTTAGCAGAGATGGTAAAAGTTTGGCCAAGCCTGACTGTTGCATCCAATAGCATAAATATTGACAATCGCCACCACCAACCAATAGCGCATCTGCTTTCTCAAGCCTTGCCATCCAAAATTCTTTTTTTAGTGTGGGCAATGTTGTTAGTTCTAATAATCCCAACGATTTCCAACCCAATTCACAAAAAGGATCCAATGTTCCACAGATCACTTTTCTTGCTATGTATTCACCATTATTTATAGCGTGTAAAGCAGTAGGAACAAAAAGCGCATTGGAATCTTCAATTGGTTTACCTAAAAGGTCAACCAATGCATTTCGGATACTAGTGTTGCTGATGCCCGCCGAAGTGAGAAGAAGTTTCATGAATGTAATAATAATTATTATTTGTGAAATTATCGCCAGTTAGGAAACTGGCTGCATCGTAGACACAAGTCATCCTTCGGAAGACTTGCGCCAGTTAGATCTCCGACCAACGGCAAATTATTTTACACTAATTCCCTGAAACATGTGTTAGCATTCCGAAATTATCTATTCCATCATAGTAGAATTTTGCCGATGAATAATAATATTCTTCTGGATTTATACATAACCCGGCCCTAACAGGATTTAAATGTATGTATTCCAATTTTTGATGGAAGACAGATGGCGTAACAAGTTCTATACTTAAAGACTCTCGTTTCCATATCTGATAATCCCTATCGTATTTATTCACTTTAAAAGATTCTAGCAATTCTTTATCATTCGCGATTAAATGTCGTTTTAATTGTTGTGCTGTATATTTCATAAAAGAAGCCTGAATATCTGATGGAGTAAAATTAAATGTTGGTTGCCATATTAAATGAATATGATTATTCATAATGACAAAAGCATTTAGTATTATTCTTTTATCATCTACTAAAAATTTAAGGCTGTCGATAATTATATTCTTATGTTTATCGGTTGCGAGCAAATGCTTCCATTCATAAATAGTAGCGGTGAAAAAATTTGGTGAATGGATTGGGTAGGTTTTCATTATGCTAATGTAAGAATTATCAACTTACACATATCTGCAGTTAACGAAATCTTCGAATTAGAAGGCCGCCGTCTGGTCTCCGACCAACGGCTTTGATGTTTCACTGCTTGTGGATATAATGAATGGCATTATTTAAGTTGGCCGTTGGTCGGAGACCAGACGGCGGCGTGTGCGGGGGTTGATGCTGGCTTGCGAAATTATGATGGAACACCTACGTCGGCGGAGAGATGGTAAAAACTCTGCCAATCCTGACTGCTGCATCCAATAGCATAAATATTGGCAATCGCCACCGCCAACTAATAGTGCATCCGCTTTCTCAAGCCTTGCCATCCAAAATTCTTTTTTTAGGGTAGGCAATGCTGTGAGTTCTAATAGACCCACCGATTTCCAACCCAATTCACAAAAAGGATCTAATGTTCCACAGATCACTTTTCTTACTATGTATTCACCATTATTTATAGCGTGTAAAGCAGTAGGAATAAAAAGTGCAGTAGACTCTTCAATTGGTTTACCCAAAAGGTCAACCAATGCATTTCGAATGCTTGTGTTGCTAATGCCCGCCGAAGTGAGAAGAAGTTTCATGAATGTAATAATAATTATTATTTATGAATTTATCGCCAGTTAGGAAACTGGCTGCATCGTAGACACAAGTCATCCTTCGAAAGACTTGCGCCAGTGAGAGCAAGGAGTGAAGAAATTCAGCTTTTAATTTTCATTCCTAATAAGCAGCCTATTTGTTGAAAGTTATTTAATTTAAGTTCGCTTTTATAATCAGCTTTGATTTCCCTTTTTAAATCTGAATAATTGCGATAGTAAAAGCTGGAAATTCTATTTTTAATTACATTATCTTTTATCAGCCAAATAGCTTCATAGACCCCACCTCTAGAATCTTCTTGCACAGTTTGATAATAGTCGTACTCACTCCAGTTTTCTGTTTGACGCAGAAATGGCAATAAAGGATTAATAAAAGTTATTGTTTCATTTTCTATCACTATGTATTTGCATTGAGTTATAAGGAATGCCAGCGCTCCAATTTCTAAAACAATAAGAATAGCCATGCCTACATTCGTACAGCTATTAAGTTTATTTTCTATTAACACCTGCCATATTAATAATGCAGAAAGAAAATTTAATAGCAATGCAACGCCAAAGCCACCTAGTATTTTATATTTAGAAGATATTTTCATGGGATTATTTTATTTTTTTTATTAGTACTTACACCTGCTCTTCGAAACTACATATCGCCTGCTGTAGACGTTTGAGGAAGCAAGTTATTTTAAATGGGCTTCAATAGGATTTACATCTGCTAATTTATTTATTATACCCGCTTCATTATATGGAGATGCTTTTTTGATTTGAATACATTTAATATCTTTTTTCCATTGAATTTCAAGGCTGATAAAAATTCCAATCAGTACAGATTTAGCTAAATTCTGGTCTTTAGAAGTTTCAGCTAAAGAATCTCTCAATTCATCAGAGTTATTTAAATTTACTACAGTTAGGTAAAGATTATATTTATCTACAACTTTATCTAAGTTATATTTTTGAACTTCTTCCACTGTGATTTCTCTATACTTAAATTTTGGTAAATCTGCTTTCTTAATTATAAATAAAGATTCACCAATCAACCTATAATTTCTAAAATTAAAATTCACTGTTGCAATTCCAGTTAATGATTGTGTATTATCATTACTTATTAAAGCGTTTATATCAACACCAAAAGAGACTATGACATATTCGTGTTTATTTATTTTAAGCCTATTGATTCCAGCTATAATATTTTCTGAATTCAATAAATAACTTTGAGATGAAGAATATACAAACGTTTCAGAAATTTCGTTTCTATATTTTCCGGAAAAACTTTCCGCTAAAAAGGAATCAAAATTTAAATGTGCAACATCCTGATTATCAGCGAATCCACTTTTATCAATTATATAAGATTCACCATTTATGTACCATTTATTTAAATCTCCTGTTAGATCATTAGAATTATTTATTGATTCATAGCTATCAAATATTGGCTCTAATATAGACACAGAAGTATCTTTAAATTTTTTAACTTTAACATCTGAAACAGGCTGTGAAATTTCTGCACCTTCAAATGATGCTATTAAAAGCTGTCTTGTTGTTTCGATTAATTCTAAAGGTTTAGGGTATGCGTTTGCCTCACACCATTCATCTGTAACAAAATCTAGTCCTGTAGCAATCAATAATTCTTTATTCTTAATAACATCTTCTACCAATTTTTTAAAATAATCCAAATTATCAATCCATGTTCTTTTTTCTCCTTGAGTATCAGGAATTGTAGGAGGGCTTAAAGGAGTCATCGTAATTAAATAAGGAATAATTGAATACTGGCGTATATACAAAACAGCTATATATTCACATATCCATTTCTTAATAATCATATCAGATTGTAAACCTCCTATCTCAGGAAAATAATAGCGACTTGAAATCGAAGGGAATCTCATTTCGTATGGATCTCTGAAATAAAAGTACAATCGGAAAATATCATCCATAGTATCAGGCAAAAGTTCATACTTTGGAGGAATACTCTGAGTGAAATTAAAAGCACGATTAATACAATTATAATGACGTTTATATAGCAACAGAGCTCCCAAAACATAATGAAGCTCAAGAAATCTTTTTCTTTCTAATATTCTTTGATTAATATCAGCTTGATTAATAATAGCATAAGTTTCTTCTGAAAGTTTTGGATCAATATGTTGTAGAGAATAACTAATATACTGATGCGCTTGTTCCCAATGATAAATTATATAGTCATCCTTATCATATTTTAAAGCAAGTTGCAAATTATTCCAAATCCAAAAATAAGTATTCTCTGATATTTTATAATTACCGAATTCTCCAAGTAACCAAATACTACCGGCAGTTCTATGCTCCAAGAATATTAATCTGCGGTTTTTCTGTATCGCTAATTCCTCAATTGTTTTTGCAACAACTTCATAATATGTTGAAGGGTATGTTACATCATAATTTGTATTTGTTTCACGGAATTTTTTAAAAATGCTATACATATAGGTGGCTATTGTCTTTGATATCTTCTCATTTTGGTTTTTTATAGAATAATAAAGTATATCTGATATAGCTCTAAAAAATTCATAATCATTTTTTTGTTCGTCTTTATTATGTTTATTAATTAAATATGGCAAAAAACGAGTAGGTGTATAATATATTAGAATCTTTTGAACAAAAAGAAAAAATGATGCTATTAAAAAAATCGTTGAAAGTATAAGTAAATATTCAGCTGAATTTGCTATAAGATAATCTAACCATTTAATTCCAAAACTCAATGGTGCAAGTTGAAACACACATATCAAAATGAGTACTAAAGAAGAAATGAGTAAAAAAATGAATGATTTTTTTTCAGCTTCTTTATTAAAAAGATCCATAATAACTTGAGAAGAGTACTTCTCATCAAGCCTTGAAACAACTCCAAATAATATAGGATATGCAATGCCTAAAATGGCAACAATAAAAGCAACGCAAATAGAAATACTAGTCATTATATTATTATAATTTGCAAAGGGTGAATAAATTTGTAACTAAAAATACAAAAACACTTCAATAAAAGCCCAACAAAGGTATACAGTACAAGAGTGCGACGCAACGATGCTGATCAAAGTTCAACTGCTGATAACAAAAAAATTACCAGTTCATAAACACCATACCAAACCCACACACAAAAAGTGTTAACCCTCCTAGCGCATGCACATAACGCTCTATTTTTTCTGATGGTCTGACGGGCTCCGTCTGACCATACCGTGAACTCATTGCCTATGCCGTTGTATGTCAGACGGGGCCCGTCAGACATACAATTACCAATTCATAAACACCATACCAACCCCACAAACAAAAAGCGTTAACCCTCCTAACGCATGCACATAACGCTCTATTTTTTCTGTTTTTACAAATGCTATTCCTAAGTAACCGAGTGTTACCATTACCAGCATGGTGAGTAAGGTGGCTGCTGTGTACACGATGATCAATAACCATAAACCCCATAAGGAATGAGCGATGGCGGGTGAACACATTAAACCTACCATTGGTTCGCATGGCCCCGTGAGAAAGATGATGAACATTACCCAGGGTGTAACTTTATGCCTGTCTTGCATGGCTACTGCCTGGCCATGCTGGTGTTCGTACACGTACATTTCTCCATCGGCATACATATCAAAATGTTTGTGCGGTTTATTTTTATAAGCGCGCCACAATCCCCAGCAACCATAACAAATACCAAAGAGCAACATGAACCATCCGGCAACACCACCGCGTACAACCTGCAACCAACCTACTTTTGAGAGCGACCAGCCAATGGCTGCTGCGGCCAATCCTAATAATACGGAGCCCCAAACATGTCCGCAGGCGCAGAGTGCCGTCCACAATAAAGTTCTTCTGTACGTCCACCCCCTTGATTTTGATAAGGCAATAAAAGGCAGGTAATGATCCGGGCCGGAGCCTGTATGCACACAGGCAATGGTTACTGCACCGATAATTAAAAATAACATATCAGATTGCATGCGCTTCGGTTTTATGTGTGGTGACTTGCGGTAAAATAGCAGCGATGCTTTTTAAACAATTGTGCAGCTGCTCTCCTTTTTGTCCGAGTATGCGGATGATCAATCCATTTATTGGTGCGGCTGTTATGCCGAAGATGATATCGTTTTGTTGTGTTAATTGTTCAATGATGGTTTGTAACAATGTTTCGCAATCAGCGGTTTGGTGTAAATAAATTAAACTGGCCTGGTGCGTAAAACCTTCTAACTGCCCGATGGCATTGATGTTTATTGTTGCAGGCTGCATCAATAAATTTTCTTTGATGATGAGTTTGTTGTTGAGATAAACCTGCGTAAGGTTGTGGTATTTGGAAAACAGAAATGCTTCGCCACTTAATTTTCTGCCACAGGTTAATATCTCTCCAAAAATAAGACTGCAATTATCAGACAAGAATATTTTATTCGTTGCCGAAAAATTAGCGGCTTCATGCGGCACAGATGGATGCGGTAAAAATAAAAAAGCCGAATCTTCTGCCTGGTGCACTTCTAAATTTTGTGTAGCGCCAACTTTCATGTTGAACAAACGCTGATAAGATTGTGTTTGCAATTCCAACGCACAACCCTGCGCCAACAAAATTTTTTGTTGGTAAGCATCTCCATCCAATATTCCCGGTGATGAGCTCATGAGCATCAGGCGTAAGGTTTTATCTTTTTTATCTTCTGTTATATTCGCCACTTTAAATGGCGTTGTACAATACGATGTTTTTAAAAAAGTAATATTGCCGCGCAAAGCAGTTTCGATATGTAGCGTTGCGATCATCGGCTAAGTGTTGGTTCTGCTGCGTTCTCTTCTACGAGTGCATATTTTTTTATCCAGCCTATTACATCGTCTAATCCCTGCAAGCTCATGAGATTTGTAAATATGAACGGACTGCCGTTGCGCATTTTTCTTGCATCTCTGTCCATGATATTCAGGTCTGCATTTACATAAGGAGCGAGATCTATTTTATTAATGATCAACAGATCGCTTCTTGTAATACCGGGGCCGCCCTTTCGTGGTATCTTATCGCCTTCGGCTACATCAATTACAAAGATGGTTACATCGGCCAAATCAGGACTAAAAGTAGCTGATAAATTATCGCCGCCGCTTTCAATAAAAATTATTTGCATATCGGGAAAGCGTGTGGCCATTTCTTCTACTGCTTCTAAATTCATACTAGCGTCTTCGCGTATGGCAGTATGCGGACAACCTCCTGTCTCTACACCAATGATGCGCTCTTTTGGTAACAGGCTATTCATGGTTAAGTACTCTGCATCTTCTTTTGTGTAGATATCGTTTGTTATTACGGCGATGCTGTACTCTTTAGCTAATCTTCTGCTTAATCTTTCGATCAGGGCAGTTTTGCCGGAGCCTACCGGGCCGGCTACTCCTATTTTTATGTAGGTTCTTTCTGTGTTCATTTAATATTGAATATTATTTTATTGATAAAGTATTTTTCTCTTTTGTCATTCTGAGTGCAGCGAAGAATCTTATCGTTCAACAATTATTCTGCTGGTTGAGAATCAGATGCTTCGTTCCTCAGCATGACAAAGGCAGATTTTTTTAACCGCAAAGAGCGCTAAGTGAGCCGCAAAGATTCGCAAAGGTTTTTCTTTGCGAATCTTTGCGTTTTTTTCTTTGCGCACTTTGCGGTTATATTTTCTACGACATATATAATCTCGAATACAATTGCTCATGCTGCATGCAACGAATATCAAACCCTGTACAACACAATCCAATCAACTCTTTATTTGGCTCAATACTATTCACAACTAGCTGCTCAATCAATGGCTGTAAAGAAAATAGTATTTCTTGCCCATCTTGTTGACCTAGTGGAATTAATTTTACACTATTCGTTACAAAGCCTGCCGCAGCATTATAAAAAAATCCTGCCAGTGCTTCTTGCTTAGAAATATTCAATGCCTGCGCATACAAACCAAACACAATACAATAATGCCCCATAGCATTTTGTTCTTTTACTGCTGCGCGATATTGATCGGCGATATTACTTTTACAAACCGGTTGAAATATTTTCATTAAACGCATGCCGAGCTTTTGACTTGCCTGTCGCATTTCGCGTGGAAGTTTTACTGCGGTGCATTCATCGTCTAATGCAATGACTTGTTCAAGATCATTATTAAGCGCTGCATCGTATGCTAATGAAACAAATGCGGCATCAGTGTATTGTAAATTTTGTGTGAGCATTTCTGTCACAAAGCTCTTTGCTGTTGTGGCATCTTTTACAATGCCTTGTTGTACATAAGTTTCTAAACCTGCAGAATGCGCATAACCGCCAATCGGTAGCGTTGGATCTGAGAGCTGCAATAAACTTAACAGGGCAACCCCCTGCCCCCCTGAAGGGGGAATTTGGGAGTTTTTATTGCTCATTAGTTGTGAGTTTCATGATCTTTGAAAATAATGTATCGCTGCTGTTGCCGTGTGGTGCAACGGTTGTCTTTAGCGGACTGATCAGTTTACGTTTTCCTTTTTGTACATCGTAACCGCCGGCACTTAATAGTTTATATAGCGGTTCATCATACGCTACCAATACTTCCTGATCCTGAAAAAATAAGGGCAAATGTTTATTGCCAATTTCATAACAGATGGAAGCCATCGTAAACATTGTTTTTGGTAAGATGATGATGGTGTCGCATTCGATAATTTCTACTGCTATTATTGTGGTATCATCTTCAAATAAAATATCGCCTTGCGTTAGTTGCTGATTTTCTTTCAGGAATTTCATTACAACCTCTTTGCCTGAATTTGTTTTTTTATGTAAGATGCGTTTGTTCGTTTCGTACCATTCCAATGGCAGCCAGTCAATTTTTTTGGTTGTCTGTAATTGTTTTAGGTTGCCTAATTTTTGTTGTACGATCATAAATTGTTTTTATCAATGCGATAAAATGAAAATAATTTCAGTTGCCTTTGCTCCATCGGAGCAACACCTTTGTAGAAAAAATCCGCCCGATTGTTTCTCTACTCCATAGGAGTAGCACATCAAGTGGAACTCCTACGGAGTTCATGTCAGCTCATCGTCTCTTTTTCTACAAAGATGAAACTCCTACGGAGTTTATTTTACGATAATGCATCCTTCCTATTAATTCTTTTACTAAAATAAAAAATAACGTTGTGCCAATGGTAATTCTTTCATTGGTTCACAGGTGATAATCACGCCATCAACCTTTACCTCATAATTTTCCGGGTTCACATCTATTTGTGGTGTGGCATCATTGTGTATCAGGTCTTTCTTGGAAATGTTTCTGCAATTTTTTACAGGTAATACCATTTTCTGCAGCTCATATTTTTGTACTACATTTTTTTCTAATGATAATTTAGAAACAAAAGTGGCGCATGTTTTATGCAATGCTTTTCCGTAAGCGCCAAACATGTGGCGATACATCACAGGCTGTGGTGTTGGTATCGACGCATTGGGATCACCCATTCTGCTGGCGATGATCATGCCGCCTTTGATAATTATTTCGGGCTTGGCGCCGAACATGGATGGCTTCCATAAAACAAGGTCTGCCATTTTACCGGGTTCAATTGAACCAACGTATTCGGAGATACCATGTGTTATCGCCGGGTTGATCGTATATTTTGCAATGAATCTTTTTACGCGAAAATTATCGTTGCCCGTTCCTTCGTCTTGTTGCAATTGTCCGCGTTGTACTTTCATTTTGTGAGCGGTCTGCCAGGTGCGTGTGATCACTTCACCAATTCTTCCCATGGCTTGTGAATCGGAACTCATCATGCTGAACACACCCATGTCATGTAAAATATCTTCTGCTGCAATTGTCTCGGGGCGAATCCTGCTATCGGCAAAAGCCACATCTTCAGGAACTGATTTATCTAAATGATGACAAACCATCAGCATATCTAAATGTTCATCGATCGTATTAACTGTGTAAGGACGAGTTGGATTAGTGGATGATGGTAATACGTTTGGGTACATCGCTGCTTTGATGATGTCGGGTGCGTGTCCGCCGCCCGCGCCTTCTGTATGAAAAGTATGTATCACTCTCCCATTGATGGCATTGATAGTATCTTCTAAAAATCCACCTTCATTTAAAGTATCTGTGTGTATCGCAATTTGTATATCATGTTTATCCGCCATCTTTAAAGACGCATCAATTACCGAAGCTGTGCTTCCCCAATCTTCATGAATTTTTAATCCTAATGCACCGGCTTCAATTTGTTCTTCCAATGCAGCTAAGCTTGAAGAATTTCCTTTACCAAAAAAACCAAGGTTCATTGGAAAAGCTTCTGCAGACTCTAACATCTTTTGAATATTCCAGGCGCCGGGTGTAACAGTTGTAGCATTGGTTCCATCAGCAGGACCAGTACCACCACCGATCATTGTGGTAACACCACTGAATAAGGCATGATCAATTTGTTGCGGACAAATAAAATGTATATGCGTATCAATGCCTCCGGCAGTAGCGATCAGGCCAGCACCACCATGCACTTCTGTTGAGGCGCCAATGATCATGTTTGGCGAAATACCATCCATCGTATCAGGATTACCTGCTTTACCTATTGCAACGATCTTTCCGTCTTTGATACCAATATCAGCTTTTACAATTCCCCAATGATCGATGATCATTACACTTGTGATCACAAGATCAAGCACACCTTCACTGCGTGTAGCCGTTGCCGATTGCGCCATACCATCACGGATCGTTTTGCCGCCGCCGAATTTTGCTTCATCGCCATAAATGGTATAATCTTTTTCTATCTCGATCAATAATTCCGTATCGCCCAAACGCACTTTATCGCCCGTTGTAGGACCGTACATGTTCGCGTACTTTATTCTGTTTATTTTTAAGCTCATATTTTTTTATTTTGAATTTTGTATGTTGAATGTTGAATGAATACAGCACAATTCAACATTTAAAATTCAACATTTAACATAACTATGATTTCTTAATTTTAAAATGAAGTGCATGTAGTTTTTTAACCGCTTGTATTTTGTGAGCTTGTGTGATCGCGCCATCTACTAAATTATTAAAGCCGTATACTTTTTTATCTCCACCTAATGAAACCAGCTCCACTTCTTTTTCTTCACCCGGCTCAAAACGCACAGCGGTTCCTGCAGCGATATTCAAACGCATACCAAATGCCAATTCACGATCAAGCTCCATTTGTTTATTCACTTCAAAAAAATGAAAATGCGAACCAACCTGTACAGGACGATCTCCTGTGTTTACAACAGTAAGCTTTACAGTTGGGCGGCCAACATTGCATTCGATATCGCCTTTGGCTAAAATGTATTCTCCGGGGATCATGTTTTATAATTTATCGGTTATGATAATTGCATATGTAAGATTTAATAAGTAATATTTACTTCACTCAAAATATTCAATATAAAATATTACTTATTAAATACTTTAACGAATGGGATCATGCACCGTAACCAACTTCGTTCCATCAGGAAAGGTTGCTTCGATCTGTATATCGTGAATCATTTCTGCAATGCCTTCCATTACATCATTGCGTGTTAAAATAGTGGCACCGTATTCCATTAATTCGGCAACGGATCTTCCGTCTCTTGCAGCTTCCTGCAACCGGCTGCTTATTAACGCAATGGTTTCAGGATAGTTTAATTTCAATCCTCTTGCTTTGCGTTTCTCTGCCAGCTCGCCGGCTAAAAAAACCAATAATTTTTCCGTCTCTCTCGGTGTTAGGTGCATATAAAAAATAATTGAATAGTAAATTCAGGCAGGCGATCGTAGTGCTGAAGTTACAAATTTTTGTCTGAATTGGGATTCGTCCGATTAAAGGATTATTGGGATTAAAATAATATCCGTTAAGGTCTTCGCGAATCCATCAATCCACTAATCCCGAAAATCCCAATTCAGACAAATAAATAAGGAACAAAAAATAAGGAATAAGAAAGTTGAGGATTATAATTAGCCGGGCATTATCTGGTTTCAAAAAATCAGATAAATCAGCGAGAATCAACTTCAATCAACGGTTCAGACTACCGCATCAATGAATCCGAAGAAACATGGAATTTTTCAAGAAAAGCACTTAGTCTTTTAAAGTTGGGCCTGTTCAATGCAAAAAAATGATTGCGGCCATGTTTGCGGCAGTCGATCAGGGCACTGTCAGATAAAAGCTTTATGTGATGAGAACAGGTAGGTTGTGACAGGCCGGTCAATCCTTGTACATCGCCGCAACAAACTTCTCCTTTTTTTGATATTTCTTCCAGGATAGATAAACGGCACGGGTCAGCAATGGCATTCATTGCTTTTTCAATAAAACGAGCGTCGTTCTTTAAAGTCGTCATGGCGATTAAATAGATTCATTGTAAAGAAATTGCATTTTAGGCATTTTGTCAAAATAATTCTACATAAATTGTCAAAAGATTCCTACAAATTGGTCACTTTACAAAATGATTAACGAAACAGTATATTATCGCTCCCCTATCGGTGTTCTTGAAATACGAAGTTCAGACAATGTTATTACACATATCTTATTCGCCAATTCATGGAAAGGCAGTGCTATTGATGAAGCCAATATCAGTTTCGAGATCACCACATCTCCCATTATTAAAATGTGTATCAACGAGTTAAGTGACTATTTTAAAGGAGAGAGAACAGTCTTTACTTTTCCTATAACGTTCACGGGCACGCCGTTTCAGGAGACTGTGTGGAAAGAGCTTCAAAATATTCCTTACGGAAGAACGATCAGCTATTTAGAATTAAGTAAACGCATCGGCAATACAAAAGCGATCCGTGCTGTAGGTACGGCCAATGGAAACAATGCTATCAGTATTGTTGTGCCCTGTCATAGAGTTATTGGAAGTAACGGAGACCTGATCGGTTATGGCGGCGATCTCTGGAGAAAAAAATGGTTACTCGATCACGAGAATAAATTTGCAAATGGCTTGCAGACCTTATTTTGAAACTAAAACCCCCAACCCCCTAAAGGGGACTTTGTTGAATTATTATTTGATGTTATTACATTAATTGGTAACTGTAAATTTTAATGCTGGTTGAAAAAGTATTTTACTTTTCAATCTCCCCTTCAGGGGGGCAGGGGGTTTTACAACGAAAATGATAATGGCAACAACTGGCTCGCTTTATCTATCAAATAAATTTCACCTTCCATTCCACTCAATAACAATCGAAAAGAACTATTTGTTCTTGTTTCGTATTCGGTGAATGCTTGTCTGCACATACCACAAGGCGATATCGGTTTATTGCTTTCGCCATTTAAATTATTGTAAGCAATAGCAATGGTATGAATACTTGCTGAAGGATGTTGTGCTGTTACGATCGATAACAAAACCCTTTCGGCACAAATACCTACGGGATACGATGCATTTTCCTGGTTAGCGCCCGCTACAATTTCTCCGGTAGATAATTGTGCTACAGCAGCTACATTAAAATTTGAGTAGGGCGCATAGGCATTCTTTGTAACTGCCCTGGCTTCTTTTACTAATGCCGCATCTGCTTTTGACAATTCATTTATTGAATCGTACACGGTAAAAGCAAAATGATAGTCTTTTGTGTTCATCGAAAAAAGTTAACCTAAAAAAAATCCTCCCGGCATTACACCGAGAGGACCACATCCATGTAGTAAATATAATAACTTTTGCTATAAATCCAAAACCTACTTTATCGTTGTAAAAACCCGGTTGGCACGCAGGCCGCCATCCCAGCTTAGCCATATCAGGGAAGCTTTCCCAACTATATGATCCTCTGGAACAAAGCCCCAATACCTGCTATCCAATGAGTTATGCCTGTTATCCCCCATCATCCAATAATAATCCATCTTAAAAGTATAGGTAGCAGCTTCTTTTCCATTGATCAATATCTTGCCATTCTGGTTTTCAACCGTATTGCCTTCGTAAGTAGCGATACAACGCTGATAGCGTATCATATTATCGGGCGTCAGGTCAATTGTTGCGCCTTTTTTAGGCACCCATAAAGGGCCAAAATTATCAGCAGACCAATGCGAGGTGGTATCGTAATAAGGAAATATCTCATTTTCCGGCGCTCTTATATAATCTTCCATTTTATATCCATCAGGTAAATGAAGATGCGCTTTTTCTTCATTTGTAATATTGACAAGGAAATTATTCGGGCCAACATTCGGCTGTATATCGCCTTGTTCTTCTCTTGTATTAATGCCATAAGATTGTAAGATGCTGCCAACAAATCTCATTTTTTTGTGATAGTATGCTTCATCTGTTTCATCTTCATCATGCGGCACATTGGTATTGATGCTAGCCGGCAAAGTGATGCTGTAAAATCTTTGTGATTGAGGAAACAATGTTTGTTGTTGACCATCTATAAATAAGATGCCGCTTTTAACCTGCAAGGTATCTCCGCCTACGGCAACGCATCTTTTAATAAAATTCTCTTGTTTATCTACCGGCCTTGTTGTGATCAGGTCGCCATAGTTTTGCCAAACTTTATCGCGTCCCATATCTCTTATAGCCTGGTAATATGTTACCCTTGATCCAAAATTTTCTTCATCATCTATCAACGTATCGTTCACCGGAAAATTAAACACGGTTACATCATCGCGTTGAACAGGAGATGCAAACCAGCGCGTATAAGGAATTTCTATTAATGTAGAATAAGACTTGATATTAAATATCGGCATGGTATGATGCACGAACGGCATAGCAATAGGCGTATTAGGAATACGCGGACCGTAAGTCATTTTACTCACGAATAAAAAATCATTCACCAGCAATGTTTTTTCCATTGATGGTGTAGGAATAGTATATGCTTCAAAAACAAATATTCTTATCAGGGTAGCGGCTACTACGGCAAATGATCCGGCATCTACCCACTCGCGAAGCGGTGTTTTTCTATAGTTCTCTACGACTGTGTCGCTAACATATTTTTCATTTGCTGAAAAACCCAGGTAAGGCAAATAGATAAATGGCAGAAAAACTGTTGCCGCATGTTGCAAAATACTAAAGCGGCCAAAATGCTCTACAAATTTGATGGTTATCCAAATTGTTATGAACTGTCCTGCTACAGGAATAAGCTGCAGAAAGAACCAGACCTTGTTCAATTTTATTTTTTCTACAATGCACCAGGTATTGTATAAAGGTATCAATGCCTTTATCGGGGCAATGCCGGCCTTTTTAAACATTCCGTACAAACCAATATGCCAGCCAAGGGTGCAGACAATGAAAATGATCCAACCTAAAGTCATGTGTAAATTTTTATCGTTCCAAAAGTAGGATAATAATTCTTTAATTGCCTACTGATGAACGGTTTGAATTGTTAAATTATTAATCATTACAGGGCTTGCCTGGTTTTTAGCTCCAGGTATTTATTGACCGTGTTGGCGGTCAGTTTTTCGGGGGAACTAAGAATTGATAATATCCCGTACTTGGATAATTCTTTTACGATCATCCTTTTTTCAAAAGCGAATTTTTCTGCTATCGTTTTTACATACACTTCTTCGAGGTCACTGGCATCGATAGCTGATAGCTGCGTTAACTCTGTATTTTCAAAAAATACTACCAGTAACAAATGATATTTTGCAATAGAACGTAAATACGGCAGCTGCCTTTTTAATCCTGATAAGGATTCGAAATTGGTAAATAGTATCAACAGGCTGCGTTGTTTTATACGGCTGCGGATCTGCGTGTACAACATTTCAAAATCACTTTCTAAAAAAGAAGTGGTTTGGTTATACAACAGCTGCAAAATATTTGCGCGTTGAATGGGTTTTCTATCCGGCGCCAGCACAGTGCCGATCTTGTTGGCAAAAGTTATCAAACCTATCTTATCCTGTTTTTGCAGACAAATATTACTCAATACCAAAGCGCTGTTGATCGCATGGTCCAATAAACTCAAACCATTGAAAGGCATTTTCATCAAACGGCCCTTATCGATGATACAAAATACCTGTTGGCTTTTTTCATCCGTATAGTTATTAACCATGAACGCGGATTTTCGCGCAGTGGCTTTCCAGTTAATGGTTCTGATATCATCTCCCATCACATATTCCTTGATCTGCTCAAACTCCATGCTATGGCCAATTTTACGCATGCGCTTATTGCCATGTTCCAGCATCGTAGTGTTTGATAGCAATTGGTATTTACGCAGCTGCATAAAGAGCGGGTAAACTGCCACCATCGTCTTGGCTTCGATCGTATGCCTGCGCAATACCAACCCTAATTTCGATCTGACAAAAACGATGATATTGCCAAAATGATACTCCCCACGTTCTAAAGGGCGTATGGTATAGATGATATTTTTTTGTTGGTTCGGTGCAAAGGCTGCTTTCTGTTCCCAATCACGTTCTTGTAATTGTACCGGCTGCTCATCAATGATCTCAAAGAACAGGTCGAAATTGGTAACATTGGTTACCTGCAATTCAACTCTGTTATTATCGCCATTACTAAAACGGTCGCTCATTATTCTTTTGCCGAGCGGAGAGTTTTGTAAAAAAAGAAAAAGATAATCTATCGCTACCAGCACAATAATGATGTACCAGATCATTTTAGGAAGCTGCGCGATAGGAGGATAAAAAAAAGATATAATAAATAAAGCAATGCAAATGCCTACCACTATATAAAACCTGGTAGTTACAAAAAGATCGCCGATATATTTTTTTATTGCACTCATCTTGGTACTTCAATCGATTTTAAAATAGTTTCGATCAGGTCATCCGGCGTTAAGCCTTCCATTTCTTTTTCGGGCGTTAATATTATTCTATGTCTTAATACAGCAGGTGCTATTTCTACGATATCTTCCGGCATTACAAAATCTCTTCCTTTAAGCGCGGCGCTGGCTTTACTTGCTCTTAGGATAGCCAATGAAGCTCTTGGCGATGCGCCGAGATATAGCGAAGGGTTGTTGCGTGTTTCATTTACAATTTTTGCTATGAACTCTATCAGCTTAGGTTCTACAATGATCGATTGAATAAGCAGGCGGTATTCCTGGATATTATGCGCAGATAAAACAGCGTTGACACCCGTTAATAATTGTGCCTGTGTACGGCCATTTTGACTTTGTAAGATATTGATCTCTTCCTGCAGGTTGGGGTATTGCACATCTATCTTAAAAATAAAACGGTCGAGCTGCGCTTCCGGCAAACGGTATGTCCCCTCCTGCTCTACCGGGTTTTGTGTTGCCAGGATGATAAATGGGAAACGCATTTCATGTGTTGTGCCATCGATCGTTACTTGTCTTTCTTCCATCACTTCAAACAAAGCGGCCTGTGTTTTTGCCGGCGCCCTGTTGATCTCATCTATCAAAATAATATTACTAAAGACCGGTCCCGCTTTAAAATAAAAAAAAGATTCTTTGGGATTAAATACAGAAGTACCTATCACATCGCTTGGCATAAGATCCGGCGTGAACTGTATCCTCGAAAATTCAAGGTCAATTATTTTAGCGAGCAATTTCGCCGTTAAAGTTTTGGCTACCCCCGGCACACCTTCAATCAAAATATGCCCATCGCAAAGCAAGCCGATCAGTAACAGGTCGATCATTTTATGCTGACCAACTATTACCTTGTTCACTTCATGGCGAATATCGTCGATCGATTTACTCAGGCCCGAAAGATCAATGCGCTGTTCAAAAATATTTTCTTCCATTAGATTTTATTTTTATTAAAGTTTTCTATTTGTTGATTTAAGGATAATATTTCTTCGTCTTTTATTTTATCTGTTTGCTGCAATTCACTGATCAGGTCAAATAATTTTTCGATCGTTTCTTTTGGTACATTGCTTTTACGGCTAAGTGTTACAAGAAATTCAGGTGTGATATGATTGGTGTTTAAAAAATATTGATTGCGGATCTGCTCATAAAAATATGAAATGATCTTATCAGCCATATTCCTGTTGTCTTTCTTTTGCAAATACAATCTACCGATAGTTTCTGCAAAAGCAACGGTTGTATTCTTGTTGGGCTTTATGATGGCTACTGTCCGCTGGCGCCTTTTTCCTCCAAACAATATGTATATTATTAATAAAAGCAATAATAACCAAAACGCCCAGGCCATGGCAGGAAATTGTAAAATATACGATAAGCTGGATTGGCTTCTTCCATCAGTAGAATAATTGTGTTTATTGTAATAATCGTCCCAATAAATATCCTGCGGGTCGCGCGGCATAAAAGACAATAACTCCTGCAAATAGCAATAATTATTTCTTTGCAATAAAAAATAATTGCTCAGGGACCTGGGTTCGCATTGCAGGTATATTCTTCCCTGGCCGTAATTGGTAGCGATAAAATCCGGCAAAAAATTTCCACCTGATCCTAATATGGCAAAATTAGGCCCTACTGTAAATTTATTTGAAAAAGGATAATAAAAATAACTATACAACAGTGTGTCACTTCCGGCATAAGGAGGCGCCTGCAAACGGATCGATGTAGTTCCCATCCTGGCAAGCTCTACGTTATAATACCCATCATATGTTTCCATATCCTGCATACTGCAATGCAGTGTATCCAATAATTTTTCATCGATATTTTCACTGGAAATAACCAATGAATTGCCGCTATTAACATAAGACAACATCGCATCTCTTTCTTCGTCAGATAAATAAAGGTTTTTACTTACAATGATATATACAGAAGCTGTGTCGGTTATACTTGCCCAGGCAGTTTGGAAATTATCGGTTTCCGTTCTAACCGTATCGCCACCAAACTTATTTAATACGCCCTGGTAAGCAACAAAGGTCCCAAAAGGATTTCGGTCATTTTTAGAAAATGATTCGCGAAGAGGAGGCAGTTTTTTATCATCGGTACAGGACAGCAATATTGCTGCTGCAAAAAAAACAAAAAGATGATATGTGATTATCCGTTGAAACAAATTTTATAATTGGCTATTAAATTTTTTAAAATGATCGCTGATGCGCTGATATATTAGTTCATCAATGGCAAATTCTCCATACCATATATATTCGTAATTAAGCGTTAGCGATGCAAAATCATTTTTATACGACTTCCCATACAATTCCTGAACATACTGGTAATTGGTTTTATTGGCAGCTAATGTTACCAGTCCTTTATCTGTTAAACGCTGTAAGCATTGCAGGTATAAATAGCGTACCCCTAACCGGTAGTCTTTATTGATAATGGCTTCTTTGATCAATTTATCATAATCTGCCGGCGTTAGTATTTCTTCTTTGATCGCAGCTGAAAGAAGTTTAGCACGGGTAGGCCTTTTTGTAAAAAGCCCTTTCGCCAAAAGGCTGTACAAAAGAAATGCAATAAAGCCGATAGCGATGGCCCATAAAATATACTTGGTTATGGGCGATGTGATCATATCTATGAACCAATTATCCTTCGGCGCTTCTTCCTTAGGCTCATTTTTTTGCAAATACTTTAGCTGGCTCTCCAGCGTATCAGCATAACCAAACCCCTCTTCTTTTTTTAATATGATGATAGAATCTTTAGGGATCAGTAATTCATTTGCCACAAAGTAGGCGTTAGCCGCAGTTTTAACTGTAGTATCCGTAGATGTTGTAGTATCTGTATCTACCTGATCGCTATCCTGTGCCATACAATAAGTACTGCAGACAAGGAATAAAACTGATATAATAATTTTACGGTGAAACATTAATTAAGAAGATTGCTTTAAGATACCTTCGGAACGAAGCTGAAAACCGCGCTTGTGCAAACGGATAGGAAGAAAAACAAAATACCAAAGAATAAAACATAAAGATGTTAGAAGGATAACAACACTGCACCATGCCGGTAACCCTCCTCCTTTTGCTTTACTGTAAGTGTTACTCATCAGGTGAGTGACATAGCTTTCAAAAAAAGCGGCTACAATAAAAATAGGCACCAATGCGATCATTATTTTCAAAGCGTCCTTCACGCCTTTTTTAAAAGAATCGATCCGTTTGTAAGTGCCGGGAAAAAGTATGCTCTGACTAATAATATAACCGGCAGTTGATGCTACAATGAAAGATAATATTTCTAAAGTGCCATGTATCCAGATAACCAACACAGATTTTAAACCCAGATTATGTGCAAAGAACATGTATTGAAAGGCGCCCAGCATAACACTGTTTTGCCAGTCAGAGATCAATGTCCAGATCCCTAATGTTAACCCTCCCATCGCCATTAAAAAAGCAACGAAAATATTATTCATGGCTATCGTCACAAACATGCTAAAAGGGTTATCGCTTTTATATATGCCAAACGGATCCCCACTGGAAATATTATCCAATGTTTTATCAACGTATCCCGAGCTTAATGCGCCCCGCATAAAATCTTCATTGTTCATCGAACCCCATACGCCAACAAGCGTAAAAAAAAGGTTCAATAAAAAAGCAAACAATAAAACCTTGTGGTATTTTTTAAATAAAAGCGGCAATTCATATGTCCAGAAAGTAAATACACGACTGTATTTTTCTTTTTTATTTTTAAAGATATTCTGGTAAATATTTGCCGCTATCGCGTTGATCCAATTGGTAACTTTACTCCGGGGGTAAAAAGTTTTGGCATATGAGAGGTCGTCAACCAATGTAACAAAGCGTTCCGCCGTTTCATCAGGATCATTTGTTTCAGTCCGTTGATATTGGTTCCATTTATCAACATTCTTTTTAATAAACATCGCTTCACGCATAGCCGGAAATTCTAGGTTAGGGAATTACCTACAATTTGACGGCTTTTTGTTAAATAAAAAAATTTTTAATCGATTTGATTATTTTACAAGTCGTAATTTGCAATAACATGTCCACCATAGAAATCGGAACACCTTTTAATGTTGATATTGATTTTGAGATCGCAGCATTTCATAAGCGCCTGCTTGCGTATTGCCTTGACTTTGCGTTACTCATGCTTTACCTTGCTGGTATGATGTATCTTTTATTCGGCGGCTTTAAACTGGGAGAAAGCGCTACGGGCCTGGTGTTGCTTGTAATATTTATACCCATGCTTTTTTTCACTTTTTTATGTGAATTATTACTGGAAGGACAGACACTCGGAAAAAAAGTAGCTAAAATACGCGTGATAAGCCTTGATGGAGGTGAGCCTACAATGGGACAATACATAGTACGTTGGTTCCTGCGGTTTTATGAATGGGGCTTTATTGTTTTATTATTATTTTGGAGCGATGGTGGCACCGGGTTTGGTGCATTGTTTTTTGGAGGCCTTACTTCTTGTGTCATTATTGCCGTAAATAAAAAGAGCCAGCGCCTGGGAGATATTATTGGAGAAACCATCGTGGTAAATACCACATCGAAACTAACAGTTGATGATACGATCTTTATGCATGTGCCGCAGGAAAATTATCGTGTGCTATTTCCCGAAGTGCTGCGTTTAAGCGACCGCGATATCAATACCATAAAATCTGTATTAACGCAGGCGCAAAAAAATAATAGCTACGACACCTGCAATAAGGCTGCAGCTAAAATACAAAAGATACTAAACGTTCCTACCGATCTATATGCCAATGAATTTTTAGAAAAGCTGCTGGAAGATTATAATTACCTGGCTACTAGAGAATAATATTTTAATTAAAAAGTAAAAAGGCAAAACCAAAAACCGGTGTTTGCCTTTTTACTTTTAGGTTTTAACTTTTGACTTTTGATTTAATAAGCTCTCGCAAACAAAACCCTTTGTGTACTTACATTTCCTGTCAATATACATTTCCCTGTTTCCATTTTATTGTCTAATGGAATACAGCGGATCGTTGCTTTGGTGAGCTCTTTAATTTTATCCTCTGTTTCCGGTGTGCCATCCCAATGAGCCGAAATAAACCCTCCTTTGCCGTCTAATAATTGTACAAACTCATCCCAGCTATCTGCGTTCGTGATACGTTCTTCCCTGAAAGATCTTGCCTTGGCATAAATAGCAGTTTGAATATCATCCAGTAAACTGATGATGGTTTTATCTAATCCATCCATACTTACCGTCATCTTTTCTCTGGTATCGCGTCTTGCTAATTCTACCACGTTATTAGCAAGGTCTCTCGCGCCTATGGCCACTCTTACAGGAACACCTTTCATTTCATATTCTGCAAATTTCCATCCCGGCCGGTTATTATCATTATCATCGTACTTCACGGAAACACCAGCTGCTTTTAATTGTTGCATCAGTATTTTTACTTTTTCATCTATCTGTTGTTTTTGTTCATCGCCTTTATAAATGGGAACGATCACTACTTGTATCGGCGCTAATTTTGGTGGCAATACTAATCCTTCATCATCGCTATGCGCCATTACCAATGCACCGATCAAACGCGTACTTACACCCCAGCTTGTTGCCCATACATACTCCAGTTTATTTTCCTTATCGCTGAATTTTACATCAAACGCTTTGGCAAAATTTTGTCCGAGGAAATGTGAAGTGCCTGCCTGCAATGCTTTCCCATCCTGCATTAAAGCCTCAATACAATAGGTATCTTCTGCACCCGCAAAACGTTCGTTGGCAGTCTTTACTCCCTTGATAACAGGCATTGCCATAAATGTTTCTGCAAACTCTGCATAGATATTCAGCATCTGCACTGTTTCATCAATAGCTTCTGTTTTTGTTGCGTGAGCAGTATGTCCTTCCTGCCATAAAAATTCTGCGGTACGCAAAAACAGCCGCGTGCGCATTTCCCAGCGTACTACGTTTGCCCATTGGTTGATCAATATCGGTAGATCCCTATAAGATTGTATCCATCCTTTATACGTGCTCCAGATAATGGCTTCGCTGGTTGGGCGGATAACTAATTCCTCTTCCAGTTTTGCTTCGGGGTCTACCATTAATTTCCCTTTGTTATCAGGATCAGTTTTTAAACGGTAATGTGTTACAACGGCACATTCTTTCGCAAAGCCTTCTGCATTTTTTTCTTCTGCCTCAAATAAGCTTTTAGGAACAAGCAAAGGGAAATAGGCATTTTGATGGCCCGTTTCCTTGAACATCTTATCCAATTGATCACGCATGTTCTCCCATAATGCATAGCCATAGGGCTTAATTACCATACAACCCCTTACGGCGCTATAATCTGCCAATCCCCCTTTAATGATAAGATCATTATACCATTGCGAATAATCCTGCTCCCTGCTTGCTATTTCTTTGCTCATTTGTGCTTTTTTGCCCTAAACGGGGCATATTTTAATAAAAATTGTGATAAAAATGGGTTATTGCTGCTGTTTCTTAAAAGCGTACAAAAATAGCAACTTCGAACTTAATTTGCCCTAAACAAAATTAAGTTGCCTTTTTTTCGTTATTTTTGTAGTCACTAACTTCTTATTTTAGAATAGATGAAAGAATTTCTATTAATTGTTCTTGCCTACTTTATTGGTTCTATTCCTACTGCATTGATTGTCAGTAAGAAGTTCTTCGGTATAGACATTCGCGACTATGGTAGCGGTAATATGGGAGCTACCAATACTTTTAGGGTACTTGGCCCAAAATACGGCTCTATGGTTATGGTTGCCGATATTTTAAAAGGTATGCTGGCTGTAGGCTTATTCTATTGTTTACCCTATTACGTTAAAGAAGCCAACGATCTGGCACGTACTAATTTCATGATCGGTCTTGGTTTGGCTTCAGTCGCAGGACATATATTTCCAGTTTTTGCACAGTTCAGGGGTGGTAAAGGCGTTGCCACTTTATTTGGGATGATACTAGGTATTCAGCCTATCATAGCAGTTTGCTGTGTTGGGGTGTTTCTTTTGATACTTTTTTTAACCAGGTATGTATCGTTAAGCTCGATACTGGCTGGCATAGCGCTACCCATTTGTGTGTTATGGATATGGAACGACCATACCATCATATACAGGGTATTTGCAGTTGGCGTAGCCGCATTGATCATTCTTACACACCAAAAAAATATTAGCCGTATACTTAACGGTAACGAAAGCAGGGTTCCTATTCTTAAGTACCGGGATAGGAGAAAAAGCCGCCGTAAATAATTTCCATCTTTATAATAAAATCCTAACACAATAAAATTTGAATCGCCTTTAAAGAACGAAGGGCGGCAATAAAAATATTAGTTAATTAAAAGTTGTAAAAAAATTATCATGGAAGATGTAGTAATAGTAAAACAACAAACTTTATTGGAGAAACTACAATTAAAGGATGAAAAGAATTTATTGATACAGGGCCTACCTTCTACTGTTGAAAAACAATTTGTAAAATTAACTTTCGCTAAAAGTGTTACACCTTTATTAAAGACAAGAAAGATCGATTTCGCTTTGGTATTTGCTGTTAGCCACAAACAATTGAAAGATATTTTAGCTGACGTGATCCCTGCGTTGCATCCTGATGCTAAGTTCTGGATCGCTTACCCTAAGGTTTCTTCGAAGATCGTAAGTGATCTTGCCAGGGCAAGTACTTGTCAGTGGGAATGTATCTCCAGCACTGGTTTTGAAGGTGTACGCACCATTAATATGGATAATGTATGGACCGCAATGCGTTTTAAAAAGATCGAAAAAATAAAACATACAACAAGGGTTTCTATTACAGGCGTTCCTGTTGAAATAGCAGGTGTTGACCAGGTGACAAGAACCATATCTGCACCGCCAGACCTTATCAAATTATTCAGCAAGAATAAAAAAGCTGAAACATTTTTTGACACACTTTCTTTCACTAACAAAAAAGAATATGTTGGCTGGATAACAAGCGCTAAAAAAGAAGAAACAAAAATTGCCCGTTTAGAAGCTACGATCGCTAAACTGAATGATGGCAAAAAAAATCCTTCAGAAAAATAATTTCGAGATACTTAAAATAAAAAAGAGCAAACATCCAGTTTGCTCTTTTTTATTTTAAATGTTGAATTTTAAATTTTGAATTAAGTTGCATTCATTCAAAATTTAAAATTCAACATTTATAATAATTTAGATATTTCTATTGATATCAAAGCCTTCCAATTCCTTCACTACTGCATTTAAGAAAGTTGATCCTAAAGCGCCATCAATGATACGATGATCGTAGCTCATGGAAATATACATGATGTGGCGGATAGCAATGCTATCGCCCGTAGGGGTTTCAATAACAACGGGCCTTTTCTTAATCACACCAACAGCCAGTATAGCTACCTGCGGCTGGTTGATAATAGGCGCTCCCATTGTACTGCCGAATGTACCAATATTAGTGAAAGTGAATGTTCCTCCTGTTGTATCATCCGGTTTTAATGTGCCGGTTCTTGCGGCATTTGCGAGGCTGTTTACTTTTTTAGTGAGGCCGCTTAAATTTAGCTGATCGGCATTTTTAATAACCGGCACAATTAAATTACCTGTTGGCAAAGCTGTTGCCATACCAATGTTGAGGTCTTTTTTTATAATGATCTTATCGCCTTCAATAGAACTGCTTAATAAAGGATATTTTTTGATCGCTTTAATGATCGCTTCGATGATCAATGGCGTGTAGGTTATTTTTTCACCCTCTCTTCTTTCGTAATCGTGTTTTTTTCTTTCTCTCCAGGCTACCATGCCTGATACATCACATTCCGCAAAGCTGGTAACGTGCGCGCTGGTATGCAGGCTATCTACCATGTTCCTGGCAATGAGCTTACGCATCCTGTCCATTTCAATTATTTCCGTATTACCGGTTGAATAAACTGTAGCTACCTGTGCATTATTATTTACCACAGGCTGCTGAACAGGCTGTTGAACCGTTGCCGCATGGTGATTATTGGTTAAAGGCTGTGAATTTTCTACCGCAGCATAACTTGTATTATTTGAACCGGTGTTTCTTCTGCCGGAAATATAATTTAAAATATCTTTTTTGCTAACGCGTCCGTCTTGTCCGGTGCCCGGGATACTTTCCAGTTCACTCATCGTAACATTTTCGCTTGCCGCAATATTCAATACCAACGGAGAATAAAATTTTACTTTATTGCTATCAGTTGGCTTGCTGTCAAACATTACATGTGATGGCTGATAAGGCACTTCTTCGATCAGGCTTGCTTCTTCGTAGGTAGGTTTAAAAGGCTGTGCAGACTGAGGAAATTCAGTCACCGTATAATTAGTGCCTACTTTTATTTTTGCTAAAACGGCGCCAATAGGCACTACATCATTTTCTTTATAATATATCTCTTCGATGATCCCTTCTGCAGTAGATGGCACTTCGCTATCTACCTTATCGGTAGCTATATCCAAAACAGTTTCGTCTTCTTTTATAGTATCGCCGGGTTGCTTGTGCCACTTAATAATTGTGGCTTCAATGATCCCTTCACCAAGCTTTGGCATTATCAAATCAACTACACTCATACGACAATTTAAATTTGATGTTTTTTGAAATTTGATGTTACAATCGACTCGAAACAAAGGTAAGTAAAACGAATTAAACCATGACCACAGACGACCGACCTCCGACAACCGCAGAAACTATCTATGGTCAGTGGTCGGTCGTCCGTGGTCAGTTCTCAATAATGAACTGTCGAAGTATGTTCAATGCATTAACAGCCGTCAAATTAATATTCCTCATTCTGTCGAACCGGAAAAAGAGTTTTTTGGTTACTGTTTTTTGGGCATTTCCTACGGCTATCCAAACTGTACCAACGGGCTTTTCTTCTGTGCCGCCATCCGGCCCCATTATACCTGAAACGGCCAGGGCATAACTGGTTTTTATCGTTTGTAATGCGCCTTGTACCATTTGCATCACTACTTCTTCGCTTACAGCCCCATTATTGTCCAGGGTTGATCGTTTAACCTGCAACAGTTCTTCTTTTACTTTATCGGAATAGCTTACTACGCTCCCATTATAAAATGCTGATGATCCCGGCATCGCCGTAAATAGGTGTGCAATATAGCCACCCGTGCAGCTTTCGGCAGTGCTTACGGTTTTACCTTTTGCTTTTAATAATTTGCCTACAACCGCTTCCAGCGGTTCATCTTCGTTCGTTACTAAATATTCTTTTACTAATGATTGTAGTGTTTCAAATTGAGCCTGCACTTCTTTTTCAACCGTAGTGCCATCGATGCCCGAAGTAGATAAACGCAAACGGACCATCCCATAATTAGGCAGGTAAGCCAGCCTGATATTTTTTGGAAGGGCATTTTCAAAATCTTTTATCAGCTCTGCCAGGTAAGATTCTCCAATGCCGGCAGTTAACAAAGTACGGTAGGCGATATGTGGTAAAGTAAATCGTTGTTGCAGGGAAGCGATGACCTCATCTTCCATCATGCCTTTCATTTCGTGTGGTACGCCCGGCATACTCACGAATATCTTTCCATCTTTTTCGAACCACATGCCCGGAGCGGTACCTCTTTTATTTAATATGACCTTACAGGTATCGGGTACTTCAGCTTGTTTTAAATTGCTTTCGATCATCGGGCGATTTAATACATTTTTAAAAATGTATTCTACATTAGCCAATGCGCCTTTATCAACGATCATTTTACCGTTAAAATATTTGCAGAGCAAGGGCTTGGTAATATCATCGGCCGTAGGCCCCAATCCACCGGTTATTAAAATGATCTCGGCGTGTTTGCTTTCTTCCTCTAAGCTATTCCATATCTCATCCCACACATCTCCTACTGCTACGCGGCGCGCAACCCTTATGCCGGCCATATTCAGCTGCTGTGCCATCCACGCGCTATTGGTATCAATTACCTGACCTATTAAAAGTTCATCGCCGATGGTGATTATGCTTGCCTGGATCATATGTAAAAATGTACGATGTTTGATGTACGACGTACGATGTTATGATATATTATTATTTTCCTTATTCTCCTTATATTTCAATTCCTGGTACAGCTGGTCATTCATCTCCCATTTATATTGCATTCTAAAAAATGAATAGAACAATACAATGCAGACTACCGCAATGATAGCACTGATAAACATACCCGGCGTGGTTTGAGATATCTTCATGTACCAGTCAGGAAAAAATATCCTTACTACCACTACCGATAAAATAACGGGCAGCCCGAATAGTATTGCCATTGGCAGTCCGCCAAGCATCTTGTTCAGGAACCTGTTCTCTATGTCTTTATTGGCTTCCCAATACCGCAAAAATTTCTTTTCCTTTTCAGTGATCATAATGAACAAAGTTAGCCAATAAATAATTTGATGTTTTGATATTTGATTAATAATAGGTAAGTTTGTTTGAGCCAAACTTCCAACGATTGAAAATAGAACAACTTATAGTTCAGTACTTGTATCAAAATAAAGAAGTGACCTTACAAGGTATTGGAACCTTTAAATTGAATCCGTCAGCGGATCTACCAACAGATACTACCAAAGATTTTGTAATGCCGGAAGATGCTTTCGAATTCGAAGACAATCAAAAAGCAACTGAAGATGAAGGCCTGATTGATTATATCGTAAAATCTGGAAAGATCAGGTCATTGGCTATTTCTGACGTTGATTCTTATGTTACTTTATCCAAGCAGTTCTTAAATATCGGCAACCCATTATTCATCGAAGGGGTTGGTACATTACAAAAGAACAGACAAGAAAATTATTTATTTACATCGGGCCAGTTTGTAAACGCTGTTGTAAATACCACGCCAAATAAAATGAAGGAAAGAAAGGATGAAGTCGTTTCTTTCCAAACAGGAACACGATCCGAAGACAACAGAAAATATATTTTGATCGCGGTTGTTTTGGGGATCGTGTTCCTGGTAACATTAGGCGTATATTATATATTTTCCGCTCCTGATAAAGAAGAGGCTGCCGCTCCGATTCCTGTGGTAACAACACCAATAGCTCCTGCTCATGTTGATAGCGTTGACACCGCTAAAAAGGTAGCAGCTGTTTCGGTAAAACCAGATAGTACTGCTACGCCGGGTGATAACAGTACTTTTAAAATTGTATTACATACTTTTTCTAAAGCTGCTCCTGCACAAAAAGAATTTGATCTGCTAAAATCTTTCGGTAATAAAGTAGTCTTGATAAAAAAAGATACTAATGATTACATGATCGTAATGCCATTTACCAAGCCGATAGCTTACGCGCCAATAGCAAAAGATTCTTTATCTAAATTACTTGGCTGCAAAGCTTCTATTTTAACTCCTTAGGCTTTTTGTTTTTTTTTGCAGGTATCATGTATGAACCTGAGTTTTTCTATTACAGGCTTTGAAATAACAAAGGGATAAAAATCTGCATGCCCCATACTCCTGCTCAAACTATTTAATGCAAAAGTTAGCGGTAGCCACATTTTAATGATCGTATCAAATTTATCAACCGTGTAAGGATCCTGGTTAATTTTTGCTTTCATTTCATTATCGCTCGCTTTTTTAGGGTCGATATTGATACCGAAAGAAAAAGCAGTTTCCAATGTATCCATCATGTGTAAATAATGCGCCCATGTTTCGGCCCAATCTTCCCAGGCATGTGATGTTGCATAAGGACTGATATAATTATCGATCCAGTTGGCAGGAGCACCATTTTTATAATATAATTCCAATGCTTCTGAATAATCCAATTCATCATTGCCAAATAATTTCCTGAACTCCTGGGGGTTAGGCTGAATTAATACGTCCCAGTAATAATGTCCTATTTCGTGGCGAAAATGCCCCAATAACGTTCTATAACGTTCTCCTAAATTCAATTTATGTTGTACACGTGTTGCTTCATCAGCCTCATCAATATTGATGGTGATAACGCCTTCATCATGTCCTGTCATAATTTTTTCCGTGGGAGATACATTTTCCATAAAATCAAAAGCGATCCCTTCAACGCTACCATCCTGCTTTGGTTCTACAGGAAGTTTTAATTCCAATAAAGAATATACCAGGCGATGCTTGGCTATTTCCATCCTTCTCCAGCGTGCAATATTTTCGGGTGTATTAAGGGTTGGTATGATCCTGTTCAAGGCACAAGCCTTACAAAAAATGGCAGGATCATCTTTAGGGATCAGCCAGTTACAGGTATTACGACTGGCATTATCGCAAAAACGATAAAGCTCTTTTGATTTATTGATATTGCTGAAGGTATTCCCCTCCTTAGGAGCCAGCGTGATCATTGATAACTGATTGGCATCAAAACCTACTGTATTATTACAATTGAGACAAACAGTATTCTCGAAATAAAGCGGATTGCCACAATGGCTGCAGGTATAGAGTTTCATGTATCGATGTTATTTGTAGCTCTTTAACCAACAATTGTACCAGTTAAAGCATACAAAAACGATCAATTAATTCTTCTCATGTCAACGGAAACGGATAGACGATGTGTACCGCTACTTAATATCACGCCTTTCAGTGGTGCAATATCAAAATAGTCTCTTCCCCAACCGATCGTAATATGTTGGGATGATGGTATCTGATTATTGGTTGGATCAAAATCTATCCAGCCTGTTTCCGGTATAAAAACAGAGAACCAGGCATGCGAGGCATCTGCACCAAATAATTTTTCTTTTCCTTCTGTTGGCAAGGTTTCTATATAACCGCTTACATATCTTGCCGGCAATCCTACCGCTCTTACACAAGCAATAGCAAGATGCGCAAAATCCTGACAAACACCCCTTCTTTCTTTCATCACTACAGATAAAGGTGTAGAGATAGTTGTAACGCCGGATTTAAAAGTGAAGTCTTTAAATATACGCTGCATCAGGTCATACACAGCTTCGAACATTGACCTTCCTGAAGTGAATGATTGCAAGGCATATGCCGTGATCTCTTTATTAGCAGTGGTAAAAGGTGTGGCAGGTATATATTGCCTTGCGTCTAAAAATTGCGCATCCGGCGCTGTTAGCATGGCATGCACATCTTCCCATAACAGGTTCTCATATTCAATTCCATCGATCGCTGCTTTATTAACTTCGGAAGTTACGGTAACGGTTAGGTCCTCATGCTCATCCTGTATAGAAAAATAAAAAACTTTGTTGCCAAAAAAATCTTCGTACTCATTAATACCATCCGGTGTTGGATGAATAGTTACTACTGCACTATTGCAGGTTTGTCCTAATGTATCGCGCGGTATTAACTTAGCAATATTATAGCAAGTGCTAACCGCCTCCTCGTATTTATAGATGGTAGTATGTGTTATTCTATACGAAACTTCAGCGCCCAGTGCAGCTTTTGGAGAGTCGTTATTTGTGTTTGTATTCATTTTTCTAATTAAGAAATTATTTTACCTTTCAATCACCCCTTCAGGAGGGCAGGGGGTTACATTAATATCTGCTGCTGTTTCTGCGCATGTTTAAAATACTTTTTCGAAATATCACTGTTGACCGCTAATAACAAAGCGCTCATCTGCAATAGAAAATCTTCCAGGTTTGAATGTTCGCCCGTAATATCATCAGGAGCGGATAAACTATCCTTATCAGATTTTTCTAATAATCTATAGGCGCCTGCGATCAGGCCATCATCGGCAGACTGCATATTATTGTGGTTCTTAGGAAGGTTCCTTAAATGCCCGCGTAACCTGTCTAACTGATGCACCAATGACCTTGGATTATTATGATCGAAGATCATCAGGTCGATCACCAATGATAATTGTATCGGTGCACGATATTTATACCGGTAATTGATCAAGCATTCGTTGCTGCTTAAAATTGATTCCAACAAATTGTATTCAACCTGTTCATCATGTTTAGTTATCAGTGTAGATAATAACATATTGGTCAGTAAAAGCGATTGCTCCATCTTTCTTCCAATATCCATCATCATCCATCCCTGGTCGCGCGATATACTTTCCCTGTTCAATCCAACAAATGCTACGATCGAAGTGATCAGATTGTCTAATGGATTAGCTATTGCCAAATGCGGATTTTGCGTTACCTCTACTTTGGCCCACTGTTCTTCCATTCCTCTTAATACGCGCCAGGTATCTGTTGACCAATGATCCCGTACTGCAAAGACAGCATTATTAAAAAGATTGTAATTATATTTTAAAGTACCGGGACGTTTATCATTGACTAATAAATCTGATAATTCCGGCCACGAATTTTTTAGCAGGTCTTTTGTCCGTGGATCATCATTACAGAAACCCGGGTAAGTGTACGTGTATTGCGTTAGCGCTTTTAATAAATATTGCTCGGTATCAATATCACTCGCTTTCATCAGCCTGTTGCCTTCTGTGATGTATTGAATAACGGTACGCATAAAACGTGCACTGCCCAATGTACGTTCTGTATAACGGCCTACCCAGAAAAGATTTTCTGCAGTATGGCTCGGCAGCACACCACCTGAAAATGCTTTTACATCTTTTGTAAATGTTTTGCTGTTGCTTGGCTGGTTTTCCGGCTCTGCTCCCATCACCCAGGTATCTTTACTCACATCACCTAACTGGTTAGAGATAACAAAATTTCCTTCTTCAGAAGAGGTCCTTCCCAAGCCACCGGCCAATGCTGTATAGCTTTCTCCGTTACTAACTAAAAAGCTTCGCAACAAAGTATTTCTTGGAACAATATCTCCTTTTACTAAAGAGGGGGAAGAAGTGATGAACACCTTTTCTTGTCCGACAAACATTTGCGGGTTTGCTTTTATTTCCTGTTTCAGTTGTTCAACTTCTTTCTTTGATAAGGTGGTGCTATCAATTGAATTGGTTTGTCCGGGAACAGGATAAATTCTTTTTATAACCAATGATTGGATATTATCTAAAACATAGTTAAGCTCTTTCGGTTGTCCGCACCACCAGGAAGCAATATTGGGTATGATCAATCCCTTGCCAAAAAAGTATTCGCAAATATTTTCAAGGAAAGGCATGATGGCCGGGTTTTCCAGGATACTGCTACCCAAAGGATTTGCCACACTTACATTACCGCTTCGCACAACCTGTAATAATCCGGGAACACCTAAATGAGAATCTTCTTTTAATTCTAACGGATCGCAATACACATCATCCACACGACGAAGGATCACGTCTACCTTTTCCAACCCTTCTAAAGTTTTTAACCAAACGAAATTATCTTTTACAACAAGGTCGTTCCCTTCTACCAAAGTAAAACCTAAGTACGAAGCTAAATACGAGTGCTCAAAATATGTTTCATTGATAGGCCCCGGTGTTAATATCACTACACGCGGACCTTGCGGGTTTGGTGCAATTTCTTTTAATGAATTACTGAGCACATTAAAATAAGGAGATAGCCAGCGGACCTTTAAACCATTAAAAAGCTCGGGCAATACGCGCGCCAATGCGGTACGGTTTTCCAAAGCATAGCCGGAACCTGATGGCGCCTGTGTTCTATCACTTACGATCCATATTTTTCCATCAGTGCCACGCGCCATATCTGCGGCATATAATATCAAACTGTTTTTGCCGGGCAATTGTATACCATCGCATTCGCGTAAAAATCCGGGATGGCGGTAGATAGGTTCCATGGGAAGCAAACCATCTTTAAACAATTTTTTTTCTCCGTAAATGTCTTTTAAGATAAGATTGAAAAGCTCGGCGCGTTGAATTAAACCGGCTTCGATAGATGACCATTCTTCTTTGCTGATCATGAAGGGCAAAAGATCCAATTGCCAGGCACGGTTCAAACCCGCGGGGTCATCATAAATATTATAGGTAACGCCATTCTCTTTTAATAACCGGAGTACAGCACTGTTCCTATGGTTTACTTCTGTTGTACCCAGCTGGTTAAAAGATTGAAAAAAAGTGTTCCATTGTGTGTTCAATTCCTCATTTCCACTCAGCAAGCTCTTATAGCTTTTGTAGCTATTCCAATTGAATGGTTTAAATTCCAGATCATCTTTCGGTTTACTATCCATGTGCTATTTTTAAATCAAACCCTTTATTCATGCTGATTTCGTAAAAATACTAAATAATGTATAATTGAAGAAAAGAGGATTATGTTGATGTGGAGTTTTTGTTAGTTCTTATTTGTGTATCGTACTGCTGTCGCAGTCCGCCGATTTTTTAAAAAATATTTATAGAAAAATTTCTACTTGCCAAGCCCGGTTGCCATAACAAAGAACATTTGCCTATGTTATAAATTTTAATGAATTTTGTATGGATTGATTATTTATTAAACAATTGATAACCAATCAATTACAATAAAACGGATATAATTATTTTGTTAGTAGCTACGATCATATCTCCATTACCGGTAATGGAATCTTTTTACACCATCCAGGGCGAAGGCTTTCACCAGGGAAGGGCCGCGTATTTTATACGATTGGGCGGATGCGATGTAGGCTGTGTTTGGTGCGATGTTAAAGATAGCTGGGATGCAAGTAAACATCCTTTAGTTACTATTGAAGAGCTGCTATTTAATATAAAAAAAACACCTGCGAAACTAATTGTAATAACAGGTGGTGAGCCATTGATGCATGATCTTACTGATCTTACCAAAACATTACAAGAACAAGGCTACGAAACAAATATTGAAACATCCGGATCCCATCCGTTAAGCGGAAGCTGGGATTGGATCTGCCTATCTCCTAAAAAATTTAAAGCGCCCTTGCCTGATGTTGTTCCGTTTGCCAATGAATTAAAAGTGGTGATATTCAATAAATCAGATTTTGATTGGGCAGAAAAATATGCCGCACTCGTATCACCCGATTGTAAATTATACTTACAACCCGAATGGGATAAAGCCGCCAGCGTAACGCCGCTATTGATCGAATATATAAAGGACCATCCAAAATGGGAACTATCGCTGCAGATACATAAGTATATTAATGTTCCGTAGAAAGTCAAAATTCAAAAGTTAAAAGCAAAAAGTAAGGACATAGCGTTATTAAGTTTTACGACTTATGGGTTTTGCCTTTTAACTTTTTACTTATCTTGTATTACAAACGACACTGCTATGCCTCGCCTACTCTTCTTATTCTTACTTCTTAATTCATCATTCTTAATTAGCAAGGCGCAATGGTACGATCCGATGAAAGTGAACAAACAGGCTTTTGCGTTATTTACAAAGGCAGACCTGGCAGAACAAGATGAAAAAAATACGGAAGCAATGGCTGATTTGAATAAAGCCATTGGCATAGAGCCTAAATTTATAGATGCCTACATAGAAAGAGCAAATATTTATATTGACATAAAAAATTATGCTGCTGCTGTGGATGATTACGCAAAAGCTATTGCTTTAGATTCTGTTTATACCAAACCTATGCAACTCTCTTATTCGGTCACATTAGCAGGTATAGGCAGATTTACAGATGCGCTGGCAGCAGTAAATAACTATTTAACATTGCCAAGATTAAACGAAGAAGGTGTAAGTACTGCGAACGAGCGAAAAAGTAATTATGAATTTGCCATTGACTATGCCAATGAACATCCGGTAACAGACTATATTTTTACACCAAAAAATTTAGGTGATAGTATCAATACCTCCGACTATGAATACTATCCATCTGTTACTATTGACAGAAGTAAAATGATCTTTACAAGACGTATAAAAGATGAGGACTTTTATGAAAGCGATCTGAAAAAAGGCCAGTGGGGCAAAGCGAAATTATTACCAGGAAGAGTAAATACTAATTTAAACGAAGGGGCGCAAAGTATTTCAGTAGATGGCAACTGGATAGTATTTACAGGATGCTATTATCCTGAAGGCGAAGGTAGTTGTGATATTTATATTTCTTATAAAACAGACAATGGCTGGACGCAAGCGGAAAATGTAGGTCCAGCGATAAACACACATTTCTGGGAATCTTCTCCTTGTCTTTCTCCTGATAAAAAAGATCTTTATTTCTCAAGCGACAGGCCCGATGGTTATGGAGGAAAAGATATTTGGGTATCGCACAGAAAAGATGATGGCACCTGGAGCGATGCCCAAAACATGGGGTCGCAGATCAATACGCCAGGCAATGAGACCTGCCCTTTCATGTACGCAGATAACCAGACATTATTTTTTAGTAGCAATGGAAGGCCCGGCTATGGAAGTGGTGATCTGTATGTAACAAAAAGATTAACAGACAGCACCTGGAGCGAACCCCAAAATTTAGGTTATCCTATCAATACCATTGATGATGAACAAGCCCTTATTGTTGCTTCAGACGGAGTAACAGCCTACTATTCAAGCGATAAAGCAGATACAAAAGGAAAGGTAGATATTTATAGCTTTCAGTTAAGAAAAGACATACAGCTGCCGAGAGTACTATGGGTAAAGGGACAAGTTATTGATGCAAAAACAAAAACAGGCCTATCAGCTTCTGTTAAATTAACGGATATAAATACACAAATGATTATTAATAATATACAGACAGATGAGAACGGCAATTATTTAGCCACATTGCCCGTTGGTAGTGATTACGATTTTAGCGTAAATAAAAAAGGATATTTATTCTATTCCGAAAATTATAATATCGCTAGTGATAGCAAAGATTCTGTTTTTACCGCCGATATTCCTTTGCAACCGATCGAAGCAGGTGCATCGATCGTATTGAAAAATATTTTCTTCGATTCAAAACAAACCACGCTAAACCCGGAATCAATTGTTGAGTTGAACAGGGTGATACAATTGATGAACGACAACCCTAATTTAAAAATACTGATCAGCGGCTATACAGATAATGTAGGCACTGAGCAAGCAAACCTGGCACTTTCCAATGGCAGGGCTTTGGCCGTAATAAAATATCTTTTATCGAGCAGGCAGATCATGAGCGACCGCTTACAATCTAAAGGTTATGGTGACGCAAACCCTGTAGCACCCAACACAACCGAAGCTGGCAGGGCATTGAACAGAAGAACAGAATTGAGTGTAATTAGTAATTAATTAGAATACAATGAAGATCTTTAGTATATTTTCCATAAGTGTTCTGTCCGTTTTTCATTCGTTCGCTCAGATCAATGCAGGCAAAAGCATTTACCCGCATCTTGATACAATTTCTATTTATTATCCATCCCCAACATTTGATACAGCAGCAGACGGGTGTAATCGCTATTATGATAACGGTCAAAGAATTGACAAAAAAACTTCCGATATATATCTGGCTCAATCAGCTAAAATAAATGATTGCAAACCTTGTGTTTTAAAAACAAATAGAAATAATGGCCTGATAAGCACAGCTGTTCAATACGGAAATGGCTTGGTAGGGTTTTACATTAGCTATTATCCCAATGGAAAAATGAAAATGTTTGGCCACTACAAAGAAAACCCGACGGGAGATTGGACTAATATTTACGAAAGAGGTTACTCTTATGTAAAAGAAGGAAAATGGATCTATTATAACACAAAGGGTAAGATCGTTAAAACTGAATTTTATATTGATAATAAACTTCAGCCTCAAAAAAAATAGTTATCCTTATTTTTCTTAATATTGTTCATCCTATTCCTATGATGAACAAAGACCTGTTATACCAGATAGCACTTACCCTGGTGCCAAATATCGGCAGCGTACATGCCAAAACCTTAGCCACTCATTTCGGCGATGCAGAATCTATCTTCAAAGCAAAAAAGAAAGACCTTGAACATATTGATGGCATTGGTATCGTAAGAGCCAAAAGCATTAAAGAATTTAATTCCTTTATGAGCTCTGAAAAAGAGATCGAATTTATTGAACAGTACAAGATCACGCCATTATTTATCACCGATAAAAATTATCCGCAACGGTTGTTGAATTGTTATGATAGTCCGGCACTGTTATTTTACCGTGGCAATGCCGATCTGAACACATCCAAAATTGTAGGCATTGTTGGCACAAGAAATAATTCGGAATACGGTAAAAATATTTGTGAACAATTAGTGCAGGATCTCAACGATCAAAATATTTTAATTGTTAGCGGCTTAGCATTCGGCATTGATACCATCGCACACAAAACGGCCATAAAAAATAATTTGCCAACTGTTGGCGTGTTGGCGCACGGATTAGATAATTTATATCCTGCACAAAATAAATCCCTGGCCAAACAAATGGTTGACCAAGGTGGTTTGTTAACAGAATTTATGAGCAATACAAATCCCGACAAACAAAATTTCCCCAAACGAAACAGGATCGTTGCGGGTATTAGTGATGCGGTCATTGTAATTGAAACGGGCAAAAAAGGCGGCTCATTAATCACCGCAGAATTAGCCAACGGTTATAACAAAGATGTATTCGCGATTCCCGGCCGTTGCAATGATAGTAAAAGCGAAGGCTGTAATTTTTTAATTAAAAATAATAAAGCCTCCTTACTAACAAATGCCAATGACCTGTTAGAAAATATGGGCTGGAAAGAAACAAAAAAAGTATCCGCTAAAAAACAACGTGAATTATTTATTGAATTAACCGCCGATGAAAAAATAATTGTTGATATCCTGCAATCGCAGGAAAATATTGCTATTGATGAATTGTATTTTAAAAGTGCGTTAAGCAGTAGTTCTGTGGCAGCGGCTTTATTGATGTTAGAAATGCAGGGTGTTGTAGCTTCGCTTCCCGGGAAGATCTATAAGTTGGTTTAAGTATGTATTGAAGATCGAATAATTAATATTAAAACTGCTCGCGGATATAGGAAAGTTTTAGCAAATTAATATTGAGTTCTATAAAACCGCAAAGCACGCTGAGTTATCGCAAAGAAGCCGCAAAGGCAGACTTAGCGTTTCTTTGCGACTTCTTTGTGTCCTTTGCGGTTAAATAGTTTATTATGTACTTTCCTATATCTGGAGGAGTAATATTAAATCTTCAATATTAATTTCTACGCCATTGGCACTTTTTCAACCACCATCTCATTTCCTTTTGTATCATAATAAATACAAGTCATTCCAATCATATCAACAACCCATTTTTCAACACCCGCAACGGCAGCTTGTTTACAAAAAGTAGGGTAATCTGTTTGTCCGTCCTGGTGAATAGATAAAAAATGTTGTAATCTTATGGTATCTTTTTCAGATGCAATATGCCTTGTCTCCCACTTTGCATCTGCTGAAATACTAAAACCATTATTGCCTTTGTACAGGATATGCCCGTCTGATACATAATGTTCGTAGGATGTTATACCTAACACTTTCATTTCCTGAACGTATTTCGGAAAATCTGCGCCGCTTTTTACTTTTGCATGTGTTGCTTTAATTTGCTCGATCGTAAACATAATTGGTGGTTTTTAATTTACACAAAGATGCCTCGAAGTAAAAAGCTGGAATTGTAAAAAATCGTTTATTTAGTTTCGGAAGAAAAATAATTCTGCAGTATGCATCACTTGAGCCATTTTTTTTATCATACTGCAGAAAAAAAATACTATAATTATCTCCTTTTTTTCAAAAGTGTATTGGCCTCTTCTAAAAGCAATACTTTGTTCTGCAACAAAATATTTGCTGCATCAAGGCCTCTTATTGCCAGGCTAAGCGTTTGTACAATATTGCCTGTTGACGAGTAATTTTCTTGCGGTTCATGTAAAATATTCCCTTGTATCTCCGGTGAAGATGATTTTGTTTGCTTTATTTTAATAAAATCGTCTAAAGAAATACCAAATAAATTGGTAATTTTTATTAGCTCATCAATATTGGGCTCTCCAATTCCGCTTTCCCAATTGCCAATTGTCTGCTGTGTCTTATCTACTATAGATGCAATATAGGATTGATTCTTACCTAATTTATTTCTAAGTATCTTTAAATTTATCCGCCAGGTATCTAATGCCATAATTAAAATATTTACTAATAAAATTAGTATTACCAATTATATTGGTGTACATTTACTGGAATAAAAATAAACTAATCCGCTGAAGAAAACAATAGTAAGCATAATACATCAATCATTAAATCCCTTTGAAAAACAACCCAATAACCCGGTAGTGAAAAGTATCACAATTGGCTTGCAAAAGCTGGTAGAACAACAAGTCAAGCTCGAAGCTGCCGGGCTTTTAATTCAGCTTAATATCCATAAGGCAAAGGCTCTCTTCTAACAGGTGGCGCGTTGTGTAAATAAATGGCATTTTTATCCTCCTTTCGAATGGCAAGAATTGTAGCGATAATGATCGCTATAACAATGATAATACGAATGATAAATGAAAATAGTTTCATTGGTTAAGGGTATGTTGCTTTAGCCCCTCAAGCAGGTACAGGAAAAAAGCGTGGGACAATAGCCTAATGGTAAGAAGGTACTGGTATACCATGCCCCAAATAAACTAAGCCCACGCCTATAGGATAGGCGTATTGCTTGATCTTATTCAGGGGCGTTTAAAAAGTACCAGTTTTTCTTACCCTAAAATCAGCTAACGCTAATGTGTTTTTATTACAGTAAAAGTAATAGTTTTTATTACAATAAGGATAGTAAAAATACTACCTCATTATTTTTTTATGCAGCAGGAATTTTTTCAACCACCATTTCGTTTCCTTTTGTGTCGTAATAAATACAGCTCATTTCGATCATATTCACTACCCATTTTTCAACACCTGCTACTGCTGCCTGTTTACAAAAAGTAGGATAATCTGTTTGCCCATCCTGGTGAATAGACAAGAAATGTTTTAATCTATCTGTGTCTCCTTCAGGTGCGATAAGCCTTATCTCCCATTTAGCATCGGCGGAAATAGCAAACCCATTATTACCCTTGTATTCAATATGTCCGTCTGAAACATAATGTTCATAGGATGTTACGCCCAAGGTTTTCATTTCCTGAACATAGTTTGGAAAATTGGCACCGCTTTTTACTTTTGCATGTGCTGCTTTAATTTGCTCGATCATAAACATAATTGGTGGTTTTTAATTTACACAAAGATGCCCCGAAGTAAAAAGCCGGAATTGTAAAAAATCGTTTATTTAGTTTCGGAAGAAAAATAATTTTCCGGTGTATCGCCGGTAAAATTTTTGAATTCCTTTATAAAATGAGCCTGGTCGTAAAACCCCGCCTCATAGCCAAGATCAGTTAGTGAGTTGGATGGATCATGTTGCTGCAAGAGATTTTTCATACGTACGATCGATGCAAATTTTTTAGGTGAAGTACCAACAGCTTTGCGAAACCTCTTTTCTAAAGGGCTCTGACTGATATGCAATTGTTCCATTAATTCTTTGATACGGATATTGCCTTTGCTTTTATGGATCAGCGAAAGAGCCGTCAGCACTAATTTATCAGGCTCGCTATGATTTATTTTTGAGATCAAAAATTGTTCAACAGCATCAATTCTTTCTTTGTCAGTAGTAGCTTCGCATAATTGTTCTTCCAATAATAATAATTCAGAACGCAGCATAAAATTATCAAGTGAAAGGCTTTCTCTAAAAAGCTCGTGCAACGGTTCCTTAAAAAAAGTAGTGGCGCCGGCTTCATTAAAATAAACCAGTACAGTCCCAATACCCGGCGAGTTTTTAAATATCCTGAAACTATCGCGCAGACCGGTAATGCCCGACTGGGATAGCAAAACTTCTCTATCCTTATCGACATAAGTGAGCTTGCCTTTGTATTGAAATCCTATCACTAAATAAGTATCCGGTAAAACTTTATAGGTTTTCTCTTCAGTTGATTCACTGATAATAAATGATCGTACAAAAGGTTTTAGCACATCACATGGTATGTAGGTTTCGAATTTCATGTGTTGTAAATATACAAAATGATGATTTATTTACGGATAGCCGTTGTTGCGTATGTCGGGTGGCAATGTGCGTAAGCATACCAACAACATTAAATGAGCAATGAGTGATCGATTCATTCACTTCGGCTGTTGGCAGGGATGCCAACAGCGGCGTTAGAACTATTTATTAGATAGTTTTAATGTTGCCATTAATTGGGTGATAAGGGCATTTGATTTTATATAGGTATCATTTTGCATCAACGGCGTATTAAGGTCAAGCACCTGGTTAAAGCAAATAGTAGAAGCATATATCTGGCTTTTAGTTGTTTCATCCGCAGTAGTACCTGCATTCTTCAGATCGGGAAGATCAAAATACCAAACCAGCCATAATTTAGAATTGCTTGTCACCCATTCTTTTTTAAGGTTCTGATAATTTAATTTCAAATCATTTTTAAAATAATCGAGTTCGTAATCTACATAGCCGTCAAGTGTTTCTTTTTGTTGATCTATTGTCAATGCATTCAGATCAAGGCTACTTTCAGGAAGTGGAATTATTGATGATTGCACAACATGATCATTGATCTGGATATAGTTAGGGTATTCTGTCTTTTTAATATTGGCAGACACTACATCAACCGAAAAAGAATGGCTACTCCCGGTATATAAAAACCGGCCACCTGATTTGGTTTTTACATAAGAGAAAGTAAAATTTTCTTTACTTATATCAGTTTGTGCAATTGTTTTTAAGCTGATTGTCAAAATCGAAATAGTCAATAAAAGCGTTTTCATATTTTGGTACTTTTTTCAAATATACAAATTATGATAATCATAGCCGTTGTTGCGTATGTCGGGCGGCCAATGAGCGGGAGCATACCAACAACATCAAATGAGCAATGAGTAATCGATTCGTTCACTTCGGCTGTTGGCAGGGATGCCAACAGCGGCATTAGCATTTATCGTAACTTTAAGAAATGGCGAAGGCAAAAGAACAAAAAATGAAGAATAATCACATTACCCCAAAATATGTGATAAAACAGTGGCAAGTTACAAATAATCAATTGCCGGGAGTCTGGGTACATGATATAAATAAAAATAAAACTTATTTTTCATCTGCAAAAAAGAAAGCATATTCATTTGCAATTGAAGAATATTTTTATACCCCACAAATTAATGATATTAGAATAAATACTATAGAAAAATGGCTTGGCAATATAGAAGGTACACTTGATAGCTTTATCAATGAAGTAATGAAAGATATAAAATCGAGTACCGAAAATGAGCAGCCAAAATTAGTCGATATAGAAAAATATAAAGAATTTCTTTTAGCAATTTTTTCATTGAAAAATAGAAACAAATATGATATAAATAAACAAAAAGAATATTTGACTAAGAATCCAGACGTAATAAAAAGATTAGGAGTTGGTCAAACGACAGATTTAGAAATTGCAGTTCTAGAGAATCTTATTAATTTAACCAACATAGAAGCAACAGAATATGAGAATTGTGAAATTGCAATTTGTAAAAACAAACCAGGTAATCTAATACTATGTGATAGACCTTTCTTTTTTGAATCTTATGAAAAAAGCATTAGTTTTTTAACGTTAAGTCCAGAATTTTTTATAACTATTAAAAAAACTAATACTAAGGCAACATATACATATGTAGAAGCCGATGAAAAAATTGTGGATTTTTTAAATAGAAAAGCTGCTGAACACGCTAGACACTGGATCGTAGCTAGAGAAATAAAGACCATAGACAAATACATCCCTTTTATATTAAACGAAAAACAAGATGACATTCCTGATTTTAAAACAATTGACTTCCCCACAGTATTTTATAAGTTAGATAAAGCTCAATAACGGTACACCGCTGAACTGAGTCCCGATAAAATCGGGATTTCATAACACAACGATGACGATAGTAGCATAAAAGCCCATTAACAAAAATTATTTTCGCATTTTAATTAACCGCCATATCTTTGCACATGGCAACAATAAATAACTCCTCGAAGCAGCACAAAGGTGCTCATTTTTTCGGCGAAGGCTTAACGTTTGATGACGTACTTCTAATGCCCGCCTATTCTGATGTTTTACCAAGAGATGTAACTATCGCTACACAGCTTACCAAAACAATTACTTTAAATGTTCCGATGCTGAGCGCAGCTATGGATACCGTTACGGAAGCACAGCTGGCAATAGCCCTGGCGCGTGAAGGTGGATTAGGTATTCTGCATAAGAATATGAGCATCGACAAACAGGCCGACCAGGTTCGGAAAGTAAAACGCAGTGAGAACGGATTGATATTAGATCCGGTAACGCTTTCGCCCGATGCAACCATCGGTGAAGCTTTACGCATCATGAAAGAAAATAAGATTGGTGGTATTCCGATCATCGATGCACAGCATAAACTGGTGGGTATTTTAACCAACCGTGATCTTCGTTTTGAAACGCATTACGATCAAAAAGTTAGCGCCGTAATGACCAAAGATCATTTGATCACGGCTCCGGAAGGAACTGATCTTAAAAAAGCAGAACTTATTTTCAAGAAAAATAAAGTAGAAAAATTACCGGTAGTAAACAGGGCCGGCAAATTGATCGGGTTGGTTACGTATAGCGATATCTTAAAATTAAAGAGCCATCCGAATTCTGTTAAAGATTCATTCGGCCGTTTGTTAGTTGGTGCTGGTGTTGGTATCACAAAAGATACCTTAGACAGAGTAGCCGCTTTACACAAAGCCGGCGTAGATATTATTTGTTTAGATAGCGCACACGGACACACAAAAGGCGTTATCGATACATTAAAAGCAGTAAAGAAAAATTTCAAAGGCATACAGGTCATTGCAGGAAATGTTGGTACGGGCGCAGGTGCAAAAGCCCTGGCTGATGCGGGTGCTGATGCGATCAAAGTTGGTATCGGGCCTGGTTCTATTTGTACCACAAGAATTGTTGCCGGTACAGGTGTTCCACAAATTACCGCGGTAATGGAAGCTGCTAAAGCTTTACGTGGTAATAAAAATGTTTCTATCATCAGCGATGGTGGTATTCGTTATACAGGCGATATGGTTAAAGCATTAGCTGCAGGTGCCAATTGCGTAATGATGGGTAATGTGTTTGCAGGAACGGAAGAAAGTCCGGGCGAGACCATCATTTACGAGGGCCGCCGGTTTAAACAATACCGTGGTATGGGTTCATTGGGCGCTATGTCGCAAGGCAGCAGCGATCGCTACTTCCAGGATCCTGAAGATGATATCAAGAAATTTGTACCGGAAGGCATTGAAGGACGCGTTGCATTCAAAGGCCCGTTACGCGAGATCGTTCATCAATACACCGGCGGTTTACGCGCAGGTATGGGTTATTGCGGCGCTAAAACAATTAAAGATCTGCAAACAGCCACTTTTGTAAAGATCACCAGCTCAGGGATGAAAGAAAGCCATGCGCATGATGTAGCTATTACTAAGGAAGCGCCGAATTATTCAAGGTAAAAGCCCCCTGCCCCCCGAAGGGGAGATTGAAAAGTTTGATATTGTTCACAAAGAATTAAATCGGTAGAGTTTTTACTCTGCCGATTTTTGGTTTATTTTAATTCTACAAATTATTATTATAAATGCTACAACTTTTTAAAAAAATTTTTACTCCTAAATCTCCCCTTCAGGGGGGCAGGGGGTTTTTACTTGCACTTTGTTTACTGTCGGCATCTGCGTTTGCTCAAGACTCATCACGTATCCAGATCTCCTTACTAACCTGCACCCCCGGCGAAGAGCTCTACTCAACATTTGGTCATAGCGCCATCAGGGTGGTAGACAATACCAAGACAAGGTTTGCAGATAGCATAGATGTTGTTTTTAGTTACGGCAATTTCGAATTTACTGATAACAGCTTTTATTTAAAATTCATCAGGGGCAAACTCCCCTACTTTGTTGATTGCGAAAGCTTTTCTCCTACCCCGTATGATCCGGGTTTTGAAAAAGAATATATAGATGATGGCCGTGGTATTACAGAGCAAGTACTCAATCTTACCAAGACAGAAAAAATAAATATAGAAGATGCTTTATTTGAAAATGTAAAGCCAGAAAATGCTTTTTATAAATACGATTTCTTTTTTGATAACTGTACGACAAGAAACCGTGATATCATTTTAAAATATGATACCGCATTGGTAGTATTTATTCCTGCAATGCCTGCGGGCACTACATTCAGACAAGCCATTCATTTATACCTTGACAGAAATGATAAAGACTGGTGCAAGCTCGGCATCGACCTGATGCTCGGTAAACCTTGTGATGCAGTTATGACAACAGCACAGTCACAATTTTTACCGGATAATTTAATGACAACTTTTGATAGCTGTAAAAGCAACCCTGCATTGGTATCAAGCAATAAACAGCTTTATCCTTATACACCGAAAAAAGTGTCAACATTTATCTTTTCACCAACCCTTGTCTTTTGGTTGTTGTTCATGATCATTGTTGTATTTAGTTTTAACCCTGCTCCATTTGCCAGGAAATTTTTATTGGTTTTTGATGGCTTGCTGTTTTTTATAACGGGCCTTTTTGGTATTATTTTTATTTTGATGTGGACCTGCACCGATCATGTTTTATGCAGGGATAATTATAATTTATTATGGGCATGGCCAACACATATGCTCGTTACATTTTTTGTTGGCAGTAAAAAGGATCTTGTAAAAAAATATTTTGCGCTTACTGCGATCTTTTTAGGATTGCTATTATTGGTATGGTATTTTTTACCACAACAGCTCAACACATCATTGATCCCCGTAATATTATTGTTAATTTACAGGAGCACTGCAAGGTGCATATCACCTGCGAACACACTTAACAATGCAACGTAAAAATGCTTATTATAAAGACTGCGCCATACACTACAAGGTTTTTGGTAAGGGAAGGCCGGTTGTATTGCTACATGGATTTGCAGAAGATGGAGACGTATGGCATTACCAGGTTAATTTTTTGAAAGATTATTATCAGCTTATCGTTCCGGATATTCCGGGTAGTGGCAGATCTACCCTTTGGCAAAATGATATCAGCATGGATACATTAGCCGAATCTATAAAAGCAATATTGGATGCTGAACAAATAACCAGCTGCACGATCATTGGCCATAGTTTGGGTGGCTATATCACATTAGCTATGGCAGAAAAATATCCTGCGCTGTTAAATGGCTTTGGTTTGTTTCATTCATCTGCTTTTGCAGATAGTGAAGAAAAAAAACAGGCAAGGTTAAAATCAATTGAGTTCATTAAAAAGAATGGTTCTCTTGCTTTTGTAAAGTCTACTACGCCGGGTTTATTTGCCGGCCAGTTTACAAAGAACCACCTGAAAGAGATCAATTCGCTGGCCGATAATGGAAAAAACTTTGTCGAAGAAGTTCTAATTCGTTATTACGAAGCAATGATAAACCGGCCCGATAGAACCGCTGTTTTATCAAATTTTTCCAAACCGATCCTGTTTATTATGGGGGAACATGACAAAGCTGTTCCCCTCGATATTTCTTTAAAACAATGCTATTTACCTTCCATTTCGTACATTTTTATCCTAAAAAACAGCGCACATATGGGAATGTGGGAAGAAAAGGGTACCGCAAATATGATCTTGCTGGACTTTCTTAAAGCTGTTACTATCTAATCATTGACAAAAAAGTAGCGTTTTTACTACAATCCTTCCTATGCTAATCTGCGTAGGTAAAACATCATTTTAATTGGGGGAAACATCAATTTTAACTAATTTGTATTCAACACTTTATTAAAAAGTATTTATGAAAAAGTTCACTCTGTCTGCTATGTTGGCCATTTCTTTATTATTGGGCCATAAAGCTTCTGCACAAAAATTAATAGCACAGGAAGATTGCCATGACTCGGTAATTATGCAGGAGGCAGACAGTGTTGAAGCAGCATACACCAAGGCCGGTTATCTTTTATTGAAAGCATCATCAGTTAGCATGCAAAGTCAATATGAATTGCCGATCGTTTTGCCTTTGAATAAAGGAGACTGGTACCAGTTTATATTCATCGGTGATCCCGGATCGGTGCTGTATGAAACAAGGATATATGATTGGAATGAAAAACAGCTTCAGTACCAGAAAAAGAATCACGGCGATTCGAGTTATAATATAATTGATTGTTCTTTTGTGCCCGATGTATCACAATATTATATGATCAAACCTTTACAGGTTAATAAGAAGAAGAAAAAAATGTGCGGCTATGTTTTACTCTTCAAGAAAACCAGCTAAATTTTTTTAAGGCGCTAATGAAATTCTTATTTGCACACCTGCCTTGGTATTGGTAGTTGGTACGCTTGAAGAAATATACGGAACTACCCTGGTTCGCTGAAAGTATAATTTTATATTTACCCGGTTACTTAATGTATAGTCGATCGTTGGTGACAACGTGATCTCCCTGCTACCGCTTGTTGCATAGCTTGTACCTGCATCCAATACACTATTGGACGATACGTTATCGACGACCTTGAGATCGAAACGGAAATTCATTTCATTATCAAGTGTCGTCCCTCCTTTTTTATTTAATATTTTGGGGAGCTTTAATCCTGCCAATAATTTTATCCCCTTCTTTCGGTAACCCGCACCGATAGACCAGCTTGTTGAACGCGTTTCTGCTAATTCAAAGTTGGATAAACTTAAACTGAGTATACGTGATTTGCTATATTCAAATTTTGCCTGCAGTTTATTAACCATCGTTACATCTATCCCGATCAAAGGAGAGAATTGTTCCTGCATGGTGATATTCGGAACAAGAAAATAAGGAACATAACTTCTGGATACCGTATCGTAAAAAGAAGGATACCCATACTTTGATTCATCCTGGTAATTTAATGCCGATGTAAATCCATCAATACTTAAAGTACCGCTATAGCCATGCGTTAACGTGATATTGGTAAAGATCTTTTTCAATTGTTTGATCTTGCTTAAGCCGCTATAGGTAAGCTTCCAATTGGGCCTCGGTATCATTCCATGAAAAGGATTGTATTTTATATTAGGGTTTTGTTCGCTGATCAAAGCGATCTTGTGTGCATCTTGTCCGCTATACGCTGCTATAAAAGCCGGCAATAATACATCTGTTGAATACCTGCCATAACCATAATAATAACCATTCGCATCAGGAGTTGTGCTACCACCGCCAATGCCATAAATATTATATTTATTTACTGAACCTACTCGCTGAGAAACGATAACCCTGTTATCCTGAAATTGTAAAAAAGTTTTCGACACTGTATTGGGATTGAAATTCCCGAACAATGTTTTGAAAGAAGTATAGCTTATATCGTAACCACCACCACCGTACGGACTTAAATGTCCGAAATTCATTCCCGTGCCGGTTGTGTCTTTAAATAATTCTGAATAGTTTTTATTCAATGTTTTACTGACACTGATATTAAGTGTAAAATCTTTTACCGGTTGTATCAATGCAGAGAGCGATAAACGCTGTGTATATGATTGTTGAAACAGGTCACTAAATGTGCTGTCTTTTGATATCAATCCTTTTTTGGCAGCATTGTTTAGCCAGTTGGTATCTGGTTGGGCTCCTAAAATGAACGCCAGCCCGGGTTCCATACTTCTCCAGTTTTGTCCGAGAGCTTGTGTACTATCGGTATAGCCCGGCAAACGCGTATTGGCATTTTCAGAGAAAGATGCCGTTACTTGTTTTACACTCGTGAGTAAATGCCCTACTATTCTTCCGAATGTACTAACGTTAGGCAATGCATTCGGACTCAGGATCGTGACAACTTTTAAACGCACTACTTCTTTTTGTCGCACACCATTCACCATCACATTTCGAAAGACCGTATCTGTTCTCGTTTTGATATTTTTATCAGCATTCGGGTTCGGCGGAGCATTGACGGCCCGGAAGAATTTAAACTTATTATACAGCTTATTAAAATCAAATTGTACTGTTGCTTCTTCCTGCTGGCCATTCTCTAAAATATTCCCCAGGTTTAGTGCAAGCCTTGATGCGCCGATCCAATTATAAGTGGCCTGGTATTTTAAATTTACTGTTGTCCAGTCTACCACCGGAAATTTAGAAGTAGGCAATGTGTACGAGAAATTTGTTGTCTGCGCATACATCGTATTTCTTCCTCCATTAAATAAATTATACCAGATCGTATCCTTTTTTTCTTTCGTATCTGCACGGCCATAAGGTTCATCGACCACTGAATTATTAACGGCATTCAGGTCAAAATTAATGGAGCGCGCCAGGTTCCAGCGAACCAGGTAATCTCTTTCGAACGTAAAATAATTATCGTAGGTCTCAGGTATTTTATAAATATCAACGCCAACACTACGTTGTTGTGTAATACCGTATTGCTCCTGAAGGTCAGCCTTAAAGCTTAATTGCGATGGCAAAGGATTAAAATTAAAATCTCTTATCAGGTCAAACCAATGCCCTCTTGTTTTTCTAAAGAATTTCATTTTCTTAAAGGGCTCAATGTATTTTGGCGCTATGGCAAAATTATATCCTAAGCCTCCACGGTTCCTTGTTATCTGGTTGTATTGTACGATAGGATCATGTTCCGTGATATTGATATAGGAATAGCTGAAATCGAAATTGGAGATATCATATATCCTCGGGATCCTGCCGGCAGGCCTTATTTTATGTACGTTCGTAAAGTTTACCGTTGTTGTATTGGTAAAAGTGATCGCCACATTTTTTATAGAATCTTTTTGTGCCTGCGTTTTTGCAGAAGATATCTCGCTGTTCAATTTAATATCAAGATTGTAAGGATCGTATTCGGGTTTACTTACAGACTCAGAATAACTGGCATACAGGGGCACAGACAATGCTACTTTCTTTGGAAGTAGTTTTCCTAATTCCAAACTGGTAGCAACATCAAATTGAGTGAGGTCATCTTTATCCCGCAGGTTAGCACTTTGCTCAATGGTACCAAAGCCTACACTATGATGTGTTGCAGAAGCAGTGACGGTTCCGAGATCGGACAGTGTCATATCTACCCTTCCCATCGCAGCCCAGGCGCCTTTTTCATTGATTTGAGATAAACGCAATTCATCTACCCATATTTGTCCGCACGCAGTTGCCGCATGCGTATTTTCGATACTGATCAATACTGCCGAAACAGCACCAAGATTAGGATTACCCATAACGGAATAGGTTTGTCCGTTGGGTTGCAGCTGACTGTATAAATGCGTAACGGGTGTATCAGTTAAATTTCTCGTCTGTTTTAAAAATGGTAAAACAGATAGATCAAGATCAAGGCCATTGACCGCCCGCCACAGGGTATCATTATAATCATCCGAATCCGGATTAAGCGATGATGCCGCAGGCGGCGTTAAATATAAAGGGATACGAACTTCGTAATAATTATTTACAAAATCTGCGCCGATACGAATAACAGCAGTAAGGTCTTTATCCTGTAATGTAAGATCAGAAGGATCCGCTTCGGCATGGATATACATCGCCAAATTACCATATTGACGCATATCAAGATTGGGAAATGTTTGAAAAACACCTCTTGCATCACCTTGTGTTAATCCGCATACCTGCAATTGCATACTCTGTTCGTTCTGCAATAACACTACGCCGTTCGATCCCTGTGTTTGTTGCCTTTGCACATCTTTTGGTGTACGATAAGGGAACGGAGAACGCTGATCATCATTAATAATATTTACGGCGCCCACATTAAAAGTAGCGGCTGTGGTAATAGGATTATAGTTACCGCTGCTATCAATGATATATTGAAAATTACGCCAGGAGTTTCTTGTCAATTGTAATTCAGCAAAACGTACTACTACGCTATCAGAAAATCCTGTAAGGAACATACGCATAAAACGTATCGAACTAAAATCCGGCAGGTTACCTACTTTGCTTTGATACGCTGTAATAGGAATACGAAACTGGTACCATGTTTCTACGTGGCCTCCTGTACCATCCGCGTATGTAAGATTGGTCAATACTTTTTTATCAACGATAAAATTACTACCAATCGTCATTTCAGGATCAGTATTTGGTTTCAGATCTACCGCGTATTGAAAATATTCTTCATCCTGGTTAAGTGTATTGTCGTTATCAAGATCTTCTTCATCCGGATAAATAGTAGCAGCAGTTGTAGTATTGCCGGTATTGACAGGAGAGTTACCATCCGGGCCGTTAAAATTCTTATACCTTGTCAATATACCGGTATTAGCAGGAATAGAAGGATCTTGATAATTTAAATAATCATCTCCTGAAGGATCTTTTACTGCTTGTTGTAAAGCTGCGCCACCAACACCGATACCTGCCAGCTGACTTAAATAAGGAGCGCGCCATATTCTTTCCGAATCATCGGGCAAACCGTCAAACCCAACATCCTGGTAAGGCCGGTCGTTGGGGTCATTACTGAATGCATTGGTTACCTGAACAGGATTAAGCGGGATCTTACCCCAAACAGAAGTATCATATTGTGCGGGCACGCTTGGTGTAGGCAAACCGTTTTCATAAAAACGCTTGCCATCTTTTAGAACATCTTCAGAGATATTACCTAAGTTAAAATATAATTTGCCTCCGGCAGAAGATGGGTTTGTAATATATGGATCTTGTATCCAGAATTCGATAAACTCAACATTGGCTGTTTCAAAATCTGTTTGATTGATACTACGCATCAAACCACCCCAGCGTTTTGTAGGTGTTTTTAAATTATTATTCCCATCAACATTAGCGGGATCTGAACTATAGTTATAAGGGCCTTTTTGATTTGGATAAAAAGAAAGATCAAAAGTAACGAGCTGGCTTTGTCCATAGTCTGTCGACATCTGCGGAAACAATTCTGTTTGATAAACCGCACGCACCCTTGGATCACTTAACGCAGCTGCACTTGTTATGATACCATTCGTTTGCTGAAGCGTAGGATCGATCTGGTACCAGGCAATCTTTGCCCTGTTCTCACCATAACGTATATCATCATTTAAGGCAGCTTCGGGAAAAAGAATATTACCGTTTGCATCAGTTGAGTTAAAAGGTGTTGATGCCAATGCCCAGGTCGTTGCAGGAAAACGGAGATCGATGCCTGATGTACTTCCTTCAAAATCATCAATGTTCACAGAGCCAGATGTTCCTTTCCCTATTTGAGGCGCATGGCCGGGTTTTAAATAAGCACCTTCTCCATAAGCAGTAATACTTGATGGAGCAGTTGATGTATAATTTGGTAAGGCATTTAAAAATTTAGTAAGCCTTGGTATATTTTCGTGAAACGTTGCATCTAATCCGTACATGGTATTGCGAATAGGATCATCGCCATAATTCACTTTTGTAAAAAAAGGCTTTTCGCCTAACCGCACAATAGTACCACCCAATGCCAATTGCTCATTTAGTTTATTAATAGCTTTATAATCTAAACGCAACCCCAAATAATTTTTTTGCTGAACGCCAAAAGAAGCATTATTCTCAAAACTCACTTGCACGGGAAGGCCCGCATTCAAAATAGCCTGGTTAATGATCTTAATAGTTCCCAGGTCATAATTGATATCATAATCTGCTCCTTCAACCAATGTTTGTCCGCCTGCAGTAACGGTAACGGACCCACGAGGAATATTATAGCCGATACTAATGTCGGATGAACCGGTAGTATGAGCAGAACCCTGCAACACAAATCTGTCAAGATTAGGATATTGTTGTGCTACCGCTTTTATAGAATCGTATAACGCATAAAACAAAGTATCTTTTGCAGTAGCAGGCACAGTACTATATATCTGCGAAGCTAGATCTCGTCCAAAAGGCTCTAACACCGGAAACACGATCCTGCTGTATTGAGAAATGACCGTATAGCCTTCTACATAATCAAATACACCATCAGGCTGGGGATCCAATTGTTTATCGAGCCTGTCTAAATTCAATAATGATATGATAGGCGTTCCCTGATTTTTATCTCCGAATGGCACATAGTTTTTTGTACCTAAACTTGGTTCCTGGTATTTTACGTTTAAAGTAAAATCTATCGGAGACAATGTACCATAGCCAATAGAATAGACGTTCTTCATCATCAAACCCCAGATAGGCAAATTGGTTCTTTGCGAGGTAGCTTTTAATAATTTCAGGTACAATACCTGCGATATTGCCCCTGCGGTGGTATCGGGTGGAACATCGGTTGATAATTCACCCACCTGGTAAATCCTTCCGTTATAAGAATATTGATAGGCGACTGCCAATACATCGTTCGGTTGCAATGGCGAGCTCAAAGAAATATAACCTACCTGGGGATTGTACGTATACTGTGTTGAATCTAATTTACGGGCATATGTATATTCAAAATCCTGCACCTGCGTTAGGCCCATGCTTTGTAGACTGTTCACCACTAATGATGGCTGGCGGTTATTCGGATTGCTGATTATTTTACTATACAGATCATTGATACCATTCGACGGAGGATTAACCCCATTAGAAGCCGGCGGAAAATTACTCAGCACATTCACCGAAGCAAGATAAGGATTGCTTTCACCTATATCCATCAAACCCAAAACGTTTCTTGTATTCGTCGTTGTACCGGTACGGTTAGTAACCCATACTTCCATGTGAAGGATATGGATAGGCGTAGTGATCGCAGGAAGGTTTGCCATCACCTTGTTATAGTTGGCCCTGAAATACTGCGCTAATAAAAAGTGCCTGTTCTCATCATAAGCATCTGCTTTTATGTTGATGACTTGGGCTGCTGCACCACCTTGCAAATTAACCGTTTGCCGTTGCGATTTTTGATTGGCCAAAACCGCAGTGATATATAATTTACCAAATTGCAATTGTGTTTTGATACCAAACAATTGCTGAGAGCCTTGTATAAATGTTGTAGGTAAAGTAAAATTAACATCCCCCGCTTCAAAGCGTTTTATTATTTCATCATCAAGACCTTTATAATCAAGTTTTATTTGATTGTCTTGCCCAAAGTTTGCGAGCGTATTATAATTGATAGGAAACTTTAATTTATCGCCGATGCTGGCATTTACATTCACCTGGGCATTCATGTCAAAATCAAGTCCGCCTGTTTTTCTTGCATTCACAGGGAGTGCGGGGTTTTCAATATTCTGTCCTTTGTATCCAGCCAATACATCAACATTTCCTTGCGGGACAATACTTACTTTACCATTACCAAAAAGCCTGTTGAACAAATTATCATACACGTTCAGTTTAGGTGACGGATCGTTCTGATTTAGCTGCGTTAAAACATTCGCCCTCTTTTGAAAATAATCATCCTGCATTTGCTGGTCGCGCATTTTCCAATACTCATCAAACGTATAGGTTACTGGTGTACGGTAATATTTATCGCCAACTTTTTCGTACACAGTGTACAATTGTGTTTTAGAATCATACGCAATAGAATCATCTATATTGGGTGGCTGAGAAAGATCGTAGGTACTTTTTTTATTATCGCTTATAAAATCTCCCCTGCGATCGTGTATAGGAAAACGTAAACTGTCATTATAATTGGGCTGTGTAGTATCGGATGAAGATGCAAAATTTTGTGCAGCAGCGGGCAATCCGATAATTACAAAAGTGATTATCAGTGCCAGAGTAGAAGAAAAGCCTACGCCCTTAAAATTTAATTTGCATTTAAGCAACATCCGGTAAAGTGTCGTTAAGGTAGATTTCTTCTAAATAGCTTTGAGGGATTTTTTAATAAGTTCTTCTAAATTAGTGATGGATGGTTCGGCTAAAACTAACTTTTGTATTGACGCTTCTGCCTGCGGCCTTGATATACCTAATGCGATCAAAGCATTCAAAGCATCTTGCTGTAAGCTGTTGCTGGCCGTTACCGGTAAGCTGGTATCCGTTATTATTTTGCCAACCTTATCCTTTAGTTCCAAGATCAATCGTTCTGCAGTTTTTTTGCCTATACCTTTGACCCCTTCCAGGACCTTAACGTTGCCTTGAGCAATAGCACGGTTTATCTCTTCCGGCTTCAAATTAGACAGCATCATCCTTGCGGTAGCTGCACCAACGCCGGATATGCCTATTAGCATAATGAACATATCTTTTTCCATCCTGTCAAAAAAACCATATAAAACATGGCCGTCTTCCTTTATTTGCAGGTAAGTATACAGCTTCCCCTCATCCAGTGACTGGATGTGAGAATAAGTATTGAGGCTAATATTAACCTCATATCCTACCCCGTTTATATCTACATAAACCTGGGCAGGGCTCTTGTAAGTAAATTTACCTTGCAAATATGCGTACATAGCGTGTCAGAGTGAATCACGAAAATAACGATATTTTGGGAGTGAACCCACTAAAGTTCAATGCTTTATTATAATTCCTAATGAAATAAGCTTTGATATAACCACTATAATTTTTTACCGTATTTTTGCCAACTTTTCGTTCATTATTGAACGATTACCAAAAAAGCAATAAATTTTATACAAGATGCAAAAAATCAATGCGGCTATAACAGCTGTTGGTGGGTATGTTCCTGATTTCCGTTTGACTAATAAAATGTTGGAAGAAATAGTAGATACCAATGACGAGTGGATCAAAACAAGAACCGGAGTTGAAGAAAGAAGAATTTTAAAAGGTGATGGATTAGCTACTTCAGATATGGTGGTTCCTGCGGTGTTAGAGCTTTGTAAAAAAAGAGGTATCACTCCAGAAGAAATTGATTGCATGATCTGTGCTACGGTTACACCGGATATGGTATTTCCTTCTACCGCTAATATTGTTTGTGATAAAATAGGCGCTATAAATGCTTTTGGATATGATCTGAGCGCTGCCTGCTCAGGATTTTTATTCGCATTAACGACCGGCGCCGCACTGATAGAAAGTGGCCGATACAAAAAAATAGTTATTGTAGGTGCCGATAAAATGAGTGCCATTGTTGATTACACAGACAGAAGCACTTGCATACTTTTTGGAGATGGCGCAGGTGCCGTTTTATTAGAACCAACTACAGAAAATATTGGTGTGCAAGACAGCTTATTAAAAAGCGATGGCGCAGGTCGTAATTTCCTTAGAATGGAAGCGGGCGGATCTTTACATCCTGCATCAATAGAAACCGTACAAAACAAACAGCATTATATCAGGCAGGAAGGCCCGACAGTTTTTAAAGCGGCAGTTAAAAGTATGGCTGATGCTGCGTATGACCTGTTACAAAGAAATAGTTTAACGGGCGATGATATCGCATGGCTGGTACCACACCAGGCGAACAAAAGAATTATTGATGCCACAGCCAACCGCATGGGATTATCCTTAGATAAAGTAATGCTAAACATTCAAAAATATGGCAATACTACAGCAGCAACCATTCCATTATGTTTATGGGATTGGGAAAAGCAATTAAAGAAAAATGACAAATTAGTGTTAGCTGCTTTCGGCGGCGGATTCACCTGGGGAGCAACGCTTATTACCTGGGGATACGACACTAATTAATTTATAATTGGTTAATGGATAATTGATAATTTAAGAACATCATATAATAAAAACGCCTGATAAAATTCAGGCATTTTTTATGCGTTATCAGGTATATCTTTTATGATATGCCGAAATTTATATTGCAAATAGTATATTCCTAACGGATAAAAAAATAATGCCATCCCCATAAAAAAAACATCCAACCAGGAAGGATCTTTAAAGAATACTTTTAAATAACCAGCAGAAAAATCAAATAATGTTATATAAATGATGATAATACTAACCAGCGACACAAAAAAGCTATCATCAAATACACTTAATATACTAAAAAACATAAGTGCTAAATTAGAAAGACAAAAAACAAGGATATCAATATACAATCTTTTGTATTTTATTTGACGAATCTTTTCCTTATCAAACTTTTTCAAAACATCTATAATTTGTAAAGCAATAATAACAAAACTTACAACAAAGAGCAGTACAAGTAAGGGCATTACCCTTATATTAGAAAGTATAAAATAAGGCAGCGTAAATAAACAAAAAAGAATTGCTTTGTTAAGTGTAAATAAGCGCATAAATATTATGTTCTTTTGTTAGCTATTTATCAATTCTTTTAGTTCCTGCATATAGCTCATATTCAAACAAGCGGCAGTCAATTTTGCTGGTGTAAAATTCTATTCTTCTGCTTGGCTTTAAGCCTATTTTTTTCCCTAATTCCAAATTGCCTGTAAAAATATACCCGGTGTATCCTTTGCATTTTTTCTTCATAAAATCACCGATACGCTTGTAGGTAATTTCCAGCTCTGCTTCTACGCCTAACCGATCGCCGTATTCAGGATTAAAATAAATTACACCCGGTTGGTCTTCAGGAATATTTGTTGTTTCAAAATCGCCTACTCCAAATTCGATATAGTCTGCAACACCCGCTACACCTGCATTTATCTTCGTTACATTGATAGCATCCGCACTGATATCTGTTGCGATTATTTTTAATCCGGGCACATCAATTATTTCTTCGTTTAACCGTTGTAGTGAGTCATCGTAAAAAGCTTTGTCATACCCCACCAAATGCATAAAAGCATAATTAGAACGATACAGTCCTGGCTTTCGGTTTGTTGCTAACAAAACTGCTTCTATCGCAACCGTTCCCGAACCGCACATCGGGTTTACAAAGGCTGATCTCCTATCCCATTTTGTGGCTAATAAAGTGGCTGCGGCTAACGCTTCTAACATCGGCGCTTTGCCGGGGATCTTTCTATACCCGTGTTTAGATAATGTTTCTCCTGATGTATCAATAAATAATTCTGCTACTGATTCTTTCCAGTATAAATGGATCACTGTTTTATCAAGCTCTGGTCCGGAGTTTGGGCGCAGGCCGGTAGCATTTCTAAAATGATCAACAATGGCATCTTTCACTTTTACATTGGCGTATAAAGAATTGTTGATCGTTTCATTATCTACATTGCTGGTGATAGAAAAATAACCATCAGCCGGTAAAATAGCCTCCCATTGAAATTGTACTAAATTATCGTACAGCTTATCCGCATTGTACGCTTCGAATTCCATTAAAGAGAACAATACCTGGCTTGCACAACGCAGGTGCATGTTGAGTTTGATACAATCTTTGATCGTACCTTTTAGCTCTACCCCGGTTTTAAAAACCCTGACAGGCGTAAACCCTAATTCAATGATTTCTTGTTGTAAAAAAGGCGATAACCGGTTACTGCACGTAACTATAATTCTACTGGTTGTTTGGAAAAGTTGCATAATTGAATGCAAACATAAGTAATAAAAACGCAGGCAATAGGCAATCGTTCTATAGCGGTATTAATTCTCTTTTACAATTTTACTCAGCTCCACTATATCCATGAAATTTGTAAGAGAAGGCGTTACGCTATTGGCAGACATTTTTTCTCTCCAGCTTTTAAATTTCGATTTCCAAAAGCTTTGATCGTTATTATCAGTTTTATCATCTGCGATGTAAGCTGTAAGTCCTGATAATTTTGAAGACACTTTTACGGCCTGCCCATTCGGACCGGCAACCGTTATGTATTTTACTGAATCATTGTTAACTGCTGCTGTTGCCGGCTTTTCGCATTTTGTGCAAGCACATGGCTTGTAGCTATAAAAAGAAATGATAGCAATAATGGCAGATAGTATCAGCGAAGCAAATAATACCGCAAGACTGACGTTCGGGGTTTCTTTGTGTGACATATTATTCATTTTTGATTAGCAAGTATGTTGTAAAAAATCAATTAATTTTTGCGTAGCTTTTTTACGATGGCTGTATTTATTCTTTTCTTCTATACTCATCTCTGCAAAAGTCTTTTCACTTCCATCAGGAATAAATACAGGATCGTACCCAAACCCTTTTTCTCCTCTTTGTTCGTTGGTGATAACGCCTTCGCAAATACCTTCGAACTGGTGTTCTTTTCCTTCCCGTATCAATGAAATAACTGTGCGAAATTGTGCACGCCGGTTATTTTCATTTAACAAATTTGATAAAAGTTTTTGAATATTAGCAGCATCAGACCTGCCTTCGCCAGCATATCGCGCACTTTTAACACCAGGTTCACGATTCAATGTTTCAACTTCTAATCCTGTATCCTCACTAAAACAATCCTTTCCTGTAAGTGAATAAATGGTCCTTGATTTTTCTGTTGCATTCGCAGCTAAGGTACTGTGGGGCTCGGGTATATCGATATTGATACCTGCTTCTTTTAGTGTTATAACACTAAAATTATTACCTAATACTTTCCTGATCTCATCCACTTTATGTTGGTTATTGGTGGCGAAAATGAGCGTATCCATTTTGTATAATTTAACGTTTTATTAAAGGGAGAAAAGCTGTTTTAAGCAGAGCCAAAGCTTTGTTTTTTCAGCTTTATCATTTTGTAAAAGCGTTAATGGGGGCGCACTCAGGTAGGTTTGGTTATTATAAGCCTGTATTTGATACGTTGGAAATTGTAATGGCAGCGATATGATCGATGTTTCAACACCAAATAAAATAACCGTAGATGGTTGTAACGTTATTGATAGGTTTGTATATGAAATGGCCGCATTCTTTGTCGTATTCAATATAGCTACATCCTGCATCGTTAGTTTACAGGCCGCTAAAATACCCATTAAAAAATTGAGCTGGTCATCCGGTAAATAAAGCGCTTCATCATCTGCCACCAATATCAATATCTTTTGTTGGTTATTGCCTAAAATATTGAGCGGTACTGTTGTAGACGGCTTTTCAACTTTCGCATCAGGCGTTTTATCTGATAAAACCAATGACTTTTTATACAGATCCTGTACAGCACCCGCAGTCAATTGAATATTATTTAAACTCATAAAACTGTACTTTAATGTAGTTTTTTTTTGTTACTTTGTAGTAAAATTAAGGATTATGATCGCAGCGGCAGATTTTAAAATAACCAAGACAAAACAGAGCAAGTTGAAAGACTTGAATTTGGAGAATATCCCATTTGGGAAACACTTTACCGACCACATGCTGGAAGTAGATTGCATTAAAGGCGTATGGCAAACACCCGAAATTAAACCATACCAGCCATTGGCTTTAGATCCATCTCTGTCTGCACTGCATTACGGCCAATCTATTTTTGAAGGCATCAAAGCATATAACGATGTTGATGGCAAGCATATTAATATATTCAGGCCTTACGAAAATTTCAAGCGCTTTAATATTTCTGCTGAAAGAATGATGATGCCACAAGTACCGGAAGAGATATTTATTGATGGTATGCGTGCATTGATAGAGCTCGACAGGCATTGGATCCCTAAACAAGCAGATCATTCTTTATACATACGCCCGTTCATGTTCAATGCAGATCAAATGATCGGCGTTAAACCCGGAGAACATTTTAAATTTTTGATCTTATTAAGTCCAACTGGCCCCTATTATGCTAACCCAATGCGTATCGCGGTAGAAGAAACCTATGTAAGGGCGGCAAAAGGCGGACTTGGATTCGCTAAAACTGCAGCTAATTACGCAGCATCTTTATATGCGGCATCTGAAGCTCAAAAGAGCGGATACGACCAGGTATTATGGACCGATGAGATCGAACATAAATATGTACAGGAATGTGGCACCATGAATGTATTCTTCATCATTGGAAATACAGCGATCACACCCGGGTTAGAAGACGGGACAATTCTTGCAGGCGTAACAAGAAACAGCCTTTTAGTATTATTAAAAGAAATGGGCTTTACCGTTGAGGAAAGGGCTTTAAGCATTGATGAAATAATTGCAGCACATAAAGCCGGTCAGTTACGTGAAGCTTTTGGAGCAGGAACAGCGGCTACCATCTCTTTAATTAAGGAGTTAAAGTATAAAGATTATATCATGAAATTTGATGTAAGTACCTGGAAAACAGCTCCTGAGCTTAAACGCAGGTTAGAAGCTATACATATTGGCGCTGAACCAGATACGCATGGTTGGTTGAACCAAATTTAGACCTACGGTAATATCCAAAATACAATAAAACAAATTCCAAAACCAGCAATAGTTTTGGAATTTGTGCTTATAATCAGCCTGAAATTCGGATTTTGAGATTTGGATTTTGGGATTTGAACTTATTTCTATCTTTTTTGATATTTATCTATCTTTTATTTTGGAATTTGATAAAGGACTGTTACCTTTGCCGTCCTAAAAATAAGGGTCAATAATGCCTACAATACAACAATTAGTAAGAAAAGGAAGAGAAATCATCAAAGCAAAGAGTAAATCCAGAGCTTTAGATGCGTGTCCGCAACGTCGTGGCGTATGTACGAGAGTATATACTACTACACCTAAAAAGCCAAACTCTGCGTTACGTAAAGTAGCAAAGGTTCGTTTGACTAATAAAATTGAGGTTATTGCCTACATTCCGGGTGAAGGACATAATTTGCAAGAGCACTCGATCGTATTGATCCGTGGTGGAAGGGTAAAAGATCTACCAGGTGTACGTTATCATATAGTACGTGGTAGTTTGGATACTGCCGGCGTAAAAGACCGTAAACAAAGCCGTAGTAAATACGGAACTAAGAAAGAAAAAGCAAAAAAATAGTATAAACCTACTCTTTCGGTAATATGCCGTTAGATAAAAAATAAAGAACCATGCGTAAAGCGCAAGCCAAAAAATTACCGTTAGCACCAGACCCAAAGTTTAACGACAAATTAGTTACTCGTTTTGTAAATAATTTAATGTGGGCAGGTAAAAAAAGTGGTGCCTACATCATTTTTTATGATGCAGTTGATAAAGTAAGCAAAATAACTGGTGAAAACGGTTATGAAGTTTGGAAAAAAGCTTTAGCTAATATCACTCCGGGTGTTGAAGTTCGTAGTCGCCGTATTGGTGGGGCTACTTTCCAGATCCCTGCTGAAGTACGTGCTGATAGAAAAACTTCTTTAAGCATCAAATGGATGGTAAAATATAGCCGTGACAGAAACGGACGTAGCATGGCTGATAAATTAGCAAACGAAATAGTAGCAGCAAGCAAAGGTGAAGGTGCCGCATTTAAGAAAAAAGAAGATACACATCGTATGGCTGAAGCTAATAAAGCTTTCGCTCACTTTAGAATATAATTTAATATAACTTTGGCATATTTTTAGCTGTTCTGAAAAGAGCAGCTTTTTTTATTTTAGAATGTTAATAATAGTTATAATTGGTTGATATAGAAAGATATATACCCGATTATTATCGCCTAATAACTGTATAATTAGTTCAAAATAACAGCGTCTAAAATATAATAAAACAATAAATATTACGTAGCTTGCGCTTTGAATATCCGAATCTCGATCCAATACCCTTAGTAAATCCTAATCAAGCTTGCTGTAAATTTTTAATTTACATTAAATTTTTATTAATTATAAGAAATTTCCAATGAAAAAATTTTTCATTTTAGTCCTAATATTGTCGTCTATAACCGTCAAGCTTTTCGCACAAGCTGGTTGTCCGGTTGATGTTAAGGCTTTAGTAGTTACAGCCCCTACTTGCGGCTCAGCAAACGGATCATTTGATGTACAGGTAGGGTTCCATAGTAACGCCGTATTAGCAGAAGTAAGTCTTGATGGTTTTGTTACTTCTCAGACTGATGCTCCGCTTCCAGGTACAGGTGTTGTCCACTTTACAAGTAAACCAGCAGGCACCTACACCATTTCTGTAAGAAACTCTGTAACATTAGCTGTTTGTCAAACCTTTACGTTTACATTTATAGCTTCACAATATGATACCGCAGCGACCGTGACAGCGACTCCCGCTTCTGGCTGTTTTAATGCAGATGGATCTATTGCATTAAGTGGTTTAACAAGTAGTGCAACGGATTCAGTAAGCTGGTTATCTAATTTAACACCAACATTTGCAGCAGTTAATACTTTACTACCTGTCAATGTCATTACCGGTTTAATCCCAGGTAACTACTACGTTGTTTTAAAAGCGGCGGGCAGTAATTTTTGTTATAGCACCCATAAAATAAATGTAGGCAATACGGGTACGGCATGTGCGGCACCTACATTTTGTGGTAATGCTGCCGATCCCAATAATATGTTCCCTAATGGTACATTTGGAAATGGTGGCAATGCTGATGGAACAAATGCGCAGATCAATGGCCCGCCATTAGCTGCAGGTATAACACAATATCCTTATCAACCTTTAGGCTACAGAGGCCCTGAAGATGGTTTTTATTCAATTGCGAATAATAGTTATTTAGGCTCAGATTTTTTATCGGCTGGTGATCCTACAGGCCCTAACGGTTCTAATACTCCTTTTAATGGGCAATGGTACCAGGGTTATGATCATGATCACGCTGTAGTTGGTGATAATGGCTATATGCTGATAGTAAATGCCAGCTTTGCTCCTGACGTTGTGATCCAACAAACGATCCCTAACATGTGTACCGAGAAAAAGTACCAGTTTAGTGCATGGATAAGAGATCTGGATCAGAACCCCGGTCAAATTCCAGCTAAAGTTGAATTTATAGTAAATGGTGTTGGGTTATACACAACTCCTGTTCTTCCTACAGGTGTTTCAGGATGGCAACAAGTGGGTTTCACGTTTCAAACCAATACGCCGACAGCTGTAATAAGTATTAGAAATGATACTACGGGAGGTCTTGGTAACGATTGGGCGATGGATGATATTTATGTGGGAGATTGTCAACCTGCAGTTACATTAGGCACAGTATCGTTTGGCTGCGGATCTTTACTTGATTCAGCTTCAGCTAGTGTAGTTGATGCCAGTAACATTTATGATACTTATCAATGGCTAGTTAATAAGAATGATGGGGCCGGGTATGTTGCAGCAGATACTATTATCACGGTGCCTGGATTCAATGCATCAGTTACACATACTTATACATCTAAAGTAGCTTTACCATCCCCTCTTACAGCAGCAAGTGCAGGATGGGCATACAAACTTATATTAGGCACTACAGCCGCAGATATATCATCTCCTACCTGCTATTTTAGCGATTCAAATGTATTGGTATTAAACAATGCATGTAGTATTATACTACCGATTAGATTGCTTTCTATAAAAGCACAGCAATTAAATACCAATAGCGGTGAAGTAGTTTGGGAGGTTGCCGATCAGGTAAATGTTAATCATTACGAATTAGAAAAAAGTATTGATGGCGTTCATTTCACGTATGTGACCTCGGTTCCTGCTTCAACCAATATATCTGCGTATACTGCAGATGACAACGATCTATATGGTAATGGTGTAAATTATTATGAAGTGGAAGAAGTAGATAATGATGGGACTATTCACACCAGTCAGATAGTTACTATCAACCCTGCACCAAATACCAGTAATATCATTCAGATCTATCCTAATCCGGTAGTTACTGATCTGTATTTATCGAAACCTCAAAATACAATAATAAAAGGCGCATTTATTATTGATGCAATAGGCCAGGTAGTGATGGAAGTGAATGACTTCAACAACGTCACTAACATGATACCGCTTGGTACTTTAGCTACAGGCTTCTATGACCTTAAGATCGTAGACAATAAAAACCAGGTTACCAATTTGAAATTCATTAAGAAATAGCGTAACAACATATTTAAAAAAAGCCTTGTAGAAATACAGGGCTTTTTTTATTGATTGTAATTATATAAACGACTCCCCGGATACAGGAAAATTTATCGATTACAATAAACTATAAACGCCTTCCCGTCTTCCGGCAAAATATTTCATAATCCACCAAAACTGTTTTGATTTTTTTAGTTTGTAGTCACTCATAGCCGCTGGGCTGTGTTCCTTCTCCAGCGCTGCTTTGGCCGCTGACTAAAATCTGCTTCGCATGATTTTGTCTGCCTCGCTTCGCTTGTCACCACAGCCAAAGAGACGCTTCGCAGGAACTGATAGAATTAGTGAAGTAGTTAATCAGTAATAATTTTATCCTCGCCATCAACTTGAATTAATTACTTTCTTATATCCGGGGAGTAAGTATTATAGAATGTAAAAGTTACAGAGCCACAATAATTGTAGCGTACTAAACTTTTACATTTTACATCTAAGTAAAACGATTCAACAGGAAATACCGCGCCACAAAAAAGCCTCCCGAAAATCGAAAGGCTTTTAATACGCTTATTTTATTTAGTGTTATTTATCTTTTAGTAAACTTAGATACCAAACGAAGCATTTCCATATATAACCAAACGATCGTTACTAGTAAACCGAAAGCGCCATACCATTCCATATATTTTGGTGCGCCCAGTTTTGCTCCCTGCTCTATCATATCAAAATCAAGGATAAGGTTCAATGATGCTACTGCTACCATCAAGACAGAAAAACCAATACCTATTGGTGAGCTTTGAAATATAAAAGAAGGAGCTGCTACGCCAAACATACCGATCAACCAACAAGCCAAATAGAAAATAGCGATACCTGCAGTAGCAGTTACTACAATAGCCCTGAATTTTTCTGTAGCGCGTATGATTTTAAAAGTAAATAATAAATACATAGCCGCCACTACAGCAAACGTTAAGCCTACAGCCTGTAATACAATACCTGAATGTCCGCCCAAATAAGCATTTTGCGCACTTGGTACTTGATATTCATAATAAGCAGAAAGTCCGCCTACAAATAACCCTTCCAGCAATGCATAAGCAGGTGCTAGATATGGGCTCCATTCTTTTTTGAACATGATAGCGATAGCTACTCCTAAACCGCCAAATACGCCTAAAAGCATCAATGACCAAGCATCTCCGCCCAAAGCAACCTGGTGCCATGCATAATAAGCTGTACCGATCGTCATCAAAGCTAAAAAGCCGAATTTGTTAAGGGTACCTTTTACAGTCATTGCATTCTCGTCGATCACAACAGCATCTTCGATTATCGTATCGCGAAATCTTTTGTCTGATAAAGCAGGGTTGCCCGATTTAAATAGATCCATAATTATAAAGTTTTGCTCAAATTTAAAGATTAATCACTAAAAAATAACGCCCTTTTTTACTGTTAACATTTTTATAGATTATGCGGACTACAGCCTTATTTACGTATAACGATAAACTTATAAAATCACTGGGATAAAAATGAAATTCGCCGTAACTTGCACTACTTTTTAACCATCGGTTATATTTAGATAAAACATGGAAACACAAGAACAAGTACTGCAAGATGTAGTAATAAAATTTGCCGGCGATAGTGGCGACGGAATGCAATTAACTGGTAGTCAATTTACTAACAATACCGCTTTATTGGGTATTGACCTGGCCACCTTTCCCGATTTCCCCGCGGAAATACGTGCCCCGATAGGAACGCTACCTGGGGTAAGCGGTTATCAATTGCGTTTTAGCAGTGATAAAGTATTTACACCCGGAGATATCTGCGATGTTTTAGTAGTGATGAACGCTGCCGCATTAAAAGTGAATATGAAGGCTATTAAAAAAGGCGGAATAATTATCGCTAACATAGATGGCTTCGATTCAAAAAATTTGCGTTTAGCTAATTATCCCGAAGGCGTAAATCCTTTAGAAGATAATAGCCTGGATAGTTTTGAAGTGATAAAAATGGATGTGACCAAAATGACAAGGGAAGCATTGAAAGATATCACCATGGGCACCAAAGAAAAGGACCGTGCAAAAAATATGTTCGTACTTGGGTTTTTATATTGGATGTATAACCGCGATATGGATAATACCATCGATTTTATCAAAGACAAATTTGGTAAAAAGCCCGAGATCATGGAAAGCAATGTGAAGGTATTAAGGGCAGGTTACAATTTTGGTGACACTACCGAAACTTTCAGAACCAGGTTTACTGTAGAAAAAGCAAAGATGGAAAAAGGCGTTTACCGTTCTATCATGGGTAACCAGGCTTTATCATATGGTTTGATAGCTGCAGCAGATAAAAGTGGATTGGAATTATTTTTAGGCAGCTACCCTATTACACCGGCAAGCGATATTTTACATGAACTAAGCAAGTATAAAGCATTTGGAATAAAAACCTTTCAGGCAGAAGATGAGATCGCAGCAATATCTTCGTCTATTGGTGCCAGTTATGGTGGCAGTCTGGGTGTTACTACTACAAGTGGACCTGGCATGGCATTAAAGGCTGAAGCAATGGGGTTGGCTGTAATGTTGGAGATCCCTTTACTAATAATAAATGTACAACGTGGTGGGCCAAGCACAGGTTTACCAACCAAGACAGAACAAAGTGACCTGTTACAGGCTTATTATGGAAGAAATGGCGAATGCCCAATGCCGGTGATATCAGCCTCTACGCCGAGTGATTGTTTTAGCGCTGTATACGAAGCTGTTCGTATCAGTGTGCAACACATGACACCCGTAATATTTTTAAGCGATGGATATATTGCCAATGGCGCTGAGCCCTGGAAATTTCCACAGGCTGCAGATCTTCCTGAGATCAAAGTTTCTTTTAAAGAAAAATTGGATGAAGGCGAAGAAAAATTAATGCCTTACAAAAGAGACGAGAAATTAGTCCGCCCCTGGGCAATACCAGGCACGCCCGGATTAGAACATCGCGTAGGTGGTTTAGAAAAGCAAGACATTACCGGTAATATCAGTTATGATAATGATAACCACCAACACATGGTTAAAACAAGACAAGCCAAGATCGATAATATCGCTGATTATATTCCTGAACAAACATTGGATAGTGGTAAAGCAAAAGGGAAAGTATTGGTGCTTGGATGGGGATCAACTTACGGCGCGATAAAAAGTGCTGTGAAAGACTTGCAAAATGAAGGTAAGGAAGTATCGCATGCGCACTTACGTTATATCAGGCCTTTTCCAAAAAACCTGGGAGATATTGTAAGGAATTTTGATACTGTTTTGATACCTGAAATTAATAACGGCCAGCTGATAAAAATAATCCGTGATGTATATTTTGTTGATGCGAAAGGCTACAATAAAATAATGGGTATCCCTATCACAAAAGGAGAATTGATAGAAGAGATCAAAAAATATTTATAAGAAAAATAAAATAATAAAAAACGCACCCTGTAAAGTGGTGCGTTTTTTTATTTAAAAATATCTTTCTTCTATCACTTTTTTATGATGATAAAAATGCCCAAGTATTATAAAGCCACAACCTGCAGCTGTATTGGCCCTGTTGCTAAAATGCCCTTCAGTCATCAGCATATCATTAGTAAAACTATTAAATAATAAATGTGTTGCTTGTCTTACTATTAAAAATTCATTGCCTAAACTATGCCATGAGCGCCCGTTGCCATGAGCGGTAGCGGCATAAGCATTTTCATCAAAACCAGGCAAAGACTGGAGCTCTCCTCTTGCGATAGATAAAGCCCGGTAACTGAATATCCTTTCTGTATCGATCATATGTTGCAATAGTTCCTTGATCGTCCATTTACTAACGGCATAAGCATATCTTGATTTCTCTTCAGAAATAGCAGAAAGAAAACCATTGATAACCGGCAACTGCATGTTGAATGCATCAGAAAGATCCGGTTCGCGCACGGCATCAATATATTGATTGAAAGGGCCCGGATAAATAATTGGAGATGGCTTTTGCATAACTACGATTCTATTGAAATAAAAAATGCCAGAGACGATAATGTATCCGGCATTGTAATAATATTTTAAAGGTTGTTATTATATTAACGTGATTCTCTTCCGAAGGAAACGCCCACTTTTATATTCACACTGAAATAAGTGTCATTATTTTTAGGATCGCCCCGAATGCCCCCCGTATGCGTATTGTAAGAAGGGTTAGGAGATGCATTTTTATTCCTTGAATAAAAATAGTCTGCTTCTGGTACTTCACTTTGAGGGAAGCCGTTTCTAAGATCTTTATAATCAGCAGGATCTATATAGTTAGTACTGGCATCATCTAAATAATCGGTCTGAAGTATCCTCCACATTAATTCAGCCCTTACATTGATCTTATCCGTAAGTTCATATTTAACGCCAAAGCCTACGGGGAAATTTATTTGTGTTAAGCTGTAATCTTTTCTTCCCGGATATTGCACAAATCCTTCTCCTTCTGTATGCAGAGGTTGAAGATCAACCCAGTTGCCTACACTATCCTGCGCTTGTGGATTAAAGTGAAATACGCCGATGCCTGCCAGGATATACGGAGAAATTTTTGGAGGGTCGTGGTTTGTATTTGACCAATCAACGAAAATGTATAAAGGATAAAATTCGGTAACAAGTGCTAATTCTGCTATTCTGCTACGGAAACTTAAATTACGTTCATAACGGCCACCGGTAGAAGCTGCTACGCTCTTTAGATTAGCATCAGCTGCTGATACCGTTCCATAAGTGGCTTCAAGCCTTAACCCGTAAGCATATTTATAAACGGCACTTATATAGGCGCTGGCATCAAAATTCGTATTTCCTAGACGGTAATCTACAAGCCCTTTTTTCCCTACACCGGCATTTCCTCCAATATCTGTCAGGCAATTCATAGTACCAATAGACCCTCCTGCTTCAAAAGTAAGCGGCGTATCATAGGTATAATCATCGTAATAGTAATATTGAGCAAAGGTATTTTGAACAAACCCAAACGTTAGTACTGCTACTAAACCGATCGCCATTAAAATTATTCTCTTCATAAATAACACCCTTTATTGGTCAAATATAATAATTAACTCAATAACAAGCAACTGTATCGTGTTGTAAAATAAGCAAATATTATACCTCTATCATAAATATAGCTTTTTTCCGTCTATTGATTGTTATTTATATGTTGCCGGGGTGATTTTTTTTATAATAGATACAAATGCTTTTTAAACCGCATTCAATGCATTTTGGGTTTCTCGCGGTGCAAATATATCTTCCATGCAGTATCAGCCAGTGGTGGGCAGTATGAATGTATTTTTCAGGTATATTTTTTATCAGTTCCTTTTCTGTTGCCAGGGGAGTCTTGGAATTCTTTGTTAGCCCCAGCCTGTTGCTCACTCTAAAAACATGCGTATCTACCGCCATATTAGGCTGCTCATCTATTACAGATGTTATTACATTAGCTGTTTTTCTACCAACGCCCGGCAGCTGCATTAATTCATCAACGGTCATGGGTACTTCGCCGGAAAATTTTTCCTGCAGCATGGTTGCCATGCCTATCAAATGCTTGGTTTTATTGTTGGGATAAGAAATACTTTTTATCAGTGGGAACAGGTCATCAAATGTAGCTTTACTCATTCTCCTGGCGTCAGGATATTTTCTGAATATTTCAGGAGTAGTAGCATTGACGCGCTTATCAGTACATTGCGCAGAAAGAATGACGGAAACTAATAGTTCAAATGGATTGTCGTAGGTTAATTCAGTTTCGGCATTAGGTACGTTCTCTAAAAAGTAATCGATTACAAATTGATAGCGTTGTGCTTTGGTCATAAATTACATCCTGTAGTTAAACAGCATGTAAATATAAGAAATACGTGGACGGATTTAGTAGCCTGTTAAGACTTTAATGATTTCCTGGCGTGGTCCAGTATCTTGTCTATTGCTTCTTTACGCGGAGAAAGCAATGGAAGCTTGTTCAAGCTGTTTTTTGCTGATTTTATAGCAGTATACTCTTTATGCACCCTGCTGTTATTTTCAATAGCAGCTTTAATTGCAAGTCCACGCTGTACAAGGGTTTCCTTGTATACATATTGCAATAATTCATCAGTTGTTACACTATTCATTTTTTTCCGTTTGGGTTAATTAAACATTTATCAAAATACAAGCCAGAATATAGGAATGGCTATCATTTTTTAAACACGATTTAAAATTTTGATGGATGCATACCAGATATTTCTAATACATAGAAATGCCTAATAGTTCTACTCAGGTTGGGTTGGGATAGGGGTTTTCAAAAATATTTTCTTTTTACAGAAATATTACTGGGTAACTGGATCGTTGGATTAAGACTATAAACGTTTTATAAAGAAAAATATTGTAAAAAAACTTATTATTTATTTGTTAATGAAGCAGGTGTTACGATAAAAAGGTCTTCATTATCCTTCTTCATTTGGTACTTTTCCCGCGCATATTTTTCAATAGTTTGGGCATTTGTCTTCAACTGTGCAAGCTCATCTTGTGTTTGAGCGATCAACTGATTTAAATGAGCTTCATTTCTTTGTAATTCTCTGTACTTGTCCCTTCTATTTAGATCAGAAGAGATATCTTTTGGATCAAAAAAGAACATCCAGACCAAAAAACAAGCAACTGTCAACAGATACTTATTAAAAATCCATGATGGTATGTAATTTAGTAGCTTCATTTTAATAAACAATAGTAAAAACAACATGTTTATTAACGAATAATAAACATGTTGTTTTATTTGTATATAATAAGACTATTTCCCGAACTTAATTTTTCCTTTTGGATAGATCGCACTATCACCTAACATTTCTTCAATACGGATCAATTGATTGTATTTAGCAACACGGTCAGTTCTTGATGCAGAACCGGTTTTGATCTGTCCGCAATTTAAAGCAACCGCAAGGTCAGCGATAGTTGTATCTTCTGTTTCACCACTTCTATGACTCATAATTGTATTGAATCCAGCATTTTGTGCCATGCTCACTGCATCGATCGTTTCAGTTAAAGTACCAATTTGGTTTACTTTTACCAATAAAGCATTTGCAATTCCTTTTTCAACACCTTGCTGTAATCTCTTTACATTCGTAACAAAAAGGTCATCACCTACTAACTGAACTTTTTTACCAATTGTATCAGTTAAGTTCTTCCAGCCAGCCCAATCATCTTCAGCCATACCATCTTCGATACTTGCGATCGGATATTGCTTAGCCCAGCTTTCCCAGAATTTAACCAGCTGATCGCTGCTCATTTCTTTACCAGAGCTTTTATGGAAAACATATTTTTTCTTTTTTGCATCCCACAATTCGCTGTTTGCTGCATCCATTGCTATTACAATTTGACTGCCGGTTTTGTAACCTGCAGCTTGTATTGCTGTCAATACAGTTTCGATCGCTTCTTCATTGCTTTGGATGTTTGGTGCAAAACCACCTTCATCACCTACGTTAGTGCTAAAGCCTTTTTTCTTCAATACGCTTTTCAATGCATGGAATATATCTACACCCCATGATAAACCTTCGCTGAAGCTGGAAGCGCCAACAGGCATTACCATGAATTCCTGGAAATCAATTTTGTTATCAGCATGCGCACCACCATTTAAAATGTTCATCATTGGCATTGGCAATACTCTTGCATTGGTACCGCCAACATAACGGAACAAAGGAAGGTTCGCTTCTAAAGCTGCTGCTTTAGCAACCGCCAAACTAACCGCCAACATTGCATTTGCCCCTAACTTGCCTTTATTTTCCGTACCGTCTAATGCGATCAATGCAGCATCAATGCCAGTTTGATCAGCAACATCCCATCCTAATAAAGCCTCAGCTATTGTATCGTTAACATTTTTTACAGCTTTTAAAACACCTTTACCACCGTAAACTTTTTTATTGTTATCACGAAGTTCTACCGCTTCATGTATCCCTGTACTTGCACCACTTGGTACCGCAGCACGGCCTAAATGATCGTTCTCAGTTAAAATATCTACTTCAATTGTAGGGTTCCCACGACTGTCTAAAATTTGACGAGCATGAATACTTGCGATGTAACTCATAATTTTTGTTATTGATTTATTGGTTAAGGTTTGATGTTAGGTTGCGAAATACTTCCTCTAAGGAACTGCTTTCGCTGTGCAAAGAAACAATGTTCAGGTCGTTTTTCAAACTCAATTCTAATATTTGCTTTCTTATGCTTTCAGGATCGCTGGTTTGAACCTTGAATTTTGAATTTTCAAGCGTTGTAACAGTACTTACCCCTGGCAAATTTTTCAAAATATTTATATCAATATTTTCTTTAAACTGTACGATAACTATATGTTTATCAGCAGTTCCATTTTGCAAATTACTCAATGTATCATCTGCTACAATATTGCCTTTATTGATGATGATCACTCTATCACAGATGGCTTGCACCTCTTGTAAAATATGTGAAGAGAATAAAACAGTTTTATCTTTTCCCAGCCTTTTTATCACTTCTCTTATTTCTACGATCTGGTTTGGATCTAATCCACTCGTAGGTTCATCCAATATTAAAACCTCCGGATCGTGTATCAAAGCCGCCGCTAATCCTACACGCTGCTTGTAACCTTTACTTAATTGTCCTATTTTTTTATTTGCTTCCGGTGTTAAACCGACAGTAGTAATTACTTCCTGAATTTTTACTTTTAAATTTTTACTTTCTATTTCATGTACACCTGCAACAAATTCTAAATACTCTCTTACATACATGTCAAAGTATAAAGGGTTTGCCTCGGGCAGATAACCGATCTTCTTTTTTGTTGCAATTGAATTGGTAGAAACTTTGGTATCACAGATTTCTGCGGAGCCGCCATCTGCTTCTAAATAACCAGTCAGGATCTTCATCGTAGTTGATTTACCCGCGCCATTAGGACCCAGAAAACCAACGATCTCACCTTTACCTACTTTAAATGAAATATCATTTATCGCTCTTTGTTCGCCGTAAATTTTTGTAAGGTTGCTGACTGTTATTGACATGTAATGTGTTATGATGCAAAAATAAAAACGTCAGGTTAAAAAACCTGACGTTATACGTTAATGTTATTCTTTTTTATCCCCGCCCTGATTGTTATCGGGGTTAGGATTGGGTTGTTGATTTTGCGGTCCGCGATTTTGACCACCTTGTTGTGGACCCTGGTTCCTATTCTGCGGAGGCCTGTTCTGGTTATTCCTGTTTTGATTTGGATTTTGGTTGGGGTTCCTATTTTGCTGATTAGGGTTCTGAGGCCTGTTTGGCTGGTTAGGATTATTTGGTCGTGGTTGATTTTGCCCACCACGATTTTGCTGTGGCTGCCCTTGCCCTTGTTGAGGATTCTGGTTCCTGTTTTGTGGAGGACGTTGTTGGTTATTTCTGTTTTGATTTGGATTCTGCTGACCGCGTTCTCTTTCTCTTCTTTTGCGGCTGTCTTTTTCTAAGGTCTTTAAACTGATCTGTCCTACAACATCCGCATATTCCGGTTCTACTTCTTTTGGCTTGCCGCTTAATACTTCAACAGGTTCCAGATCATCGGGCCTGATGCCTTCTTTATTTAATGCTTTTATTTTTTTAACTCTTTCGATCGTTAAAGGATATTGTTTGTTGCTATCCGGCATCGTGTACCACATCAAATTGCGGAAGATATCTTTCTTCACTAAGAACGCCCTGCTCTTTGCTACTTCAATCACTTCGCAATCATTTGGAAAAAATTGTAACGCATCTAAGTAAGTATCCAATTCATAATTCAAACAACATTTTAAACGGCCGCATTGTCCGCTTAATTTCGTTTGGTTGATACTTAAATTCTGATAACGCGCTGCATTTGTATTCACACTTTTAAAATCCGTTAACCAGGTACTGCAGCAAAGCTCACGGCCGCAACTGCCTATCCCGCCTACTTTTCCGGCTTCCTGCCTTGCACCGATCTGCTTCATTTCAACCTTTACCTTGAACTCGCTTGCAAATATTTTTATCAGCTCTCTAAAATCAACACGGTCATCTGCAATGTAAAAGAAAGTGGCTTTTCTACCATCCGCCTGTATCTCTACTTCAGCAACTTTCATTTCTAATTTAAGCTGGCGCGCTATAGCACGACTGCGTATCATTACATCTTTTTCTCTTGCTTTTGTTTCTTTACATTTTGCAATATCAGATTCTGTTGCCCTGCGTAATATCTTTTTGATATCAGCGCTTTCTTCTTTGATATTATTTTTCTTCAATTGCAAACGCACTAATTCGCCCGTAAGGTTTACAGAACCAACATCAAAACCACTTACGCCTTCAACAGCGATCAGATCACCTTTTTCATAAAAGTGAATAGTGGTATTTTTAAAATAATCTTTTCTGCTACCATTGTTGAAAGACACTTCAACAATGCGGCAACCGCTTTCGGGGTCGCTAAAAGGTAGGTTGGCTAACCAATCATGTACATTCATTCTGTTGCAACTTCCCGAGCTGCAGCTGCCATGACTTTGGCAACCACCTGGTGCGCTGTCTCCCGACCCGCAACTTCCACCGCTTCCACATCCCATATATTTCTTAATTAAGAATTAGTAATGAATAATTAATAAATGAGGAGAAGAATTTTTGTAACCGGCAGTAGTACTATTATCAACTGTATTGGCGTCGCACTCTTGTACTTTTTGTTCAATATTCAGCAAGAAAAAAATTCAATATATATTCTGCCGCTGAAGTGAGTCCCGATGATTCGGGATTGACATAACACCAACTATGATCAGTAAAGATTATATAATGACAACAAAAAAATAATCTTATTTAGTACTACTTTCCGCAACAAGCCTTTTCCTCAATTGACCAAAATTAACGAATTGTTGCTAATAATATGATAAAGCTTGATGGAGAGGGCATGAAATAGCATTTTTGCGTTGGCATTGCGTTCAATATAGTAGCTGGCCTTGTCGAGCTCATTGATGATGGCTTCCTGCTGCGGCAAGGAGCATAACTTGTTTAACCGTAGTGCAAAATCCCGTTCATTGCCGGCAATCGACTGTGTATTCTGGGGGTCGTCGCCGATGGCATTGAGGCGCACTGCCTGCTCCAGCAAATGAATAAAATATTTAACGAATTGCTTCTGCTTTTCTCGTCCTTGTTTGCTGATATCATCGATCCATTTCACTTGCGCAACCGGTCCGCCTTTTAAAATAGCATTGAGCCATTCGCGCAAAATGCCTTGCCAATCATCTTCGGCATGTTGTAATAATTGTAAAGCTTCGCGGTAATTACCCTCGCTTAAGGCAGCTACTTGCTGTGCTCTGTCTGTGGTGACATCTTGTAAGGTTAATGCCGTTTCCACTTCCTTATTTGTTAGCAACGGGATTTTTACCAATTGTGTTCTTGAGATGATCGTTGGTAAAATTTGTTCTTCATTTTCTGCTACCAAAATAAACAAGGTGTTAGCAGGTGGCTCTTCTATCAGCTTTAATAATTTGTTGCCTTCCTTGCCTAAAAATTCAGGCAGCCACATGATGAGAATTTTGTATTCGCTTTCAAAACTTTTTAAATTTAGTTTGCGGATGATATCGGTACATTCTGCTGCCGTGATATTGCCTTGCTTATTTTCGGCGCCGATGAATTGCAGCCAATCGTACACATTTGCGTAAGGATTGCTAGTAATAAATTCTCTCCATTCTTTTATATAATCCGTGCTCATCGGCTTATCGCCCGGCTTTCTTGGAATAACAGGATAAGAAAAATGAATATCCGGATGGATCATTTCATTCGCCTTTTTGCAAGCTGAACAAACACCGCAGGCATCTATGGCATTTAAAGAATCTTCTACAGATGAAGCAGGCTCCTCATCGCCGAACATACTTGCTGCAGCTGCTTTTGGCTTTGGTTTACCTCCTGTATTTTCGCAAACGATATATTGTGCAAATGCCATTGCCAGTGATAATGATCCACTACCCTCTTTTCCTAAAAATAATAAAGCATGGCTCAAACGATTGTGTTGGATCATTTGTACCAATTGCTCTTTTACTTCTGTCTGACCAATTATATTTTTAAACTGCATCCGTACGTATCAATTATAATTTGCTGGTGATAGAATCACTCATTGGTGTAACCTTGCTATCAAACTTTGCGATCAGATTCCCTTTTTCATCCAATAAAAATTTATTGAAGTTCCAGGTGATCGTTGCATCCATTACGCCGTTCTCTGATTTGTTGATTAGCCATTTGTAGATAGGTGCAATATCTTTTCCCTTCACATCAATCTTAGCTGCCATTGGAAAAGTTACGCCATAATTTTTTGTACAGAATTCCCTGATCTCTGAATTGGTCCCCGGCTCCTGGTACAAGAAATTATTTTCAGGAAAACCAACGATCACTAAACGATCCTGGTACTTTACATACAGCTGTTGCAGTTCTGCATATTGCTTTGTAAAACCGCATTTTGATGCCGTATTTACGATCAATATTTTTTTGCCTTTGAATGCAGCAAAATCAATTGTATCCCCACTTAAGCCAGCCACTTTAAAATCGTAGATCGTTTTTACGACTTGTGTTGGCGCGGGAATATTTATTGCTATTTTTTTAGCCGGTACTGAAAAAGAAAGTAACGCAGTTATTGTTGCTAATACTCTGTTCATAATAAAAAATATAAAAGTTGATTATAAAAATGTTTGCCTGTCAAAGGTATTTCTAATTTTGTTTTTCGTAGCAGCCAATATCTGTAAAACCGTTAAATATTCGCGGCAGACTATCCAGATCTGTGTGGAAAATAGTGGTCGATCCTTTGTCGATCCCCGGTGCTGCTGCGTTGGTGGTGTGGAAATTATATAGATTATTTATTGCATCTATATTATCAAATAAGGGATCGCTTTCAATTATTGCCACGGTATCTACATTTGTTAGTTGATCGGTAACCCTATAAATACAATGACTCAGTTGAACGTCAAATGGGTTGCTTCTTTGTTTGTTCACTACCACTTCATCAGGAACACCCGTGTCTCCCCAAAAAATACAATTAAGAAATGTAGCAGATAGATCATTCGTAATAGCGCCTGTTGAATCTGTGTTGGTAACCTGCAACACCGGTGTTTTATGTGTTACAAAAGAATTACTGTAGGCAGCCACAGTACAGTTAGTAAAATTATACGTTCCCCCGCTATTGATAACGATATTGCTTCCGCAATTACTTATCAGGCTATTATCCATGGCCACGCTACCATTATTACATATGATGCCATAGATAAAAGCATTATCGATGATACACTGATGAACAGTAAGCTTTGGATTGGCATTGGTTGATAAACTATCAACCTCTATTCCCTGATTGGCATTTTTTACAATTGCGAATGTTAGCACATTATTGATGCTGCTATTATAAAAATAAATACCGGGCCAGCTTGCAGGAAGGTCTTTATATCCGATATCCAATCTATCTCCTGTAAAAACAACCGAATCTTTTTTTGTGCCATTAACCACCAGGGTACCATTTACTAAAAACGGTGCGTTGGCATGTAAGTATATCCTGCAGCCCTGTTGAATAGTAAGGGTTGTTGCTGCGTTAACCACTAAACTCCCTTGTATCACATATGGCAGGTCATTTGTCCAGGTTGTGTCTGCGCTAATTACTTTATTGGTTAAGAAATGAGCGTTTTGTCCGTACGCCTGCAGTTGCACGTATTGACTATTGCCATTGTAATTGATCAGGATACTATCACTTTCTATAAAAGGGGTATTGGCATTATTTGGATCGATGTTCACCGTAACAAAAACATAGATACTATCGTTAGCCGCGATCTCTATATTATCTACTTCAACAGAAGGATCTCCGTTTATATTTATTTTAAATGCAGAAGCAATGCCTCCCATTAATTTCACTTTACTTAATAAGAGCTTCTGGTTATTATTATTGAATATTTTAAAAGATTGTGTAACGGACCCTACACTGGTAAATACCGTATCAAATTTAAGTGTGTCTTTATATACGCTGGTAGTTACTAAAGCATTACTGCTTGTAATAAAAGTATCTTTTTTACAGGCACACAATACAACGCAAAACGCGAAAGGCAATAAGAATATTGTTATTTGCTTTACCATTATACTTCAAATGTAAACTATAATTATTTTGCAGCAAATGCAATGGTAGCGATGCTGAGTTTTACATCATCACATTGCAAAATGGTTTTGCCGGCAGCTTCGAGAGTAGCACCAGTTGTTAACACATCATCTACCAATAGCAAATGTTTACCTGCTAATGCGGTGCGATCTTTTATTACAAAGCTTTCGGCAACATTCTCCCAGCGCTCTATCCTGCTTTTTCGCGTTTGTGTTGCGGTAGCATATTGTCGGCTTACATTGTTGTGCACCACCGGTACATTCATTGCTAAAGACATTCCTTTACAAATAACAGCAGCCTGGTTATAACCACGACTATGCTGCTTATCAGGATACATCGGTAGCGGGACTAATCCATCTATATTGCCAAACCGATTGCTATTCAATAAACTATTTCCCATTAGCTCGCCTAAAAAAATACCAATGTCCTGGTTGTTTTTATACTTGAGCTGATGCATTAATTCCTGCATCATAGATGACTTGGCAAAATAAAATTGACTATGCGCTGCAGCTACAGGAATTCGTCCCCAAAATATTTTTTCTACCTGGTTGTTGGCGTGTTGTGCATAGTTAGTATGGGGCAATGCATTGATACATTTTATACAAAGTAAATTATTTTCATCTAACAGATCGCTGGCACAACCAGTGCATAGATGTGGATAGAAAAGATGTACTACATCTTTGAAAAGAGTTGTTAGTTTCATAGGATATGCTTTAATTAATAATTAAGAATTAGTAATTAAGAATTTTTTAAGATCAGATCAGGATTGGCTTTTTGGTTTTTACTTTTGACTTTTTCCTTAAAAAAGATATTGATACAGCTCCTCTACTTTCGCCAATGATATTATTTCGATATTGAATTTTAGTTTGCTTAAAGATTTGCTGTTGTATTTACTAACGATGATCTTTTCGAATCCTAATTTTTCTGCTTCGGCAATTCTCTGTTCGATCCTGTTCACTGCTCTTATCTCGCCGCTCAAGCCAACCTCTCCTGCAAAACAAATATGCTGATGGATAGGAACATCTTCGTAACTACTTAACAGCGCCGATACCATTGCAAGGTCAATAGATGGATCTTCTACTTTTAATCCGCCGGCTATATTGATAAAAACATCCTTCATTCCAAAGTGAAATCCACCTCTTTTTTCCAGAACGGCCAGTAATAATTGTAATCTTCTAAGGTCGAACCCACTTACCGTTCTTTGCGGTGTTCCATATACACTCTGTGTTACAAGTGCCTGTGCTTCAATTAATAATGGGCGCATCCCTTCAATAGTGGCAGCAATAGCGATGCCGCTTAATTGCTCTTCTTTTTGGGTAATTAATATTTCACTTGGGTTGCTGACTGCACGCATACCGGTGCCGGTCATTTCATATATACCCAATTCTGCGGTTGAGCCAAAACGGTTTTTCAATGTTCTTAAAATGCGGTACATATAGTTGCGATCGCCTTCAAATTGCAATACCGTATCAACCATATGCTCTAAAATTTTCGGTCCTGCAATGTTTCCATCCTTAGTGATATGCCCTATTAAAAAAACGGGTGTGTTTGTTTCTTTAGCAAAGCGTTGTAATTCTGCTGCACATTCCCGGATCTGGCTTACACTACCCGGACCAGATTCTACAAATGGAGATTGCAATGTTTGTATCGAATCAACAATGATGAGTTGTGGTTTCAGTTTTTTTATTTCCTGAAAAATTGTTTGCGTATTCGTTTCTGTCAGTAAATAAAATTGTTCGCTTTTTATACCAACTCTATCCGCGCGCATTTTAATTTGTTGTTCGCTTTCTTCTCCGCTGATGTATAAAGTTGTAACGTCTTTTAGTTGTAATCCTATTTGTAAAAACAAGGTTGATTTACCAATACCGGGTTCTCCTGCAACCAATACAATGCTGCCCAGCACTATTCCTCCGCCCAGTACCCTATTGAGTTCTGCGTCATTCGTTACAATCCTTTTTTCTTCTGCGCTGCTTACATCTGCAATAGAAATTGTTTTTAATTTTCCAACGCCGTTGTAATCTTTCCAATCATCTTTTTCTTTTTTATCCGAACCTTTTATAACTACTTCTTCAACGAATGTATTCCATTGATCACAATTGGGACACTTGCCTACCCACTTAGCACTTTCATACCCGCAGTTCTGACAAAAGAAGGAGGTTTTAGTTTTACTCATGTTGTAAATGTAACAAAAAGTATGTACGATGTTTGATGTACGATGTACGATGTTAAATAGACATTATAATTCTAGCACACTATTGAAAAACAAAAAGCAAATGCTTTAGTTAACCGAAATGAAAAATGAAAAAGAGGATAATAGTTGTCTGAGTATTGAAACATCGTACGTCGTACATCAAACATCGTACATAAAGTGAAGAAGTTGCCAAAAAGTAAAAGGGTTAGCATTTCTGCTAACCCCGTTACTTACTAACCCATTAAATTCTATTGCTAAATTACTATTTACGCCAACATAAAAAAATAAATTTTGAACGATGTGAATAAGTTTATAGGAACAAAACCAAGCAATTTTAACAAAAAAATATTCACTTAATTAATTGATTTTCAATTAATTATATTCATATATACCATCAGCCCAAAACCCTATTAAGAGACAATAATTTAACAAGAAAAAAAATATTCGTCCATACATATTATATTAATTAATAATTAATAAACTGCCTGAAAAATGTTTCATTATCCTTTTAAAACCTTTCTCCTTTTGCTTGCTCAGGCTAAAATTATTCTCTATTTTCGCAGGATAAACCTGACTAACATTTTATATGTAAATAAATTACATGTAAATTATTTACGCTCTTTTTCCATAAATTGTGTCATAAATAAAGTTTCTACATATGAGTTTTACCAATTTTAGTGTTCCGTACCCAGTAAATGAGGCTTATAGCAAAAAAATTTCCTACTTTTCGATGGAATTTGCGGTACACCAACCACTTAAGATATATAGTGGAGGCTTGGGCTTTTTATCGGGTTCTCATATGCGCAGCGCTTACGAGTTAAAGCAAAACCTGGTAGGAATTGGTATTTTATGGAAATACGGGTACTACGACCAAGCCCGAAATGCTGACCAGACCCTTCAGGTTCAGTGGAACGAAAAAATATACAATTTTTTAGAAGATACAGGTATCAAGTTCCAGATCGACATCCATGACCACCCGGTTTGGGTAAAAGCCTGGTATTTGAACCCGGAGACATTTAAGACCGCTCCGATGTTCTTATTAAGTACTGATCTACCTGAGAACGATTATGTATCTCAAACGATCACACATCGTTTATATGATGCCAACGTTGCTACTAAAGTTGCACAATTCATTTTATTAGGTGTAGGTGGCGCTAAATTAATGGATGAGATCAATTTTAATCCTGATCTATACCATTTAAATGAAGCACATGGTATTAGCGCGGCATTTTACCTTTATAAAAAATTCAACAGCTTTGAAGAAGTTAAAAAGCGTTTAGTATTTACTACACATACGCCGGAAGAAGCGGGTAACGAAAAACATGATATTAACCTTTGTTTAAAAATGGGTTATTTCTGCAACATCCATATTGATGATGTAAGAAAAATGACCGGGATCATGGATGATGAATTCAATCATTCACTCGCGGCACTTCGTTTTGCCAAATTGGCTAATGGTGTTTCTCAATTGCATGGTGTGGTAAGCAGACAAATGTGGGGCAAGTATCCAAACATCTGCGAGATCAAAGCGATCACCAATGCGCAGAACTGGACCTACTGGGCGGATAAACAAATGTACAGGGCTAAGGATGAGAATAATGATTATGCATTTGATGATAGAAAATGGTTCCTTAAAAAAAGAGCATTGGAAATTGTTGCAGATCAGACAGGAAAATTATTAGATCCTAATGTATTAACGATCGTTTGGGCGCGCCGTTTTGCAGGTTACAAAAGAGCTGAACTATTATCGCGTGATCACCGCCGTTTTGAATCTTTATTAAGCAATAAAAAATATCCGGTACAAATTATTTGGGCAGGTAAACCTTATCCATTGGATTATCCGGCTATCAGTGATTTTAATTACCTGGTGCACCTGAGCAAGCAATATGATAATGTTGCGGTATGTATCGGTTATGAATTAGCATTGAGCAAGCGCTTAAAACAGGCTTCGGATATCTGGTTAAACAATCCAAGGGTTCCAAGAGAAGCAAGCGGTACAAGTGGTATGACAGCCGCTATGAACGGCTCAGTTAACTTTAGTACAAATGATGGATGGATCTGTGAATTCATCAACCAGGGCGTAAATGGCTGGGTCGTACCGCCGATAGACTATTCAAAAGTGAATATACAAGAGCAGGACGAATATGACCTGAATCAATTGTACGAGATCCTTGAAAAGCAAATACTACCAACTTATTATGAAAATAAAGAAGGCTGGAGAAATATTGTAAAAACAGGCATGAGCGATGTCCGTTATCATTTTGATAGTAACAGAATGGCCGACGAATATTATAAGATACTCTACGTTTAAGAAATATTTATACATAAAAAAGTCCCGATTTGATCGGGACTTTTTTATTCCCTAAACCGGAAAGCCAACAATTTCGTTTGTTAGTATATATGCTTCGATCGGTCATCTTTTTACCAATTTTTTGTCTACTTAATCTCTGCAGTCATACAGCAAGCAATATTAGTATGATAACAAAGAACGATACTTTATCAATGAATGAATACAGCTATTTAGCTTTGGGTGATTCTTATACCATTGCACAATCGGTGCCTGCCGCAGAAAGTTACCCGGCACAAACCGTACATATTTTATCAGCAGAAAATATACATTTCTCAGATCCGGAAATAATTGCACGAACGGGTTGGACAACTGCAGATCTGCTAAATAAGATCAGCACCGATCCGCCACAACGTTCGACTTATGATATCGTTACCTTATTGATCGGAGTAAATAATCAGTACCAGCATTTATCCGAAGAACAATACAAAATAGCATTCGATACTTTATTGAACAAAGCAATTCAATATGCAAATAATAAAAAGGAAAGAGTAATTGTTTTGTCGATACCCGATTATAGCGTTACGCCATTTGCACAGGGATCGGACAGGGCTTATATCGCTGCGCAGATCGACCTATTTAATAATATCAATAAAACAATATCATTACAAGCAGGCGTTAATTACCTGGATATTACAGCCTATACAAGAATGGCTGCTACAGATCAATCGCTGGTGGCTTATGACGGGCTCCATCCTTCAGGCAAAGAATATGGGGTTTGGGCCAAAGATCTGGCAGAGAAGATCAAAGCTATTTTGAAATAGCACAAAAAAAGGGCTACTATAAATAGCAGCCCAATACCTTTATTAAACAGTTTATTAGATCAGTTTAACGTTAACGGCATTCATACCTTTTTTGCCTTCTTGCAAATCGAATTCAACGCGATCGCCTTCTTTAATGTCATTGATTAATCCGCTAACATGTACGAAAGTTTCTTTGTTTGAATCATCATGCTTGATAAATCCGAATCCTTTTTCAGAATTGAAAAACTTAACGGTGCCTTGTGTTTTGTCCATTGTAATTTTGTATTGTATTAAATATAAGTCGCAAATATATGGCTTTATTTTCAATATATGAAAATCTATTGCATTCCTTATTTTTTTCGCTAAACTGCTGCACATTCCGCCGGAAGCAATTAGATTAGCTATTTCGCCTGAAAAAGCTTAACTTTGCAAAAATTATTTCAATGATAAATGATGTTATTGCCAAATTTGTAGAAGGTGGACACCTTGCTAAAAATGCTGTTAAAATAGAGTTTAAAAAGAGAAATACAATCTTAGGTATATTCGTACAATCTCCTGATTATGAAGACCTAAAATCTAAAAATTTCTGGCGCATTGTATCTGAAACTAATATCGCTGAATGGAAACAATCTCAGGATAATAAGTTAGCTAAGATATTCAGTGGTGCTGAATTTAATCGCCTTACACTTCCTAAAGTTCCAGCTGCTACTACCTAATATTCTTTAAAAGAATTTTGGTTTACGTATTACGGGGTGCATATTTTCTTGTTTTATTTCAAGTCAGTACACTATAATAATGCACCTATTCAGCAATGAAGTAAATGGCAATTGTAATTTTTTCCCATGCGTTATTATATCATAGCCGGTGAGGCAAGTGGCGATTTACATGGCAGTAATTTGATAAAAGAATTACAGCATTTGGATGCCCAGGCAGATTTTCGCTGTTGGGGTGGAGATAAAATGCAATCAACCGGCGCTACCCTGGTAAAACATTTCCGCGACCTTGCCTTTATGGGTTTTGTTGAAGTACTAAAAAACCTCAAAACAATCTTCCGCAATCTCACTTTCTGTAAAGAAGATATTACCGCTTACAAACCCGATGCACTTATTTTAATAGACTACCCCGGTTTCAACCTCCGCATTGCAGAATGGGCAAAAGCACAGGGGTTTAAAGTGATCTATTATATTTCTCCGCAAGTATGGGCATGGAAAGAGAATAGGGTTAAATCGATCAAACGCTGCGTTGATAAAATGCTGGTGATATTGCCTTTCGAAAAAGCTTTTTACGAAAAGTGGAACTACGAAGTAGAATATGTGGGACATCCGCTTGTTAAGGTCATTGATGATTTCAAGAGTAAGTTTATAGTTGATAGTTTAGGGTTTAGCACTCAACCCTCAACCCTCAACCCTCAACTCATAGCCGTTTTACCTGGCAGTAGAAAACAAGAGATACTAACCAAGCTTCCTATCATGCTGGAAGTTTCCAAATCATTCCCCGATCATCAATTTGTTGTAGCAAAAGCGCCGGGCATTGAAGATAGTTTTTATACAGAACTGCTATCTCCTTATACCAATGTTTCATCTGTAGTTAATAAAACATACAACCTGTTAAGCGAAGCTAAAGCTGCCCTGGTAACAAGCGGTACCGCTACTTTAGAAACCGCTTTATTTAATGTGCCTGAAGTTATTTGTTATAAAGGAAGCAGCATCTCTTACCAGATAGCAAAACGTTTGATAAAAATAAAATACATCTGCCTGGTAAACCTGATCATGGATAAGGAAGTGGTGAAAGAATTGATCCAGGATGAATTAACTGTTGAGAACGTAACGAAAGAGTTAAAAGATATTTTATACAATACGCAAAAGCAACAACAGCTTCAACAAGATTATACAGCATTGAAACATCTGTTAAGCCAGGGTGGCAATGCTTCTGCTAATGCTGCTAAAAGCATTTACAATTTTCTTGCTTAACTTCTGTACAGTTTTACTGCAAGGATTATCATCGCCAAAATAAATAATAAGATAGAAATCCGGTTAATGCCGTGCATCGCTTTTGTAAATCCCGAAGGTTTATAGTCCGGATCTTTTTTTACAATGAAAAGGTATTGACCTACTTGTTTTAAAATGCCCATTGTTGATAATGATTTTATAATTGTAAGATAATAAATAATGGTAAATTGTAAATGGTAAATGATAAACGCAAAGAGCTGTTTGTATTTTGAAACTCAATATATTTGCATCCATGAAATTAAGTGCTGTTATTTTTGATATGGATGGTCTGCTAATTGACTCAGAACCTTTATGGAACGAGGCTGCAGACGAAATTTTTCAACGCCATGGCTTTAACCTTACTCCTCAGCAACATGCACTTACAACCGGTTTGCGGATCAGGGAATATGTTATCTGGTGGTTTAGTTTTTACAAGATCCCTTTGGAATTAGCACCGATCGCTCAAAAGGATATTACAGAAAGAGTGATCGAAAAAGTATTACTAAAAGGCAGGCCATTACCCGGCGTTTCGCATATCCTTAATTTTTTTATTGCCCGTAAATTTAAAATTGGGTTGGCTACTTCATCCGGACAAGAGCTGATCGATGTTGTTATAAAATACTTAGGTATCCAGGATCATTTGCAAGCCATCGCTTCTGCAGATAAATTGCCTTACGGAAAACCACACCCGCAAGTATACCTTGATTGTGCCGAATTATTAGAAACAGACCCTGTTGAATGTATTTGTTTTGAAGATTCTTTTAACGGAATGATAGCGGCAAAAGCGGCAAGGATGAAATGTGTTGTAGTACCAGCGCAACACCAGTTACACGAATTAAGATGGAATGCAGCCGACCTCAAAATAACTTCCCTGGCAAATTTTAATGACCTGTTGATGCAAACTTTGTAATTGACAATTGCCAATTATCAATTGTCAATTTTACTTGGTTGTCTTAAAAGTTTTATTCACCAATTTCAAATGTTTTTGCAACATTTCTTTTAACTGGCGCTTTACAATCTCTCCCATTGTTTTACATTTAGTAAATACGGAAGTCCCGAAATGTTCGTTTAATTCTTCCCTTAGTATTTTTACTTTATAGTTTTCGGATATCTCATCTTTTGTCATGATGTTTAACAAAGCCATCAATCTTCTGCGGGAAGCCACTACCCTATATGTCATGGTATGGTGTTCTTCTGTTTGGTATTGAGCAATTACTTCTTCGCTTAGGTTCTTTAGTACGATCTCTACAAACTCATAGTTCTCTTTATAGAACTGCGGTAAGTATAAATTCTTTTTACCTTCATAACTCTGCTGATCAAAATCTATGGCGCGTATGCGGTACTGGTAGTCTTCTATATCCGGCGTAATATCTACCACAAAATTATAGCTGCGCATATCTCCCAGTAATCTTGCAAAACATCTTTCGTTGAATTTTACAAACTCTTTGGCTAAACGAATTTTATTTGTTTCCGGCAGATCGAAATAATCTTTCAGGAAAATATCTCCGGGAATACCTGGAATATGTTCTTCTACCAAAGTATTTTTATGGTACAAAAAAGTAATGCGGTTGGGAGATAACATATGTTCCAGTTCCAATCCATAGATACGGGAGGCGTCTGCAAGCTTAACGTAATAATGATCGTAATTGTCGTTTACTTTATTTACTACCCTTATCCTGAAAGGTACACTATTGCCAAATTCACAAAAATCAATGCGCTCTATATCAAGATGGGTAGCGTAACTCAGGTCGCCTTCTGTCTTTAAAATGGCATAGGTTTTTATCAACGCTTCTTTTAAAACAGCCATTTCTTTCAGATCATAAATTGCCGTTTCCCAATGCGTGATCTTCCCTTTTTTATCTTTTAGCGCGTTGGAGTAGCGATAATTCAATAAGTCCCTGTAATTAATAGGAAGCTCAATATCGCGATCATGTTTTTGCAAATAGCTGCGCAACCCTTCACTTACAGGAAAGGAATCTTTTTTCATCATCGGCCTGTCTATTTCTTTAGACAGCTTTGCATTTATGAGCTCGCTAAATTGCATGCAGCAAAGGTAACACTTACTTATAAGTGTTCAAAGACGCTATGCTTTCGTAAATTTGCAATAAACCGTTCAGTATGTTCAGGCACAGAGGTAAAAGACGCACATTACAACATAATATAAAACTGGCCTCGCTGCTTTCTTTTGTTGCCGGCTGCGTTAATGTGATCGGCTTTTTCTCTATAGAGCGCCTTACAACAAATGTAACCGGGCATTTTGCTTTTTTTGCCCATGAAGTTGTTAAGCGAAACTATAGCGAGGCGGGGGTTTATTTACTGTACATTTTTTCTTTTTTCTTCGGCGCTTTTGTTTCTAGTTTTTTGGTTGAGGTTGTGGTAAGAAAAAAGATACGATACATCAATGTTATTCCTGTAACTGTAGAAATCATCATTTTAGTCTCCATCGCTGTCTTAAGTCATACGGCTGTTATACAAAATGCCAATCTTATTGCCTGCAGCCTTTTATTTGCAATGGGTTTACAAAACGCCCTGGTTACAAGCATTTCCAATTCGGTAGTACGAACAACACATTTAACGGGTTTGTTTACCGACCTGGGAATTGAAATATCTCAATTATTCTTTTATAAAAAAGAGGACGAAGTTAAAAAATTACGATCATCGGTTAAGCTGCATTTGGTGATCATCATTTCCTTTTTTCTGGGCTGTATTGTTGGTGGCTACACTTACTTTATTTTCGGGATACTAAGTTTATTTTTACCTGCTATCTGTTTAATTAGCGGGCTTCTTTACGACAGCGTGAAATTCAGGATCGTATCTTTTAGAAGGCGATATTTGAATTGATACATTGCTTATTGTTTTGTTACAGCCCTCATCGGGTAAAACTCATAAGTATTTAATCCATTGGCAGGATCTGCTGCGATCAGCTTAGCCAAATGTTCATCGCTATCAACTTTTAGAATGGTAATCCCATACACTCCTTTTGGATCCATTACCGGCCCCAATACAACAACGGTTCCATCTTGAACATAAGGCGCCCAATAAGCAACATGGTTTTGCATTACCGCTCTTTCATCATCAGTCATATCAAGACCGAAACTTGGGCGAGGCGGATTTAATTTTAGAAAGAAGCTTTTTTTATCGTTGCTCATAATGTAATTTTTGGGGAGCACAAATTACAAATTATTTCTTAACCGCAAAGAGTATCAGTGATAACGCCAATGATCACGAAGGATCAAATTAAATCTTTAAAAATATATCTCTCATCATAATCAACTTCAAATTTTTCTAGAAAATTAATATATTCTTGTCTGAATAATTTCTTACTATGATGCTGTTCTTGATCTTCTATATATGTGATCACATCCTTTAATTGTGATCTGCCATAAGAAAAAGCGCCGTAACCTTCCTGCCATTCGAATTTCTTTTTGGTAAACTTCTTTTCGTTTATCCATTTAGATGAATTTCCTTTTACATTTTGCAATAATTCAGAAATAGATTGTGTTGGTCGTATTCCAATTAATATATGCACATGGTCCGGCATTCCATTAATTGCTATCATTTTATGATTATTATTTTGAACGATACCTGTAATGTATTTATACAATTCATCTTTCCAATTAGTAATTGTGGCTTCTCTATATTTTACGGCGAAAATAAAATGAACATGGATTTGGATGTATGTGTTGGGCATTTGTTTTCATTTTAGGTTACGGATATTTCGTCCCTATGGGACTTTGGTCAGGTATATGGATCTCTTTCTACCGATATTATGTCCCTACGGGACAATTATCATTGTGTATTAAAATTAATGAAAATCCCGTTAGGGATTAAATATCGGTAGCATTAGAAGTGTATAATAATAGACAAGTCCCGTAGGGACGATATATTAATTCGCTTCAATAATTTGCCCAAAAAAGGTATACCGCCGAAGGGTGCGACGCAACGATGCTGCTATGAAAAACCATCACTGATAACCAAAATCTACAAAACGCCCTATTTTACCTTCAAAAAGCCTCGAAATGCCCGAAAAAACAGGGCTTTTTTCTTCTACAAACACCTATTATTTCGTAGCTTTGCCATCCCGTTAAAAAACCCGGGATTTATTTATGTCATTCAATATTGTAAAACAATTAAACGCAGAGGCACAGGAAGCGACAGCTAGTTTAGCTGGAGTTGCTGCGACACCAAATGTACCTGTGGCTACGCCGCACGACGATTTCGATTGGAGTGTTGATAAGCGTAATGTTTCTTCTTACAACAAAGAAGAAAAAGCTAAGTATGATACTGTGTACGATAACACGTTCAAACAGATCAACGATGGCGAAATGATCCAGGCTACGATCGAAGCGATCACTAAAACAGATGCTGTTGTAAACATCGGTTTTAAAAGTGATGGCCTTATTTCTTTGAACGAATTCAGAGATATCGTAGGTGGTTTAAAAGTTGGCGACATCATTGAAGTAATGGTGGTTGAAAAAGAAGACAGAGAAGGTAATCTGCATCTTAGCCGTAAACAAGCTCGTACTAGCCGTGCCTGGGAAAGAATTGTTGAAATACACAAAACCGGCGAAATCGTTACTGGTTTGGTTACAAGCAAAACTAAGGGCGGTTTGATCGTTGATGTATTTGGTATGGAAACTTTCTTACCGGGATCTCAGATCGATGTTAAACCGGTTACTGATTACGATCAGTTTGTTGGTAAGACAATGGAATTTAAAGTTGTTAAGATCAACGAAACGATCAAGAATGCTGTTGTATCTCACAAAGCACTTATTGAAAGCGATATCGAAGCTCAAAGAGCGCAGATCATCGGCAAGCTTGAAAAAGGACAGGTACTGGAAGGTACTATCAAGAACATCACTGATTTCGGTGCGTTCCTTGACCTTGGCGGCTTAGATGGTTTGTTATACATCACTGATATTTCATGGGGTCGTATCAACCATCCTACTGAAGTGTTGAAGATGGATCAAAAATTAAACGTGGTTGTATTAGACTTTGATGATGATAAAAAACGTATCAGTCTTGGTTTAAAACAATTAACTCCTCACCCTTGGGATACACTTAGTGCATCTATCAAAGAAGGTGAAGTTGTAAAAGGTAAAGTAGTTAATATCGAAGACTACGGTGCTTTCTTGGAAATCATGCCGGGTGTTGAAGGCCTTGTTCACGTAAGTGAAATTACATGGGCTAACAATCCTATCAACGCTAAAGAATTCTTCAAATTAGGTGATGAATACGAAGCGAAAATTGTTACGTTAGATAAAGACACTCGTAAGATGTCTCTTTCTATCAAACAAATGGCGAACGATCCTTGGAGCGATATCGACACTAAATTCCCAGAAGGAAGCAAACATAAAGGAACAGTTAAAAACATCACTCCGTACGGTGTGTTTGTTGAATTAGCTACCGGTATTGGTGGAATGATACACATCAGCGATCTAAGCTGGTTGAAACGCTTCAATAACCCTAACGAGTACACGAAAGTGGGCGAAACGATCGACGTAATTATCATGAACATTGATAAAGAAGGTCGTAAACTTCAGTTAGGCCACAAACAAATTGAAGAAGATCCTTGGAACTCTTTAGAAGCAACATTCCCAATTGGAAGTATCCATGAAGGAACAGTTACTAAAAAAGATGATAAAGGCGCTATCGTTCAATTGCCTTACGGTTTAGAAGGTTTTGCTCCTACTCGTCACTTAATGAAAGAAGATGGCAAAAGCATCGCTGCTGATGAGATCGCTAAATTCATGGTGATCGAATTTGATCGTAACGATAAACGCATTGTGTTAAGTCATACTCGTTTATGGGAACAAGGTCAGGAAGAAGAAAAACAAGCTGTTGTAAAAGAAAAGAAAGCAGATGCTGAAGTAACTAAAAAAGCTGTTAAGGCTTTACAAAGTAAAGTTGAAAAAACAACTTTGGGTGATATCGGTGCACTGGCTAACTTAAAAGCTAAGATGGACGGCGACGATTCAGAAGCTAAAGGTTAATCTTTTATAAGCATTATATTCAGATCCCATTGCGAAAGCAGTGGGATTTTTTTTGTCTGAACCGTTGATTGAAGTTGATTATTTTGATTGAGTTGATTTGCAAATTTTTTGTCTGAATTGGGATTCGCGGGATTATTGGATCTTGGGATTTGTTTTTTTATTTGTTTTTTTGTTACCATCGCATCTCCCAATTAATAATTAAATTTGCTACATGAATAACAATAACAGGTTTTTGACCCTATTTATGATATTGCTGTTCTCCTTTTTTGGAGTAGTGATAGCGGTGGCTTTGGTTGTTTTTTTATTGCGGTTGTTCTCAATGGCTGTAATTAATATACCTGGCTTCACTGAATTTTACGGGTACATGATGCTGATCGTTCCTTATGGGTTATTTTTTACTACTTATTATTTTCTTCGTTCTAAGCTGGCACTTGCGAGTAAAACTGCTAGAATTGTAGGGACATTATTTTATACATTGGGGCTTTTAGCTTGTATAGCTTCGTTGATCATCGCTTCGGTCAATTTTATAAAAACCATTAATCACGTTGAGCTATCTTTCGAAGACCTGTCTCCGTATTTTTTAGTTATTCAGCTCGCTTTTATTTTCATCATAACAATGACGCTTGGCTTAGGCGATGCTAAGGAGAAAGATTGGATGGATAAACATAAGGGTAATTAATAACCAGGTACCTAAATAGTAGCTTACTCGGTATACCGCTTAATCAAGTCAAGCACCCGGGCTCTAACAAAAGTTGATTTTTCATCTTCAATAAACATCATTCTACCTTGTCCTACTAAGCCTTCTGCATTACCTGCATCTATTTTTTTGAAATATGCCTTACGCGTTTTTAACCAGTTTTTTTGTTCTGTCTTCAATTGCGAATAGGCTGAAGAACTATACTTGGTATGCAATTTTTTATATACGACATTCAGCAGGCTATCCATTTGAGCATAATTAGTTACTGCGCAGCCATACATATCTGTTCCATTATCTAAACAGGTTCGGTAAGAACTATCGAGGTCATTAACTGTTGCTGCAGTTTGTGCATACGAAGCATAACCAATCAAAATAAAAGTTACTAAGAGAATTGTTTTAAACATAGTTATAATTTATTAGTATTTGATGCGATCGCTTTCGCCGCAATAAATCCCGTTGTCCAGGCATTTTGAAAATTGAAGCCGCCTGTCACGCCATCCACATCTATTACTTCGCCGGCGAAAAACAAATTGGGTGCTATTTTACTCTGCATAGTGGCATGATCTATTTCATGCAAGTTAATGCCCCCAGCCGTTACAAATTCTTCTTTAAACGTTGTTTTACCTTTTACCGCAAACTCCTGTGCACACAAGTTTTTGATGAATTTATTTTGTTCTTTTGCCGGCAGGTCCGCCCAACGCATATCTTCATTAATGGTTGATTGTTGCATTAAATATTGCCACAATCTTTGTGGTACACCAAATGGATTTCTATTCGCAATTTTTGTGGCGGCAATATCAAAACGTACCTGCTGAAATTTTTCTTTTAGTGTTTGTTCATTATAAGTCGGCACCCAGTTTATACTGATAGTAAACTCATAATTTTTATTGGCTAATTCTCGCGCGCCCTGCGCAGATAATTTTAATATGGCCGGCCCGCTCATTCCCCAATGCGTAATTAGCAATGGCCCTTCCTGTATTAGTTTGGTGCCATTTATTTTTACGGATACGTTCTCTGCAGTAATACCCATTAACTCTGTAACAGGATTACCGGGCATGTTGAAGGTGAATAAAGATGGTACAGGTTCTTCAATAGTATGCCCAATATTTTTCAGCCATTCAAATTGAGCAGATTTAGGATATCCGCCACTGGCAATACAAACATAATCAGCATGGATCACTTCATCATTGGCAAATACAATTTTCCATTGTCTCCCGAAAGAATCGGGATGTTCCACATTCTCCAATATTAGTTGCTTTGCATCTCTGTTCATTAATATACCCACATCATATCGGTTCACTTCATTCATCAGGCAATCAATAATTGATTGTGAGGTATTGCTTACCGGAAACATCCGGCCATCGGCCTCTGTTTTTAATTCAACATGCCTTTTCTTAAACCACTCGATCGTATCGGTAGTAAAAAATTCATGAAAAGCTTTCTTTAAAAAGCCCGCACCTCTTGGATATTTTTTTATCATATCAGCAATACTAAAACACGCATGTGTAACATTGCAACGACCGCCGCCACTTACTTTTACTTTGCTGAGGAGCTTGCTTGTCTTTTCAATGATAACCACTTCGAGTGAAGGATCCATCTGTGCTGCATTAACCGCACAAAAAAAACCTGCTGCTCCGCCACCGAGCACAATAAGTTTCTTTTTCATAAATATTATTTGAGCGCTATTAATTTAATAGCTCCAGGACAAATTTTTATTTTGTTTTTCTGCCGCTTCAATTTCCGCGAAAGAAGATAATATATCCGGATCTCCAATGGTGATCGCAACATCATGTTCAAAATGTGCCGATACTTTTCCATCTTTGGTTAACACCGTCCAGTTATCATCTAAATGTATCACTTCTTTTACACCCATGTTGATCATAGGTTCGATCGCTAATACCATTCCTTCTTTCAGCTTTGCACCTGTTCCTTTTTTACCGTAGTTAGGTACTTGCGGATCTTCGTGCAGGCTTCTTCCAACACCATGTCCTACCAACTCTCTTACAACACCATAGCCATGTTTCCTTTCTGTATGTTCCTGTATCGCGTTAGCAATATCTCCTATCCTGTTTCCTTTTCTTGCTTTCTGAATACCTACGTATAAAGATTCTTTTGTTACGCGCAGCAATTGTTTTACTTCAGCAGGCACTTCACCAATTGCATACGTATAAGCGCTATCTCCATGAAAGCCATTTTTTAATACGCCGATATCCAAAGACATTACGTCGCCATCCTTCAAAATATGTTTACCCGGAAAGCCATGTACTACTGCATTGTTCATAGAGATACAGGTAGCATAAGGAAAGCCCCCGTAATTTAAAAACGTTGGTATGCCGCCGTTATCCCTGATGTATTGTTCAACAATATCGTTCACCTGCATCGTGGTCATGCCTGCTTTTAAAACCTTTGCCGCTTCTGCATGCGCCTTCCCTACCATCACGCAACTATGCCGCATGACCTCTATTTCTTCTTTTGTTTTATATTCTATCATTATGCAAAATTAAAAACAAACCCTGACGATTTTGTCGTCAGGGTCCTTATATTTTTATACTTGACTATTTTATTACATTCCAGACGTAACGGCTGTTCTGCCCATTACTCTTCCGGTATTCATCAATCCATCGTATTGACGCATTAATAATTGCGTTTCGATCTGTTGCAATGTATCTAAAATAACACCTACCATAATTAAAAGAGAGGTACCACCATAAAAAGTAGCAAACCCTTGTTGTGCACCAAATACCAATTGGAAGATACCAGGTAAGATACCTACGAATGCTAGTATTACAGCGCCCGGTAAAGTGATCCTATCCATGATGGTACCGATATAATCAGCAGTTGGCTGACCAGGTTTTACACCCGGGATAAAACCATTATTACGTTTCAGATCTTCTGCCATTTGTTTTGGGTTGAAGATCAAAGCCGTGTATAAGAATGTAAATGCAATAACACAAACAGAATATACTACCATGTAGATCGGGCTCGTATGATCTGTAAAATACCTTGCCCATCCGTTACCGGTAAATCCAGAAAATATTGTTGGCAAGAAAAGTATAGCCTGTGCAAAGATGATCGGCATAACACCAGCAGCATTCACTTTTAGCGGCAAGAAATTTCTTGCACCACCAAATTGTTTGTTGCCTACTATTTGTTTAGCGTAATTAACCGTTACTTTTCTTGTTCCCTGAATTAACATTACTAATCCCATGATGATGGCAACTAACAATGCTATTTCAATTAAGAAGATCAATAAACCGCCGCCGCCTCTTACAAATCTTGCAGCAAATTCATCCTGCATTGCTTTTGGCAATCTAGCCAGGATACCTACCATGATGATGATTGATGTACCATTGCCTAAACCTTTATCAGTGATCTTTTCTCCTAACCACATTACAAACAAAGTACCCACTGTTAAGATAATAACTGTTGATACCCAAAAGTAAGCACTGTATGCAGGAATTAAAGCATCGGCATTGGCCGGGCTTTTTAAATAACCGATATATGCTGCAGCCTGTAAAGCTGTAACAACTATAGTAAGGTAACGCGTTAATTGATTGATCTTGTTTCTACCGCTATCGCCATCTTTTTGGATTTTAGATAATTGAGGAACAAGGATCGTAGCCAACTGCATAAAAATAGAAGCAGAGATATAAGGCATGATACCTAATGCAAAAATGGAAGCTTTAGAGAAAGCGCCACCTACAAAAGCATCTAATAACCCAAGCATACCGCTTTTTGTACTACTTGCTAAATTGGCTAATTTATTAGGATCGATTCCCGGAAGAACGATGGAAGAACCAAAACGATAAATAAAAACTAACAATAGTGTGAAAACTATTTTTTGCCTTAACTCATCAATGGCCCAGATATTCTTAACTGTTTGAACAAACTTTTTCACAGACTAACAACGATTTAAATGTTTTGCGCAAAATAAAAAGACGCATTTGATGCGTCTTCAAATATCGTATAAAATTACTTAATTATTTCTAAAGTACCACCGGCAGCTTCAATGCCTGCTTTGGCTTTTTCGCTGGCTGCATTAACGCGGAAAGTAAATTTACCTTTCACTTCGCCAATACCCAGGATCTTGATATTATCAAACTGACTGATAAGGCCATTGATATATAAATTTTGAGGATTGAATTCTGTGATGCTATATTTTTCAGCATAATGATCGATCTGACCTAAGTTGATCACTTTATATTCAACACGGTTGATGTTCTTAAAACCACGTTTTGGAACACGGCGTTGAATTGGCATCTGGCCACCTTCAAAACCTACTTTACTTTTGTAACCAGCACGACTTTGTCCACCTTTGTTACCTTTTGTAGAAGTACCACCTTTACCACTTGCTTCACCACGACCGATACGCTTTTCTTTATGAGTTGCGCCCTTTGCTGGTTTGAGAGTATGTAATTTCATATTTATTTGATTTTTTACTTACGGGAAAATCATCCCTCGCTTTGTTAAATAATTATTATGCTAGCTTTTCAACTTTAATTAAGTGGTTCACTTTAGTAACCATACCTAATATCTGAGGAGTAGCTTCTACTTCTACAGAAGCGTTGATCTTCCTTAAGCCAAGAGCAACGATCGTTCTCTTTTGACGTTCAGGTCTGTCAATTACGCTTTTAACTTGTGTTATTTTAATCTTTGCCATGTTATATTTAGTTGTAAGTGGTAAGTGATAAGTTGTAAGTATTACAAGCAAGCTTATAACTTAAAACTCAGTACTTATTACTCTTATCCGTTGAATACTTTCTTTAAAGAAATACCTCTTGTTCTAGAAACAGTGATCGGTTCACGTAAAGTAGCTAATGCTTTTACAGTTGCTTTTACCACGTTAGTTGGGTTAGCAGAACCAAGACTTTTTGCCAAAACATCAGTAATACCAGCAGCTTCTAATACAGCTCTCATACTACCTCCGGCAATTACACCGGTACCTTGTGCAGCTGGTTTTATTAAAACCTTTGCAGCTCCTTCTTTACTCCATTGTTCGTGAGGGATCGTACCATGTCTAACAGGAACTTTTATCAAATTCTTTTTAGCATCTTCAATACCTTTTGTAATAGCTTCCTGTACTTCTTTAGCCTTACCTAAACCCTGGCCTACAACACCTGCACCATTACCTACTACTACTAGAGCAGAGAAACTGAACGCACGTCCACCTTTAGTTGTTTTAACAACACGGTTGATTGAAACAACTTTTTCTTTCAACTCAAGGTCTCCGGTTTTAACTCTGTTATCGTTTGATTTTAACATGTATAGTTCTTATTAGAAAATTTGTAATTAAAATTGTAATCCACCTTCTCTTGCACCTTCAGCTACTGCTTTGATACGGCCATGATAGATATAACCACTACGGTCAAATACTACTGAAGTAACGCCTAATGCTGCTGCTTTTTTTGCCAAAGCACTTCCTACTAGTTTGCTTTTTTCAGTTTTTGTTACTTTCTGAGCTACAATATCTTTTTCTTTAGAAGATGCCGCTGCGATAGTTACACCACTTTCATCATTGATGATCTGTGCGTAAATTTCAGTGTTGCTTCTAAAAACACTCAATCTTGGTTTAGTCGCAATACCGGTAACTTTTTTACGGATACGATACCTGATCTTTTGTCTTGCGCTTGATTTATTATTACTCATATACCTTTATTTTTTTCTCCGATACTGCCGGAGATGAATTTGCTAATTATTTACCTGCTGATTTACCTGCTTTTCTTCTCAACACTTCACCCTGGAATTTAACACCCTTACCTTTATATGGTTCTGGTTTACGTAAGCCTCTGATCTTTGCACAAACCTGACCTAGTAATTGTTTGTCACTTCCTTCTAATTTGATCATTGGGTTTTGCCCTTTTTCCTGAGAAGTAGTAATTTTTAATTCTTTAGGAATTTCGAATACTATATTATGAGAGTAACCTAAAGCAAGGTCAAGGATATTTCCCTGGTTAGATGCTTTAAAACCTACCCCAACTAATTCTAATGTTTTGTCATATCCATCAGTAACACCTTTAACCATGTTGTTGATCAAAGAACGGTACAAACCGTGCATTGCTCTGTGACGGATCTGATCAGTCGGACGAGATACTTCAACAGTACCGTCTTTCACTTCGATCGTAATATCCCTATCAACCGTTTGTTTTAATTCGCCTTTAGGGCCTTTCACTGTAACCACGTTGTGCGCATCAAGAGTAATTGTAACTCCCTTTGTGATCTCAACTGGTTTCTTTCCTATTCTAGACATAGTCGGTTTTTTAATTTAGTTTTTAAAATGTCGATTCGTGTTCAGCCACGACTGGGGCTTAATTATCAAATCATGTATATTAAAAGTCTTGCGACTAATTAACCTTAGTAAATGTTACAAAGAACTTCACCACCTACGTTTTGTGCTTTAGCTTCTTTATCTGTCATTACTCCTTTAGAAGTAGAAACGATAGCGATACCTAAACCATTTTTAACGCGTTTGAATTCATCAGGCTTAGCATAAGTACGTAAACCCGGACGGCTTACTCTTTCTAAACTTTGAATAACCGGAAGTTTTGTAGCGGCATCATACTTCAACGCAATTTTAATTACGCCTTGTTTGCTGTCGTCTTCAAATTTGTATTTCAAAATGTAACCTTTGTCATACAAGATCTCAGTCATACGCTTCTTTAAATTAGAAGCAGGTATTTCCACAATACGGTGGTTAGCCATTTGTGCATTACGGATTCTTGTAAGAAAATCTGCTATTGGATCAGTTACCATGTTTATTTAAATTATACTTTTAAAAAATTGTTTTTGATACACTACACCCTATTGATACTGATATGATCTTGTATCGGTGCCCGGTATCGATTAATACTACCAGCTTGCTTTTGTTACACCAGGTATTTTACCTTGAGAAGCCATGTCTCTGAACATGTTTCTGCACAAAGCGAAATGACGGATATAACCTCTAGGACGGCCAGTTAACTGACAACGGTTGTGTAAACGTACAGGTGATGCATTTTTTGGAAGTAAATCCAAAGCAGCATAATTACCTTCCGCTTTTAATGCAGCTCTTCTATCTGCATATTTAGCAACCATTGCTTCGCGTTTTCTTTGTCTGGCTTCTACTGATTTTTTTGCCATAGTTGTTGTTCTTTATATTCTAATTAAATTCCAGTTTCTAATAATGATTAGGCTTTGGAACTCGGTTTAAAAGTTATTTTTTAATGTTCTTAAAAGGCATTCCTAATTCTTTCAATAATTCAAATGCTTCTTCGTTAGTACCGGCAGTTGTTACGAAAGTGATATCCAAACCTGTAATTTTATTTACTTTATCGATATCGATCTCAGGGAAAATGATCTGTTCAGTAACACCTAATGTGTAGTTACCGCGGCCATCAAATGCTTTATCATTGATACCTTTGAAATCACGTACACGTGGTAGTGATACAGAAACCAATCTATCAAGGAATTCGAACATCTTAACTCCTCGAAGTGTAACACGTGCCCCGATCGGCATATTCTTACGCAACTTAAAGTTTGAGATATCTTTCTTACTCATAGTAGCTACTGCTTTCTGACCAGTGATGTTGGTTAATTCATCAATAGCGATATCAACTAATTTTTTATCAGACACAGCTCCGTTCACACCACGATTCAAACAGATCTTGGTAAGCTTAGGCGCTTGCATGATGGTTTTATAACCAAATTTTTTCATTAAAGCAGGTACAACTTCTTTGCTGTACTTGTCTGCTAACCTTGGAGTGTATGTTGCTGTGCTCATTATTTAATTTCCTCCCCTGATTTTTTAGATACTCTAACTAATTTACCTTCTGTTCTGGTACGAGAAACCTTTGTAGGTCCGCCAGTTTTTGCATCCCAAAGCATTACATTACTAATGTTAATAGGCGCTTCAACTTTAACGATACCACCTTTAGTGTTTTGTGCAGTAGGTTTGGTATGCTTAGTAACGATGTTAACACCTTCTACTAAAACACGGCCTTTTTCTAATATCACTTCTAACACTTTACGAGGCTTTTTAAGGTCCTTGTCTTCACCGGTAATAACGACTACGTTATCGCCTTTTCTAATGTTGAACTTTGGTTTGAATCTTGTACTCATTTTATTATGTTGCTTTTCAGCTTTTATCTTTTTTATTAACCGGCTTTTTCAGCCACTATTTTCTAAGTCAAAAGTTAAAATTCAAAACCAAAAACTATTATCAACTTTTGGGTTTTCACTTTTGACTTCTTACTTTCTAAAGAACTTCAGGAGCCAAAGAAATGATCTTCATGTATCCTTTATCTCTTAATTCACGAGCCACGGGGCCAAAGATACGCGTACCACGAGGTTCATCTGAGTTGTTCAATAACACTACTGCGTTATCATCAAAACGGATATAAGAACCATCTTTACGACGTAATTTGTTTTTTGTTCTAACGATAACAGCTTTGCTAACTGTACCTTTTTTAATTCCACCAGCAGGCATTGCGTCTTTAACAGTAACAACGATCGTATCGCCTATTTTAGCGTAATCCTGTCCTGAGTTACCTAATACACGGATACACAAAACTTCTTTGGCACCGCTATTATCTGCTACATTCAATCTGCTTTCTTGCTGAATCATCTTATTTTGATTTATGATTTATGATTGCGGATATATGATTTCTCCGGATCAAAATCAGTTTTTTAATTCATTTAAAGTTTATGTTACGGAAGAAATCATCAATCAGATATCCGCAATCATAAATCATTATTTTACTTTTTCAACTACTTCAACCAGTCTCCAGCGTTTTGTTTTGCTGATAGGACGAGTTTCCATGATCTTAACTGTATCACCAATGCTACACTCATTCTTTTCATCATGAGCATGGAACTTGGTTGATTTTTTTACGAACTTACCATAAAGCGGATGCTTTACTTTACGTTCAACTTTAACTACGATAGATTTATCCATCTTGTTGCTTGACACAACGCCGACTCTGATCTTACGTAAATTTCTGTCTATTGTTGTTGTTACTACTTCGCTCATTGTTGCAAAATTTATGGTTTACTTAAAAACCTAGTTCTTTTTTTCTTAATGCTGTTTTCAAACGTGCAAGATCTCTGCGCAATAAACGCATGCTTACCGGATTCTCTAATGGAGAGATACTGTGAGCGAAAGATACTTTCTTTAACCTCAATTCATCTTCTGTGATCTTGGCTTTAAGTTCGTCTGCGCTTAAGCTTTTGATGCTCGCTGAAAAATCTGCTATTTTTGACATTGTTATTAATTTGATATTCTATATAATAAATCAGTTATTACTGATTGATTTATGCCTGGTAATCTCTACGAACTACAAACTTTGTTGCAATTGGTAATTTTTGTGCCGCTAGTTCAAAAGCTTCTTTAGCTACTTGTAAAGAAACGCCATCAGCTTCGAACAAGATGCGTCCTGGTTCAACTACTGCAGCCCAGTACTCAGGGTTACCTTTACCTTTACCCATTCTCACTTCAGCAGGTTTTTTAGTGATCGGTTTATCAGGAAATACCCTGATCCAAACGTTCCCTTCCCTCTTCATGTGACGGGTTAAAGCCTGACGGGCACTTTCAATTTGCCTGTTAGTTAACCAGATTGGTTCTTGTGCTTTCAAAGCGAACGTACCAAAGGCAATAGTTGCGCCTCTTTTAGCGGTTTCCCTAATACGGCCTTTCTGCGCCTTTCTATGTTTTGATCTTTTCGGTTGTAACATTTTTGTTCAATTTATGATTTGTGATTTCGGATATATGATATTCCTTAATTCAAATCAGTTTTTGTTTTCTTTATAAATTTTGATGCGGAATAAAATCATCAATCATACATCCGCAATCATAAATCAATTATTATCTTCTTCCTCCGCCGCCAGCACCGCCACGGTTTCCACCGCCTGCATTACCACCACCGCTTCTTCCACCACCGCCACCTGGACGTCTGTCATCTCTTCTATCGCCTCTATCTCCACCACCACGATTTTCAAAACCACGTGGACCTCCAGCACCTTCAGCACCTTCTTTACCACCGCCGGCTAATATGTTCGGGTTCAAATCTCTTTTAGTTAACACTTCACCTTTACAGATCCAAACTTTGATACCGATCTTTCCGTAAACTGTTTGTGCAAACACGTTAGCGTAATCGATATCCATACGTAAAGTATGTAATGGTGTACGACCTTGTTTAATTTCTTCGCTACGGGCAATTTCAGCACCACCTAAACGGCCACCTACTCTTACTTTAATTCCTTCTGCACCCATTCTTAAAGCTGAAGCGATCGACATTTTGATCGCACGCTTAAAGTTGATACGGTTTTCCAATTGACGGGCAATTGTATCCGCAACAATATTTGCATCTAGTTCAGGACGACGGATCTCTAATATATTGATCTGTACATCTTCTTTACCAGTTAATTTTTTCAATTCTTCTTTGATACGGTCAACTTCTCCACCACCTTTACCGATAATGATACCTGGTTTAGATGTATGGATCGTAACGATCAGTTTGTTCAACGTACGTTCGATCACGATCTTAGAGATACCACCTTTGTTGATACGAGCATTCAGGTAATTTCTGATTTTATCATCTTCAATTAACTTCTTACCGAAATCTTTTTTGTGAGCAAACCAGTTGCTGTCCCAGCCTCTGATAACCCCTAATCTGATACCAATCGGATTTGTTTTCTGACCCATAGTTTTTATTTAAATTCCAGTTTTAACTTTCGTTGTTACCGGGTTTTGTTTTTAGTTTTTTTCTACTTTACTGTCTACAATTAATGATACGTGGTTGCTACGTTTGCGAACTTTATACCCACGGCCTTGTGGCGCCGGGCGCATACGTTTGATCACTCTGCCGCAATCAACCATAATTGTTTTTACTACTAATTTAGCATCTTCAGCTTTTGCTTCAGTGTTCTTTTGCTCCCAGTTATTGATAGCACTTTTAAGTAGTTTATACATTGGAACAGCCGGATGTTTAGGGCTGAATTGTAAAACGCCTAAAGCTTTTTCTACTTCCATTCCACGTATCAAATCAGCCAGTAAACGCATTTTACGTGGTGATGTTGGATAATTGTTGAGTTTCGCTACTGCTTCCATTTTGATTTTATATTTTATATCGAATATTTAATATTGAAAAGAATTTCCAAATATTACCTATCAAATATTACTTATGCAATTTTCTTACTTGAGTGACCTCTAAAATTTCTTGTTGGTGCAAATTCACCTAATTTATGACCTACCATAAATTCCGTTACATAAACAGGAATAAATTTGTTGCCATTATGTACTGCCAATGTATGGCCTACAAAATCAGGACTAATTGTAGAACGGCGAGACCATGTTTTGATAACACCTTTCTTTCCTTTTCCTTCATTGATCGCTAATACTTTTGTTTCCAAGTTAGCATCTATGTAAGGACCTTTTTTTAACGAACGAGCCATTGTGTATTTATTTTTTTGTTGATTCGCTTTCTGATTTCTCCGAAAACTATTTTAACAGTTAAAATTATTTGTTACTTATTTTCTTTCCGTTTCTTCTTTGGATGATCATTTTATCTGATCCTTTTCCTCTTGTACGGGTAACTTGCCCCTTAGCATATTTACCTGTACGGCTACGTGGATGTCCACCTGAAGCTTTACCTTCACCACCACCCATCGGGTGATCTACCGGGTTCATCGCAACACCTCTTGTACGTGGTCTAACACCTTTCCATCTGTTACGACCTGCTTTACCAGCACTTTCAAGGTTATGATCGCTATTACTAACTACACCTACTGTAGCGTAACAGTTGATTAATATTTTCCTTAATTCGCCACTTGGCATTTTAAGGATACCGTATTTTTCTTCCTTATTCGCCAGCTGAGCAGTATTACCTGCGCTTCTAACTAATTTACCACCTTGGCCCGGTTGCATTTCTACGTTATGAACCATTGTACCCAAAGGCATGTATTTCAATTGTAGTGCATTACCTAATTCAGGTGCAACATTATCACCACTTAAAACTGTAGCGCCAACTTGCAAACCGTTTGGTGCAATGATGTAACGTTTTTCACCATCAGCATAACTCAATAAAGCGATAAATGCTGTACGGTTTGGATCGTACTCGATTGACTTAACAGTAGCAGGGATATCTTTTTTATCTCTTTTGAAATCAATGATACGATAATGGGTTTTGTTACCACCACCCATATAGCGCATTGATCTTCTACCGCTAGAGTTACGACCAGCTGTATTCTTTTGATCTTCCAACAAGCTCTTTTCAGGCGTGTTAGTTGTGATCTCTGCATACGCATTACCAATTCTCCATCTAGTACCTGCTGTGGTCGGTTTGTATTTTCTAAGTGCCATTTTCTTTTTTGCCCCTATCCCCTAAAGGGGGACTTGGAAATTTTATGTTTACTAATCTCTGCATTTTGCGGTAGCAGAATTACCATGCTTTAAATTTTTAGTTGCCTAACACCCCTTTAGGGGATGGGGGCTATGCTGTAGTACTGTATAGGTCAATGCTTTCGCCTTTAACCACAGTAACGAACGCTTTTTTCTTTGCAGATTTACGTCCACTAACTACACCGGCTTTTGTATTACGTGATTTCGCTTTACCTGGCATTACAGTTGTGTTTACATTCTCAACCTGTACACCGTAAAACTCTTCTACCGCTTTTTTAATTTCCAGCTTATTAGCTTTTCTGTTCACTACAAATGCGTAGCGATTCATTTTTTCCGTTTGCTGATTTATCTTTTCAGATAAAATTGGCTTTATTAAAACTTCAGACAGTTTCATTTTGTCTACTTATTTGTGCTTGTTAAAAAAATTATGCTTCTGCTTTTTCTTCTTCGCTAAAAATCTTTGCTACGCTTTCAGTTAAAACTATCACGCCTGCATTTACGATATCGTAAGTATTTACATCACTTAATAAGCTACCGTTAACTCCCGGTATGTTTCTTAAGCTTAAGTAAACGTTATCATTATATTCAGGTATAACAAATAATGGCTTTCTGTTCGCAACTTTCAGGTTCTTTAAGATACCTGCAAATTCTTTTGTTTTTGGTGCTTTCAAAGTCACATCTTCAACGATCACGATAGCGTTCTCTTTTGCTTTGTGGCTCAATGCACTAATCTTAGCAAGATCTTTCACCTTACGGTTCAATTTGATATCATAACCATGAGGTTTTGGGCCAAAGATAGTACCACCACCTTTGTATATCGGGCTACGCAAATTACCTTTACGAGCACCACCAGTACCTTTTTGTTTTACTAACTTCTTAGAAGCACCTTGAACTTCAGCTCTTGTCTTCACCTTGTGCGTACCTTGACGTTGTGCGCCCATGTATTGTTTTACCGCCAGGTAAATCACGTGGTTATTTGGCTCGATACCGAATATTTCTTCCGGTAGTTCAATTGATCTACCAGTTTTAGCGCCTTTTATGTTTAAAATATCTACTTGCATTTTATTCTATTTTTTGAGCTGAAGTAACTTCCACTCTTCAAACAATATTATTTCTGTATTAAAACGATTGAACCGTTATGACCAGGAACTGATCCGCTAACTAGTATGTAATTTTTTTCAGCGAAAATTTTCACAACTTTAAGTCCTTTCATTTTCACTCTGTCCTGACCCATACGGCCACCCATGCGCATTCCTTTGAATACTCTTGAAGCATCAGATGAGTTACCGATTGAACCCGGAGCTCTTGAACGATCATGCTGACCATGAGATTGTCCGCCCACACCGTGGAAGCCATGGCGTTTTACAACACCCTGGAAACCTTTACCCTTAGTTGTACCAACTACTTCAATAGTTTCACCTTCAGTGAAAATATCAACCGTGATGGTTTCACCAACGTTTTTATCTAATTCGCTATCGCGTATTTCTTTAACTACTTTTTTAGGAGATGTTTGCGCCTTGGCGAAATGGCTAACTTCAGATTTGATAGAGTGTTTCTCTTTCTTATCGCCGAATGCAATTTGGAGTGCATTATAACCGTCTGTTTCAACAGTTTTCTTTTGTGTTACTACGCACGGACCCGCCTCGATAATTGTAACCGCAGTTTGTTTGCCGGCTGCATCAAAGACACTGGTCATGCCAATCTTCTTTCCAATAATACTTTTCATTGTATCTATTTTATACCCAGCGCTACTTATTTAAAAGTAGATGGATGTTCATTGTTTCTATTTAAGAACTTACCTTTTGCCTTTCCGAAATGTTCGGAAGGTTCATTAGGCTTTAATTTCTACATCTACACCACTAGGCAAATCTAATTTGCTTAAAGCGTCAACCGTACGGCTGCTGCTTGTGTAAATGTCTAACAAACGCTTGTGTGTGCACAATTGGAACTGCTCACGGGCTTTTTTGTTAACATGCGGAGAACGTAATACTGTAAAAACTTTGCGGTGCGTAGGTAAAGGAATTGGTCCTGTTACTACTGCTCCTGTACTGCGTACCGTTTTTACGATTTTTTCAGCTGACTTATCAACCAGGTTATGATCGTAAGACTGTAGTTTTATTCTGATTCTCTGTGACATATGTAAAGAACTTTTTTCCTTTTTTGAAATTGGAGTGCAAAGGTAGGGAGTTGATTTGGATTATCAAAGGGAAATTAAAAGTTTTTTTATTTTTCTTTTCCTTGGGATACAATTGATTATCAGCAGCTTAGAATTATTTGAAGGACAACTACTGCACAAACACGACCTGATCGCTATTTAGCAGCCGTAAATTTTTAAACCGGCAGACGATATTAGCCACTGTGACCACATCCTTTTGACAATAAAAGGCAATACGTTCTATATTCTTTTCTTTCCAAAACACGTCTCCTACCATACTGCCATCGATATCGTCCTTGGGAGATGGCACATTTAAAGCCGCGGCCAATAGTTTCAGGGAAGTATATTGTTTGTAATCGCCAAAGCGCCAGTATTGAAAAGTATCTACCATATTGGTTTCCCAGGGTTTCATATTTTGGAAATCAAGGTAAGGCGGGATAGGTAAATCATTGATCAGGATCCTTCTGCATAGAAAAGGCACATCAAACTCTTTAATATTATGGCCTGTAAAACTCCAGTTGTTATTACTTATATATAGCTGATCTACTGTTTGGATAAATGCTTTAAGCAATTCTTTCTCTTCTATATTATATATAGACTTTACCCTTAGCTGATATTTACCCTGTTCTTTTTTAAAATAACCTAAACTGATACAAACCACTTTGGCAAACTCGGCCATTACTCCTGCCCTTTGAGGATAATATTCCCCCGGAGAAATATTATCGGGTAAACTATGTTTCACTTTGTCTTGCCAAAGCTGCTGCCAGTCTGCACTTAAAAGATCAAAACCAGGTTGCTGAGAGACTGTTTCTATATCAATGATAAGGAAGTCTTCTAAAGGAATTTTAGTTATCATAGTGGTGGATTTAGATAAAAATAGACAAAAAAAAGTCTGTACATTATTATTGTACAGACTTTTTTTAAAGAATTTATATATTATCCTTCTCTTCTCCAATGACCTGGAATCCAAGCCTGGAAGCCATCTCTACGTGTTTTCCAATGGCCGGCTATCCATACCTGATGTGGATGTGGTTCTGCCCAATATCCATCTACATATTCATAGTGATCTCCACGTTGTACATATTCACCATCGATCCATACATGACGAGGCGATGGGGCCGGTGGGCGCGGATGTTCATGACGCTCTGGTGCTACCCTAACATAGATCTGTGCGCTGGTAGAAAAGGAAATGGCACTAACAAATACTATTAGTGTCAAAATTTTTGCAAAATACTTTTTCATAACTATAATGTTTTTGTTTTGTTTATAGATATAAAACTACATGCCAAAGTTTAACGGTACCCTCCATTCATCACAAATAAATATTTTTTTAAAAAAAGTTAAACAAATGTTTGTTTTAATTAAACGATTGTTTAATTTTGTGTTTGAAAAGGGGATTTTACAATGAACTATAACGATAAACAATTACAGATCATAGATACCGCTGAAGGGCTTTTTGCCGATAAGGGGTTTGACGGAACATCTGTAAGAGATATTGCCGAAGTAGCCGGAATTAACGTAGCGATGATATCCTACTATTTCGGTTCCAAGGAAAAACTCATGGAAGCACTTTTTGAAATAAAGATCGAAAGGATAAAAGACAGGCTTGAATCTTTATTAAAAGATGAAACGCTTACACCATTTCAAAAAGTAAACATCATGATCGATGAACAGATCGAAAGGATGTGGTCTGGTCAGCGCTTTTACAAGATCATGCTTTGCGAACAGCTGATCGATACTAATCCATCTATCACCAGGAAAGTATCTGAGCTTAAACTCCGCAACGCCGAATTAGTAAACAAAATAGTAAAAGACGGACAAGAAAAGGGCGTTTTTAAAAAAGAGGTAGATGTGGTACTAATTTTGAATACAATGATAGGTACCTCTTGGCAAACACTGGTCAGTCAGGATTATTACAAAAATTTTAGCGCGGAGGATATGTCATTAACAGATGACGCATATAAGGAACAGATGAAAACCAAATTGAGCAATCACGTAAAAACACTATTCAAAATAATATTAAGTTATGAGGCATAATATAATACACATCGCAGCATATACTTTAATAACAGGTTTATTAGGTATAAGCAATTTACAGGCACAGGACACAACAAAATTAACATTGCAACACGCAATTGAACTGGGCATTAAAAACAGTAAAGAATTAAAGAACAGCCGGGCACAGGTTGCCGTAGCGGCTGCTTTAACAAGAGAAGCCAAAAACAGGCAATTACCTGATGCAAGCATCAGCGGCGCTTATTTGTACCTTCCTTTTAATCCGAACATCGACCTTAAAATAAAAACAGGTGGAGGTAGTGGCGGAAGCGGTAGTGGTGGTAGCTTACCAACTGTATCACAAGCAATGTATGGTATTGCCAACGCATCTTTACCAATTTTTGCCGGTGGCAAATTGCGGTATGGTGTAGAATCTGCCAAGTACCTTGAACAGGCTACTAAATTAACTGCAGATAACAACAGGGAACAAGTTGTTGTAAATACAGTGAATGCATTTGCGAATTTATACAAATCGAAAAAAGCAGTTGACCTGGTTAAAGAAAATTTAACGCAGTCACAGCAACGTGTAAATGATTTTACCAATCTGGAAAAGAATGGCATCGTTGCAAGGAACGACTTATTAAAAGTAGAATTGCAATCTTCCAATATCGAATTGTCTTTATTGGATGCGGAAAGCAATTTTAAATTGGCCAGTGTAAATATGGACCTGATGTTAGGCCTTCCGGAAGAAACAATGCTGGATCCTGATTCAAGCAGTTTAGTACAGCCTGATTCTATCAAAACAATTAGCGAGTACGAACTATCAGCTTTACAAAGCAGAAAAGAAATTACTGCTTTGAACTTACAGAAAAAAGCTGCGGACTTGGGTGTTAAATCTGCCAAAGCAGACTACTACCCTACGTTGGCGATTACCGGCGGTTATGTTGCATTAGATGTTCCTAATTTAATAACAGTAACCAATGCATTGGATTTTGGTGTAGGTTTAAAATATAATATCTCTTCTTTATGGAAAACAAAAGCAACCGTTCATGAAGCACAGGCAAGGGCATTGGAATTGGAATCTAACGAAGAATTGCTGAACGATAATATCCGCTTACAGATCAACCAGGCTTTTGAAAATTATTTATTGAGCCAGAAAAAAATTGAAGTATTGCAACAGGCGGTAGTACAGGCAACAGAAAATTACAGGATCACTAAAAATAAATATGACAACTCATTAGAAACAACAACTGATCTTTTAGATGCTGATGTTGCTTCTTTACAAGCGCAGTTGAATTATAGCAATGCAAAAGCAGATGCAGTAGTATCTTATAATATTTTATTACAATCAGCAGGACTTTTAAATAATTAATACAAATACCCATCTTATAAATAAAAATTATGGCACAGAACGACACAAACACAACCGAAACAACAACAGAAGCGCCAAAACGCAACCTGGTATTTCCTATCATCCTTGCAATATTAGTTATTGGCGGCGGATGGTTTGGTATCAGCAAATACATCCATGCACAACATCATGAAGAAACAGATGATGCACAGATCGATGCTAATATCAGTCCTATCATTCCCCGCGTATCAGGTTACATTACCGATGTACGCGTAACGGATAACGAGCTGGTAAAAAAAGGTGATACCCTTTTGATATTAGATAACAGGGATTATCAAATAAAAGTAGATGCAGCAGAAGCGGCATTGGCAACAGCGCAAAGTAATTTGGGTTCTGCAAAAGCGAACACCAATGCATCACAGGCAAATATTGGTACTGCTAAAGCAAGTATCGGTACTGCTGATGCACAAATTGAAGCAGCTAAAGTAAACGTATGGAGAACAACACAGGATTACAACCGTTATGCAAATTTGATAAAAGACCATACGATCACACAACAACAATTTGAACAGGCTGATGCAGCTAAACAAACTGCAGAGCGCCAGTTACAGGTTTTGGTAGATCAAAAAAATCAGGCAACTCAACAAACCAATGCCGCTAGCTCACAAAGCACTGCTACAGGGTCTCAGGTAGGTGTTGCGAATTCAATGATCAAACAACGCCAGGTTGATGTGGACGATGCAAAATTGAATTTATCATATACAGTGATCCTTGCTCCTGAAGATGGACGTGTGTCAAAAGTAAATGCACAAATAGGTCAGTTCATCACAGCAGGACAATCTTTATTCAGTGTTGTATTAAATAATCCGGCGTGGGTAGTTGCGAATTTTAAAGAAACGCAATTAGATAAAATGAAGATCGGTCAAAAAGTAATTGTACATGTTGATGCTTTCCCGGGAAAAGATTTTGAAGCTACATTAACTTCTTTTGCACCGGCTACAGGCGCACGCTTTGCCTTGTTACCTCCGGATAACGCGAGTGGAAACTTTGTAAAAGTTGTACAAAGATTACCTGTAAAGATCGAATTTAATAATACAGCAGATTCTTTGGTACAACAATTAAGGCCAGGGATGAACGTTACGGTAGATGTGCATCTTGATTAATTGATGGATGATTTGGATGATGGGATAATGATGATTTTGATAGATTATAAGCACATGTGTTTTTGCATTATCACATCTCCAAATCGTCGCATCAATACTTTATAGAATATTAAATTAAGAGATGATGGAACAAAATTCATTAGTAGAATATGGCGCGCGCAGAACGATCATTACGATCACAGCAATTATGTGTGCCCTGTTAGAGATCGTAGATACAACGATCGTGAATGTGGCGGTGAATGATATGAAAGGTAATCTTGGTGCTACGTTCACAGAGATCGGTTGGGTAATTACCGCTTATGCCATCGGTAACGTTATCATCGTTCCAATGACAAGCTGGTTATCACAACAATTTGGAAGAAGAAATTATTTTGCTGCATCGATCATCATATTTACCACCTGTTCTTTTTTATGCGGTAATGCCAATGGCATTTGGGAACTGGTGTTTTTCCGTTTTATGCAGGGTGTAGGCGGTGGTGCATTATTAGTTACTTCACAAACAATTATTACAGAAAGCTATCCGCTGGAAAAAAGAGGGATGGCACAGGCGATATATGGATTGGGTGTTATCATCGGTCCAACATTAGGGCCACCATTAGGCGGTTATATTGTTGATCACTTTTCATGGCCGTACATTTTTTATATCAACATTCCAATTGGTATCATTGCAACTATACTAACGTTATACTTTGTACGCAGTCCGAAGTACGGAGAAAAAACGCCTGCTAAAGATATCGACTGGTTAGGCATTGGCTTATTAGCGGCTACTGTAGGCTCTTTACAATATGTATTAGAAAAAGGCCAGGATGATGATTGGTTTGCAAGCTCTAATATTACATTCTTTGCAGTAGTAGCGACGCTTGGTTTATTCTTTTTTATATGGAGAGAATTGACCTACAAAAACCCGATCGTAGAATTGCGTGTATTAAAAAATGTTAACCTGCGAACAGGTACTATCCTATCCTTTATCATGGGCTTTGGATTGTATGGATCAACCTTTATCATTCCATTATATACGCAGGCAACATTGGGCTGGACGGCGCAACAGGCTGGTTTATTAATGATACCGTCTGCGATCACTACAGCATTCATGATGCCGATGATCGGACAGCTGTTACAAAAAGGTGCGCCACAAAAAGTACTCGTATCTATTGGCTTGGGAATCTTTGCCGTATTTACTTTCTGGTGCTTTTCTATATTGACACCTGATACCAGCGTTGATAATTTCTTCTGGCCATTGATCGTTCGTGGTATTGGAATGGGTATGTTATTTATCCCGATCACCGTGTTATCTCTTTCTTCACTAAAAGGAAAACAGATCGGGCAAGGTGCGGCGTTCACCGGTATGATGCGCCAGCTGGGTGGTTCGTTCGGTATCGCATTGATCACCACGTTCATGGCTACCCGCAATATGCAACACAGAAGTGACCTGGTAAGTAAATTAGATGTCAATAATCCTGCAGTACAACAAAGGGTACTGGGCATGCAGCATAGTTTTATGTCGAAAGGCATGTCTCCGGATATTGCACTAAAAAGCGCTTACACTTCGCTTGACTATGCCATAGGAAAACAAGCATCTGTTCTTTCTTATATGGATGTATTTATGTACCTGGGCATTGCGTTCTTAATTTGTATTCCTTTTGTATTGCTTGTTAAGCAGAAAAAAATAGTAGAAAAAATTGACCTCGCGGAAGCAATGCATTAAACAAAGTAAAAAGTAAAAGTTAAAACCCAAAAGTTAAGCAGTATGCTTCGCTTTTGGGTTTTCTTTTTACTTTTTGGTTTTAACTTTTGCCTTATTACTTTTTTATTAACTAGGTTTGCAATTGAATTATAACACAGCATGACAAAATCGGAAATTCAATTCCTCGAAGGTCCTCAGAACCGTTGGAAAGACTTCAAGTTTGCATTTAAAGTTTTACTAGAATTTATAAAAGGCTTCAGAACACTACATTTTGTTGGCCCCTGCGTTACCGTTTTTGGATCGGCGCGTTTTAAAGAAGGGCATATTTTTTATGAGCAGGCCCGTGAACTATCCGGCAAAATTGCACAGATGGGTTTCACCATCATGACTGGCGGCGGACCCGGCATTATGGAAGCGGCTAATAAAGGCGCGCAGGAAGTTGGTGGTAAAAGCGTTGGCTGCAATATTGTTTTACCGCATGAACAATCGCACAACCCTTATCTGGACAGATGGGTAAATATCAAATACTTTTTTGTACGTAAAACATTGCTGATAAAATATTCTTATGCATTTATTGTAATGCCCGGTGGTTTTGGAACAATGGATGAATACTTTGAAGCGCTGACGCTTATCCAGACAAAAAAAGTACATGAATTCCCTATCATCATCATTGGTAAAGAGTTTCACAAAGACCTGATAGTATATATCGAAACGATGAAAAATTATCAGACCATTTCTCCCAATGATACTGATCTTTTTTTAGTAACGGATTCTATTGATGAAGCCATTGCGCATCTGCAAAAGAACAGCATTGTAAAATTCAATCTTAAATTCGAAAAGAAAAGAAAGAGGTTTAGGTGGCTGCTTGAACGCGAGGGAATATAAATATTGAATATTGTAGAAGTAATATTGAATATTATAATGCAACTTAAAATATTCAATATTAAATAATAGATATTAAATAAACACATTACCCATTAGTAAATAAGGCTTTCAACTCCTCCGCATCCTGCGGTTTCATTTTACCGCCGAGTATTAAACGTAATTGTCTTCTGCGCAATGCGCCATCAAATAAACGTATCTCCTCTTCTGTTTCAGGGATCAATTGATTGATCTTTGTTGGCTTGCCTGTTTCAAGGTCCATTGCAACAAAAGTATAATAGGCTTCGTTGCTTTTATATTTATACCGCTTTAATACATCCTCACCCCAAACGGTTATATGAATTTCCATGCTGGTATTAAAAGCCCTGGTAACATGGGCCTGTATATGCACCACGTTCCCGATCTTAATTGGGTTCTCAAAAGAGATATTATCTACAGACGCCGTAACAGCCGGTAAGCCACTATGTTTCATGGAAGACATTGCTGCCGCGATATCCATCCAGTACATTAACCGTCCGCCCATTAAATTTCCAAAGTTGTTGGTATCGTTGGGGAATACTAATTCTGTCATCACCACTAAAGAATCTGTCGATTTTTTATCCATAAAGAATTTTTATAAATATACGACCAATAAAAAACACCTCCCAATCGGAAGGTGTTCAATTACTATAAAAAAGAATTATTTCTTTTTAGTGCTATCGGTTTTATTCGCTTTGTAGCGCATATCCGGTGTGCCGTCCTTTTTCAATGGTCCTGCCGGTGCTGGTTTTGCAGCATCTTTGTTTGCTTTGTAACGCATGTCCGGCGTTCCGTCTGCTTTTAAATGAGTAGCCGTTTTTGTTGTGTCGGTTTTTGCTTTTGCTGGTGTTGTTTGTGCGGTAGTAGTTAGTGCAAGTCCAAGAAACAGGCAAGCTGCGATCAGTAGTTTTTTCATATTCGTTAGTTTTTTATAAATGTAGGAATTTTATTGAATACCTGTTTTTTTGTTCGCTGTTTTTTATGCATGGCTTTCGCCTCATGCCGGCGGGCATCGTAACTGCAACGTCGCTGCTTTGGCAACTGAAAAAAAGTGCTGCGCACTATTTTTTCTGCCACGCTTCGCTGGCACCGTTCCCAAAGATGCGACTTATGCAGTTACTGGTGGAAATTTGGGATATGGCAGTATGATTTGGAATTGAATAATTAAATATTCCTGTCTTCTTTATATTATTAATTACTAATTATTAATTAATAATTAGTAATTAATAATGAAGCCATAAACAACATGCTCTCCAATCATCATGGCACCCACTCTACCAGTTCCTGAGGAAGCGCCTCTTTGGCTACGGTGCCAGCGAAGCGTGGCAGCCAAAATCATGCGCAGCATGTTTTAGGCAGTGGCCAAAGTAAGCGCTGGAGCAGGAACGCAGCCCAGCGGCTATGAGCGATCAAAGAAATACCATCATCATAAGCCCATGGTGGAACAAAAACAACTAAGAACCACCAAAAGGCAATAATTATGCTTTTCAAAGCATTTCCCCTATTTTTGCCGCCAAAATTTACTGAAACTATGACCAATTTGATTTACGTAATTCCGGCAATGGGTATTGTGGGATTGTTGTACACTTTTATAAAGTTTGCATGGGTATCCAAACAAGATGCAGGTAATGAAAGAATGAAAGAAATCAGCACTTATATTGCTGAAGGTGCAATGGCTTTCTTAAAAGCTGAGTACAAAATATTAGGCTACTTTGTAGTGATAGCAGCATTATTGCTTGCGATCATGGGCTATAGCAACCCCGCAAGCAGCTGGACGATCTCTTTAGCATTTGTGCTGGGCGCTTTCTTTAGTGCATTAGCCGGTTTCATCGGTATGAGAGTCGCTACAAAAGCAAACGTTCGTACAGCGCAAGCTGCAAGAACAAGTTTGTCAAAAGCACTAAGTGTATCTTTTACAGGCGGAAGTGTAATGGGAATGGGTGTTGCTGGTTTAGCTGTATTAGGATTAGGTGGTTCATTCATTATCTTAAAAATGATCTTCGCACCAAATGCTGGTGTTGATAGCGTTGAAATGGCTCGTACGATCGAGATCCTTACCGGTTTCTCTTTGGGTGCAGAATCAATCGCGTTGTTTGCACGTGTTGGTGGTGGTATCTATACAAAAGCTGCTGACGTAGGTGCTGACCTTGTAGGTAAAGTAGAAGCAGGTATTCCTGAAGATGATCCTCGTAACCCTGCAACGATTGCCGATAACGTAGGGGATAACGTAGGTGACGTTGCCGGTATGGGCGCCGATCTTTTCGGTAGCTATGTTGCAACAGTTTTAGCAACAATGGTTTTGGGTAGAGAAACAACAGCTATAGGCGATGCGTTTGGTGGTATGTCTCCTATTCTATTGCCGATGATGATCGCTGCAATGGGTATTTTGTTTTCTATCATCGGAACATTCTTTGTTCGTATTTCTGAAACATCAGGACTTAGTACGCAAAAAGTACAAAGTGCTTTAAATATGGGTAACTGGGGTTCAATGGTTTTAACAGCGATTGGTTGTTATTTCTTAGTGAACTTTTTATTGCCTGAAAATTTAATATTACGTCACCATGAATTTACAAAGAACGGCGTGTTTGGTGCGATCATGGTTGGTTTAGGTGTTGGTGCTTTAATGAGTATCATTACTGAATATTATACGGCAATGGGTAAACGCCCGGTGATGAGTATTATTCGTCAATCTGCAACAGGACATGCTACAAATATTATCGGTGGTTTGGCGGTAGGTATGGAAAGTACTTTGTTACCAATTTTAGTATTGGCTGCAGGTATCTACGGATCTTACGCTTGTGCGGGTTTATATGGTGTGGCAATTGCTGCTGCGGGTATGATGGCAACAACAGGTATGCAATTAGCGATCGATGCATTCGGACCAATTGCGGATAACGCAGGCGGTATTGCTGAGATGAGTGAATTGCCTGCTGACGTTCGTGAAAAAACTGATATTCTTGATGCGGTAGGTAACACAACAGCTGCAAGTGGTAAAGGTTTTGCGATTGCTTCTGCGGCATTGACTGCGTTGGCATTGTTTGCTGCCTTTGTTGGTATTGCAGGCATTGATGGTATTGATATTTATCATGCAGATGTACTGGCAGGCTTATTTGTTGGTGGTATGATCCCTTTTATATTTTCTTCTTTAGCGATCCGCGCAGTTGGTGAAGCGGCAATGGCGATGGTAGAAGAAGTACGCAGACAGTTCCGCACGATCCCTGGAATAATGGATGGTACAGGAAAACCTGAGTACGATAAATGTGTGGCTATCTCTACAGAAGCTTCGCTTAAAAAAATGATGTTGCCAGGTGCAATCGCTTTATTATCTCCGATCATTATCGGTTTCGTATTTGGACCGGAAGTATTGGGTGGATTTTTAGCAGGTGCAACCGTTAGTGGTGTGTTGATGGGCATGTTCCAGAACAACGCAGGTGGTGCATGGGATAACGCAAAAAAATCTTTTGAAAAAGGTGTTGAAATAAACGGCGAAACCTTTTACAAAAAGTCTGAACCACATAAAGCATCTGTAACTGGTGATACAGTTGGTGATCCATTTAAAGATACCTCAGGGCCATCAATGAATATCTTGATCAAATTGATGAGTATTGTGAGCTTGGTTATCGCTCCTACCCTTGCAAAAATTCATCATGATAAAATTGTTGCGAACAGAAGAGCAGCAATACAAACAATGGTGCAAATGGATAATGTAGACAGAGCTGTTGACAGCACAACTGATCTGCATAGAAATTAGGATAATAATACTTTTATAGGTGAACGGTTCATGTGAAAGCATGAACCGTTTTTTTATTTTAACAAAAGTTCATTTAAGTTCGTACTTTTAAAATCTTATTTAATAATCCCCAAAAAACAACTCTTATGAAAAGTAAAACAACTGCAGCTATTTTAGCATTCTTTTTAGGTGGCTTAGGTATTCATCGTTTTTATCTTGGACAATCAGGAAAAGGTTTCTTATACTTAATCTTTTGCTGGACATTTATTCCTTCGATTATTGCACTTGTCGACTTTATTGTTTTTTTAACTATGGACGAAAGTGCATTTAATGCAAAATATAATCAAGGAAATACACAGTTTGCAGCTTCCGGAATTAATACTGCAGATGAATTAGAGAAATTATATAGTTTAAAAGAAAAAGGCATTTTAACAGAGGTTGAATTTCAAAAAAGAAAATCGAAATTATTATAAGCAGACAGTTAAAAATATTTCAAATTAAAAATAAGTTCGTATGAGTATATGTGCAATTTGTGACGCTAAGCTTGGATTTTTAAATAAACCCACTTTCGGTGTTGGAAAATTATCTGATGGAAACGAAGTCTGTCTCGATTGTTTTAAAAAAATAAACAAAAAAGATGCAAAAATCGGAATGAATCTTAAGAAATACACAACAGAGCAAACTACAGAAATTATAAAAGGTGTTGTTACTGAAATTTCACAAAACACAAAAAAATTAGACGAGATAAAAGAAAAAATAAAAGCATTAGGAATGAATAGTACTTCTGCTTTTTTAGGAAGAAAAGAAATAAATAAACTTCCTGAAATAATGACAGATGGAGAAGAATTTGAAAACATTCTACAAGGAGTTTATAACGAAAAAGAGGGTATTCTAGTTGCAACTAACAAACGTCTTTTATTCATTGACGTCGGTTTAATATATGGTTCCAGGGTTGAAGATTTTTCATACACTAATATATCTTCCGTATTATATGAAACAGGTATAGTTTTCGGTAAAATTATAATAATGGCTTCTGGGAATAGGGCTATTATTGACAAAATCGTAAAAAGTCAAGTAAAACAATTTGCTGATCATGTAAGAAATAAATTATCTAATTCTGTTGCTCCAATTTCAACAACAATAATTCATAATGCACCTATTGATGTTGCAGACCAAATTCTAAAACTTGCAACATTAAAACAGCAAGGTCTTTTGACCGAAGAAGAGTTTCAAGGACAAAAAATGAAATTACTAGGTTTATAACATTCACCTCACGCATTACTGGCGCAAGTCACCACTAGCATAGATATGCCGCGTTGATATTGTGCGCAGCGTATCTCTCACTAGCGCAGATATGCAGCGTTGATATCGTGCGCGGCGTATCTGTGACAAGTATGTTGTACATTTATTAGCGTAATAAGCAAAGCACAGATACCCTATCACACAAAGCTAAACTGCATATCTGCGCTAGGAAGATAACACCAACAACGGCTCAAGATGTTCCACTTCATCAAATTGCGGACGCCGATGTTGGTGTTGTCACCAACATCTAAATTTAATAATGTAATGATCTATAAAAAAATGATTACACCGGTTAAGACTTCGGTTGTTGGTGACAACACCAACAACGGCCCAGAGCTAATTTATGATTTATGAATCCTACTAGCGCAGATATGCAGCATTGATATTATGCGTTGGCTTATCTCTTGCCTTTGTTGGTACTCTGCTTCATCAAATTGTAGACGCCGATGTTGGTGTTGTCACCAACATCTAAATTTAATAAGGTAACAATTATAAAACAATGATTACACAGGTTAGGACTTCGGTTGTTGGTGACAACACCAACAACGGCTCAGGGATAAGTTAGATGTTGATGTAAAGTCCTTAGCCTTTGTTGGTGTTCCACTTCATCAAATTGCGGATGTTGGTGTTGTCACCAACATCTAAATTTAATATTGTAACAATTATAAAACAATCATTACACCGTAAGACTTCGGTTGTTGGTGATAACACCAACAACGGCTCAAATTTCCCCCCCCTAGCGCAGATATGCAGCGTTGATATTGTGTGCGGCGTATCTGTGACAAGTATGTTGTACATTTATTAGCGTAATAAGCAAAGTACAGATACCCTATCACACAAAGCTAAACTGCATATCTGCGCTAGGAAGAGTTCCACTTCATCAAATTGCGGACGCCGATGTTGGTGTTGTCACCAACATCTAAATTTAATATTGTAACAATTATAAAACAATCATTACACCGGTTAAGACTTCGGTTGTTGGTGACAACACCAACAACGGCCCAGAGCTAATTTATGATTTATGAACCAACACTAAGATTAACACATTTTAATTTCCAATAGTTCGTATTTTTGATCCTACATTAATTTATAATCCACACTTACATCGATCATGAAAAAAATAGTCGCTTTAATTATAGTAATTTTCAGCATCCATTCTCTATCAGCACAAACAGCACCAAAACCTCTACCCAGATTTGAAAATGATACGCTTTACACATCATGTGGCTATAAAATATATAAAGGCGATACCTTACATTTTGGTTACCCTACGAGAAAAAGAGACGGGAATTTTAGATTTATAAGAATAATAAGCTCGACCGGCAGTTTTGCCATTAGCAATAAATGGATGATCGTTGAAAAAATGAGCGATTATGGGGTTTCTGAACTTGGAAATGTGTATATCAAAATAAAAGGCAAAGTTAAATTCCACGATGGTTTGGGCACTGTAAAAATTCATATGAATTTTGATAAGGCCATAGAAAGCTTGCCAGGATTACCGAGTGAATTAATTGTGCCCGATGAATTTAAACCCAAAGAAATAGAAAGTCCTGCCGACGAAATAAACAAACTCTACAAATTATACCAGGATAGTGTTATCAATAAAGAGGAATTTGATGCTGCAAAAGCTAAAGTATTGGCACAATAAATAAAAGGGTTATCACTTATATTCGCATCACAAATTCAACTATGAAAAAAATATTATTGTTGTTATTGCTTTGCCCTTTATTATCAATGGCACAAAGAAATTCAGCCGCGGTCCAGGGTTACAATGTAAAATCAAAAATAGCTCCTGACCCCAATGCACCAAAACTTGAAAATGATACGCTGTTCACATCAAGCGGTTATAAAATGTATCCCGGCAAAATATTGCATATTGGCGTGGGTACAGGAAAAGGTAAAGGCTTTAGGTTTTTAAAAGATGGTACAAGCTATGGTAGTTACAAGATGGCTGGTGCAACAGTACTAATTGAAAAAGTAAGCGATCTTAGAACTTCTACCGTAGGCAATATGTATATTTTTATCAGGGGGAGAATAACATTCAAAGATGGGTCTCAGTCAGAAATAACGCTCAATATTGCTTTTGATAATGCATTAGAAGATCGCCCGGCATTACCAAGTGAATTAATTGTACCTGATGAATTTAAACACAAAGAAAAAGAAAGTCCTGCTGACGAACTAACTAAACTCTATAAATTATACCAGGATAGTGCCATCAATAAAGAAGAATTTGATGCTGCAAAAGCTAAAATATTGGCACAATAATTAATACTGACTCTCGGGATATAGGAGAGTTTACCGATTACAGTAAACTATAAACGCCTTCCCGTCTTCCCGGCAAAAATATTTCTTGATCCATCAAAACTGTTTATAATTTTTTTAGTTTGTAGTCGCTCATAGCCGCTGGGCTGTGTTCCTTCTCCAGCGCTACTTTGGCCGCTGACTAAAATCTGCTTCCGCATGATTTTGTCTGCCTCGCTTCGCTTGGCACCGCAGCCAAAGAGGCGCTTCCGCAGGAACTGGTAGAATTAGCGGAGTAGTTAATCAGTAATAATTTTATCCTTTCCATCAATTTGAATTAATTACTTCCTTATATCCGGAGAGTTAGTTAATTAATTATGCAGAAAAACTAAAAGAGTTAATTCTATTTTCCCAGCCATGCAGCCATTGACTTTGATTTGGATGTTGCGCTACTATGTTTTGTACAAAAGTTATACGGGCAGCTTTTACCTGGTTGAAAAAGGTTTGTGGATCTGCTGCATTTACGGCAGCTATGGTTATGTCTCCTACAGCGCCATCTTGCGCCAGGTTTAATATTCCTTGTGGTTTCATTATACCCCATCCACCGGATGCCCATACCCAATCTACCAGGATATCAGCAACAGACTGGTTATTGATCTTGTCGGCCTGCCACCTATCCCAATATAATTTCTTTAAAACCTGTGCAAACTGATCGTTAGTAATATTTTGCATTTGCGGAATAGTTGGATATGCGCCAAAGGCTGTTTTATATGCATCGGGCGTTATTCCTTTATTACTCCCGATCAATACATGAGCATCGGTATAATTTCCGGTATCATTCGGACTATTCTCATATCCGCCTTCCCATTTAAGTATGATCGGTGCTAAAACATTTACGTTTGCCATTTTATATAGTTGATAGTTAAGGCTGCAATATAGGATTTAGGAAATAAGAAAATCAACTGATTTAATGTTGTTTTCCTAAGTGCTTTACTTTTTACAATCCTGTCGCAAATAACCCTGCAATTATCATTTATACACAGTAAAAAATAAGTAAGAACATACTAGATTTGAGAAATTAAAATTTCAATATCATGACAACTAACTTATCCAATAAAAAGTAAATGAAGTTCAGATCCGGGAATTGATAGAAAGCTGGGCAAAAGCAGTTCGCAATAAAGATATGGAAGGGATATTGGCACATCATTCCAAAGACATCGTTATGTATGATGTGCCTAAACCTTTTCAATCGGTAGGTATTGATGCCTACTGTAAAACCTGGGATATTTTTTTCAAATACACAAGGCCGGATGTATTTGATATAAAAGAATTACACATTGTTGCTGATGAAAATATTGCTTTTTGTTTCGCAAGAATGATGTGTGCAGATAAAAGCAATAATGTAGCATATATTGACCTTGATTTCAGGCTTACTATTGGCTTACAAAAGATCAATGATCAATGGACGATCGTACATGAGCATCATTCTATTCCAAGTGAATAGTTAGGAGAGATATTATTTAGTCCGTAGGACTTAAACATTTATAGAATATAAAACATTATCTCTTCTCAACTCCATAGGAGTTTAACCGTTGAACTCCCATGGAGTTCGCTAACATTTCTAATTTATTTCTACAAATATTTGACTGCGCTGCAGTCTTACTTCACAGCAACATCTCCTGAAAAAGGCATTGTATAAATTATAAAAAAGTTGTGGAAACCACTTCTAAATTGCATTGGCCAAATAAAATTTGTGCACTTATAGTTTTACAATTTTTATTACTGATTGAATAGATTCATCAAATATTTTTACAAAGTAGATGCCTCTGTGCAAAGCTGCTATATTCAGTTTGCTGCCACTTTGAACTATTACCGCTGATAAAACTTCTTTTCCTGCTGAACTAAACATGGTTACCGTAAAAGGCCCGTTACCATTAAAATTAACAGTTATAAAATCAGTAGCAGGATTAGGATAGATTGATACCCTTTCTATTTTTGAAAAGTAAAATTCATTTGACAATAAACTTGTGCAGCCGTTTTGCGTAGTTGTTACTGCGTATGAACCTGTAGCAGCAGGTCCGTATTGTTGAGAGGTTTGTCCTGCGATCATGGCTGTATCTACATACCATTGATTATTTGAAACAGCAGAAGAGACAAGTGTACTATCCTGGCTTTCTGAAATAACCGGCGCGGTTGGGACAGGCAATATGGTAATTGTAACACCAGCAGAAGCTGGTGACGTTATTCCGCCAGCAGTTGCCACGACCGTATAAATTCCTGAAGCAGTTACTTGTAGTGTATTTGCGGTAGCTCCGGTAATAATAACGCCGTTTTTATACCATTGATTGCCACTGGAAACAGATGAGACAAGCAGTATACTTTGTCCGGCACAAATAGTAGTAGTGCCTGTATAACTAATTACCGGAGCATTAACTATTGGGTTCGTTACTATTATTACTGAAGTAGCCATCTTACCCTGGTCTGCCGTGGTTACTGTAATCGTTGCAGTACCGGCAGTTACAGCTGTGACCAATCCTGTTGAACTCACTGTTGCTATTGTTGTATTGCTTGATGACCAGGTGACGTTTTTATTTGTTGCTGTTGCTGGTGCAACCGTTGCCGTTAGCTGTGTTGTTGTACTTGTTGTAATACTGGCTGTTGGTGGTGTAACACTTACTCCGGTAACTGTTACTATTGGACTTGTTACTGTTATCACTGAAATAGCGGTCTTACCCTGGTCTGCTGTTGTTACTGTAATCGTTGCAGTACCTGCGGTCACTGCTGTAACTAATCCTGTTGAACTTACTGTGGCAATTGCCGTATTGCCTGATGACCAGGTGACGTTTTTATTTGTTGCTGTTGCCGGTGCAACCGTTGCCGTTAGCTGTATTGTTGTACTTGTCGTAATGCTCGCTGTTGGTGGTGTTACGCTTACTCCGGTTACTGTTACTATGGGGTTTGTTACTGTTATAACTGAAGCCGCTGTCTTACCCTGATCTGCTGTAGTTACTGTAATCGTTGCAGTACCTGCTGTCACTGCTGTAACCAATCCTGTTGAACTTACTGTGGCAATTGCCGTATTGCTTGATGACCAGGTCACATTTTTATTTGTTGCTGTTGCTGGGGCAACCGTTGCCGTTAGCTGTGTTGTTGTGCTTGTTGTAATGCTGGCTGTTGGTGGTGTAACACTTACTCCGGTAACTGTTACTATTGGGTTCGTTACTGTTATAACTGAAGTTGCTGTTTTACCCTGATCTGCTGTGGTTACTGTAATTGTTGCAGTACCTGCTGTTACTGCTGTAACCAACCCTGTTGAACTTATTGTGGCTATTGCCGTATTGTTCGATGACCAGGTCACATTTTTATTTGTTGCTGTTGCTGGGGCAACCGTTGCTGTAAGCTGTGTTGTTGTGCTTGTTGTAATGCTAGCTGTTGGTGGTGTAACGCTTACTCCGGTTACATGGATGGAAGCACTATTGGTAGTTATTACTAATGTCGCTGTGTCAGCTCCTGTGGTGTTAGCAGCGATAATTCCTACATTGTATGTGCCAGTAGCTGTAGATGCTCCTGATATAAAACCTGTAGTTGTATCTATCGATAATCCAGCGGGCAAACTAATTGCATGATAACTGGTGGGAATATTTGATGCTATAATTTTATATGTTGAAGCAATATTTACTGTATCGGTAAATGTTAAGCTACTTGAAATTACCGGAGTAGCGATCTTATCCCACACGGCATAGTTGGTGCCCGATGCTTTTAAAATATAACCGGCGCCCGGGGTCCAGCTATCAGAACCGATCTTCATCGCCACTTTACCATCAATAATAGCTGCGTATAAATTATTCGATGCTGATACAATGTTGACAGCGCTTGTACTCGTAAGGCCGTTATTTTTTCTTATAGCGATCAATGCAGTGATCTGATCATGAAGCCCCCATGTATATAAATGATCCCAGAATATCATTGGAATTCCCGGATGTGTTAATATGTAAGCATATCCTTCCATTACATCAGCCGCGGGGAAAGGCCATTGATTTTGTGGCGGCCCTGTATCATGATTATCGACAAATGTAACCGCCTTGGCGGGATTGATACCTATCAGCCCCGGAGGTACACCTCCTACATTTAATAATCCCAGATTTCCCTGTACGGCAGTTTGTAAAATTCCTTTCAAAGAAAAATCAAATGCAGTAGAAGTGCCTTGTGAAGTAGTGATCCAATTATTAATATTGGTTGCGCTTGGATCCCAGCATTCGGCAACAGAAAAATATGGTGCTGTTGAATCATTATATTCTTTTACATATTTAGGCCCGTAGCCTAATACAAAATCATATCGCCATCCGTCAAAACCAATAGTATTTTTCAACCATCGCATCCATGCAATGATACCATTCTGCACTGTCACATTTGTATGATCCAGATCGCGTGCGTAAGGAACACCTCCGCCTGTATCAGGATTTCCACATGCACCGGTCCATTCATCACCAGATACAACTGACGAGCAATCCCACGCAGGATTTGTAAAATCACCCCAGTCTGTTGTACCCACACGATGATTAATAACAATATCTGCCAATGCTTTGATATTACTGTTGTGCAGACTTGTTATCAACGACTGTAATTGAGCCTGTGTACCGTATTTTGTATCTAATAAATAATATTGTCTTGGAATATAACCCTGATCTGATCCCGCATCTGACGGAGGAGGTAACCAGATGGCATTTATTTTAGCTGCCTGAATATCTGAAATTTCAGTACTTACGGTCTGATACCAATTTCCAGTACTGGAAGATGTCCAGTCAAAGCCCTGTAATAATACCTGGGTAGATTGTGCATAGCATATTGGTCCAGTTAAAACTGAACATACAATAATATAGCAGACAAGCAAACCGTTTTTTTTCATTACAAGAAATTTAGGACTGCGTACTAATAGGCTTTCCTTTATTCATATAGCTGGTAATTTCATAAAAATAGGCTTTTTTATTACACTATTTGCTTTCTGCATCCGCTGTATCAGCTGTTTCAGGAGAAAATTATCAATGGCATATAGACGGTAATCGTACCCATTTTTCCAGAGATGCCTTTTAAAAAATACGTTGAGCAAATTAAAAAATAGTTAGCAAAACATTGTTTAATATTAAATTAATAAACATATGATTGATGATTAGTGTTGGCATTTTTTTCTATCAATAATTTATATACTTTCGTCCACACGTTTTATGGCAAAGAATAAAGACATTCAATTTATCTTAACTGTAGCTGATCATGAGCCTCTTGGCATGGTAAAGCGGTGTGTTGATTCTATAAAAGCACATTATGAAGGTTCTATTATACTAACGATAGCGGACGGCGAAATAGCGAAAGACGTAGTTGATTTTTGCAGGGCTAATACCGTCTTTTTTCAAAGCGAACATTTAAAAAGAAAGCAAAGAGATCTTGGCGCAGCCTGGTGGGAACGATTTTTTTTATTGAGCCGGATATATAAAACAAAATGGGTTGTAAAGATCGATGCTGATACTATTGTACATGGAAAAATTTCTTACTTTCCTGCAGTAGCTATGTTTGGAACGGTATTAGAAAAAGGATTTATCAACGAACATGTTATCGGTGGATTTCAATTTATTCTTTCGAATTCCATTGCATTAATTTTACATTCAGGATTGTGCACGGGTGAAGCATTAAAAGGGCTGGAATGGATGCAAGGAACTGTGGGACAGGATTATATTGACAGAGGAGAATTATCTACGGATCATTCTTTAATGTTTATGCTTAGAAAGCTTAATCTACAATGGGCCTCACACCGGGAGATCTGCATTACATCATCAGAATTCGATCTATCTACACTCCAAAGCTGGATGAAAGCTACTCATAAGCACAAATTCTGGTAGTGTCTCAGTTTGAAATTTTACAAGTTGAAGTGTCTAAGAAACGAGGAAGGTATAAAAAGAAAGAGACTATAAATTAATATGAAAACCAAGAAAGTAGTAAAAATAATATTTGCAATATATTTCTTTGTGCTTACCTGTGTAGGAATATTATGTGTTTATCGCTCAACATTAATCTTAAAAGACTTAACTCCGATTGAAGGAATCGTAATAAACAAGAATATTGCATATGTTCATTCTGGGAAGGGCGGAAATTATTTATTAGAATTTGGGCTGCAAGGAAATGATTATATTGTTGCTATTAGTACAGGGTATTCTAATATAAATGAGGCTGAATCCGATTCAACATTTAATAAAATTAAATTAGGAGAAGTATATACTTTTTATATTGATCCTACAATAGCAACTACTTCAAATACATATTCAAGTGTCAAGCAAATATATAAAGATGAACAATGTATTTTCAAGTTTGATAGCAAAAGAGATTTATATGGTGGGTTAGGCATTATCCTTTTAAGTATTGGTGCGCTTATATTCACCTATAAATTCCCTATTAAAAACAAAACTGTAATCTGACTTACTTCCAAAAATTTCAAACTGAGACACTACCCAAGTTCTTTTAAACATGTAGCGAATGAAATAACTGTTTTTTATTTTGGAGTTCTGCAAACTGATAATTTTTTTTAACCTCTACTATCACTACTGAAGTAAAAAGCAAATGAGATTGCCTGGTAATAAAATCAGCAAATACTGATCTTTTAAAATTATTTCTGTCTAATTCTAAAATATCCAAAGCTGTGTATTTCTCATTGATATCAGGAATAATATTTTTCATTCGCAACACATCTGCTATCGCTTTATCTTCATAAATATCTGCTGTTGTAAATGTTGTTGATACAATTTCCTGTATTGCTTTACGACTTAAAAAATAACCATAGCCACCTCCGCACCATGTTCCATAATATTGCCCGGTATAGGCTGAATGATTATAAATAGGGGTAGTACATTTACCAAAGTGCCATGTTCTGTTCAATCCTTCTTCTTCAACACATACCTCCCGGCCGAAATAATTATAATTCCAGAAACAAGTCGTGTACAAAAGCTCTGCATTTACAAAACAATCATCATCAACTTTATAAATATAGTCGTAGGCTGTATTCTCCAGCACATATTTATAAAAGCAATAGACTTTTTGTAATAAAGATTCATAGGCATCAGCACATGGAACATACAATATATCCTTTTCAATCTTACAATTTGTAAGCAAAGGATCGCCTATAATAAAATAATAGTCAATCTGCTGCTTTCTAAGATCTTTAACCCATGTTTGTTTTATTGCTGCAATTTTATCTGCATTTTTTGCACAGGTAATTATTCCTATAACCATTTTATAATTGGCCCTTGTTTCAAATCCAGTTGTATACTGTTTCTCCATTATGATCGCGCTTGTTTCATATTTCAAATGTAATAAATCAGTTCTCATCAACATCTTCGCCTTGATCCGTACCTACATCCTACCAATGGTTGAGCGAGGCTTTGCTAAATATCTGGTGATCTTGCTTAATAATTTCTTCTTGTCCTGCAAGTACAAAAATTGGTAATTCTTTCTTATTTCTGTAAGAACTACGGCTCTATAAATGACTGCCGAACGCTGAATAACAAAATCAACAAACACCGATCTTTTAGTATTGTTGCTATTTAATTCCTGCACATCTTCAGCGATATAGTCTATATTTTTTTCAGGAACTATGCCTTTAGACCGCAATAGATCGCCTATTGCCTTGTCTTCCAATATATCTTCATCGGTAAACGCTGCTGCTGTGACCTCTATCATCGCCTTACGACTTAAAAAATAGCCGTAACCACCTCCACAAAAAGCTCCATAATATTTACCTGAGTAGGGCCTTTGATTGAAAGCAGTATTGCTGCATTTACCAAAATGCCAATCTCTTCTAAGTTGTGATTCGTCGGTACATACCAGTCTGCCGAAATAATTAAATTTCCAAAAATTCGTGGCGTATAAAAGCGCTGCATTCACAAAGCAATCATCGTCTACTTTATATACATGATCGTAACTGGTATGATCTATAATATATTTATACGCATAACAAACTTTCGACAATAACCCTTCATATACATCCGCACAGGGAACATATAATATATCTTTTTCAATTTTACATTCATTTAGTGAAGGATCTCCGACAATGAAATAGTAAGGGATTTCACAGGCAATAAGATCTTTGATCCAGGTAGCTCTTATGGCAGCCATTTTATCCTTGTTCTTTGAACAAGTGATAATTGCTACAACCATTGTGTGCCTGTCAACAACTATATTTCTTTTCTGCATTGGTGTTAATTACATGGAAACTATTCACGCTGCCTGTGTTAAGTTAGATAATTATTAATAGTCTACCATTGATAGGCAATATATAAAAATAAAAATAAAAATATAATATTAATTCACTGAATCCTGCTGTTTAACCCTGATTATTAAGCCGAATAAGTTTTGTCATTTTTACTGCTTCTAGCTTATTTTTGCAGCAAGTAATTTAATCATGACTATCACAGCCGGCACCATATTAATCAGTATGCCTTCTTTAGATGATTCCGTTTTTGAGAAAACTGTTATTTTTATAACAGAGCATAACGAAAAAGGCGCTATGGGATTTGTGATCAATAAATTATTTCCCAGGGCATTGAATGAATTAGAAGAATTTAAACACAGTACAAATTTTCCATTGTATGAAGGCGGCCCTGTTGAAATGGATCATCTTTATTTTGTACACCGGCGGCCCGATCTGATAGAAGGTGGTGTGGTTATTGCCGATTCAATTTATCTTGGAGGAAATTTTCAACAAGCTGTTACTCATCTTACCAATAAAACAATTGCTGAAAAAGATATTAAAATATTTATTGGTTATTGTGGCTGGGATCAGCATCAACTCGAAGATGAGATCGAAGAAGGTAGCTGGTTGGTGGATACTGCCGGCAGTCAGATCGTTTTTACTTCACAGGCTATCCCGCTTTGGGAACTTATCTATGAAAGTAAAGAATAGCATTTTATAAATAAGATCATTATATGGAAATGAACGAATGGCATGATTTCTTTGTGGCTACGGCAGGTTCTGCAGCAGCTTTAACAGGATTGATATTTGTTGGCGTTTCTATTAATATAGAAAAGATATTATCAGTAGCCAAACTCCCCGATCGCGCCTTGCTTTCACTGGCACTGTTGCTGAATATTTTAATTATCTCCTCTCTAATGCTTATTCCAATGCAAACCTATATAATGATCGGCATTGAAGTGTTAGTTATTGCGATTGGCATGTATATTTTTGTTACAAAAATGGATATCGATATTTATAAGAAGACTGATAGTCAATATAAAAAACAGCTTTTAAGAAGCCTTATTTTTAATCAGCTTGCCATACTTCCTTATGTAGCTGCCGGCATCGCCATTTTTATTTGTAAAGAAGATGGTTTGTACTGGATCGTTCCGGGCATTATTATTTCTTTTATCAAATCCGTTATAGATGCGTGGGTTTTGTTAGTGGAGATCAACCGTTAAAATCATTCTAATGAATAACAACTTTGACATACAACGATTAGGCAAAGAAGATATTATTCTATTCAAAAAGCTTATCACCCTTTTTCATGAAGTTTTTGGTATGGAAAAACAAGTGCAAACGGATGAGTCTTACCTGATAAAAATTCTGAGCGATCCTACTTTCATTGCTCATGCCGTTATAATAGAAAATGAAGTAGTTGGCGGATCAACTGCCTATGAATTGGCGGCTTATTACAGTGAGACGTCGGAAATTTTCATTTATGATATTGCGGTCAAACCTGCATTTCAGCAAAAGGGATTAGGTAAACAATTGCTTTTATCATTGAAAGAATATGCTATACAAAAAAAGATCAGCGCTGTTTTTGTAAATGCCAATGAAGAAGATGAACATGTGCTGGATTTCTATCATGCCACAGGTGGCAAGCCAGAAAAAGTTATACAGTTTACTTATTTTCTATAAAGTTGATCAATGCAATAAAAAACGCCCCGGTTAAAACCGAGGCGTCAAATAAGTTTAAACCAGGATAATGTCAGTTTACTTTATTGCTGCTGTTGCAGTAGCCGGACTGATAACATTGTCTACCTGGTAAATAGCCGTAACCGGGAATCCACCCTTTGCACCATGTTCTTTTATTAATTCTTCATTTTGCGCTTTGTACACGCAAAATATTTTATCGCCTGTTACATAGCTATGATCCCATAAAATGGCAGGGCCCATTTCTTTTAATACAGTACAGGATGCCTGTGAAATTTCTTTTAATTTTTCAGGACTAAATTGCCCTGCTCCCGGGATGTCTCTTTCAATTACATAGGTTTTCATTGTTGTATCAGTTGAAGCTGCTACAGCTTTAGTTTGCGCAATGGCTGCAAAACCCGTGAATAAAATAACTGCGATCAATACGATAAAATGTTTTAGGATGTTTTTCATAATAAAAGTTTTTAGGTTGAATGATATGGTAAAAGTAACTGAGGAGAATGTGCTCAGCTATAACAAATCGTTCAACAAATGGTAAATTTGAACCAGGTATACAATAGAAGCTATTGGGATAAACTGATGTAAGTTGCCGGTAGCAGACTATACTTCTTCTTAAAACATTTGGTAAAATAAGATGGGCTGCTGAATCCTGCATCGAATGTGGTCTGCGCAATATTAAAACGTTGCCCCTTTAAAAGCTCTTTTGCTTTATTGAGCCTGAAATCATTTAAAAGAACATTGGGCGATAGATCCCACAACGCAATTGTTTTTCGGTATAACTGAGATTTACTCATCGCCATTGCCTTGCAAAATTCGGTAACGGTAAAATCGGCTTCCTGCCAGGCTTGTTCTAATTTATTATACAATGATGCTACAAAAGTCTCATCCTGCGGTGATAGCATTAAAAAATGATCGGCTTCTTTTTGAAAATGATCACGGGCAACTAATTCTTTAACTGCCGAAGCAACAATTACCTGGTTATGATCAGTAATGGTACATAAATAACGGGCTAACTGAATCGTATCGCCAAAAAGCTTATCACTTTTTTCAACAGGGTCACCGGCATTGATCGCTATTTTAAAACCCGTTAGATCACCATCCGGTATTTTTTTCTGAATAGCCAGTGCGCAGGAAATAGCTTTCACTGCTGAAGAAAATGATGCGATGAAACCGTTACCTGTATATTCTACTTCACGGCCTTCATGTGCTAATAGTGCAGCTCTTACAATGCTATTTTGTTTATTCAACAGATCGTTTGCTTTTTGTGCGCCGAGTTCATGTTGTAATAAAACGGGGTCAGTGATATCAGTTACCAATAAAATACGAAAAGCAGCATCATTAATAAGTTTTAATCCTGTATCTGTTATTGCTACGTCTTCCGGATCCTGAATTCTACCAAGAAAAGATTCTACTATTTCTGTTTTTACTTCTATCACTTTAGAGGGAACCAGGCCATGAGAATGCCGGTGCATTTCTTCTACTTTCGTTTTATCAGGCGCCTCTATCAGACAAAAGGCGAGCCCTTTTGCTTCGTCTATCCAATAGGTCATACACTTGCAGCCATACTCATGCTGCAGCAGCATATCTTTCTGATGTGCCTCTGCAACATCCAGCGCCTCAACACCTGGAACCGTATGTATATCCATGTAAATGGGCATGACCTGATATATTAGGTAACGTAATATGCAGCCTGAATATAGGTTGTATTGATTTGGCTGCTATCCAAATGTAAGGTTTCTGCGTAAAATGAAGAAAGTTTTTATCGTATATGGCTTGTTCTACTTAAGAATCATCCCTTTCTGAAAATAATTTATTGTTTATTATTAAACAATAACATTGCCTGCGTTGCAGTTGTATTGCCTGGTTGTACCTGCAAAGATCTTTCCCATATCTGTTTAGCTTTTTCCGGTTCATGATCAATATAATAATAACCCATCCCCAAATTATTTAAAAAATTTACGTTAGTAGGAGAACACTCTACCGCTTTTTCAAATGATATAACGCCAAGCTCAGGGTTAGCAGATTTTAATTGTTTGATCCCAAGATTTGAATAAGAAACACCAAGGTTAGCATAGTATGGCCCTAAGAAGGGGTTTGTAGGAAATATTGCTTTTGCCGTATCCCAGTTTGCTTTGGCAATATCATAGTCGTTCAATAAATAATAAGCGTAGCCTAAATTCAGGTAGCCATTTACATATTTAGTGTGGATGGTGATCGCCTTTTTTAAATAAACAATGGCATGATTTAGCGTCTCCACTTTTTTTAGTGAATCAGTAATCAATATCGCAGAATCTACTAATGTTTGTCCGGCGTTGCCATTACTAAGCGCGCTATTAGGTACCGCATTCACATCCGCTAAAAACAAAGTGCCATTATTTTTCCATTGTGCATTTCGTTCTATGTCTTTAGCTGCGCACCAAAATACAAGTGCCAGGCATCCTACAACAAGCACCGCCTGCCTCACCATTGGCTGATTGATCTTCTCTAATAAATAATTAATACCGATAGCAACGATCAGGAAAAAACCAAAAGATGAATGATATACCAAACGTTCACCCATAGTAGCGCCCAGGTCAAACATTAAGTTTGATACTAAAAATAAATGCAATAAATAAAATGCCAGGGCGAAAGACAGGATGCTTCTTTTGCGGAATAAAATTATTGTTGCTACTATCATTCCTATTAAAATAAATAAGGATACCCATACAGCGATATCTCCAAAATCAGCATACGGAATAGTATTGTATGAATAATCGCTTGACAGCACTGTTGGGTGTATCAATAACCACAAGTAGCGATCCAGTATTTCTATCTTGGTAGCCAGTCTTTGCATATTATCTGCAAACAAAAAAGGATTATTCAACAGATCAGGGCTCTCCACATTATTACCGGTGCCTACAATACCAGTACGGATAATTATATACAACAAAGCCACAAGAAAAAACGGGAAAGCCCTTGTAAGGCTTTTCATTATGGTATCTTTTTTTACAATGCAGAAAAGCATTGGCAATAGTACCAACATAGTGATCGCATACTCTTTAGAAAGAAATGCCAGGAAGTAAAAGAGTAATCCCCAATAGAGGTCCTTCTTCTTTTGGCTATCATAATATTTAAATGCCTGGATAAATGTGAGTGTATAAAACAGGAAGGAAAATATCTCATCCCTGCTTTTTATATTGGCCACTACTTCTGTATGCATAGGATGAATAAGAAAAAGCAGGCAGGTAAGAAAAGGTATCAACGGCTGCTCTTTAAAAATATAGGTCCTGAGAAAATACAATAAAAACAAAACAGATAAAATATACAAGAGCACATTCGTCACATGCCTTTCATAGGTTAGTGCCGGAGCAACCTTAACATCATTTTTTGTCAGCAGCTGTGCATCTGCGTCCATGGTAGAATCTAACAACTGTTGTTCAAGGGCAAATGTTACGATAGAAAGCGGCCTGTAACGGCCTCCGGATAACTGCTGCTCACCACCATATTGTGCGTAAAAACTTGCCAGAGCATCTGAGCTCATTATTTTTGGTATACCTGCCGCACCTTGCTGTACATATTGGTTCTTTAATATAATGACTTCATCATCCAGCGCGTATTTATTGCTAAAACAATTTGCAAAACAGATAAGGCCTATAATTGCCAACAATATTGCCTGAAATTTAAAGCCGTTGACCGTATACCAGGGTTCATTTGATTTTTTAACTGGTGGCGGCGCAACTTTTTCTACCGGTGCTGTAGTCTGTTGACTGGCTTTTATCTTTTTTTTCTTTCCCATATTTAAACATTCGTTTGGCTGTACAGGTTGCTAAGATACATATTTACGCATATTAAATACTAACTAAGCGCTTGGATATCTGCCTATATTAATTATTTTAGCATACATCATTAAATAAAGAATAATGGAAATTGGCATTGATAGTTTTGCATCGGCAATGATAAGCGATACGGGCACTGTAAGCAAAGATTCGATCCCTCTTTTATTGGAAAGAATAGAACAGGCAGATAAAGTAGGCCTCGATATATTTGGTATCGGCGAGCATCATCGTAAAGAGTTTTTAGATGCTGCACCTACTATGATATTGGCTGCAGCTGCGGCCCGCACAAAACGCATCAGGCTTACCAGTGCGGTTACAGTGTTGAGCGCAGCTGATCCCGTAAGGGTATTTCAAAATTTCGCTACGCTCGATCTCATCTCGCAAGGACGTGCCGAAATGGTTGTTGGCCGTGGCTCTTTTATAGAAGCCTATCCATTATTCGGCTTGAATTTAAAAGACTATGATGAGCTCTTTATTGAAAAACTACATCTCTTATTACAGATCCGCGATAACGAATTTGTTACCTGGTCAGGTAAATTCAGACCGGCATTAAATAATCAGCCTATCTATCCAAGGCCATTGCAAAAAGCTATACCGATCTGGCTCGGCGTTGGTGGCACACCAGCATCATTTATCCGTGCAGGCACTTTAGGCATACCATTAATGGTTGCAGTTATTGGCGGAGAAACGCATAGGTTTCGCCCGCTGATCGATCTGTACAGAGAAGCAGGAAAAAAAGCGGGGCATGCTCCTGAAAAATTAACCGTAGGATTACATTCCCTTGGCTATATCGCTAATAGCACTGAAGAAGCCGTAGCTGATTTTTATCCCGGCTACGCCGAGACATTTACCCGCATTGGAAAAGAACGCGGCTGGCCGCCGGTAACCCGTCCGCATTTTGATGCACAAAATGGTGCACTGGGCGCCTTATTAGTTGGCGGACCAAAAGAAATAGCCGAAAAAATATTGCGCCATAGCGAAGCGCTTGGCGGTATTTCAAGAATTACTTTTCAAATGGACAATGCAGGTTTATCACATCAACAATTATTGAATGCTATTGAATTATTAGGAACAAAGGTTGCGCCATTGGTAAATATCTCTTAATGTAATATTAAAAATGATCGTCATTTTTAATATTACATATAGTCTACCCATTTGATAGACTATATGTAAATAATTATTATCTTTGTAAAACTTTATTACTAAGATTAATTATAAAACTGCATCCAACTTCTACTTACATGAGATTCGTATCACTAATCGTTTCCCTTATTTTAATGGCAAGTTTGAGTAGCAATGCCCAAATCAAATTTGAAAGCGGCTATTTTATAACCAGCCAGGGCGAAAAAATAAACTGCCTGATAAAAGATAAGGACTGGAGTTATAATCCAACGGAATTTATTTATAAATTAAATGATACATCGGAAATTAAAACAGCCGATATTTCCGCTATTGCGGAATTTGGTGTTGGAAGCATTCTTAAATACAGAAGGTTCACAATTAATATAGACAGGTCAAGCGAGTTATTAGGTTACATGACTGATTATTACGAACCGAATTTTAATAAAGAACAACTATTCCTGAAAGTTTTAATTGAAGGCAAGGCTACCTTATATCAATATGAAAGCGCAAGCTTAACAAGGTTCTTCTTTAGTAATGATAGTGTAACAGATCCTCAGCAATTGGTTTATAAAATATATTATACATCAAGTAATACCACCGGAGAAAACAATACTTACAAACAGCAGCTGTTAAACAATTTAAAAGGATCAGAAGTATCGGAGAAAGACATAGATCATTGTCATTATAAAAAAGCTGATCTTTTGAAAATTTTTAATACCTATAATGGCGATGACCAACAGTTGAACATTGTATATGTCCCCAAAAAAATAAAGCGCGATATCTTCGATATAACTTTACGGGCCGGCCTTGATTTTTCCTTTTTAAATCTTAAGAACCAATACCTTGGTGAAGTTGGTATGGGTAGCCAAACAAATTTCAGGATGGGTATTGAAGCAGAATACATACTGCCTTTTAATAAAAATAAATGGTCAATAATTTTTGAGCCTACTTTCAATCAATATAACAAAACTTTGGTCTCTACTTATGGCACCACTAGTATCGCCTACCAAGGGATCGAATTCCCTATCGGTATCAGGTATTATCTTTTCTTAAATGATAGGTCTAAGTTCTTTATAAATGCAGCGCTGGGATATACGGTCCGCTTTAATTCAAACACTGAGATATTGAGCGATACTTTAGGCAACGCCAATTCTAATTTTAATCTGATATTAGGACTAGGATATAAATATAATAACAGGTTTGCTATAGAAGCAAGATATGATGGAGCTGAGGACCTGATTTCCCGGGATAATTATTGGTATTCTCAATCCAATACTTTTTCTTTTATAATAGGCTACACAATATTTAAAAAGCCGTAACAGTTTTTACTTTCTTAATGACAAGTAATTAAAAGAACGCCCTGATAGCTGCATTACCTGTATTGATCGTTGAAGAACCGCTTGGTTTTCTTCCTGTATATTGAAAGTTGATCTCTATATTAGTTGACAAGCGTTTGGTGTATTGAATATTCCATAAATAATTTTGTCCGGGTAATAAGCCGTTTAAAATAACATACCCTGTCGGTGAATTAATAGATCCGCCGGTATCAAATTTAAAATCAATATTGTTGATAGAAAAACTTGCCGTAACAGTGCTGCTCGACAACACATTGTATTTAAGGTCTGCAGTGATCACATTGTCTCTTGCCTGTTCATGAAAACCAATAACATTCCTGCTTTGATCTAATGAATAGGTAAGCGTGACCCTGATATTAGTGCCATGCGTATAACTTACTGATGGCGCAATAGATCGTTCCTTTATCTGGTAATTACGATTTTCATACACAGGCGCATTGGCTTGATTTTGTATTGAACGCAATATCACGTTTGTACTGATCAGCCTGTTGATATTCCATCTGCCATTAAAATTCAACGTGCTTGTTTTGTTACTTTCAAAACCATAGGTTAGTAATGACTTTACCTGGTTAATGCTTTGTGTTATATCCATTCCCCACTTTGTATTAAGGCGGTTAAAATAAAATGTGTTGGATAAAAATGAATTGAGCGACAACAAAGAACTATCTGTCAATTGCTGATCAAAAGGGCTTAGCTGAAATTTATTATTAGACACATTTTTCCTGCTGATCTGTAATGTGGATGAAATACTGGAGCTGGCCAATAATTTCCTGGCTCCATGAGCTGTGCCGAGATCGATCATCGCTCTTGGCGTTAGGTCAAGACTATAATTCAGCTGCTCATAATTTGTTTTTACATAATCATTGCTGGGTGTATATACTTTTATATAATTTGCCTGATCGGGATATAGCGCTATTTCAAATTCATTCAACGTTGCGATACCATCATGATTATAATCGTTCCAAACATATATTCCTTGTCCGGTTGGCACTTGTACATAAGTGTACTCTAATTTTTGTTCTTGTCCTGATCCCACTTCATACAATACATTGCCTCTTAATAAACCTTTCCATTCGTTGACGTAATATTCAACCCTTGATAAAATACTCTCATCTTCTTTTTGTGCCGTTAATGTTGAATCAAGAATATGCAGCTTGCGATAAGTAAAACTGAACCTTAGTTTCTCATGAGGGTTTTTATATAATTCTGTAAAGACAGAAATATTATTACTCCTGTCGGATGTAGTTAATTTAGATAGCAATGGGAACTGGTCCGTTCTGGTAAAATAACTGATGCCCCATTTATTTGGTTTTGTTACATCAGATTTAATATAGGCTTGCCAGATATTAAAAGCAAAGCTGCTAGCCAATAGAGTATCTGTTATTTTATTGCGTTGCTGATCATTTTCGCTCGAATAATTAGCGCCTATCTGAATATTATGCAATCGTTTTATCTGCCTGTTAACATCGATCGTTGGCCTGAAGTACACCACTTTTTGCATGGAGCCCGTTGTATTAGTAAGACTAAACTGGTCGGTTATATTAAACCCTTTTATGTTTGTGTTATGATTTAATAACTGCCTGAATCCATTGAAAGTATCGCTACGGTTATAATTGGTTACCTGATAACTAAGGCTGCCACCTTCTTTATCTTTTAGCCTGAAACCTGCATTGATCAACCTTTCATCGGCAGATTGTATACTATCCGCCAGACTCCAATCGCGGTTAAACTCTACATTTCGCAGACGCTCCAAAGGTTTAAATTCACTTTGTACGTATTCATATCCTGCATCGGTCTCTAATTTTAAAGCCTTTTTTAAAAGCTTTACATTTTGATCTTCGTTGCTTATTTGAAATTTGCCCGCCAGTCCTACATCGTCGCCTTTACCAATTGTTGAAAAAAGATTGACATTATAATTACTGAGAGCAGCTTCCGTTTTTATCAATGTTCTCTTTGTCAGCTTATACTCTGCCCGGACTGATACGAGCTGTTGCTTTTTGGGTGTTACCAATAAAATTACTGGCGCCCATTGTCCTTGTTTAATATTGTTGACCGGTGGCGTCCATTGATACACATTGCCATTAACGGCACTTACGGCCTGCACATAATCTCCTTTACCCTGGCCAACATACGTAAACGTAAGGTTATACAAACTGTCGTTTGGATTAGCAGAAAAAACAAAAACAGAATCATGTATGCTTGCTCCATAAACGGTATCAACCTTTGTATATAAAATAGCGCCGGTTGAAAAAGTATCTCTCGGCTGGTAAGTATAAAAAGCAGTATCGATGCCATTGCCAACGCCTGATAAATATTGTTTTTGATCAGCAGTTAACGATTGATCTATCGAGGAATTTTTTGCATCCTGATTGGAGTATGCTGCAATGCTTAACAGTAATCTATCCTTCACATTTATTTCATCGTTCAAATAAATATTTGAATTAAGATAATTTCTATCCGCATATTCAAAATCCACTTTTATACGAGAGTCTTTAGTAATAAGGTGTTTTGGTGTAAAGGTTACTTCCGCAGTATTATAGTTAATAACATAATCCTGGTCTTCACCGCGTTGTAATAGTTCGCCATCTAAATAAACACGTTCTGTTCCGGCTAATACCGTAAGGTAAATTTCATTATTATCGCCTTGTAACTTATATGGGCCCTGGTTCCCATCTAACGGTGTTACAGTGTTGGTAGTAAATTTCCCCTTAGCTATAGCGCCACTTATTAAAAAAGAATTACTGATATTTTTGTTGATCTTATTGTCTGTTATAAATGAAGCGCCTTCTATCCTTTTATAAAAATTAAGGAAATAGTTTTTGCTCTGGCGGATATCGATATCTCCCAAATTCAATTGCCAGGTATGCTTTTTCACTTGAATAAAGATCTTGTCGAAGTCGCTCAAATTTTGCGTGTTGCCTTCGGGTTGTATCGGCACATTATTATCAGTCAGTGCTGCCGTTAATTCCAGGCTATCGCCGATAAAACCATTCAATTGTAAATTCAGACTGGAATTCAATACAGCATCTTGTGTATTACCAACGGTGATACCCCGGCCCAGACTACCCGTATAATTCAGGTCACCAAAATCGAATATGTTACTGGCTTCTTTGTTGGTAAAATCTATCACAAAGGGTTCTTCCACCTGCGGATTATTACGTACACTATCAAAGGTAAAATGCCGCACCACTGCATTTAGTTTATAAGGGAACTGTCGGTAGGTAACACGGACACTATCAGGCAAAGTGGTAGATAACCATTGGATAGTTCCATCCACTTCATCTACTTTATATGCCGATGGTGGTACATTAAAAATATTGACAGTATTAGGCACCAGGCTAAGCGAATCTAACTTAACCATCGGCTTTTTTGTACTGATATATTTTGTGTGAAGATTAGACAAAGGTTTCTGCTGCGCAAGAACTACTTGAACTACTAGTAAGCTGAGCAACAATAAATATATCCTTGTGTATTTCAAGTTGGGATTTTATTCGTTACTAAATTAACACTTATTAGTAAGAGGAGTTCAACAGGGCTTCTGCTGCAAACAAAAAACCTTCCGATGGGAAGGTTTTTGAAAAATGATATGATGATTTTTTATTGTTCGGTAGATAAACCTGCTGTAAGGTACTCTCTGTTCATTTTTGCGATATTGGCAACAGAAATTCCTTTAGGGCATTCCGCTTCACAAGCATAGGTGTTACTGCAGTTTCCAAACCCTTCTTTATCCATTTGAGCCACCATATTCAATACACGTGATTCTCTTTCAGGCTGTCCCTGTGGCAATAATGCCAACTGAGCCACTTTAGCACTTACAAATAACATCGCACTACTATTTTTACAGGTAGCAACACAGGCACCACAACCGATACAAGCCGCTGCCATAAAAGCCGCATCCGCATCTTTTTTATCGATAGGTAAATTATTTGCATCTTGTGCGTTGCCGGTGTTCACTGAAACGTAACCACCCGCTTGTATCACGCGATCAAAAGCGCTTCTGTCTACCACCAGATCTTTTATAACAGGAAAAGCTTTACTGCGCCAAGGTTCTACAACAATGGTGTCGCCATCTTTAAAGGCACGCATGTGTAACTGGCAAGTCGTATTTTCTGCCCAGGGCCCATGTGCACGGCCATTGATGTACATACTACAAGCGCCGCAAATGCCTTCACGACAATCATGATCAAAAGCGATCGGATCTTTATCCTCGTGCACCAACTGCTCGTTCAACACATCAAACATTTCAAGGAATGACATTTCCGAAGAAATATCTTTCACCTGGTGTGTATCAAAGTTTCCTTTCTCTTTGCTGTTCTTTTGACGCCACACTTTTAATGTGAGGTTCATGTTGTAATGTTCCATGTTGAGCTATTTGAATTACTAAAATTAATTTGTTTACTTACTCACCGTATTTTTCGCAATACCCGTTTGTATCTTCTATTCTAAAACCTTTTTCAAGGTCAATATCATTTTTCTTTTGCTTTCCCCAGGAAAAGGCCTTTTCAAAAAAAGGCAACAGCTTATTATTTTCTATTTGCTGATAAAAATAAATTTCATGTTCCTTTTCCTTCAAACTCATTTCGTATAAGATCTCATCGTGCGCTGTTATGTTCAATGCGTTGAAAAGCCTTTTCATCCGTACATATTCGCACACATTACCGCTTTCTAAATTACCCGCGAAATAAAACGGCATGAACCAACCGATCACATAACAGCTTGCACTGATCACTCTGCCGATCACATGAAACCTGAACTCGTATAGTTTTGAAACAGTCACCTCGTATTGGTTCATCATTTTCAAAACTTCTGCCCGGTGGTTCCACTCGTCTATTTCAATTTGCCTGATGGCAGCTTTTTCTTCTATTTTCTTCACCGCTCCTGCATGGCCCTGATAAGCAAAGGCTGCAGCCTTTTCGGCCGAGTATGCTTTTTTTAATAAGTCAATTAGAACAGGATCACTAAGCATATTTATTTAATAAGTAATATTGAATATCTAATATTACTTATTAAATATTCAATATTAAATTTCTTTCTATTTATAACTTCTCTGTGTCGGTTTCACGATCTCGAAATTCAATTCTTCTTTCACTAAATTCCAATCGCTTTCACCTTTGTATTCCCATGCTGATACATAACTAAAATTAGCATCATCACGTTTTGCTTCTCCATCTTCTGTTTGAGATTCTTCACGGAAATGTCCGCCGCAGCTTTCTCTTCTGTTCAAAGCATCTTTACACATCAATTCCCCTAACTCGATAAAATCCGCCACACGGCCGGCTTTATCTAATTCAGGATTCATTTCATTTACAGTACCCGGAATTCTTACATCGCTCCAAAATTCTTTTTTCAATGCCTGTATCTCAGCGATCGCTTCCTGTAAACCTTTTTCGTTACGCGCCATACCACATTTATCCCACATGATCTTTCCCAAACGTTTGTGGAAACTTTCAACACTTTGTTTTCCCTTGATGCTCATCAATTTTTCAATTCTTTCTTTCACTGCATTTTCCGTTTCAACAAATGCCGGATGCGTAGTTGGAATTTCAGCCGTACGAATATCATCTGCTAAATAATTACCCAATGTCAATGGAATAACAAAATAGCCATCCGCCAAACCTTGCATTAATGCAGATGCTCCCAGACGGTTAGCCCCATGATCACTAAAGTTAGCTTCGCCCAATGCGTATAAACCGGGAACAGTTGTCTGCAGTTCATAATCAACCCATAAGCCACCCATCACGTAATGCACGGCAGGATAAATTCTCATCGGTTGGTTATAAGGATTTTCACCGGTGATCTTTTCGTACATATCGAAAAGATTACCGTATTTTTCTTTCACTACATCTTTACCTAAAGCGATCATAGTTTTTTCATCTGCATGATGATCACCATGTTTACCGGCTTCAATTTTTCCGTAACGTTTTATCGCGTCAGCGAAATCCAGGTACACGGCTAATTTTGTTGTACCTACACCATATCCTTCATCACATCTTTCTTTAGCAGCTCTTGATGCAACGTCGCGTGGCACAAGGTTACCGAAGGCTGGATATCTTCTTTCCAAATAATAATCACGTTCTTCTTCAGGAATATCTACCGCTTTTCTTTTATCGTCTTTTGCTTTTGGCACCCAGATACGGCCATCATTACGTAAAGACTCAGACATCAAGGTCAATTTACTTTGATGATCGCCGGTTACAGGAATACAGGTCGGGTGAATTTGTGTAAAGCAAGGGTTGCCAAAGAAGGCGCCTTTTTTATGTGCTTTCCATGCCGCGGTAACATTGCTACCCATCGCATTGGTTGATAAATAAAATACATTGCCATAACCTCCGCTACCTAACAGTACCGCATGACCGAAATGCCTTTCTAATTCTCCTGTCACTAAATTTCTTGCTATAACGCCACGGGCTTTACCATCGATCATTACGATATCCAACATCTCATGACGGGCATACATTTCTACATTTCCTAAAGTAACCTGCCTTTCTAAAGCGCTGTAGGCACCTAATAATAATTGCTGACCAGTTTGTCCGGCTGCATAGAACGTACGCTGAACCTGCGTTCCGCCAAAACTTCTATTGCTCAATAAACCGCCGTATTCTCTTGCAAAAGGAACACCTTGTGCTACGCACTGATCAATGATCGCCGAGCTAACTTCTGCCAAACGATGTACGTTAGCTTCTCTTGCACGGTAATCACCCCCTTTTACTGTATCATAAAATAAACGAAAAACTGAGTCGCCATCATTCTGGTAATTTTTTGCGGCATTGATACCTCCCTGCGCTGCAATGCTATGTGCACGGCGCGGGCTATCCTGGAAACAAAATGCTTTTACTTTATAACCCATCTCACCAAGTGTAGCGGCTGCTGATGCGCCTGCCAAACCTGTGCCAATCACGATCACTTCGATCTTGCGTTTGTTAGCAGGGTTTACCAGCTTTACATGCCCTTTATAATCTTCCCACTTTTCTTTCATTTCGCCGTGTGGGATCTTTGAATCTAAAGCCATAGTATGGTATGTTTAATTTATTCGATTATTATTAGCAAATTCAAAAGTGAAAAGTGAAAACCAATAAGTAAAAAGTACAGTTTAAAATTGAATACGCACTTTTGGGTTTTAACTTTTGACTTTTAACTTAATTTATTACTCCGAAGAACATCAATATCGGCATCAATGCAAATAAAGTACACACAATAATTGAGTACACTACACCAACCACTTTAATGACCGGTGTATATTTTTTATGATTGATCCCTAAAGATTGGAAAGCACTTTGAAAGCCCTGTATCAAATGCCAGAACAAAGAAATGATCCCTAACAAATAGATCACCACAAAATACCATTTGCTGAATACCGCTTTTATGCCTTCGTAAGTATTTTCGTTATCGTCGCCGAAATAAAGATCTTTTTTAGTTGCGTACCAAAAATGAGATAAATGGATGATCAAAAACATTAATAACAATGTACCCAATAACCCCATTGAGCGACTGTACCAACTACTATTGGCACTGGGATTATTTACAGCATATTTAACCGGCCTTGCTGCACTGTTCTGTTTCCACAATAAAAACCCCTGGATAAAATGTAAAAAGATGCCGGCAAATAAACCGATCTCTAAAATACGCACCACCCAGTTATGACTCATAAAATGAGCCGCAGTATTAAAGGTGGCGCCATTGTCATTTACAAAAATGCAGGAGTTAACACCCACATGTACAATCAAGAAAGAGATCAGGAAAAGACCCGTCAGGCCCATAATATATTTCTTGCCTAAAGAGGAAGTGAAAAACTGTTTCCAGGTCATATACAATAGTTATTGTTAATTAGTTCTGCAAAATTAAAGGAAATAGCAATTACTAATTGATAATTGGTTAATTGATAATTAATAATTTTGAAAAACGCCATCACATACTAATATCCATTATCAATTAACCAATTATCCATTATTCAAGGTATTTGATCATCCAGTTATCTACATACTGAAATACAAGGTCGGGCTTCATGGTGCGCCATTGCGGAAGGTCGATCAGGGGTACATAATTGGTCAATCTTGTCCTTTTAAAATCGTGCTGACTTTGCTCAGGCATATTCAGCACTACTACCCATCCGCCGTCATCTGCCACCTGCTCGTTCCATTCTTCATAATAACTATCATCGCTGCTATGAAAATTGAGTACGTTTTCGGCAATTAAAATAAACTTACTAATACCCTGGCTGTACAATTGATCGGTAACATCCCGGCGCAAGGTCATAATATCATTTTCAATAGCATCGTTCCACTCTCCTATTAATTCTATGATGGCGTAATTCTGGTCATAATCTGCAAACAGCAGTTTCATGTATAAGGTCTTGGAGCCAAAATCATCCCATTGCGGGTGGATATAATAATTATACACCGTATTAGAGAACTCAAACTCACTATACTTGCGGCCATAAAAAGGCGAGCGTTTATCTTCTTCCGCTACGTATAAATGCCGCCAGTTATAAAATGGTTCTATGTCCTGCATTCGCTTCTAATTACCAGCCAAATGTAAAGGATTTATTGTTTTATAATCGCCCTTAACGATTATATATTAAACCTGTGATTTTAGTTACCTTTGCATCCATTATTTATGAAGACAAAGTCATTACATAAAGACAAGGTTAATATTATAACGCTTGGGTGCAGTAAAAACATGGTGGATAGCGAGGTTTTAAGCGGACAGCTATTGGCCAATGACATTAATACTGTGCATGAAAGCGGTAAAAAAGATCACAATATTGTGATCGTAAATACCTGTGGATTTATTGAAAAAGCAAAGGAAGAAAGCATCAATACTATTTTAGACCAATTAGAATTGAAACGCCGTGGCAAACTGGATAAAGTTTATGTTACAGGATGCCTGAGCGAACGTTATAAAAATAACCTGGAAACTGAACTGCCGGATGTAGATGCCTTTTTTGGCACGATGGAATTACCCATGATCTTAAAACAATTTGATGCCGATTATAAAGCTGATCTTATTGGCGAAAGATTATTGATAACGCCGCAACATTATGCTTACATGAAAATTAGCGAAGGTTGTAACCGCACCTGCTCTTTTTGTGCTATTCCTTTAATGCGCGGAAAACATGTGAGCCGACCGATCGAATCTATTGTTGATGAAGCAAAACGCCTGGTTGACCGTGGTGTAAAAGAAGTGATGCTAATTGCACAAGAGCTGACTTATTATGGCCTGGATATTTATAAACAAAGAGAGCTGCCAAAATTATTACATGCTTTAGCAGATGTAAAAGGTTTGGAATGGATCCGTTTGCATTATGCTTATCCATCAAAATTTCCGATGGAAATTATTGATGCGATGAAAGAAAGAGATAATATCTGTAATTACCTCGATATGCCGCTACAGCACGCCGCCAACAATGTGTTGAAGAACATGAAGCGCCAGATAACGCGCGAAGAAATGGAAGACTTAGTGGGTGAGATAAGAAATAAGATCCCTGATATTTGTTTACGTACCACACTGATCGCAGGCTTTCCGGGCGAGACGAGAGATGATGTGGAAGAATTAAAAACCTTTTTGCAAAAAATGCGTTTCGACAGGGTGGGTATTTTTACTTACAGCCACGAAGAAAATACAAGCGCGCATGATATGGTTGATGATATCTCTGCAGAAGAAAAAGAAGAACGCGCACAAGAAATAATGGAAGTGCAGCAAGAGATCAGCCTGGAAAAGAACCAGGAAATGGTTGGCAAAACTTTTAAAGTATTGGTTGATAAAAAAGAAGCAGGCCGTTATTTAGGCAGAACAGAATTTGATAGTGTGGAAGTAGATAATGAAGTGATCATCCAAAGTAAAAAGAAATTGACCGTAGGCGAATTTGTGAACGTAAAAATTACAAAAGCTTATGATTATGATATTGAAGGCGAAGTTGTATAAGCAAGCAATGTGCTAATGTGCTAATTAGCTAATGTGCTGATTTATTTAATTCAGAATAGTGTAATAATTATTTTACTTTTTTATTAGCTAATTAGCACATTAGCTAATTAGCACATTACTAAAAAATGAATTTCTCAGCTGAATTTATTGATTATACCAAAACAGGCTTCTTCTCAAAGACAGCCGCAGACTATATTGCAGGAGATGCAGGCTTACAGCCATTTTATCAGCATCCTGTTTCTATTGATGGTGTTAAAGCTGCTATCCAACAAAGAAAAAAAATAAAAACCGATAGGAAATTATTGGTTGATGTATTGACCAAACAATACAAAGATGTACAGTTTACAACTAAACAAAAAGCTAACCTTGATCAATTAAGCAGCAACGATACATTTACGATCACCACTGCACACCAGCCAAATATTTTCACCGGCCCTTTGTATTTTATTTATAAGATACTGCACACGATAAAGCTCGCGGAAACTTTACAAAAACAATTGCCAGCAAATAAATTTGTACCCGTTTATTATATGGGCAGTGAAGATGCTGACCTGGATGAATTAGGGCATATCTATATCGATGGAGAAAAGTTTGAGTGGAAGACCGATCAAACCGGTGCCGTTGGCAGGATGAAAGTTGACGCAGCTTTGATAGAATTAATTCAACGCATCGAAGGGCAATTATTAGTTTATCCTTTTGGCAAAGAGATCATTGACCTGATGCAGGCTTTTTATACAGCAGGAACAACTATTGAACAAGCCACTTTCAAATTAGTAAATGAATTATTTGCTGAATATGGATTGATCATCTTATTGCCGGATAATGCTGATCTAAAAAGAAGGTTTATCCCTGTAATTGAAAAAGAATTAAAAACAGGCTTCTCTCACAAAGCAGTAGTAGAAACGGTTGCAGCTTTTCCGCATGAATACAAAGTACAGGCCAGCGGCAGGGAGCTGAATATGTTTTATTTAAAAGATGATAAAAGAGAACGTATCGTTCTTGAAAATTCAAAATACAAAATACAAGATCCAAAGCTGGAATTTAGTGAAACAGAAATTATAAAAGAATTGAATGAACATCCTGAACGATTTAGTCCGAATGTAATTCTACGACCGGTTTTCCAGGAATTCATTTTACCGAATATTGCTTTTATCGGTGGTGGTGGCGAAATTGCTTATTGGCTGGAACTAAAAAAAGTTTTTGAAGCAGTGAATGTGCCTTACCCGATGTTGATACTACGTAATTCATTTGTAGTGATCAGTAAAGAAATAAAAGCATTGGCAGAAAAACTACAGTTCAACGATCTTGATCTTTTCAAAAAAGAAATGGATCTTTTAAATGAATTAGTGAAACGCGATACAGCTCAGCGATTAAATTTAGAGCAGGAAAAGAAAAACATTTGTGCCGTTTATAAAGATATCAAGACTGTTGTAGCCCCTATTGATACTACATTGAACCAACATGTTCAATCGCTTCATCTACAAACAATAAAAAAATTAGAAGCGCTTGAAAAGAAAATGTTACGCGCAGAAAAAAGAAAATTTGATACACAGCAGCGCCAGTTGCAAAAAATAAAAGCGGCTTTATTCCCTCATAATAATTTGCAGGAAAGAATTGATAGCGTACTACCCTATTATGCACACCAGGGAAAAAATTTTATTAAAGCCTTGTACGAGAATTCGTTGTCTTTAGAACAACAGTTTGGAATATTGACAGTAATAACTAATTAAAAAAGCTGTTAAGCGTTTTATATATCACTATGTACTCGTTAAATTCTTTAATACCCAGACAGGTTGCCGCGTAGGACTCAGGATTTACGAATGAATAATCTCCAAAGCTATTATTTACTTTAAATGTTACGCTATACCTCATCCAGGCATGGCTGGTTTGATCACATTTTAACTTGCTTTGATCAGGCAGCAAAAAAACATTGTCTTGCTTTAAGCTATCAAACACCTGCTCATATTCATAATTACGTATCTCCCTTGATACATCCGGACTAGGAACAAACGTTATGATGTCAAGTTTTTTACCAATCGTACCAGCTCGTTCAACTTTGTATTTCCTAATATCCCATGTACTATCATTATAGGTTAAAATTATAAGGGATGATTTTCCACCAGGCAATGCATAAGTGGATAACCTTATTTCCAATTGATTTTTTGAATTACAAATAGCAGGGACGCTAAACGTAATAGAATCAAGCCACGCATTTTTGTTGCAGTCAAAATTTGGATCGGCTTTTACTTTGCCAAAATCAATTGGCTGCGCTTGTGAGCAAAAAGTAATACATACAATAAAGCAGGTTACAATAATTTTCATAGCAGGATAAGTATAGAAGTTTATTTATCAAACTCATTCCTAAACCCAAGCGTTTTTACATTCTTCACGCTTTCCATCACGATATCATCGATGTATTCTTTATACGCTTCCAGTTTTCCTGCGATCGTTGTATCGTGTAGTGCTAGTATCTGCGCAGCTAAAATACCGGCATTTTTCGCCGCATTCATAGCTACCGTTGCCACTGGTACACCGTACGGCATTTGTAAAATAGACAGGATCGAATCCCATCCATCAATAGAATTAGAAGATTTTACCGGTACACCGATCACGGGTAAAATGGTTTGGGCTGCCACCATACCTGGCAAATGTGCCGCTCCGCCCGCACCGGCTATAATAACTTTAATGCCCCTGCCCTTTGCCGTAGAAGCGTATTCTCTAAGGCGATCAGGCGTACGATGAGCTGAAACTATCGTTAATTCAGGCTCTACATCGAACTGCCGAAGCATTTCAGCGGCACCTTTCATGATCTCAAGATCACTTTCACTGCCCATTATTATTCCTACTAGTGGATTCATCTAACTATATTTTTACAAAGAAAAGATAAAAAACACAAACTTCTTGCGCTCATTTATATATTCTACCCCCGGATTTTTAGTCTATTTTATTGCTACTTAACCTTTTAATAACTACCGTTCATGTATATCTGACGATCGGAAAAGTAGAATGGTGCTATTTTTGCCTTTCATTTAACCAAAGTTGTACGAATGCAGTTTAATGTAATAAGAAGTATAAAGCGTTTTGCAGTCCATATGCCGGTTACCGTTGCCCTGGCATTGATATGCTTTTGTGTACCCAACAATACTTATGCGCAATCTGATACTGCACAATCCTTAACGCTTAAACAGTGTATTGATTATGCTTTAAAAAATCAGCCGGCATTACAGCAGGCCTACATTAATGTGTCGATCGCACACGCAACAAATGCTATTAGTTTATCAGGGTGGTTACCCCAGGTTGGTGTGACTGGAAACCTTACTCACTATATTCAGCTGCCTACCAATTTTGTTGGCAATCCACCGGCACCTTCACGAACAGGTGTTATTAATACGGCTATCCCCGGTGTTGGTGTTACACAAACGATCTTTAATCCTGAGTTGATCTATGCGGCACATGCTGCTCCATTGTACATTAAACAGGCGCAGGAAATTACCGACAGCACTAAAATATTTTTGGTAGCTGAAGTCAGCAAATCATTTTATAACCTATTGCTCACCTTGCAAGAGATCAATGTTTTAAAAGAAGATACTGTCCGGCTTTTCAGAAACTACACTGATGCCTATCATCAATATGTTGGCGGCATTGTAGATGAAACGGATTATGAAGAAGCTGCTATCACACTTAATAATTCAAAAGCACAATTAAAACAGGCAACTGAAAATATTGTCCCGAATTATGCGAACTTAAAACAGCTGATGGGCTATCCTCCCGAAAAACAATTCAATGTAAGTTATGATACGGCACAGATGATACAGGATATTGCTTTTGATACAACACAACAATTAAAGTACGAGCAAAGGATAGAATTTCAACAGCTTAAAACTAATAAGGATATTCAGAACGAAGTAGTGAACTATTATCGTTTTGCTTTCCTGCCAACCTTATCAGGTTTTTATAATTACAATTACGAGTTTGAGAACGATCAATTTGAACACTTGTTTGACAATGCTTATCCAAATTCTTATATCGGCTTATCGTTAAGCATTCCAATATTCACGGGTTTTGCAAGGGTACAAAACCTACGCAGGGCAAAGCTGCAGGGCCAGCTGATCGATTGGGATGGTGTTAATTTAAGATCACAGATCTATTCAGAATACACAACTGCATTAGCTAATTATAAAAGCAATGCATACAATGTAAATGTGTTGAAAGATAACGTAACAATGGCAAGAAGAACTTACAATGTAGTAACCTTACAATACAAACAAGGGATCGTAGCCTACTTAAACGTGATCACTGCCGAATCGAATTTAATATCGTCTGAGATCGGTTATATCAATGCACTATCACAGGTATTGTCGAGCAAGATCGATCTTGAAAAATCAATGGGCGATATTACTTATTAACTGAATTAAAATTTAAACGTAAAATAAATTACCTCTTATGAATAGAGTAATAGTAAGCATGGTCATGATGAGTTGCGTGGCTTTTTTCTCTTGCAGTCAAAAGCAACCACCACCAAACCCTCCTACACCGGTTAATTTATATACGGTAGCAGCGCAGCCTGTTTCGTATTATGATAATTATCCTGCTACCACTGAAGCCATAAGCCAGGTAAGTTTATTACCGCAGGTACAAGGTTATATTACCGGTATCTTTTTTACGGAAGGAACTTTTGTAAAAAAAGGGCAAAAGCTTTATGAAATAGACCATAGCTTATACCAACAGGGTTACGATGCTGCTATAGCCAATTTAAAAGTGCAACAGGGCACTTTAAAACAATCACAGGAAGATGCAGACAGGTATGAATATCTGATGAGTCAGAACGCTGTTGCTAAACAAGTATATGACCATGCTGAGATCACTTTACAAAATTCCAAGAATCAGGTTCAATCTTCTGAAGAAGCAGTAAAATCGGCACAGACCAATTTATCTTTCTCAACTATTTATGCACCCTTCGATGGAACGATCGGTTTTAGCCAGGTTAAGATCGGAAACGTAGTAGTAGTCGGACAAACAATATTAAACACTATCTCAACCAATGACCCTTTAGCGGTTGATTTTTTGATCAGCGAAAAACAACTGGCAGATTTCGAAAAAATTCAAAATACAAAAGAACAACCGGGCGATTCTTTGTTCAGTATCATATTGCCCAACAATGCCATCTATCCATACACAGGAAAAATTTCTGTGATCGATCGCGCTGTTGATCCGCAGACGGGAACATTAAGGATACGATTAGTATTTCCCAATCCAAAAAATATTTTAAAAGACGGTATGAGCTGTGTCGTTCGTGTACATAACCAGAATGCAGCGCCACAAATGGTGATACCCGGCAAAGCGATCGTGGAACAGATGGGTGAGTATTTTGTATTCCTGGCAAAGGATACAACAACCGCGGCCTCATCCGATCCTTCAAAAGCTGCGGATACAGCAAATGCGGGAACAAGGCTGCGCGCCATCCAACAAAAAGTAATGGTTGGCAGAACGATCGGAGCAAATGTTGTGGTACTGTCTGGAATTAATATAGGAGATAAAGTAATTATCGATGGCGTACAGGCTGTTCATGATGGTTCGCCGATAGATGCCAGCAATAAACATCCACATGATGGAAAAGACAGTTCCAATAATACTGCACCGGCAGGCAATAAAAATAATTAAGGAAATAATCAATCATACATGATCGCTAATACATTTATTAAAAGGCCCGTAACAGCTATTGTTATCTCTATCGTATTAGTAGTTACGGGTGCTATCTGTATCCTTAATTTACCGATAGATCAATACCCTGATATCACGCCGCCTGTTGTACAGGTGAACGGGCAATTTACAGGAGCCGATGCTCAAACGGTTGAACAAACTGTTGCCACACCGATCGAAGAACAAGTGAACGGCACACCGGGCATGGAATACATGCAAAGCAATAGCACTAATAATGGTTTAATGTCGATGAACGTAACTTTCGACATTGGGACCGATATTGATGTAGCCGCGCTTGATGTGCAGAACCGTGTAGGTATTGCAACGCCTTTGGTACCGGCAGTAGCGAGCCGTTTAGGCTTAACGGTACGTGCGCTAAATCCAAGCATGTTGATGATGGTAGCAGTCTATGCACCAAAAGGAACACATAATATTACCTTCCTTGATAACTATACCAACATTTTTGTACAGGATGCTTTGCTGCGTGTACCCGGTGTAGGTAGTATCAATCGTTTTACAGATGATTTTAGTATGCGCGTATGGATGAATCCTGATAAGATGGCGGCTTATAGTATAACCCCTCAGGATATTATCAGTGCATTAAATGCACAGAACGTGCAGGTAGCAGCGGGTTCTGCAGGTGTGCCGCCTCAACCGAAAGACCAGACATTTGAAATAGGCATTTTAGTAAATGGAAGATTAAATAAAGTCTCTGAATTTGAAAATATCGTTGTCAAGACAGTTCCGGCAACAGGCGAATTGGTTTATTTAAAAGATGTAGCAAGAGTGGAGTTAGGAAAATTCACTTTCTCCAGCAATTCTTTTGTTGATGGCAACCGTGCCTCTTACTTATTAATTTACCAGGCTCCGGGAAGCAATGCCCTCGAAACAGCGAATGGCGTTTATAAAGAGCTGGCCCAGTTAAAACAATTTTTTCCTGCGGATGTAGAATATTCTGTTCCGTTTGAATCTGTTACGGTTGTGAAAGTTTCTATGACAGATGTTGTGCGAACCTTATTAATAACATTAGGATTAGTAGCGATCGTTGTATTTCTATTTTTACAAAACTGGCGATCTACATTGATCCCCGTACTCGCTATTCCTGTATCAATTTTTGGTACATTCTGTTTCTTCATCCCTTTAGGATTTACGATCAATACACTAACGATGTTCGGTTTTGTATTAGCTATCGGTATTGTGGTGGATGATGCGATCATTGTGGTGGAAGCCGTACAACATTATATTGATGAACATGGTATGTCGGCAAAAGAAGCTACCTATCTTGCTATGAAAGATATATCTGCACCGGTTGTAGCCATCGCTTTGATATTGGCTGCCGTATTTGTTCCTGTAGGATTTATCCCGGGAATAGTAGGAAGATTGTACCAACAGTTCGCCATAACGATCGCTATTTCTGTTATCATCTCTGCTTTCATTGCCTTATCATTAACACCGGCTTTGTGTAGTTTGTTATTAAGGCCAACCAAAATTAAAGACGAGGCAAAAGGCATCAACAAAATGTTCTTTAAGTTCAACACATGGTTTCAACGGGTTACAGATAAATATACCGAAGGCGTTAAAAAAAGTATTGCCGCATCTAAATACATTATCATTTTATTAGTTTGCATCTGCGTTGCCGCGTTATTCTTATTTCAACATAAACCATCGGGGTTTATTCCTTCGGAAGATGATGGTAATTTATATGTGACCTTTCAATTACCGCCTGCATCTTCTACATCACAATCTGTTGATGTAATGACGAGGTTGATGAAAGTAGTGGCAAGCACTCCGGGCGTTGGCCACTATGCTGCGTTATCAGGATTGAACGTGATCAACAATGCTACCAATTCTAACTGCGGAACAGTATACGTTCAATTAAAACCATGGGATGAACGCAGCTCATCTGACCAACAAGTTCCCGGTATCATTGGTGTGATGCAGCAACGTATCAGGGATGCTGGTATTGACAATGCTAATATTGAAGTGATACAGCCATCTCCTATCCCGGGCATTGGCGCAACAGTTGGTTTTAACTTCCAGATAGAACAACGTAATACCAACGACGACGTACATGCCTTTGAAAAAGTGGTCAACAAATTTGTTACAGAAGCCAATAAAAATCCTGCGATCTCAGGCGCTTATAGTTTTTATACGGCACAAACACCAAGTTATAACTTAACCGTTGATCGCGATAAATGCGAAAAAATGGGCGTTGATATTGGTGATGTATTTACAACCATCCAGGCATTTATGGGAAGTTTGTACATCAATGATTTTACTACTTACAACCGTACTTTCCATGTGGTTGTTCAGGCAGATACCGTATTTCGTAGCATGATATCAGATATGGACAGGTATTATGTACGTAACTCAGCCGGACAAATGTTACCACTGGGCACACTCATTAGTTATAAGCCAACTGAGACGGCGCCGTTAATATCGCATTTTAATATTTTCCGCTCCGCAGAAATAGATGGTACATCTCCTGCAGGCTATAGCAGCACAGAAACGATCAGTGCATTAAAAGACGTGGCAGCAAAAGTTTTACCACAAGGATATGCATACGAATTTTCGGGATTAAGTTATGAAGAAATAAAGGCAGGCTCTGCTACAACGTATATTTTCATCTTCTCTATCACATTTGTATTTTTATTTTTAGCGGCATTGTATGAGAGCTGGTCTGTTCCGTTCTCTGTGTTATTGGCTGTGCCGATAGGCGCATTTGGCGCGATACTTACTTTGATATTTTTACCTAAGCTAACCAACAATGTTTACGCACAGATCGGTTTGATCACTTTGATCGGACTGGCTGCCAAGAATGCGATCCTTATTGTCGAGTTTGCGAAAGTGCGTGTTGACCGCGGAGAAGAATTAATAAAATCTACTTTAGAAGCAGTTAGTCTTCGTCTACGCCCGATCGTTATGACCTCAATGGCATTCATCCTCGGTGTATTACCGTTGGTATTAGCAACAGGTGCTGGCGCCGTTGCCAGAAGAACAATTGGCTTTACGGTATTGGGAGGTATGTTAGCCGCATCAACGCTTGCTATATTTATTGTGCCTGTTTTGTTTGTCTTGATCACAAGACTATCCTATGGCAAAAAACAATTGGATTGGCTGATAGCGCACCATGATGAATTAATGGAGAAAGCGAAAAAAGTAGAAGCACAGGATATCGATGCAGAATTAGAATACGAGATACAGAAATCCCGCGACCTTCATAAACCAGACGAACCAGAACAAAAATGATAGCGAATACATTTATAAAAAGGCCGGTTACCGCTATCGTTATATCACTGGTATTAATGATCTCCGGAACTATATGCATATTTAACCTCGCGGTTGACCAGTATCCTAATATCACACCGCCTTCAGTTTCTGTATCAGGATCTTACACCGGTGCAGATGCGCAAACGGTTGAACAAAATGTGGCCATCCCAATTGAAGAACAAGTAAATGGTACGCCAGGCATGGAATACATGCAAAGTACCAATACGAATACCGGTTCTATGAATGTTAGTGTAACCTTTAAAATTGGTACTAATGTTAAGATAGCTGCATTAAATGTTCAAAACAGGGTTGGTATCGCCTCACCGGAATTACCGGCTGTTGTAAGCAAACTTGGTTTAACAGTCCGGGCGCGTAACCCGAGTATGTTAATGCTGGTAGCGATCTATTCCCCAAAGGGAACACACAATGTTACTTTTTTGGATAACTATACGAATGTATTTATTGAAGATGCCATGCTTCGCGTTCCGGGTGTAGGTGATGTAACCGCACGTACTGATAATTTTAGTATGCGCGTTTGGATGAACCCAAATAAAATGGCTGCTTATGGCTTAACACCGAAAGATGTTATCGCAGCATTGAATGCTCAAAATGTTCAGGTGGCTGCAGGATCTGTTGGATCATCTCCGCAATTTCCTACACAGACAGCTGAGATCGGTATCCTTGTAAACGGACAATTAAATAAAGCATCACAATATGACAGCGTAATTGTAAAAACAATTCCATCAACCGGCGAGTTTGTTTATTTGAAAGATGTGGCAAGAGTAGAATTAGGAAAGTTTACTTTTTCCAGCAATTCTTTTGTAGATGGCAAACGTGCTTCTTATTTAATGATATTCCAGACGCCCGGCAGCAATGCATTACAAACGGCTGATAATGTATATAAAGAATTAGATGAATTAAAAAGATCCTTTCCTGCAGATATCGATTATAAAGTACCATTTGAATCGGTTACTATTATAAAAGTTTCTATAGCAGAAGTGATCAAAACATTATTGCAGGCATTAGGCTTAGTAACGATCGTTGTATTTCTGTTCTTGCAAAACTGGCGATCCACGCTTATTCCTGTGCTCGCTATTCCTGTATCCATACTGGCATCGTTCTGCTTTTTTATTCCTTTAGGGTTTACGATCAATACGCTAACCTTATTTGGTTTTGTACTAGCGATCGGTATCGTTGTAGATGATGCCATTATTGTAGTGGAAGCCGTACAACATTATATCGATGAAAAACATATGTCACCCAAAGAGGCAACGTATGAAGCCATGAAAGAGATCTCTGCACCTGTCGTTGCGATAGCGCTGATACTGGCGGCTGTATTCGTTCCTGTAGGATTTATTCCGGGTATCGTGGGCAGACTGTACCAGCAATTTGCCATTACGATCGCTATCTCGGTAATGCTTTCTGCATTTATTGCTTTGTCTTTAACGCCTGCTTTGTGCACTTTATTATTAAGGCCATCGCATATTAATAAAGATTCGAAATGGTTTGGTAAGTTCTTTTTTCGTTTTAATAATTGGTTCGAACGTGTTACAGAAAAATATTCAAACGGTGTTAAACGCAGTATCAAAGGCGCGAGGTACATTATTATTTTATTGATCTGTATTTGTGTGGGTGCCTATTTTATGTTCAAGGCAAAACCTTCGGGCTTTATTCCTCCTGAAGATGACGGACGTTTATATGTTACCTATCAATTGCCAGAGGCATCTTCTACCGCTCAATCAGTTGCTGTAATGCAGCGGTTAATGAAAGTGATGGATTCTATTCCAGGTGTAGCGCATTATGCCGCCTTATCGGGTTTTAATGTATTAAATGGAGGAAGCAACTCTAATAACGGTACTTTCTTTGTAACCCTTAAACCATGGGACGAACGGAAAAAAGCTGAAGAAAAATTACCGGGTATTTTAAATGTTATTAAAAAAAGAGTGGCTGCGGCTGATGTGAAAAATGCCAACGTTGTCGTTATCCCACCTCCTCCTATCCGTGGTATCGGTCAGGCCGCAGGTTTCAGTATGCAGATACAGCAAGGTAATACAACAGATGATGTACATGGGTTTGAAACGGTAGTGAAAAAATTTGTTGCTGCAGCTAAAAAAAATCCGGCAACATCTACTGCATTCAGTTATTACTCTGCACATACGCCAAGTTATCAGCTAACCGTCGATAGAGAGAAGTGCGAGAAATTAGGCATCAATGTTTCCGATGTATTTACTACCATGCAAGCGTATATGGGTAGCCTGTTTGTAAATAATTTTACATTATATAACAGAACCTACCATGTAGTTGTGCAGGCAGATACGGCGTTCCGTATGATGATCGCCAATATCAATAATTATTATGTACGCAATGCCGCCGGACAAATGGTGCCGCTTAGCACTGTGATCAGTTACAAGCCAACAGAAACAGCGCCGCTAATAACGCACTTTAATATTTTCCGCTCTGCAGAAGTGGATGGATCAACACCGCCGGGATATAGCACCGGTGAAGGTATCGAAGCGTTAAAAGAAACAGCGGCAAAAGTTTTACCGGCAGGATACACCTATGAATTCTCCGGATTAAGTTATGAAGAGATAAAAGCGGGCTCTGCCACGACTTACATCTTTTTATTATCGATCACTTTTGTCTTTTTATTTTTAGCGGCTTTATATGAAAGCTGGTCTGTTCCATTATCAGTAATGTTAGCCGTTCCTATCAGTGCCTTTGGTGCTATTCTTTTACTTACTTGTATACCACCACTCACTAATAATGTATATGCACAGATCGGGTTGATAACGCTGATCGGCTTGTCTGCTAAAAATGCCATCCTTATTGTAGAGTTTGCCAAGATCCGTGTGGATCGTGGAGAAGAATTGATCGCATCAACCATGGAAGCCGTAAAGCTTCGTTTGCGGCCTATCATCATGACTTCCCTGGCATTTATTTTAGGCGTACTGCCGCTTGTTTTCGCTTCAGGTGCAGGCGCTAATGCCCGTACAACTATCGGCGTTACTGTTTTAGGTGGAATGCTTGCTTCTTCCAGCATCGCGATATTTATTGTGCCGGTATTGTTTGTTTTATTTACACGATTGGCTTACGGCAAAAAACAGTTAGCCTGGTTACAGGAGCACCATGAAGAATTAATGGAGAAAGCAAAAAAAGTAGAACAACAAAATATCGACCCTGAATTAGAATACGAGATAGCACAATCCAAAGCAGAAAATAGCGCTGATAGGGAAAAACATTTGGGAGAAGATGGAAATCAGAAATAATATTTTGTCTGAATTGGGATTTACGGGATTGATGGATTAATAGGATTATCGAATTTTTAAGTTCGCCAATCCGAGAATCCCTTAATCTGACGAATCCCAATTCAGACAAAATAAATCACCCCGTGATCACCCGCAAAGCTTTTTTTATAAGCACGGCTTGTTTTAATAATTCTTCTTTGTCTTTATGCAGGATAGTAACATGCCCCATTTTACGGCCGGGCTTGGTTTCTTTTTTTCCGTAGATATGTACAAACACATTATCGCTTTCTAAAACTTCTTCCAGGCCTTCGTAGTAAGCCATGCCGGTATAACCTTCGGCACCTAATAAATTAACGATAGCTGCCGGTAAGATATGTGCCGTGTTTCCTAAAGGATATCCCAGGATCACGCGCCATAACATATCAAATTGGGAAGAATAATTTGCTTCGATAGAATGATGGCCGCTGTTATGTACCCTTGGTGCTGTTTCATTTACAGATACTTCATCTTTTTCATCAACAAATAATTCTACAGCAAAAATACCCGGACTATTTAATTTTGTAGCCACCTGCAACGCAATAGCAGCAGCCTTTGTAGATATTGTTTCTGAAATATCAGCAGGGCTTATCTGGTAATCCAGCAAATTCAATTCAGGATCTACTACCATATCTACACAATTGTAAACAGCCGTTTCCCCTTTATCGTTAATAGCAACAATTACTGCCAGCTCTTTTTTGATCACCACCATTTTCTCTAACACACTCGGCGCATCAAAACCTTTTTTGATATCCTCTTTTGTTTTGATAACCTGCACACCTCTTCCATCGTAACCACCTTTCCCAATTTTATGGACGGCCGGTAAAAAATCAACATGCTGTTCTAATTCAGCCAGGTTTTTTGTTATGATAAAATCACTGCTCGCAATATTATTGTCTTTATAAAATTGCTTTTGCAATGTTTTATCCTTGATCGTTTTTAATGCGGATGGTTTAGGATAAACTTTTACTCCTTCGCTTGCTAATTTTTCAAGCGCTTCCTCATTCACACTTTCAATTTCTATCGTTATGGCATCCAAACCTTTTCCAAAATTATATACATCATCAAAATTGGTGATGCTTCCTTTTATAAAATGATCACATAAATGTGCAGCCGGACATTCGCTGTCATTTTCCATCACAAAAGTCTCAACCGGGTAATTGGCAGCAGCTTGTAAAAGCATTCTGCCTAATTGCCCGCCGCCTAATATTCCAACTTTTTTCATGATGCAAATATAGATAAATGGATAAAATTTCTGATTGCTGATATATGATCGATGATTTTAATGGGTACATATCTTAATAATACCAGAAATCAGCGATCAGCAATCAGAAATTCTCTCTATTTAACACCTGCTCCCACAAATTATTTATAAATTTGATGCTCGTTAAGTGATCCCAAGATGTTGAAACGTTTTACAAAAAATTACCTCTTTACCACCATTGCGATCATGGCAATAAGCACTGCTATGGCGCAAACATCTTTTACTTCAACGCAACATTATGCTGTCAGGATCCCTTATCCTGTTACGCCGATCATCGATACTTTACAAAAACAATTTGCCGCAAAGAATTTAAGGTTTCCCCCGGTTGAAATGTATGTTCGCTCTTTTAAACTCGACCGCAAATTAGAAGTATGGGTAAAGGACTCAGCAAAGGGAACGTACAAATTATTTAAGACCTACAAAGTGTGCATGGAAAGCGGTGTATTAGGGCCGAAAAGAATAGAAGGCGATTACCAGGTGCCCGAAGGATTTTATTATATCAATGAATTCAATCCCAATAGTAATTATCATTTAGCGCTGGGATTAAATTACCCCAATGCCTCTGATAAAATATTAAGTGATTCCTTGCATCCCGGCGGAGACATTTATATACATGGCAACCGTGTTTCTACAGGCTGCATCCCTATCGATGATGAGCCTATTGAGGAAGTGTATGTGTTGGCGAGTATCGTAAAAGCCAATGGCGAAGATTTTATACCTGTACATGTGTTCCCTGTCAAGTACGACGAAAAAAAATCCTTTGATTATTTAGCAAGGGTTTCCTTGCATGATCAGCAGATGCAGCAGTTCAGTATCACTTTAAAAGAAGTGTTCGATTATTTTCAGGAGAACAAACAGATCCCCGTTATCATGGTAGATAAAAACGGCCATTACATCATTGATTGATGATTTCGGATCGCTGATTTGAAAATTTGTATGGCTCCAAATCAGCAATCATACATCAGAAATCAGAAATATTTTCCTATTTTTGCAATACAAAGGGAATGGTGTCTCCCTCATCAACCGTCTATTTAGAGACTGATGGCGCCTACGAATAGCAATTTTTAAATTACATTGTTAAACTATTTGTAGGATGAAAAAAATAAAATACACGCTGGAGCAATTCAATATTGTAAAAGAACTACTTCGCTGGACACTCTTAATTTTCCCTGTTTCAATTTCAGTAGGCTTATTGGTAGCATTTTTTTTATGGCTGTTAGATCTTGCCACAACAACGCGCTGGCACAATATGTGGCTGATCTATTTATTACCAGTCGCAGGTGTTTTCATTTCCTGGCTGTATCATCAGTTTGGAAAAGAATCTGTTAAAGGAAATAATTTAGTGATAGATGAGATACACGAACCCGGCGGCGGTGTTCCCTTAGCCATGACGCCGTTGATATTATTTACAACAGTCATAACCCATTTATTCGGGGGCTCTGCAGGGCGCGAAGGAACAGCGGTACAAATGGGCGGAAGTGTTGCATCGCTGTTTGCCAAATGGTTCAAGCTGGCGAATGAGCACAAAAGTATTCTGCTGATGTGCGGTATGGCTGCAGGTTTTTCTGCCGTATTTGGAACACCTGTAACAGGCGCCATTTTCGCTTTGGAAGTATTAGCCATCGGCAGAATAAAATATGATGCATTGATCCCTTGCCTGATCGGCAGTATCATTGCGCATATCACCTGTATCTCTTGTGGCATTCACCACACACATTATACCATTGCCTACACTGATAACAGCATTGTATCTTTTCTGCATATTGATTTTAATATCCTGTTATTATTGAAAGTTATTGTTGCTGCGGTATTGTTTGGATTGGCAAGTTTTGTATTTGCAAACCTTACCCACTTTATTAAAAATAAAAGCAACGAGCTTATCCCAAATAAATGGCTCATCCCTATTATTGGTGCTGTGTTAATTGTTGGGATCAGTTATGCCATTGGCAGTTTTAATTATTTAGGTCTGGGTGTTACCAATCCTAATAATGGCCCAAGTATTGTAAATGCATTTCATGCAGACGGCGCCACTTATTTTAGCTGGTTCTGGAAATTATTATTAACGGCTATCACCTTAGGCATGGGTTTTAAAGGCGGTGAGGTAACGCCGTTATTTTTTATCGGCGCAGCCTTAGGAAATACTTTAGCAGTCCTCAGCAGTGCTCCAATCGATCTTTTTGCCGGCCTGGGATTTATTGCTGTTTTTGCAGGCGCTACTAATACGCCATTAGCCTGTACCATAATGGGCATCGAATTATTCGGCGGGGCTAATATTATTTATTATGCTGTGGCCTGCTTTACGGCTTACTATTTTAGCGGGCACGCGGGTATTTATCAATCGCAAAAAACAGCTGTTGCAAAATATACTGATGCTGCTGATCTTTAAAATGCAACCACACTACAGAAAGACTTAACAATTACATTACAAACTGGTTATATATTTGCAAACTGATTTAAAAGTGAGATCAAGGCATGCAAAAAAACACTATTATACTCTTTATAATAATAAGTTTTATTACGCTTTCTGCAAAGGCGCAGCAAGTGGATACCTTAAAGGAAGAAAAACTCTCCTGCCATTTCCAGGCAACTGTTATTACACAATACAAACCGGGTTTCCAGGCAAAATATTCGGGCACAAATAGTCTGCTTACAAAAGAAGAAACACAAAGCACCATTACTTCTACGCTATTTGCCGGCGCTAAATTATGGAAGGGTGCTACCGTTTTTATAAACCCCGAAATATCAGGAGGCTCAGGATTAAGCAGCACATTGGGTGTTGCCGATGCAACCAACGGCGAAGCATTTCGTGTAGGCAGTGCCGATCCAAAAATATATTTAGCAAGACTTTTCTTCAGGCAATTATTTGCGTTGAATAAAAACACTGTTTACCAATCATCAGATTTTAATCAGCTGGCTGGTTACATACCAACAAAATATTTCGCTGTAACAGTTGGTAAAATTGGCGTTGCGGATTATTTTGATGCGAATAGCTATAGTCATGATCCAAGAACACAATTCATGAGCTGGGGATTGATGGATAATGGTGCATGGGATTACCCTGCAAACACGCGTGGCTATACACCAAGCGTAATGCTGGAATATGTTACCCCGAAAAATGAATTACGTTATGCACTTTCCTTATTGCCAACTGTAGCTAATGGTAATGATATGGATTGGGATATTGGCCAATCGAACTCAAGTACACTTGAATTTACACACCATTACAAAGCACATCATGGAAGGCCGGGAACGATCAGGTTGTTATCATTTTTAGAGACAACACATATGGGTAATTACGATCAAAGTATTGCACTTAACCCAACTGCCCCGGATATTACTGCTACTGGAAAATACGGCAATATTAAATACGGTTTCGGTATTAACCTCGAAGAAGAACTAACCGATAATATGGGCTTTTTTGCAAGAGCAAGCTGGAACGATGGCCATACGGAAACCTGGGCCTTTACAGAGGTTGATCAAAGCATCAGCTTTGGTTTATCATCAAAGGGAACACAATGGAAGCGTGCAGGTGATAACACCGGTCTGGCTTTTGTAACCTCAGGTATTTCTCAATCTCACAGTGATTATTTAAAAGATGGCGGCGAAGGATTTATGCTGGGCGATGGCAATTTAAATTATGGTTTAGAACACTTGCTGGAATTTTATTATTCAGCAGAAGTGGTTAAAAATAGCATCTATGTTTCCGGCGCTTACCAGTTTGTCGTTAATCCGGGTTATAATAAGGATAGAGGCCCTGCGAATGTTTTTTCTCTTCGTGTTCACGCAAGAATATAATTTTTCTTTTTATCAGCTGTAGTTTTTCAATTAAGCATCGTTGTGTCACTCACTTCAACGATATATCACTATTGAGCAAATACGTGTAATAATCTATAATTTAGTTCGTTTATATTTGTTTTAGTAACTTACTTATCCAACCTAATATCCTATCTGATTATGGCAGAATGTGTCGAATGTGGGGCATACACTAAATTTAATGGTGGTCTCTGTACAAAGTGTTACAATAATAAAAATTCAAAAGCAATTAATAATGAAACGCATGGATTAACAGATAAAGAAAAGCGTTATCGTTATGACATGATAAAAGGGAGAATTGCTGAAACATTAATACAAGAACTGTTTCTTAGCTTAAATTACAATGTATTTAGATATGGAATGGAAAATACTATTCCCGGTATTATGGAACTATTAAAAGGTGTTCGTTCTGATGTCGCAGAAGCAATTAGAAGAATGCCAGATTTTGTTATGCAGAATCCTGAAACTAAAGATGTCTATTTTGTTGAGGTTAAATTTAGAGCAAATGAAAATTATAGCATAAAGGATTTACCTAAAAACTATCCTTATGAAAATGCTTACATTATTATTGTATCGAAAAAGCACATAAAATGTATTACTGTGGCTGAGCTCTTTGATGGCAAAGAGATTTCCCCTACTTCTCATAATTATTTAGGTAGTAGAAATGAGTTTGCTCTTGATAAAGAAGTGATAATTGAATTCTGTAAATTCGCTATAACATTTTTTGAAAATGTATAGTTAAAATAACGCACAACTGTTGAAATGTGCGACGCCAATGAAGCTTAATTAATAACTAATGTTCGGCTCAAAAATATTTTCACAATGGATGTAAACTTTAATAAAAACGAAGATGCCATGAAATTAACCTGGGCTCAGGTTAAGCACCGCCTGGAAATTATCCACGAAGGCGGCGGCAAAAAATCGATCGACAAACAACACGAAAGAAATAAACTCACTGCAAGAGAAAGAGTAAGCTATCTCTGCGATGCAGATAAACCATTTACAGAGATCGGCGCTTTTGCGGGCTACGATATGTATGCAGAATACGGTGGTTGTCCGTCTGCAGGATTGGTAAGCGGTATTGGATATGTGAGTGGCAGGCAATGCATCATCATCGCCAACGATCAAACAGTGAAAGCGGGTGCCTGGTTTCCTATCGCAGGCAAAAAAAACCTGCGCATGCAAGAGATCGCGATGGAAAATAAATTGCCGGTTATTTACTTAGTGGATAGCGCCGGTGTATTTCTTCCTTTGCAGGATGAGATCTTTCCTGATAAAGAACATTTTGGCCGCGTGTTCAGGAACAATGCGAAGATGAGTGCCATGGGCATTACGCAAATTGCCGCCGTAATGGGCGCTTGTGTTGCGGGCGGCGCGTACTTGCCGATCATGAGTGACGAGACATTAATGGTAGAAGGCAATGGCTCTATTTATTTAGCAGGTCCTTATTTAGTTAAAGCAGCGATCGGTGAAGACGTGGATGGCGAAACATTAGGCGGCGCTGAAACCCACAATGCGATCAGCGGTATTGCCGATTATAAATTTGAGACGGAACAGGATTGCCTGGATTATATTAAAAAGACCATCAGCAAATTAGGCGCTCCTGAAAATGCAGGCTTCGATCGTATTCAATCTATCGCGCCAGCAAAAAAGAAAGAAGATATCTACGGCATCATGAATGAAGGAAATACTAAGCCTTACAATATGCTCGATATTATCGACTGCATAGCAGATGCCGGTAGCTTTGATGAATTTAAAGAAGAGTATGGTAAAACGATCATCTGCGGCTATGGCCGTGTTGATGGCTGGGCAGTTGGTATTGTAGCCAACCAACGTTTAGTGGTAAAAAATAAAAAAGGTGAAATGCAATTGGGCGGTGTTATTTATAACGACAGTGCCGATAAAGCGGCCCGCTTTATTATGAACTGCAACCAGAAAAAAATACCCTTGGTTTTTTTGCAAGATGTTACGGGCTTTATGGTAGGCAGCAAAAGCGAACATTCCGGCATTATAAAAGACGGTGCCAAATTAGTGAATGCTGTGGCAAATTCTGTAGTTCCAAAGATCACGATCATCGTAGGTAACAGTTATGGCGCGGGTAATTACGCAATGTGCGGCAAAGCCTACGATCCCCGTTTTATTTATGCCTGGCCAACAGCAAAGATCGCCGTAATGGGTGGTGAGCAGGCTGCTAAAACATTATTACAAATACAGGTAGCTTCATTAAAAGCAAAAGGCAAAGAGATCACTGCTGAAGATGAAAAGAAATTATTAGATGAGATAACACAGCGTTATTTCGATCAGACAACACCGTATTATGCGGCAGCACGTTTATGGGTTGATGCGATCATTGATCCTGCAGAAACCAGGACGCTGATCTCTGAAGGTATCAATGCAGCCAACCATAATAAAGATATTGCGGAATTTAAAATGGGCGTGGTGCAAGTGTAATGGCAAATGGTTAATTGTAAATGATAAATGGTAAACGTAAAGCACTTATGAATTGGGTATTGTTTTATTGTTTTTTGGAATTTGCTTTCTGTATTTTTACTTTTTGCTTTTAACTATTACATTAATGTCTATTCAAATATATACAGACGGTTCTTCAAGAGGAAACCCGGGACCAGGCGGTTACGGAACGATCTTATTATCCGGCACGCATCGTAAAGAATTATCGCAGGGATATCGGCTTACAACTAATAACAGGATGGAACTAATGGCCGTTATTGCAGGGCTGGAAGCTATTAAAAATAGCGAGCTGCCTATCACTGTTTATTCTGATAGCCAGTATGTGGTAAAAGCAGTAGAACAAGGATGGCTAAAAACATGGATGGCTACCAACTTTAAAGGCGGCAAAAAAAACAGTGATCTTTGGAAACATTATCACCAGCTCTCTCAAAAATTTACGATAAAATTTGTATGGGTAAAAGGCCATGCGAATAATCCGCTCAATAACCGATGTGATGAATTAGCTACTGCTGCCGCAGACGGAAAGGACCTGATAATTGATGAAGTATACGAGAAGGAAAATAGAAATGTAAAATCTTAAATGTAAAATTTTGAATGTAAAAGTAAATACAGGCTTCGGTATGCTCCTAAACTTTTACATTTTACATTTATTATTCTACATTTTACATTAAAAAAATCATGCTACCGCAACAGGTTTAACCACATATTTATTTACAAGGTAATACCCTCCAAATAAGATAGTGCTAAAAACCAATGTTGAGTACACGCTCATTTTGTAAAAGGGCACGCCTGCTGCAAGACAATTGACAAAGCCGATAGCTGTTTTTGGGTAAGGAACGCTGTTAATATCCAGGCCACCTACTAACCAAACACCAAAATTAGAGAATACAAAATAAGCCGTAGCGCCTACTAATGAACCCGCAATAATATCTAACACATTTTCTTTTCTTAAATTAAAGCCTACTACAGTGATAGCGGCAAATAAAGCATAGTTCAATAATTGCCCATCATAAAAACCGCTGATAGTAGATAAGCCATTTCTGTACAACACCTCATACATAACATCAGAAATAAATAAAGAAAGGATTGGTAATAAAAAAGACAATCTTTTATCTGTCACAACAGATCCGGCAAATAATGCCATGGCTATTTGCGGTGCAAAACCAAAGGGTCTGCCCGGCAAAACGCGGTACAGCGAAGCTATTACTATCAATAATATAAAGCTTACAATGGTTGATTTATCGATCTTCATTTTGATTCTTTTGTCTACCAAAAATAAGCAAAATTTTGTAATAAAACTTATTGAATATCTTTATAATATGGCTACCCATAATACCACCGGAAAACTAGGAGAACAAATGGCTGCGGGTTATTTTACCCAGGCCGGATATAGTATAATTGAAAAGAACTGGCGCCATTCACACTGGGAAGTTGATATCATTGCAAGCAAAAATAATGTGCTGCATTTTATTGAAGTAAAAACCCGCAGGACAAAAAAATTCGGTCTGCCCGAAGAAAATGTAAACAAGAAAAAGATCCAATACCTGATCAATGCATCGGCAGAATACCTGGACCTTCATCCCGAATGGAAAAGAGTACAATTTGATATCCTCGCAATCTCAATACTTAAAAATGAGCCGGTGGAGTACTTTTTGATCGAAGACGTGTACTTATAAATGTAAAATATCGAATGTAAAATATTAAATGTAAAAGTGAAATACAAGCTTATACAGAAAGCAAAACTTTTACATTTTACATTGAAGATTTTACATTTTACATTTATTTCTTAAATGTGATCTCCTCCTTCATCCTTTCCACCATATTATAGGTAGCCGGACAAAAAGAAATATTCTGTTTGTGCACATGCAAATAATCTGTCATTTTCTTTTTGGTAAGATGTGGGAACTCTGCGCAATCTGTAGGCCGTACCGCGTAGATAGTGCATTTATTATCTGTAAGATTTAGAAACTGGCAAGGCTGCTTAATATTCTGCCAATCCTTATCTTTTTTAACGTAGACCAAATATTTTTCTTTGAATCCCGCAGGCGTCATATCAAGGTGTTCGGATATTCTTTTGATATCTTTCGGTGTAAAAGTAGGTGTCATCTTTTTACAGCAATTGCCGCAGGTAAGACAATCAGTTTCTGCCCATACTTTTTTATCGATCGCATCTACTACAGCGTGTAGATCTTTAGGGGGATTTTTTTCTACTTTAGTTAAAAACGATTTGAACGCTTTTGCGTTGTACCTTACCTTTTGTTTGAAAGAACGAAGATTAATTGCGATCATGCTGAATATTGATAACTATTATCGAATTTTGGATGACCGAAAATAACACATAATTATTAATAGTGTGCATTTAAGTAAACTCCTAAGCTTGCTAAACAAATAAATTAACGATGTGGGAACCGTATAAAAAAGGATTCAAAGCATACCTGCAGCTGGAGAAATCGTTAAGCGATAATTCAGTTGAAGCCTACCTGCATGATATTGAAAAACTAACTACCTATTTAGAAGTAAGCAATGATTTAAAAACACCCCAGCAGATCGAATTAAAGGACCTGGAAAAATTTGTACAGTGGGTAATGGAACTCGGTATGACTGCGGGTTCTCAGGCTAGGATCATTTCGGGATTAAGGAGTTTTTTTAAATATTGTTTACTCGAGCGTATCATAACTATAGACCCCGCTACCCTGCTGGAATCGCCCAAATTAAAAAGGTCTTTGCCCGATGTTTTAAGCTTTGCAGAAATAGAAAATATCATCGCTCAAATAGACCTCAGCAAACCTGAAGGCGGCCGCAATAAAGCCATTTTAGAAACATTGTATAGCTGTGGGTTGCGCGTTAGCGAATTAGTGAACCTGCGCATCAGCAGTTTGTTTTTAGATGTAGGCTTTATAAAAGTAATTGGCAAGGGCGATAAAGAAAGACTGGTACCCATTGGCAGCGATGCTATTAAATACATCAACCTGTATAAAAATAATATCCGTGTACATATGCCGATAAAACCGGGCAATGATGATATCTTATTTTTAAACCGGCGTGGCGCCAAATTATCAAGGGTAATGATATTTTTGATCATTAAACATTTAGCAAGGGAAGCCAGCATCTCGAAAAATATATCTCCGCATACTTTCCGCCATTCATTTGCCACACACCTGGTAGAAGGCGGTGCAGACCTGCGTGCCGTACAGGAAATGCTGGGCCATGAAAGCATTACTACCACAGAGATCTATACGCATTTGGATAGGGATTTCTTAAGAAATACTTTACAGCAATTTCATCCGGCTTTTAAATAAATTGTCTGAATTGGGATTCGTGGGATTGTTGGATTAAAGGATTATTGCGAATAAATTAAATCCCAATAATCCTTTGATCGGACGAATCCCAATTCAGACAAAAAAAGTAGCTTTATACCATGACTACACGATCCAATGACATCATTATTGTAGGCGCAGGGCCAACAGGCTTAATGCTCGCCAATCAGCTAACACGCTTCGGTATCGATTATATCATTCTCGATCAAAAAACAGGACCAACAGACCAATCAAGAGCCTTAGTTGTGCATGCAAGAAGCATGGAGATATACCAGCAAATGGGATTAAGCGATCAGGTGCTTGCAGATGGCCAACAAAATGGCGGTATAACATTATATAGAAATGGTAAGCAAACCGGGTCTGTTAACCTTATTAATGTCGGTGAAAACAAAAGCCCTTTTCCTTTCATGATGATGTACGAACAAAGTAAAAATGAAACCCTGCTATATAATAATTTATTAAAGCAGAACAGATCCGTGGAATGGAACACAACGATCAATAGCATCGAAAAAACAAACGACAGCTATTCTTTAAAAGCCACCCAATCAAATAACGATATTATTTTTCAATGCAAATATTTGATCGCCTGCGATGGCAGCAAAAGTATTGTGAGGGATTTTTCTCAAGTACCTTTTACGGGCGGTACTTATGAAGATGTTTTTTATGTGACCGATACACATGTTAATGCTGGTCTTACCAGCGAACGACTTTCTTTATTTCTAAGCAATCGTTCCATCACAATGTTTTTTCCGATAAAGGGTGATTATCGCTTTAGGGTATTGGGTGTTTTACCAAAGGAGTATTATAAGCGTGATGATATCCCTTTTGAAGAGATAATGAATAATATAAAAACAGAGATCAAAAAACCAATGGATTTTTATGATACCAACTGGCATTCAACTTATAAACTGCACCATAAAAAAGTAACACATTTTAGTAAAGACAATATCTTCTTTGCAGGAGATGCTGCACACGTGCACAGTCCGGCTGGAGGACAAGGTATGAACACCGGTTTACAGGATGTCTACAATCTTGCATGGAAATTAGCACTGGTGCAAAAAGGAAAAGCGGCGCCGGCATTATTAGATACTTATCACGAAGAAAGAGATCCGGTAGCAAAAACATTATTAAAAACTACCGACAAGCTTTTTGCAGCAATGATATCAGACAATTTTTATCATAATGTTCTGCGATTATATATAGTTCCATTTTTTGTACCGCTTGTTACCAAATTCAGATTTGTACGCAGGCTAATGTTTTTGACAGTCTCTCAAATACAGATCAGCTATTTATCTTCTTCTTTATCTAAAGGAAAAGCAGGCAAGGTAAAGGGCGGTATGAGGCTACCTTATTTTTTTGTCGCACAAAATAACAAGGCTATTTCGATCTATGATCTGATAAAAGAAAAAGCTATCAATCCATTTACAGTTTTGGCATACAATACTCCTGCTGATAGTTTTGCAGCATTAAATAGATCGTTCTTTAATTTATTACTGCTGGAAGTAAATAAAACGAACGATACTGATCTAAAAGAGATCGGACTTCCTGATAGTTTTGTTATTGTTGTACGCCCGGATAATTATATCGCCTACATTTCTACAAAAGCTGATACAAGTGAATTGGGTAATTTTATGAACGAAGCTTATTTTTTAAATAAAACTTAAGCCTCCGCAATGATCATGATCCACTCTCCTCTCGGAAATGTTGAAATATATTTTAACCCGTGTTGAGACAACCCAAATTTAATAGCATCCTCATCCTGCTTTAAAAATCCACTTAATAATATTTTAGTCCCGGGTTTTGAAGCTGAGCTTATTGCTGTAAGATTTGCAAGGATCACATTCAAATTGATATTCGCTAAAATAACATCGTATTTTTCTCTTGCAGGCATTGCATCCTGCAATTCGACCGTAATTTTTGTGCAATGATTTAGCTCCACATTTTCTTTGGCATTAGTAATGCTCCATTCGTCATTATCGATCGCTAAAACCTTTGTTGCGCCAACCATTTCAGCCAGGATGGCTAACACACCCGTTCCTGTACCAAAATCAATAACAGTTTTTTCTCTGAAATCGATCTGCTCCATTTGTTGCACCATTAAATAAGTGGTAGCATGATGGCCCGTTCCAAAACTCATTTTAGGCGTGATAATTATTTCATGCCGTACATTAAATATTGTTTCATGAAAATGTGCCCTTATCGCAACCCAGCTATCTACGATCACCGGTTCAAAATCCTGTTCCCATTTTTCGTTCCAGTTAATATTTTCTACGGTAGATCTTGTGTAGCGAAATACCGGCAGCATATCTTTTACCAATTCAAAAGCTTCTTCGCTAAATATTGCCTCAGGAATAAATGCTTTTAAAAAATTATCGGTTTCTTCAAATCCTTCGAAACCCTGTTCGCTTAATAAGGCAATTAGCTGATCCGCTTCTTCAGCAGTGTCAGTTTCAAAATCAAATTGCAAGTAATTCATAATTAATGGATAATTGATAATGGATAATTGACAATTAAAATGCCAACTCAAAAAAAACTCCGAAGAATTTCTCCGGAGTAAATAATATAATCTTCCAGTCACCCCTTCGGGGCCGGGGGGCTTTAGTTGTTAGCTGGCGCTTCAGGCTTTGGCATCAATACTTTTCTGCTCAATTTATATTTACCTGTGCGTGGATCAACTTCAAGTAGCTTTACTTTTACTTTATCGCCTTCTTTGAAGATCCCTTCCATTGTTTCTAAACGTTTCCAGCTTATTTCGCTGATGTGTAGCAGGCCTTCTTTTTTAGGTAAGAATTCTACAAACGCACCAAACTCTTTAATGCTTTTAACCGTTCCTTCGTAAGTAGCGCCAACTTCCGGTGCTGCTACTAAACCTTTAACCCATGCTACTGCTTTATCCAGGCTTTCTTTTTGCGGAGAGAAAATGCTCACTTCACCAAAATTGCCTACTTCTTCAATATTTACTGTAGCACCAGTCTCACGTTGAATTTCTTGTATGATCTTACCGCCGGGCCCGATAACCGCACCGATAAATTCTTTATCAATAGTTAATTTAACCATTCTTGGAGCATGTGGTTTAACATCATCTCTGTGTCCTGCAACACATGCATACATTGCATCCAGGATGTGTAATCTGCCTTGCTTAGCTTGTGATAAAGCCTGGCGCATAATGTCCATGCTTAAACCATCCACTTTAATATCCATTTGTACACCGCAAATACCATCTCTGGTTCCGGTAACTTTAAAATCCATATCACCTAAATGATCTTCATCACCTAAAATATCAGTCAATACAGCAAACTGGCCTTCTTTTGCAATTAAGCCCATTGCCACACCACTAACGTGTTTCTTTAAAGGAACACCTGCATCCATCAATGCTAATGAACCGGCACAAACCGTAGCCATTGAAGAAGAACCGTTTGATTCAAGGATATCACTCACTACTCTAACTGTATAAGGATATTCAGATCCAGGCATCATTTTTTTCAATGAACGCATAGCCAGGTTACCATGACCAACTTCACGACGGCCAACACCACGCATCATTTTCACTTCACCTGTTGAGAATGGAGGGAAATTATAATGTAAGATGAATTTTGTATAATCAGATTTGAAAGCGCTTTCAACCAACAATTCATCTAAAGGCGTACCTAAAGTAACCGTAGTTAAAGATTGTGTTTCTCCTCTTGTAAATAATGCAGAACCATGTGGTGTAGGTAATGTATCGATCTCCATGCTTAAAGCGCGGATATCTTCTGTACCTCTGCCATCCAAACGTTTTCTATCAGTTAAGATCATATCACGTACAACATTATATTGTAATTCGCCATAATAATGACCGATCAATGCTTTGTCTTCCGCAGGTAATTCTTCACCTAAGAATGTTTTAATTTCTTCTTTTATTGCAGCAAATGCATCGCTTCTATCGTGTTTTGCAGAAGCTGATGATGCAATTCCATAAACTTTATCTTTAGCGAAAGCAGTTATTTTTTCAAACAATTCTTCGTTGCGATAAGGTTTTTTATATTCTCTGTTAGCTGTGATACCAACTTTAGCGCGTAAGTCTCTTTGTGCTGCAACTTGCATGCGAATAGCATTGTGTGCTAATTCGATCGCTTTGATCAGATCATCTTCCTGGCACTCGTCAGCTTCACCTTCTACCATCATGATATTTTTATCAGTAGCAGCGATGATGAATTCTAAATTTGATTCAGCTAATTGCGTACGGGTTGGGTTAATGATGAATTCACCATTCACTCTCGCAACACGTACTTCAGAAATAATTTCCTGGATAGGAATATTTGAAACAGCCAATGCAGCTGATGCAGCTAAACAAGCCAATGAATCAGGGATCACTTCGTTATCAGAAGAGATCAATGAAATTAAAACCTGTACATCACATAAATAATCTTCCGGGAACAAAGGACGAAGTGCTCTGTCGATCAAACGGCTTGTCAATATTTCATAATCGTTCAACCTTGCTTCTCTTTTGAAAAAAGAACCGGGGATACGACCGTTAGAGGAGAATTTTTCCTGATAATCTACTGATAAAGGAAAAAACGACTGACCGTCTTTTGGTTCTTTATTAGCAACTACTGTTGCAAGGATAATACAATTACCCTGGCGAACTGTAACAGCGCCATCTGCCTGACGAGCCATTTTGCCCGTTTCGATCGTAACCATTCTACCGCCGCCGATATCGAATGTTACTGAATTAATATTAAAACTCATGTTGAATTAATTTATAAGTGTTTTTGAAAAGGGACCGGAATATGATTATCCGCCCATGTATAAAACGTACCCAAATAAAAATAATTCCCAACTCTGTAATAGAAAGTTGGGAATCAATATTATTTAGACATTGTGATTTAAATTATTTACGTAGACCTAATTTTTCAATTAAAGCTCTGTAACCTGTTAGATCGTGCTTGCTTAAGTATGTTAGTAAACGCTTACGTTGACCTACCATTCTCATTAATCCACGTTGAGAGGAGAAATCTTTTTTGTTTGTCTTAAGATGGTTAGATATCTCGTTGATACGCTCTGTTAAAAGCGCAACCTGACCTTCTGTTGACCCTGTGTTAGTAGCTTTACCACTGTAAGTTGTAAAAATCTTTGCTACCTTTTCTGTTGTTAAATACGGCATCTCTTTAATTTTTTAACGTCTTTGTTAATTTTTCTTTTTTAAGTGTTTGCAAAGGTAGGTAAAAAGATTGTTATAACGGCTATCCAATCTCAATTTTATTATAAAAACCCACTATATATCTGAATTACAATCTAAAAAGATGGCAATTAGTCCATATATTTCAGATTAACAGCGAATAGTATGATAAATATGAACCAAAAAAAGCTGGTAAAAATGGCAATTACGGCAGAGAAAAAGGTGCAGCCGAAAAGGATGTAGGGTGCCAGTATGCCTAATAAGGTTCCCGCTAAAAAGAAATAAAACCCTCTTTTTTTCAATTTCCAAATGAGCGAAACCCCCAATATGCAGATAAACGAGCCAAAAAAAGTGTACATAGATAATTGCCTTACCACAAACGGCGTGCAATTATCTACGAATTTATCCAGCATTTGCATGAAGCTTTGTTTCAGCGAAGTATCCGCGCTTAAATAAGGAACCATTTGTTTTTCCTGCGCAATACCATCCATTAACAGCTTTGCCTGATCTCTCGGATAACAATAGGTCTGTGCATTTTTAAATAAGCTGATCCCGTTAACGAGCAATGCTATCACACAAACTATCGAAATAAATCGTAATCTTTTATCAGTCAGTAGTTGTTTTGTACCGGTCATATTTTTTATCTTTTTTAGCCAGCCTTAGTACTGCTATTAAGCTTTATTCTCCGAAAGCTTTCGGAGGCACATTTCATCAGTAGATCAACGATGGAGCGGCAAATATATCAACTTTTTTTCGAGGTTTATTTTTAATCAGCCATATTTGCCAATGATAATACTATGCTAACAAACTTTGCCATAATCGGGTGCGGCAGAATTGCCAAAAGACATGCAGAACAAATTGCCCGCCTGGGTAATTTAAAAGCTGTTTGTGATACAAATATTGATCGCGCAAAGGAACTGGCTGATCAATATAATGCCACTGCATATTTTTCAATAGATGAATTATTGGCTGCCGAAAAAAGCATCGGCGTAGTAAGCATCTGTACACCCAATTGGTTACACGCCGAGCATGCCATAAAAGCTTTGAACGCCGGCAACAACGTATTGTGCGAAAAACCATTAAGCATCAAAGTAGCAGACGGAAAAAAAATGATCCAAGCAGCTGAAAAGGCAGGCAGACGCTTGTTTGTAGTAAAACAAAACCGGTACAACCCTCCCGTTATTTTTTTAAAGAACCTGATCGACACTAATACATTGGGCAAGATATACAGCTTTCAGATCAATTGCTTCTGGAACCGCCCGGAAACCTATTACACCAGTTGGAAAGGGAAAAAAGAACTCGATGGCGGAACATTGTTTACACAGTTCAGTCATTTTATCGACCTGTTATACTGGTTATTGGGAGATGTAGCCGATACAAAAACGATCACAAAAAATTTCGCACATCCGTCGATCGAATTTGAAGATACAGGTATTGTATTGTTTACGATGAAAAGCGGTGCCATTGGCTCACTCAATTACTCCGTAAATAGCTTTGAAAAAAATATGGAAGGTTCCATTACTATCATTGCAGAAAAAGGCACTGTAAAGATCGGCGGAGAATACCTCAACGAGTTAGCTTATTGCCGTGTGGCGGGCATTACAGCGCCTGACCTACCTAAAGGAAATACCGTAAACGAATATGGATCTTACCAGGGCAGCATGAGCAATCATGATAAAGTTTATGAGAATTTAATTAAAACATTACAAGACCCTACACATAGTTTCGCCGGAGCTGATGAAGGATTAAAAACCGTTGAAATTATTGAACGGATAAACGAGAAAGCATAACTTGTATAGTTACTATACTAAATAATAGCACAAAAATACCTATCGAATATTGTCGATCGATAAATTATCAATACATTCGTCCAGTAATTATCTAACAACAATCCCCCACCTTACATATTTCGAATTTTAAATTGATGTTTACACATTGATTAACCAACCCCTCAGAAAATTTTTATTTTATTTACTAATTCCTGTCCCTGTAATACTCTTTTGTCCTCCTTATTATTACTGCAAATAATAATCTCTAACTAATACCTCCAACTGACATGAGTAAACTCTGCTTTATAGTGGCATTCCTTTGCGTACTCCTATTCCCTAATTGTAAGTGTTTTTCTCAAATATATTATCCTGCGGGCATGAGTAACGCCAATCTCTCCTCCTGGTTAGATGCTTCCGATGCGGCAACAATTACAACTGGATATGTTAGCACAGGTGCAACAACAACAGAAACAGCCGGGGGAGCTTTTGCACATCCAGACAGGTTGCCCACAAGTACAGATCTTAGCGATAATATTCCTATAGGCGCTCAACTGCAAGTAGCGGGCGATAAGTATACTTTGACTGGTTCTACAAGTACTTACTTAATTATCTCGCCAGACCTTGTGAACTTTTATACAGGTCAGACTATAAAAAGATTGGCTGTAAGTAAGTGGTCAGATAAAAGCGGAACAGTTGGCAGAGATCTTTCATCACCTGTTACATTGGTTAATTTTACAAGCACAGCAACAACTACAGCAAATGAGCCTTCGTATCTTGTTCCTTCAGCAGGAAATCCTTCGATAAGTTTTATTAATACTGGCACTAACGCTACCGCACAATATTTACAAGGAACAGGAGCTGCTCCATATAGTATTACCACAGACAGGTCATTGGCTTTTCTTTCCCAGATCAATTCTTTCAGCAATGCGGGGGGCGGAAGTGACGGACAAGGAACTTATTTTTTCGACAGAGATCCAGACCCTGTAAGCGGCACGCCTTTATTCTCCCTAAAATTTGAATCCAATACATTATCAGAACAGATAAGGGATGATGCAGGCAACCTTGCTAATAACGCATCAACGATCAGTAGTCCTGCCTCAGGCACATTTTTAAATATGTCATTGATCCGCTCAGGTGCAACAGATCAGTTTTATAATAATGGCACAGCTGCAGGCAGTGGAACAGTTTCAACCGGAACATCTGCTATGCAGCCACTGTCTATTAGCTATCACGCAGGCGATGGCAATAATTCCGCGCAAGCGCAGAATTTTAATATGTACGAAGTTATCTTAACCAATAATACGCTTTCAACAACTTACCGCCAGTTAGAGGAAGGTTATTTAGCCTGGAAATGGGGCACACAGGGGAATTTAGGAAGTACACATCCACAAAAAAATGCAGGCAAGACCGGTTTTACAAACGACCTTGTTGGTATTGGGCGTGTAAGCGCTACCGATAGTGTGCTCGCTACACGCAGTACGAACGGATTGGGTTTTGTTTCAACAGGATTTATACAGGATAACGGAGATTATTTAACTGCCATTGATAATGATGCTGATGGAACTGAAGATGGATCTATCGTTACAGTCAATAATATCAATCGCTTAAACCGGGTATGGTATATTTCAAAAACTGATGCCACTACACATACTGGTGGAACTGTTACTGTATACTTTGATTATTCAATGCTAAGCAATGGTATTTTACCAAGTAATACTGTTGGTAGTTACTCATTAATTTATCATGCAACAAGTCCTGCTTTTCCTTCAGGCACTACAACAATTGCAGCTACCGCTACTGCTATTGTTGGTACACAAATACAATTCACTTTAAATGCAACTGCAGTAAGTAATGGATATTATACCTTAAAATCCTGCAGCAAAAGTTCTGTTTTTGAATATTCAGGCTCTCCATATTGCACAACAGGAACGGCAACGGTTACATTACTTACCGGCGGAGGCATTACTGCGATAAATGGCAACTTCAGTATTTCACCAACCAACACAAGTCTTAGCCCAGGAAATGGCGATATCAACCTCGGAACAATTACTACAGGTACTTACATTATAACAAATACAGTTACGGTTGGAGGAGGAAGCGGTTGTACCTCAACTTCTACAGCGCCAATAACAATTGAACCAAACGGCCAATGGGTTGGTGGTATAAGTACAGATTGGAACACAGCCGGCAACTGGCCTTGCGGAGCCATCCCTACAGCTACTACCAGCGTTACCATACCAAGCGGTGTGACTAATTATCCCATAATAAGCAGTACTGGTAAGGCGTTTGTCAATAATATAACCATTGCAAGCGGCTCAACACTGACACTCAATAACGATACTTTAAATGTATTTGGTACAATTACCAGCACAAGCGCTATTAATGCTACAAGCGGCACCATACAAATGCGTGGCATTGCTGCACAAAGTATCGGCGGCAGTATGCTGGCCACAAAAACGATCAGTAATTTAATAGATAGCAATTTAAATACTACTACCGGTTTAACAATTGCAGATTCATTGTTCATAACAGGATATCTAAATTTTGCAACAACCCCTGCAACTAAACTTACCACTAAGGATGTATTGGTATTTATATCAAATGCAAATACAACGGCAAGTGTAGGACAAATAGCAGAAACAAGCGGCACACCAAAAGCAACGATCACAGGTAACGTAACCGTACAACGCTATTTCCCTGCGCACAGAAGATGGCGCCTGATCACTTCGCCGGTTGCTTCAACACAAACGATCAATGCTGCATGGCAGGAAGGAGTATCGAGTACAACATCTCCATTATCCAATCCTAATCCACATCCGGGTTTCGGCACACATATCACAGGGCCGAGCAAGACAGGTTTTGCAACAGGAAAAGGATATGATCAATCCCCTTCAAACGGTGCATCGATCGCCATTGTTCAAACCACAACCGGCTGGATAAGTATTCCTACAACAAATGGCGTAGGTGTAACAACTTATCCGGGCTACATGTTATTTGTACGTGGTGGAAGGGATTACAATATCAGTACCACTGCACAAACAACCCTGGCTACCAATGCCACATTGCGCACTTTTGGTACAATAAGAACAGGTTTGCAAAATACTGCAACAGTTACAGGTTTTAATGTGATCAGCAACCCTTATCCTGCTGTAATTAATTTTAATATGGTGTATACTAATACCCGAACAAACCATACAGCCAATACATTTTATTTGTGGGATCCTAATATTGCTTCTTCAGCAAATGTTGCGAGTGGCACAGGTGGATGGGTTACACTAACTTCTAACGGAAGTGGCGGGTACATTGCCACTGTTTATCCTTCGGGAACTTTTACTGCTAACGGTGGTTTTGATATCAGTGGTAATATCCAATCCGGTGCTGCATTTCTTGTGAATGCAACAGGCACGGGCAATATAGTTATTGATGAAGCAGCGAAAGTTTCTGCTGCAAGTACGGCTAACGAAACTTATTTATTCAGGCCTTTGCCTTCAGGAGATACTGCAACTGCAGCAGTGGCCCCAGTTTTACCCACTTTATTGAGCACCACATTATTTGCCACCACGGCAGACAGCACACATGTACCTGTTTACGTAGCAGATGGTACTTTAAATATATTCAACACCAGCTTTTCAAACGATGTAAGCTGGGATGAAGATGCGCAGAAAGCAACTAACACCAATGAAAATTTATCTATTGTAAGAAGCGGGCAATTAATGGCCATCGAAAAAAGTGCACCGGTAAATTTTGGAGATACCCTGTTCTTTAATATGACAGGAATGAAGATATCTCCCTATCAGTTTAGTTTTACAACTACCAATTTTAACAGGCCCGATCTCAATGCATTTTTAATTGACAGCGCCGTACACACCCGTACGCCGATCACGTTAAGTGATAGCACAAACACAACGGTTAACTTCTCGGTAACCTCCGATCCTGCTACGTATGCAGCCAATCGTTTTTATATCATATTTAGACCGGCGCCGGGTTCTGTTACATATAGCAACGTAATAGCAACACAAGAAAATAAAAATATTACCGTGCAATGGATCGTAACGGATCAGCTGAATATTAATAAATACATTGTAGAGAGATCAACGGATGGTGTAAATTTTTATCCGGTGGATACTACGACAGCAACAAATATTTCTACTTATAATTGGATAGACGCAGATCCCGGCGTTGGCAGTTTTTATTATCGCATCCGTAGTACCGACAACAGCGGCGCTATTGAATATAGCAAAACAGTTGAGGTTGTTATTGGCAAAGGAATTGTAGAAGGTATTCAGGTATACCCTAACCCGGTAACTAACGGAACTCTACAATTACAAATGAACAATATACCGGCAGGCGAATATGGTATAAAAGCGATAGATGCTTCAGGCCAGGTAATTTTGACCGAAACGATCGATCATGAAACAGTTAGCGAAACGCAGCCTGTTTTGCTGAACAAGGATCTTGCTCACGGAATATACATACTCGAAATAATGCACCCCGATAAAACGATCACTAAGATCAATTTCGAAATTCAATAAGAACTTACTACCAATAAAAAAGCCCTGATACAAGATCAGGGCTTTTTTATTCTCGTGCCCAGAACAGGAACATTACTATGGCTTACAATTCAATACTCTATTGATTTTTGTATTTTACAAGTGGCAATAGAGTGACAAAAATTGTAAAAAAATCTTCATTTACCCTTTTATCCCTTTATCTTTTAGGTGCTTAGGCGGAATTGGTAGCACTATATTACGTGGATGGCCGCCGGTAGGTTTTACATTACCTTTTGTCTGACCTTCATTAAGTGCTTTATCTTTTAGCATGTGTTTTACGCTGCCAAATTTTATCGCCTTTAGGTCTTGATAAATATACGCTATCTAATTTATAAGCAAAAGTTGAAGTCTCTATTGCATCAAGGATGTATATTATTGAATTAATTAATTCCCCATTCTTCCATATTGATTAATTTTTCATAGAGTTTGTCCTTTTATGTAGTTAACTACGTATCTTCGAACATATACTGATCAATTATGAATATAATCAATGAATCATACGAACTTGCTATGTCTACGAGACTACAGCGACTCAGCGAGCAGATACGGAAGGATGGATTGTTAATTTACAAATCTTATGGAGTCGACTTTGAACCTAAATGGTTTCCGGTAATTTATACTTTGCATTTAAAACCTGTGTTGGGTGTTGTAGAATTAGCCAACGAGATTGGTTACTCCCATCCTTCAACGATCAGCCTTTTAAAAGAATTAGAAAAGAAAAAATTGATCCGATCCTTAAAAGATAAAACTGATGAAAGAAAACGCATTATTCAATTAACTGATAAAGGATTAGAAGTAGTTGAGTTGGTAAAACCTGTCTGGAAAGTTATCACAGAGGCTATCACAGAACTCGCAGACACCAAAAACAATTTAATGAAAGCCATTAATGAGTTTGAAAAAAAAATGCAGCAAGAAAGTTTCTACCAAAGAGCTCAGCGTTTAAAAAAAAGTAAGAAGTAGATATCTATTTATGAAGAAAAAAATTAAACGAACAATCAGGGTATCACGATACGTGATTTATAAAGAAACATTAGTAGATTATAAAGAACACTTGTGGGCCTTTTTGGGTTCATTTTTTGGAATTGGATTGATCGCACTTTTCCATACATCGCTTTCTACTAATGGTACTCTTTTTTTAATTGGATCTTTTGGTGCATCGAGTGTATTGGTATACGGTATTATTCAAAGCCCTTTAGCACAACCACGAAATTTAGTAGGCGGACATCTTGTATGCGCCATAACAGGAGTAACGGTTCATAAATTTTTACCTGACCTTGTTTTATTAGCAGCTCCACTGGCTGTATCGCTATCAATTGTTTTTATGCAGATAACAAAAACTTTGCATCCGCCAGGAGGCGCTACAGCGCTGATAGCAATTATTGGTTCTGATAAGATCAAAGCGCTTGGTTATTGGTACGTGCTATCTCCAGTTTTTACAGGTGCAATGATCCTGTTATTAGTAGCTATTATTTTTAATAATATGACTACTAACCGGATTTATCCCACCAATGAGCGATATACCAAATATGTAAGCAAGATATTTTCGAGGATGAAAAGACAACCAGAATTAAAATCTTTAAAATAAAAAAATGTCAATAAGTAGTAGAACGAAAGAATATCTAAAATTGATCGTGATCTCTATTTTGATCGGATTATTATGCGCCATACTTGGTGATTCATTAAAAATGATAACTAGTTATACGGAAGATATTTTTTCTGCCATTGTTTCTAAATACCGGATACTATGTTTTGTATTTCCTGTAATCGGCTTATCTATTATTCATTTATTACGTATACAATTTTTCAAGAAAAAAGAAAACAAAGGTATCAAGGAAATTTACGATACTTTAAAAACAAGGCATAACGAATTACCTGCCTATAAAATTCCTTCGCATTATATCAATGGATTTATTACGGTAATATTGGGTGGTTCTACAGGGATAGAAGTATCAACAGTTGTTGCTTCTGCTACAATAGGTGCCGTTGTACAAACCAAAGCAAAGATCCATACCGCTTTTAGGAAGGAACTAATATATGCAGGAATTGCTGCAGGTATCACAGCTTTATTTAGTAGTCCTTTTGCTGGTATATTATTCTCTTTGGAAGTAATTTCGAAAAGAATATCAAGAAATGCGATCATCAGTATTGTTATTGCTGCCGTTACAGCTTTTACCTTCAATTATTTTTTCTACAATAAGCCTTTATTTATTTTTACGGTTACTAAATGGCATTATGAAATCTTACCGTACATTGCTGTAGTAGGAATTTTATCTGGAATAAATGGTGTATATCTCACCAAAGTAGTGTTGATCTTAAAAGAAAAATTTTACAAAATAAATAATTACTGGATCAAAATATTAATTGGCGCTACTGTATTAAGCGCAGCATTATTAATTTGTCCGGAGTTATATGGAGATGGTTATCAATCTATGAAAGACACTTTTATCGCATCCTTATATCCTATCAACTCATCTTATTCTTTATTATTTTTAATAATTAGCATAATGGTATTAAAACCCATTGCGGCAGCTGTTACTTTAACCGCAGGCGGCGATGGTGGCGTATTTGCACCGGCATTATTCATCGGTGCTTTCTTAGGTTTAGGAGTAGCGCTATTATTTAATAAATATTTTAATACCCATATCATTCCGATCAATTTTATGGTGATTGGAATGGCAGCAGTATTAAGTGCAAGTTTACATGCTCCTTTTACGGCTACTTTTTTAGTTTGTGGATTGATAGGTAACTATGTATTACTCGTTCCTATTTTTATTGCTTGTTATATAGCGAGGATGGTAGCAAAACAATTGTATCCCTATACTGTTTATAGTTATTATCCGGAAACAAAAAAAGCTACGATGGCAGAATCACAATTCGATTAATTAATGGATAACCCCAGGGTATTTTCCGAAATTTGTATAAAATCTTCTTTGGGGGCATCACAAAGTGGACAAGTATCTTCTTCGCAAACAGTATAGCAGTGTTTACATTGATAGATCAATTTTGATTGATGAAGCACATTTTTTTGAATGGCCTGTGTATTGCTATAATCAAGTAAAAGATCGGCTTTACTTTCCTGGTCATAAAAATATTTACAAAGAGATACGAGATAAGTACCAATATGTTCTTTTTCTACTCCTTCCCGAAACATGATCAATTCAGAAGAGTTTGGATTAAAATCTTTAGTATGTAAAATATCAAATCTATCTCTGGATTTCAAACGTTTTGAACTTTGTACATCCTGCCTGTTAATAATTACAGAGGCAAACATGCTGGACGAAGGTTTTGTTTTAACCGCAAATATCAACCCATCAGTACGTACATCTTCCTTATCAAAATGCCTGATGACATGCCGTTTAATGATTAACCCATCTTCATTATTATCTTCTGTTTGCCAATTCAATTCATTCGCTGCATGACGTACATTGATGCGGTATTTACCTAATATATAATCCCACATCTTTCGATGCTTGCTTTCTATGCCTTTAACTATAAGGCTCTTCCAGGTAGTTGTATATAGCTGTCCGATCTTTGTCTCCATACATAAATTACAGATATCGATCAAAAAAGGAATCGAAAACAATTCATCCCTGCTATAAATACCCAGCCAGTAATTATTGCCTATTTTATTAAATCCCTCGTAATAAGGCAAAGCAAATTCCGACAATATTATTTCATGATCTATTTCTTTACCAACATAATCTATCGTAGATTTAGTTTGCTGAAATAAATTATTACCATCAACTTTTCCATTATTGTAATAGATTGCTTGTTGCGAAAGAATTAATTTTTCTATTTGTTTTGATAGTTCCGCGATATCATTGCTGTATACTAATTCGGGCCAGCGATAGATCACCTGCGTCCTCGGAAAACGAATATATAAATACCAAAAATGTTGTGATGGAGAGGATATCCAATTTAGATGACCGGTAAATAATGGAACCAAATGCTGATTGCTATCACAGATATTTATTTTCAGCAATGGTTGATGATCAAATGAATCAAATACATCTTTATAAGCGCCTTCTTTCAACCATCCTTCACTGGTAAATATATCCGTGGCCGGATAAGAACTGACTATATTTTGTTGTTCTTTCTGTGTTTTAAAAAAAACGATATTTTGTTTTTTACACGCATTTTCAAAATCTGAAAAATATTTTGCAGTAACTTCCATTATCAATTGCTGGCGTAGACCAAAACAAACATGTGACACTTTCGCAGCAGTTGCTATTCCCAATATCTCTTTCAAATGTCCCGGAGAAATAATCCCTCCTGTAAAATTGAAACTAATCGAATTTGTTTGTTGCATAATAATTTTATTATATCGCTACTTTCATTTCTTTTATCGCTTCTACTTTTGGCAAAGCTTTATCCAAAATTGCCTGCACTTCCGGCCTGCAACTTCCACAACCTAAACCCGCACCCGATGACTGACACAATGTTTTCAATTCTATACAACCTTCTTTTATCTTATTTAAAATATTCCCTTCACCAATACTACCGCAAGAACAAACCAACTTGCCAATGACAGGATCAGCTTTTTTCCCTGAACGTAATAGTTGCAATCTTTTTTCAGATAATTCTATTTTGTTTTGAATAAGATCTTTAAACTCTAAAAACTCCGTTTTATCACCAATTAAAATAGCGCCTACTAATTTATCATTGTGAATAATGCATTTTTTATAATATCTTTTTGCCTTGTCAATAAATACTACTTCTTCATAAGAAGCATCATTAGCAGGCACTTCCGACAAACCAATGGAACAAATATCTGTTCCATGCATTTTTAAAATATTCATCAATAAAGAACCTTGATAATATTGTGAGATATCTCCATTTAAATGTCCCGCAACAATCGCCGCCTGTTGTTCGGCCGCGGCTGTAATGCCGTACAACATTCCTTTAAATTCTGCGATCTCTCCTATTGCATAAATAGATGGATCATTCGTTAGCAAATAATCGTTTACAATTACTCCTCGCTTATGTTCAATGCCGCAGGATTTCGCTAACTCAATATTTGGCACAGTCCCGATCGTCATTATTACAGCCTGGCATTCTATCTCACTACCACTTTTTAACCTTACGCCAGTAACCAATTTATTTCCTAAAAAACGATCTACTTCATCATTGTATAAAACTTCTATTCCTTTATCAGTCAACTCTTCAAATAATAACTGACAACCTAATACATCTAACTGTCTATCCATCAAACGTGAGGACCGTTGCAGCACGCAGGACTGTACGCCTATCTCATGTAAAGCTGCCGCCAATTCAATACCTAATAATCCTCCTCCTACTATTAACACCTTGCCCTTTGTTTTGTCGATATGCTGTATAAAACTATCTGCATCATTTCTGTTACGCATTGTGAACAAACCTTTCATTAATGGCGCATCTTTTATCACTGCAGCACGACTGCCAGTAGCAAGAATCAATACATCATAATCATGTAATACGCCTCTGCTATCGACTACTACTTTTTTATCCCTGTAAATATGATCAATACTTACTCCCCGATGTAATTTGATATCAAATTCATTTTCTTCTTCATCTTTCATTTTTACCAGCTGTGCCCATTGCTGAGTGCCACTAATATAATCGGGCAACATAACACGATTATAGAAAGGATAATTTTCTTTGCTGAAAATTTCTATTCCATCCTCCGTATTCAATGCCCGATAGCTTTTTACAAAACCGAATGCACCCGCACCTGCTCCGATCACTAATATCTTTTGCTTTGGCTTTATATATTTTTTTACTTCAACGGCCGAAAATTTAAAATCCGGTTCTTTAGAAATTGGATCAACCAGATTATTCGTTAAATTATTTGCACGATTGAGATCGTTGTTCAGGATCTTTCCCCAATGCATCGGCAAAAACACCACGCCTTTTTTTATGTCGGTAGAATACTTCGCTTTTACCCGAACATTGCCTCTTCCATTAAATATTTCGACAAGGTCATTTTCTTTAATAGTCCGTTTAGCTGCATCATCCGGATGAATCTCTAAAAAAGCGTTAGCAATATGCTGATTGAGTTTATTCACTTTACCCGTCTTACTCATGGTATGCCATTGATCACGGATACGGCCCGTGGTTAATATCAATGGCAAGCTGGCTGTTAATTTTTCTGATTGATTATTATCATCAAAAGAATGTATGATAGCTCTTTTGGAAGGGGTGTGAAATTTTTTATCAATAAATAATCTTTCCGTTCCAAAACCTTTTTCATTTTTAGGGTAGGGCCATTGAACACTTCTTTTTTCTTTTATTATTTCATAACTCAAGCCGCTAATATCAATATTTGTTCCTTCTGTTAACTGACAATGCTCTGCATAAATAGCAGCAGCATCTTTAAAATCAAATCCATGATAGCCCATCTTTTGTGCGAAGGCGCAAATTATTTCGGCATCCGGCCTTGCTTCGCCAGGTGCATCAACTGCTTTTGACAAATAGGCTATGCGGCGTTCCGCATTGGTCATCGTTCCTTCTTTTTCGATCCACGATGCGGCAGGTAACACCACGTCAGCATATTGTAATGTCTCTGCTCTATTGCTAACTTCCTGTATCACTACAAATTTTGCTTTCTTCAATCCTGCTTCTGCCATACGCACATCCGGTAAACTCACCAATGGATTGGTACCCATTATCCATATCGCTTTTAATCTTCCGTCATTCAATGCTTCAAACATTTCTGTAGCACTGTATCCGGGTTTAGCACCAATTGTTTTACCACCCCAGAATTGTTGCACGAAATTTCTATCTGCCTCGTTCGCTAAATTTCTATGTGCAGGCAACATATTTGCCAGACCTCCTACTTCTCTTCCGCCCATTGCATTGGGCTGACCGGTTAATGAGAATGGACCACTACCAGGTTTACCAATTTGCCCTGTTATTAAATTAAGATTGATGAGACTTAAATTTTTATGTACGCCGATAACGCTTTGATTTAGGCCCATCGTCCACATCGTTATAAAACCTTTTGCATTGCCAATGTACTTAGCTGCCTCATAAATCAACTGTTCATCTATATCGCAAATCTTTGCAGCTTCTGCAATCGTCCTTTTCATTACCTGCTGACTGTATTGCTCAAAACCTTCTGTGTGGTCTGTAACAAAGTTGGGATCAAAATCGCCGTTCTCGATCAGTATACGACCAATGGCATGATGCAATACGATATCAGTTCCAGGTTTTAATTGTAGATGTACATTAGCATATGCGCAGGTTTGTGTTTTGCGGGGATCACTGACTATAATTTTTAAGTTAGGGTTCTTGGCTCTTGCTGCTTCAACTCTTCGCCATAAAATAGGATGGCACCACGCGGGATTTGCACCTGCAACAAAAATACAATCTGCCAATTCAATATCTTCATAACTAACAGGCACACTATCTTCACCCAGGCTCATTTTATAGGCAGCAACGGCGCTGCTCATACAGAGTCTGGAGTTGGTATCAATATTATTGCTACCAATAAATCCTTTTATTAATTTATTGACAACATAATACTCTTCTGTTAAGCATTGTCCAGATGCATAAAAAGCAACAGAATCTGGACCATACTTTTCTATCAAGGTTTTAAAAACTGCAACGGTTCTATCTAATGCCTGATCCCAGGATACTTTCTGTTTCGGCATATTTTTATTATACCGCATTTCAGGATACAATAAACGATCGCTTGTATCCATTACAGTATAATGCAAATTCATGCCCTTACTACATAACATTCCTTTATTGACAGGATGATCTTGATCACCTTCAACAGTCAGTTTATTATTGCGGTCTTTGTGTACAATTATACCACAACCCACACCGCAGTAGCAACAAGTTGTTTTAAATGATTCAGGCATAATTGTGGATCCTTTTAATGCTATGAGAATTATGAAATTTCTGATTGATGATTTCTGATATAAAAAACAGTGCAATAAAATCATCAATCAGAAATAAATTTTATGCCATTAAAATACTAGGCTCTGCCTCCACTTCTTCAACACTTTCTACTTTATAAAATCTTGTGATTAATATGATAACGGAAACGGCCATTACAATATATCCGATATAAGTAAAGGCTTGCACGTAAGTGATGGTAGATGATTTGAATAAAAATCCGAAAGCCATACCACCTAAATTACCGCCTGCCCCTACTATACCGCTTACTAACCCAACATTTTTTTCATTAACAAATGGAACGATCCCATAAGTAGCGCCGTTGGCCATTTTAAGAAATAATGCAAAACTGAACATGGCTACCAACGCCATTCCGAATGAACCTGCGTGTGCAAATAAAAGAATACCGATACCTTCTAACAATAGCATGCCTGCTAATAAAAGCCCTTTACCCCGCATGCCGAATTTTCTACCAACCTTATCAGAAGTAATACCACCCAATGCACGTGCAAATAAATTCATGAAGCCAAATGTACCTGCCCAAAAACCGGCTGAGGTTTGCGTTAATTTAAATGTATCAACAAAATGTAGTGAAGCAACATTATCAAAAGTTAGCTCCATACCAAAGCACATCGCGTAAGCAAATACCAATGCCCAGATTCTCCAGTCTGCCAAAATACTCCAGTCTGTTTTTTGTCTCGTTTCTTTTGTTCTTCCTATCTGATCATAATTCCCTGCAGGTGTATCCGTTGTGTATTTGTAATATAGATAGGCAACGATCAACATCATTATACCCGGAACGATCATTGCATAACGCCATGCTTCCGGTTTGGTATAACCAAAGCCAACGATCGCTGCAAAGATCAACGGCATTACCATATTTGTAACGCCACCACCTAAATTTCCCCAGCCACCGGTAACAGCATTTGCTGTTCCTTTAATATTCGGTGCAAACATCATGGATGTATGAAACTGTGTGATAACGAATGATGCACCAATAATCCCGATCGCACCGCGAAACAAGAGGAAGGTCATGTAATCCTTAGATAAGCCTACTAAAAAAACAGGAATAGCACCTACTAATAATAAACGGATCGCTGTTTTGCGCGGCCCCCAGGTATCACATAATTTCCCGATAAATAATCTTGCGATGATCGTGGAAGAAACAGATACGATGATCAAATTTCCTACCTGACCTTTTGTTAAACCCAAATCACCACGTATCGTTGGCATTAATGGTGCTAAGCCGAACCATCCGAAAAAACAAACGAAGAACATTAACCAGGTTATGTGAAATGTTTTCATTTGCACACCCTGGAGACTAAATATTTTTAGCTTAGTAAGCTGCCCTGAAGCATTGATTGAGTTTTCCATAAAAAATATTTTTAGATTGTTATGATAAATTAAAATCCAAGTTGTAATTGAATGGTTGCAACATCATTGTATTGCACCGCAGGAATATCACCCTGTTCTGTTCTCCAGGAATAATCGGCCTGAAGTTTAACAGTAGGATTGAAGAAATAGTTAACACCAAAAATCAAATACGTGTTAGCATCTTTTATTTTGTTTAGACCCGGACTTGCAGGATTAACAATAGGGCTGTAAGTATCATATTTAAATACGGCCTGCAATTTATTAGGCACAACAAAATAACATGCCTGTGCGTACCATCCCTGGTGAATAGCAGGAGTTAGCTGAGCAGCTAAATGCCTGTCGTTACCATCTTGTCCGCGCATGAATTCACTTCTGATAGAAAGTGCTTTGTAATTCAATGTCAGCTCCGTTCCCCAACGTGTGCGTTGTTGATCTTTTGTTGGTGTTTTTGCAAACCTGTCGTACCCATTATAATAAGAACCACCGATCGTTAATATTTTAAAAGGATGAATGACCAAACGGCCGGAGAAATCTTTTGATTCATTGTTATCAGGTTCATTCATTCCTGCGCCGTTGAATAAACCTGCGTAATAATCAAAAATGTACCTGCCTTGTATTTTCAAAAAGCTACCGCTCAGCTGAATACCAAGATCACGGCCATTTTGATTTCCGATTGAATCGATGATACCATTTAGGCCATCACCTTTTCTTGCCACCAATGCATTCACTACTTGTGAGCGATCAACTGTTTCCATCACTTTATCAGACACATTATTTTCAGCACTCAAAGGCAATAACATTTGTCCAGCTGTGAATTTTAAATAATCTGCCGCTTTATAAGAAATATAGGCATCTAATAAAGTTGGCGTAATAACAGTGTTGGTTGTTGTAGTGTTAGCACCTGCAGGTGTTGAAGCAGAGCCCCCAACAAAATCTATCTGTATACCATAATCCCATTTAGAAGTAATACTTCCCTGCAATAATAACCTGGCTCTTCTGATATCAAAGCCATCTGGTTTATTTGCTTTTGGATAGGTTTGATACCTTATCTGTGTGTAGCCGCTCAATTGAAAAAGCTTACTCATTCCTAATGGGAATATTTTCACCTTTGCTTTTTCATCCTGCTTTGCAGCAGCAGCCTTTGCTTTAATAGAATCCGCTTCGCTTTGTGTGATCGTGCCTTTTTGAACAAGGATGTTCAACACGTCATCTGAAGTTTGCGCGGATGCATGAAAAGCCATCAACATAATAATGAGGAATACGGATAATAACTTAGTGACTTTTAGAAAATCTCTTTTTTTCGGTCGAAAAAATCCTTCATTGGTTAATTCGTTTTTCATGTAATTTTGGTTTGGTTTTAGGTGAACACATTTATTTAAAACTATAGGCCCATTCAGGTTGCACCCTGGTGGGCCTTACTTATGCAAATATTTCTTCTGTCTCGCGACCGTTCTCTTCCGTAAATCCGATATACACGGAATCATTTTCTACTTTAACTGCGTAGGTTATTAAACTACATTCATCCTCATCATTCATACAATGACCATCTACCAATGAAAATGTTTTTTTATGAAACGGACAGGCAATTTTAGGCTCACCTTCCTGAGAACCGATCATACCACGACTCAACGCCATCTGTTTACGATGCGGACATTCATTCTGTGTAGCATACCACTCACCTCTACGAGAGAAATGAAATAACGCTATCTGTTTATCATGATATTTTACGCATACCCCACCGTTAACAGGAACGTCTTCTGTTTTGCAGGCTTGGAACCAGGTTGTTATTTTTTCTTCTGTCATGTGTTGTGATTTTTTAGAAAGCCCCCTAAATCCCCCGAAGGGGGACTTTTGAGTGTTATTATTTTTAGATTTTTTAATTACTTATGCTCCTCTACTTTCTTATTCCTTATTTCTTATTTTGTATTCCTTATTTATTTGTATTTTATTCTTAACTATTTCCAATCCTTCACCTTCTTCTGATCTCTCATTTCCTCAAACACTATCGTTGGATCTTTTTCTTGCGGTGCGTTTACGAAATGATTGAACCTTTTTCTTATGGCTGGATTTTCAACCGCTTCTTTCCATTCGCATTTATAGCTTTCAACGAAATCATCCATGTCTAATTCTAATTGTTCGTTGATTCCTAAACTGTCGTTTACAACTACGTTTCTTAAATAATCGATACCACCATCCATTTTATTTAACCAGGTAGCAGTTCTTGTTAAAGGATCTGCTGTACGGATATAGAACATCAAAAAACGATCAATATATTTTATACAGGTATCGCTATCAAGATCTGTTGCTAATAATAAAGCATGCTGTGGCTTGCTTCCGCCGTTACCGCATACATAAAGATTCCATCCCTTTTCTGTGGCGATGATGCCGAAGTCTTTACTCTGCGCTTCAGCACATTCGCGGATACAACCGCTTACACCACCTTTTAATTTATGCGGAGAACGTAATCCTCTGTAACGTTCTTCAATACGGATCGCGAAACTAACGCTGTCGTGTAACCCAAAACGGCACCAGGTACTGCCCACGCAACTTTTTACGGTGCGTAAAGATTTTCCATAGGCATGTCCGCTTTCAAAACCTGCATCGATCAGCTCTTCCCATATTGCAGGAAGATCGCTAAGGTGTGCACCAAACAGATCGATACGCTGACCGCCGGTAATTTTTGTATAGAGATTATATTTTTTTGCAACAGAACCGATCACAATTAATTTATCCGGTGTGATCTCGCCTCCGGGAATTCTTGGAACAACAGAGTAGGTTCCTCCTTTTTGTATGTTAGCAAGAAAACGATCGTTGCTATCCTGCGCGGTATCATTTCCTTTTACCAAAATCATTTCATTGAACAGACTCGCAATGATGGATACCACCGGAGGTTTACACAATTCACAACCATCGCCTTTACCTAATTTATCTAGCACAGCATCAAATGATTTTAGCTGATGCATTTTTATCAGGTCAAATAATTCCTGCCTTGAATAATTAAAATGTTCACACAAAACATTGCGTACGTATTTGCCCTGGGCTTTCATGGTGTGCACCATCAGGTCTTTCACCATTGGTACGCAGCCACCACAGCCAGTTCCTGCCTTGGTACATTTTTTTATCGCATCAATTGTTTCACAACCTTGTTCAGCTACTGCTGTGCAGATACCGGCCTTTGTAACACTTTCGCAACTGCATACAATGGCTTCATCAGGCAGACTTAACACACCTGCACCACCTTCCGATTCTCCACCACGCGATCCTAATATCACGTCTTCAGGATTTGGCGGCAATACAATTTTATTTTTTGCCGTCTGTAATAACATGTTGTATGCTTCCGCATCACCGATCAATATGCCGCCTAATAAATATTTTCCATCGTCGGTAATATTGATGCGTTTGTAAATCCCTTTCATGGTATCTTCAAACACAACCGTTCTGCATTCATGCAATGCAACAAAAGGATCACCGAAACTCGCGACATCAATGCCTATCAGTTTTAATTTGGTGCTCATGTCAAAGCCCGTAAAAGATTTATCTTCTTCTACTAAATGACTCGCTACTACTTCCGCCATTTCATATCCCGGCGCTACCAAACCGTATATCATTCCGTGGTACAATGCACATTCACCAATAGCATAGATGGAATGATCTGTGGTCTGTAATTTTTCATTCACCACAATTCCACCGCGGTGACCAACTTCTAATCCACATAATTTAGCCAGCTCATCTCTTGGTTTTATACCGGCTGATATCACGAGCATGTCTACATCGATTTTTGTATCGTCTGTAAACTGCATGCCTGTTATAGCATTATCTCCTAAAATTTCAGAAGTGTTTTTATTGGTGCATATCTTTAATCCTAATTTTTCTAATTTATTGATCAGTATGCCAGAGCCTGCATCGTCGATCTGGCGAGGCATTAACCTGTGTGCAAATTCGATCACTGTTGTATCACCAATACCAAGATCCAACATTGCTTTTGCGGCTTCCAATCCTAATAAGCCACCACCGATCACTGCACCTTTCTTTGCTTTTTTAGCATATGCCTGCATCATCTCCAGGTCTTCGATCGTTCTATATATAAATACACCCTCTTTATCTACACCGGGAATTGGCGGAACAAAGGCAGCTGAGCCCGTAGCCAAAACAAGCACATCATAATTTTCAGTAATGCCTTTATAGGAGTGAACCGTTTTAGTTGGCCTGTCGATACTTTGTACCGGATCGCCCAAATGTAGTTTGATACCATTGTCTTCATACCATGTTGTGGAAGACATAGACAGGTCTTCAGCAGATTTACCCGAAAAGAATTCGCTTAAATGAACACGATCGTACGCCCTGCGGATCTCTTCGCCAAAAACCACTATTTCCACTTTTTCAGCTGAAGATTTAGCTATCAGTTTTTCACAAAACTTGTAACCCACCATCCCATTTCCAATTACTACTACTTTCATGTCTCAACTTTTTAATTAATTATTAAAAATAATAATATATTATATTATCAAATTATAATTATATATATGTAATTATTTATGATATAAAAATATTTTTATACCTAGCAAAATATTGTTTATATCATAAAATTAGCGTAATTTTATTTAAGTTTAAACATTTATCTAAAAATATTATTCACATATTTAATTTAACAATATGAATAATGCATCAAATAACAAATTATTATCATTAGTTGGCGGCGGTCCGGGAGACCCTGATCTTATCACTTTAAAAGCAATAAAAACCATTGAAAAAGCCGATGTTATTCTATACGACGCGCTTATAAATGATGATTTATTGAAATATGCGTCTAAAAAAGCGATCGTACAGTTCGTTGGCAAGCGATACGGCTGTCATGCACTTTCGCAAAAAGAGATAAATAATTTAATTATTGAATATGTTTTCTCTTATGGCCATGTGGTGCGTTTAAAAGGCGGAGATCCATTTGTATTCGGCAGGGCGCAGGAAGAAATTGAAACGGCAAGAAGTCATGGTATCAAAGTAGAAGTGATACCAGGCATATCAAGTGCGCTAGCAGTACCGGCATCTCAAATGATACCGCTTACCTGCCGCGGTATCAATGAAAGTTTTTGGGTAACCACCGGTACCACTCAATCTGGCAGCATATCTTCAGATATAAATTTAGCAGCACAATCTAGCGCAACAGTAGTTATACTAATGGCCATGAGCAAGCTCGAAGGCATCATGGAAATATTTTCGACCTACGGCAAGGGCGAAACACCTGTTGCCATTATACAAGATGGTACTACTGACAAAGAAAAAATGGTGATCGGAAAAGTGAACGACATTTTCTTTAAAGCACAATACGCCAACATCAGCAACCCGGCCATTATTATTGTTGGTGAAGTAGTGAACCTGCATCCCTCGCTGGTAAAGACTTACATTAATAAAAATGTTAGTAACAATAATGTAAACTCCCTATCATCCTGAGGAACGAAGGATCTGATCATTGATCAATCATTCTGCAATAGCAAGAATAAGATGCTTCGTTCCTCAGCATGACAAAGGAGAGGATCTAATTACTAATCAATTTACCCACAGCTGTAAGAAGTAATTAATCTATAAACCTCATCCACTACTTCGCTAAATCTACCAGTTCCTACGGAAGCGCCTCTTTGGCTGCAGTGCCAAGCGAAGCGCAGGCAGACAAAATCATGCGAAGCAGATTTTCGTCAGCGGCCAAAGTAGCGTTGGAGAAGGAACACCGCCCAGCGGCTATGAGCGACCAAAAACTAAAAAATCACAACCTGTTATGGTGGATAAAAGACAAAAAGAGTTTTTCTCACACCCTTTGCGGTAAAAGCAACAATTAGAATTATATTGCAAAGGCAATATTTCTAATATTCCCATTGCATGAAAAAAAACAAAACCGACTGCGACCTAAAAACCTGCCCGCTATGTAAGCTATGCCTTAAAGAATGGCTACCTGCAGTTGCAGCCGGCAGAAAAAACTTCCAGGTAAAGAAAGGGGAACGTATTTTTTCTGAAGGCACTAATATCACTGATATTTATTTCATTTATTCCGGCACCGTAAAAGTGCACAAGCAATGGGGTAGTGAAAAAGAACTGATATTGCGCTTTGCCAAAAAAGGCGATATCGTTGGGCACAGAGGTTTGGGCATTGATAATATTTATCCTGCATCCTGTACTGCGGTTGAACCAACAACTGTTTGCGCTATTGACCTTGACTTATTCCAGTCTTCCTTAAAAGTAAATCCCGATTTTATTTACCAGATGCTTATGTTCTACACAAGAGAACTAAAAGAATCGGAAAGAAATATGCGCAATCTCGCACACATGCCCGTAAAGGGCCGTGTAGCACAATCGCTGTTAACCTTACACGATAAATTCGGCGAAGACACCAACGGCTGTATCGATATCACCCTAAGCAGACAAGACCTTGCCTCCTACGCCGGCACCACATACGAAACCGTATTTAGAATAATGAATGATTTTACCGAAGAGAAAATTTTACGATTGGAGGGGAAGGATATTGCTATTGTGGATAAGGAGAAGTTAGTTGGGTATACGCAGGAGATGACATCGTAAATATGTAGAATAATTACGATACTTCCCCAGGTTCATTATAATTATCAAAACTCATAACCCACTCATCAGGCGTTTCCAAATAATCTCCACCCAATAATTCCAAAACATACATCATACTATGCCTTTTTAATTCACCCTGCTCATACAATACTTTTATTTTATTTAACCCCGTAACTTTATATATTCCACACAAAGGTTCTGCCCTATTCTCATTCATAAAAACAACAGCATCTTTATTAGTTGCAAAAGAATGATTGTATAAATGTTGCAACACTGCTGTTTCCATCGCAATCATATCACAGGCAATAACAAATAAATCAGATGAAGGAAATTGTGTATGCACAGATAATATTCCATGAAGCGGGCCGCCGATAGCAAGATTTGTATCGTCGATAATTAGAGATGATGAATCAAGAAAATTGGAATAGGCAATCTGCTGTTGCTGGTTAACAGATAATACAACAGGGATAGATAATGCGGCCAATTTATTAAATGCTAATTGCGCCCAAGTGGTGGCATCTTTTTGTAGCATGCCTTTATCGGTACCCATCCGGGTACTTTGTCCGCCGCATAGTACTACTCCTGTCATAATAAATTATTAATCATTACTATGGCGCATTCCTTCAGCCACTTTAAAAATATGAATGATGTAGGGGAACAAGGCATCCATTGTTTCTTCTGCACCACGGGTTGAGCCGGGTAACGTTAGTACCAATGTTTTGTTGATAAAACCTGCTACCCCGCGGGATAACATGGCGTATGGTGTACGTTGTTGTCCGTAATTGCGGGCGGCTTCCATGATGCCAGAAATTTCTCTATCGAATAATGGTGTGATGGCTTCAGGCGTTACATCTCTTGGCGACAGACCAGTGCCGCCGGTAAAAATTACCAGGCTGTAGCCTTCATTGCTTAATTGTTTTGCTTTATTTTGTATCTGATCAAATTCGTCGGGTATTACTGCATACAGTGCCGTATTTATTTTCTGTTGCTGTAATTTTTGTACTACCGCTTTGCCCGCAAAATCCTGCTTGCTGCCATCTGCCACACTATCGGAACAAACGATCACGGCACAACGCAACGATAGCGTATCATTATTTTTATATTGTGATTTACCACCACTCTTGTTTATTAGTTTGATGGTAGATATCTCTATTTCTTTATCGATCGGTTTTAGCATGTCGTACATCGTTAGCGCTACAACCGATGCACCATGCATGGCTTCTACTTCTACGCCCGTTTTATAAATCGTATGTACTTCAACCGTGATGGTTATTTGTAATCCTTCCACGGCATAAGTAATAGCAGTAAACTCAACCGGCAAAGGATGGCAATCGGGAATTACATCGCTTGTTTTTTTAACCGCCAGCAAACCTGCAGCGCGTGAAAATTCAAACACATCTCCTTTCGGTACTTTTTTATTTTGTACCGCATCGATCGTTTCTTGTCTGGATACTTTTACAATAGCCGTTGCCACTGCTTTACGTAAACTGCTTACTTTATGTGTAATATCAACCATGCTATTTATTTTGTTTCCACTGATGTGTATCGTTGTCAAATATTTCTTTGCCCCAAACGGGTAATTCGTTTTTTATTTTTTCCACCATTTCCTCGCAGGCATCGATCGCTATTTTTCGGTGAGCGGAAGATGTGAATACGAATAAACAGATCTCTCCTGCGGCAACAGTTCCCAGGCTGTGGTAAACATGCATACAGGTTAATTGGTATTTGCTAAAAATTTCTTCACGCAGCTCCTCCATTTTTTGCAGCGCCAGCTGCTCGTAGGTTGTGTATTCGATGGCAGTTACTTTTTTATCATCAATGGTATCTGCACGAACCTGTCCTAAAAAAATACTGTGCGCACCAATATTGGTTTTGGCCTGGTGTTTTTGAATGCTATCTCCAATAAAAGAAGATGCGATGGCACCCTGTACAAATATGTTCTTTATTTTTTTATCCGACATTTTCTGCGTGTTGCTTTTTCCAGTTAACAATGCCACCCTGCAGACTATAAATTTCTTTTTCACCACCAAAATGATCAAGCAATATTTTTGCCGCTTGTGCACTTCTTTTACCAGACTGGCAAACCAATATAATTACTTTATTATTGATCACTGGTATGGATTGAGATAACTGTGATAGAGGAATAGGCACATTTTTAAAATCTAATAAAGGCAACTCTCCTGCTTCGCGTACATCAATAATTGTAGCGGTTGTATCATTCAATAATTCATCGAAGCGTTTAGGGCTAATATCAAATGGATTAGTTACTGAACAAAATACTTCGTAATTCATTTCAGCAAATGCCCGTTCGTTTATAGGGATCAACGAAGCTGTTTCTTGTCTTGGTGAAATAGTAAACTGTTGCGATTGATTGGTTAATGTATTGTACGTAAGCAACCTATTGATTAATGGTTCACCTATTCCTGTCAATAATTTGATGGTCTCGTTCGCCAACATAGAACCGATGATGCCCGGCAAAACACCCAACACGCCGGCTTCTTCACAATTCAATGCGGTATTATCCGGCGAAGGAAAAAGATCGCGGTAATTTGCGGCCTTGGTTCCGTAATTGAATACAGCTATCTGTCCTTCAAATTGCGAGATGGCACCATACACTAAAATTTTATTTAATAAAATGCATGCATCATTGATCATGTAGCGCGTGGCAAAATTATCCGTGCCATCAATTACAATATCATACGGGGCAATCATTTCAATAGCGTTATGGTTTGTTAACCTGGTATTGTAAGGAATGATATCGATATCGAAATTTAATTGTTCCAACGCAAAAGCGGCCATCACTACTTTAGCAGAGCCAATATCATTGGTAGTGTACAATACCTGGCGGTGCAGGTTATTCAATGTAACAACATCGTTATCTACAATACCAATAGTACCAATACCTGCAGCAGTTAAATATTGCAAAGCCGGACAGCCTAAACCGCCCGCACCAATTACCAGCACTTTTGCCTGTTGTAATTTTTGCTGGCCTGCTTCACCAAAACCTTTTAGTAAAAGCTGTCGCTGGTATCGTTCAAAATTTTCGCTCATATAATTATCCTCCTGAAAATGGCGGCATCAATGCTACCGCATCAGTATCCTGCAGGATTGTATTTTTTGTTATAATATTTTTGTTGACTGCAATAGCATATTTAATAGTTGCTAACGCAGGATATTGTTTATTCAAATGTTCCATCAGCGTATCTGTATCGTTGATATCATTTACTGTCAACTCACCTTTTAAAATGATATCAGTTAATTGTCCGAATATGAAAATATTTGTCTGCATTAAATATTAATTAAATGTACTGCTACCATCTCACCTGCTACATATGTTTTTTCTTCTTCGCTTAAACAGATCAAACAATTGGCCGTTGCAAAAGAACTTAAACGAAAAGAATCCTGTGCATCCAATGGCAACACATCTTTATCTGTATAAATCCCTTTTAAAAAATTAGTAAAAATTCCCTTTTTGTTATAGTCTTTTGCCAGTGGTAAATATATTATTTTACTGCTGTTTTTTTGCCGTGATATTTTCTCCAATGCCCCGATCACATATTCATAAAAACAAGTAAGCACCGATGATGGATTACCGGGCAGACCGAATACCAGTTTATTTTCTTTCCTGCCAAAAAATAATGGCTTGCCCGGTTTTTGTTTTATTTTATGAAACAATTGAGTTACACCTGAACGTGCAGCGCCTTCTACTACAAAATCATAATCACCTACGCTTACGCCGCCAGTTAACAATACTACATCGCTGTTTTGCAAAGCGGTTTCTAATACACTTTGTAGCGTCACCAAATCATCGGCAGCTTTTACAACAGTTATGTTATTAATATGCAATTGTTGCAAAATTGCTGTCAGCATTACTGAGTTTGATTCGTATACTTGTCCGGCTTTTAACGCAACACCCGGTTCTTGTAATTCATTGCCGGTAACAATAATTGTTATGGTTGGCTTTGGATAAACCCTTACTGTTGTTATACCGATGCCAGCTAAAAAACCAATAGCAGCGGGCGATAACACGCTTTCTTTTTCCAAAGCCAATTCTCCCAAAGCTATCTCGCTGCCTATTGCGCGAATGTTTTGTCCTTTTATTAATTGAGCATCCTGTATAAAAAGTTGTTTGTCTTGCACCGAAACCTTTTCCTGCATTATTACTGTATCTACTCCTTCCGGAACAGGCGCGCCTGTAAAAATTCTGACAGCTTGTTGGGACTGAATGATCATTGTTGCATCGCTGCCCGCAGGGACTTCTCCATTAATAATGATCTCTTTTTTTGCAACATGATCATCAAAACAAAATCCGTAACCATCCATGGCTGATTGCCTGAATGCAGGAATATTTAATGTTGCATAAATATCTTCTGCCAGTATTGATCCTACTGCATCTGTTAACGAAACCGTCACAGGTTGCAAGGCCGTTACATTATTAGCGATGATATTTTTTGCTTCTGAAACAGTGATCACTTTTGTTAATTTATATTTACTGACTCCCCAGATATAAGAAGTTTACCAATTACATTGAACTATAAACGCCTTCCTGTCTTCCCGGCAAAAATATTTCTTATATCCACCAAAACAGGTTGTAATTTTTTTAGTTTATAGTCGCTCATAGCCGCTGGGCTGTGTTCCTTCTCCAGCGCTGCTTTGGCTGCTGACTAAAATCTACTTCGCATGATTTTGTCTGCCTCGCTTCGCTTGTCACCTCAGCCAAAGAGGCGCTGCCGCAGGAACTGATAGAATGAGCGAAGTAGTTAATCAGTAATAATTTTATCCTCGCCATCAACTTGAAATAATTACTTTCCTATATCCGTGGAGTCAGTATTTATATTTTATCCGCCAATGGCGATCATGCTTCTGTTTTCTATCAATGCAGAATTAAGTTGTTCAAAATTTGATACAAATTGTCCGCCGCGTTCTGCATATTTTTCTTTGATCGACTGTTGAATTAAACCCATTACATCTTTACCATTTCTTAAAGCACCCAGCAGGTCCATTTCATCTTTTGAAAAAAGACAATTTTTCATTTTACCATCCGCCGTTAAACGCATGCGGTTACAAGTACTGCAGAAAGGTGCCGTCATGGTACTTATCACCGCAAAGGTTCCGACATGCCCGGGCACTATATATTTTTTCGCCGTATCATTTCCTTCATCTTTTAAACGAATAAAAGAATAGTCCTGCTCTGCTTTTTGTAGTATTTGTTGCCAGGTAAATACTTTATCGCTCATCCATTTGTTTCCGGTGAATGGCATAAACTCTATAAAGCGAACATGCACCGGTGTCTGTTTTGTCCACGCAATAAAATCATTGATCTCATTATCGTTAATACCCTTCATCGCTACCACATTCACTTTTACATGAATACCGAGATCGATCAGTAAATGAATATTATCCCAAACTTTTTTAAAATCATTTCTTTTCGTGATTTGCTGAAATTTGTTGGCGTCTAAAGTATCCAGACTAATATTAACCGTACGGATATTTGATGCTTTGATGACTTCAACAAATTCATGTAGCCGGACGCCGTTTGTAGTTAGCGTTAATGAAACGGGCAATGCAGATAAATTTTTAATAATTGTACCTACATCTTTACGAACCAAAGGTTCACCGCCAGTCAGCCTGATTTTATTAACGCCAAAATTGATAAATATTTTTGCCAGCTCCTGTATCTCATCGGCCTGCATCATTTGTGCTGATGGCATAAATACATGGTCATCTCCGGGCATACAATAAAAGCAACGGAAATTGCAATTATCAGTCAATGATATCCGTAAATAATTATGTATTCTATTGTAAGAGTCTAGTAGCATTTAAACAGTTTAGTGCTATATTAAATATACCTATTAATTTTAAGCTTATTAATTGCGGGATTTGATAGGAATTGTATCTTCCAAATTCATTGATATTGATACATTAAAATATATTTTATATAAATTTTACTATATCGATTTCATAAATATACAAATAATAACATTATAATATTGTTAAAACAATACTATTTTAACAAAATAGCATTATATTGTATAAATAACATTATATATAATTAATTTTAATTTAAGTATCATGAAGCATATAAAACGAATTTTCACACTAGTATTATTACTCTTAATAGGATTAGCCTCAATTACTAAAGCTCAATCTGCAAGTATCACTATTGCTGCAGCTGCTGATCTAAAACCTGCAATGGATACTATTATTGCAGCCTATAAATTACAAGATCCTACAGCAGATATCCAGGTTACTTATGGCTCTTCCGGCAAATTTTTTGAACAGATCTCTAACAATGCGCCATTTGATATTTTCTTTTCTGCAGACATCGACTATCCGAATAAATTAAAGGATAAAAATTTTACGATCTCCGACATAAAAACTTATGGCTACGGTCAGCTTGTTTTATGGAGTAAAAAAATTGATCCGAATATAAAAAAAATGAACACTTTATTGGACACCAGTATCATTAAGATCGCTATTGCAAATCCTGATCATGCACCTTATGGTGCAAGGGCTGTTGAAAGCCTGAAGTTTTATAATTTATATGATAAGCTGCAAAGCAAATTTGTAATAGGAGAAAACATTTCACAAACGGCACAGTTCGTAACAACCGGTGCGGCAGATATTGGATTGGTGGCTTTATCATTAGCTCTATCTCCCAATATGCAAAAAGAAGGTGGCAAATATTATATCATTCCCGATAACAGCCACTCTCCTTTACAACAAGCCTATGTAATATTAAAGCATGCACAAGGAAATGCAACAGCTGTTAAATTTTATACCTTTATCTCTTCGGCAACGGCAATCAAGATTTTTACCAAATACGGATTTTCTCAAACGGCAAAATGAATACGTTAACAGGCACCATTACCGCAATACAATCACACGATAACTTATCGTTGGTGAAAGTGTTATCTGATAGCGTCAATTTTACATCGATCGTTTTGGACACACCCGCAACAACCGATTACTTAACCATTGGCAATACTGTGCAACTCTTATTCAAAGAGACGGAAGTAATTATTGCCAAAAATTTTGATATTGCTATCAGTGTGCAAAACCGCATCCCCTGCAACATACGCTCGATCGTTTCCGGCGTAATATTAAGCCAGGTAAATTTATCTTTCGGTGCGACAATGATCAGCTCGGTCATTACAACCAATGCTGTTAAACAATTAGGGTTAAAAGAAAATGACACTGTGCTGGCATTGATAAAAACAAATGAAGTAAGCTTATCTCCGCATGATTGACCTACAACCTTTCTGGCTCAGCTTTAAACTGGCGATCATTACATCCGTAATATTGTTCATCATTGCAGTGCCGTTAGCTTATTGGATAGCGTACAGCAAATTCAGGTACAAAGCTGTTATTGAAGCGATCCTAAGCTTGCCTTTAATATTACCACCATCTGTATTAGGTTTTTATTTATTGGTAGCGTTTAGTCCGGAAAATGCTTTTGGCACCTTTCTCGATAAATATTTTGATCTGCAATTGGTATTTACTTTTGAAGGATTGGTTGTTGCATCTGTTATTTATAGCTTGCCTTTCATGATCAACCCGATATTAGCAGGATTTAAAAATCTACCTCCTTCATTACAAGAAGCTTCTTTTACTTTGGGCAAATCGAAATTCACTACGCTCATAAAAATCATATTACCCAATATTCGTGCATCATTATTAACCGGTATCATTATGACATTCGCGCATACCGTAGGAGAATTTGGTGTAGTATTAATGGTAGGTGGCAGCATTCCTACCAAAACAAAAGTAGTATCCATTGCTATTTACGATGAGGTAGAATCAATGAATTACCACAATGCGAATGTCTATGCGCTAATATTATTTGTATTTGCTTTTTTAATTCTTTTAAGTGTTCATCTTATCAATACTAATTCAAGTAAAACAAGATTGTATTAATGATCAGGTTCAATGCAAATAAAATATTACAAACTGCCGAAGGCGCCATGCCTTTAGCTATTGCGTTTGAGCTGGAACAGGGAAAGCTTTTATCTATTTATGGAAATTCAGGCGCGGGCAAAACAACCATCCTCAGAATATTGGCCGGATTAACTACTGCAGAGAACGTAATGATCGAAGTGGATAATGAAGTATGGGATGATTCAAAAAACAATATTCATCTTGCCATAAAAAAACGTTCTATTGGGTTTTTGTTTCAGGATTATGCCTTGTTTCCTAATTTAACTGTAAAAGAAAACCTTGAATATGCTTTAACAAAAGGCGATGATAAAAAACTGATCAATGAATTGTTGGAATTAATGGAGCTGCAGCAATTACAAAACACTAAGCCACAAAATTTATCAGGCGGACAACAACAACGCGTAGCCTTGGCCAGGGCGATAGTAAGAAAACCCAAAATATTATTATTAGATGAACCTCTTTCTGCGGTAGATGATGATATGCGTTTTAAGTTGCAGGAATATATTTTAAAAGCACACCAGCAATACCAGTTAACAACCATCCTGATCAGTCATCATTTACCGGAAATATTCAGGCTGGCAGACAAAGTAATTATTATTGATAATGGGAAAATTATAAAAGAAGGAAGTCCGACGAATGTTTTCTCTGAACAAAAAATCAGCAGCAAATTCAAAGTCATCGGAGAGATCATTGATATGAAAAAAAGTGATATCGTTTATATCGTAAGTGTACTTTCTGCAAACAATATCATAAAAGTGATCGCTACTGAAGATGAAGTGGCTAACTTTAAAGTAGGACAAAAAGTATTGATCGCCTCAAAAGCGTTTAATCCATTGATACAGATAATTTCTTAGTATGAAAAAGATTATACATAAACACCCGTTAGCCATTCGCTGGTTTCACTGGATCAATTTTCCTGTACTGACCATCATGATCTGGAGCGGTATGCTGATCTATTGGGCCAATGATATCTATCGGCTGGGCTGGGGAAATAAAACTATTCTCAAATTTTTTCCCGATTCATTTTACAAAGCATTGCATATTCCTTATCGTTTAGCGGAAGGTATGAGTTTACATTTTGTATTCATGTGGGTTTTTGCCATCAACGGTTTACTCTATGTTTTGTACCTTATTATTTCGGGAGAATGGAAACTGATCGTTCCCAATAAAAATTCTTTAAAAGAAAGCTGGCAGGTAATATTGCATGACCTGCATATAAAAAAAACTGCTCCTCCACAAAAGAAATACAATGCCGCGCAACGAATCGTTTATACAATCGTGATAGTAATGGGGTTTGGATCTTTGGTAACAGGATTGGCAATTTTTAAGCCTGTGCAGTTTCACAGAACCCTAGCTATATTGGGTGGTTATGAATGGGCAAGGATCGAACATTTCACTTTAACCATATTGTTTACACTTTTTTTTGTGGTTCATATTGTCCAGGTAGTTATAGCAGGATGGAATAATTTCAGAGGAATGGTTGCAGGTTTTGAGGTAGAACCCCCTCCGCCCCCTGAAGGGGAAACTTTGGAGAATACTAATCCAGTGTTTATAAAATCTTAAAATAATTAATACATGTCCGACTTTAAAGAAGAAATAGTCTCAACCAAAGAAATACGTAAAAGAACAATCAAGGCTTTTGTTGTTTTTTTTGTACTGATAGCTTTGGCTGTATCCGGATGGAAATGGTTAAACAGACAACCAACGGATAATGGTATACCTAAACCAATAAGATCTGTATTGGATGCTAACGATAATATTTTTACGAATTATATTTTTAGTGATTATAATTTAAGCAAGGCCTACTTACCGTCTGAAGTTCCGGCAAGAACAAGATTAAATGGAGATATTGGTACACCAGATAATTTTGATACGGCTTCATGGAAATTACAATTGATACGCGCCGTTGGTGATACGCAATTGATAAGTCTTGCTGAAATAAAAGCCCTACCGCAAACAGAAGTAATTTTTGATTTTAAATGTGTAGAAGGATGGAGCCAGATTACGCGCTGGGAAGGTGTGAAATTTTCTGACTTTGTAAAAAAATACGGATTGGAGCAACAAGCTTCCTTAAAATATGTTGGCTTGTATACACCAGACAACCAGTATTATGTTGGCATTGATACAAAGAGTATGCTGCAGCCACAAACTATTTTATGTTATGAGATCAATGGCAGGCCTTTGCCAATGAACCAGGGAGCACCACTTCGGTTAATCATCCCCGTTAAATATGGCATCAAACATCTAAAACGCATTGGAACAATCTTTTTTAGCAATCAGCGACCTCCCGATTATTGGTTTGAACGAGGATATGATTATCATGCTGGGCTATAATGCCGTAAACACTCGCTTTTGAACATAAAAAAACCACTTAAAAAAGTGGTTTTTGGTGCCCAGAACAGGAATCGAACCTGCACATCCTTGCGAACGGCAGATTTTGAGTCTGCTGCGTCTACCAATTCCGCCATCTGGGCTGCTCTAAATTGGGCTGCAATATTACGTCATCCGTCTATCCTGTCCAAAATACGTTGCAAATATTTTTTCTTGTAGTAATAATCCTTCACCTGCAGCAATTCGGCGCTGGTTGTAACGCCATCCTGGTAATTATCAATAATTGTTTTTACAGCTGCATACAATTCTTCTTCAACTGCTGCTATTTTTTTTGTAATAGCTGCCGGTTCTTCTTCCATCACGGCTTCATTCAGCTCCAACATCTCCATTAAAAAATCGGGCGACAACGTGTATTTCTCTTCTTCTTCCAATAACTCTTTTTGCTGCAATACATATTTTATTGTCTCATCTTCATTCTGCAAAGTTTTTAATGCTTTATTGATCAATGACGATTTTTCCAACGCTTCAACCTTTTCATCTTCATTCGATTGCGTATAAAAATCGGGGTGATATTTTTTCTGCAGCTCAAAATATTTTTTAGATAAAGATGCTTTATCAATTTTCAGGCTAACGGGTATCTCAAATAATTCGAAATAATTCATTGTGTAAATATAAAACAGATATGAGCAACTTCATTCTATCCCGCATTATTATAAAAAATAACAATGATCCGTATTTCGTCACGCTTTCGTAAAAAATAATGGGGCAGCGGCAATTCATGTGCTAATTGTTGCCGCTTAACATAAAAAACATCGAAGATTTTGAATATGATCTTGAAAATTGGTATTTTTGCCTACCAATTTATCTCCTGCTTAATCACAGAGCTGAACTGAACTTTTGTAAAACCAGCGTCTTTAATTTTTAGTATGAAATACATCGTTTGTTTATTAGTGTTAGTTAATGGTATTATGTATACTTGTTCAGCGCAGTCCGCTGTAACAACAGATACAGCGCTTACCAATGCAACATTAGATAATTGCATACAATTTGCTTTGTCGCATCAACCGGCAGTTCAACAATCGCTGATCGATCAACAAATAACAGAAACGCAGATAAAAAGCCGTTTATCGGCGTGGTATCCTCAAATAGGACTTGGTGCAACTTATCAAAATACTTTTCAATTGCCTAAAGCATATGCCGCAGGTATATATGTAGATCAGGGAACTTTCAATAGCTCTGTTGTTGGTTTATCCGGTACACAAAATCTTTTTGACAGAGATGTTATTTTTGCCAGTCGTACGGCAAAAGATGCAAGAATACTGGCAAAACAAAATACTATTAGCAGCAAAATTGATGTTACCGTAAGCGTTGCCCAGGCATTTTACGATGTATTGCTTACACAAAAGCAGATAGAAGTAACCGCTGATGATATCGTTCGTTTAGAAGCAAGTTTAAAAGATGCTTACACACAATATAAATATGGTACTGTAGATAAGGTCGATTATAAGCGGGCCACTATTGCATTAAATAATTCCAAAGCAGACCAAAAAACATTTCAGGAAAGATTAAAAGTAAAATATGCTTTCCTGCGCCAGCAAATGGGTTATTCTGCAAACGCTCCGTTAGAATTGATCTATGACAGCGCTACAATGCAAAAAGATATCCTGATCGATACCAGCCAGGTGGTTAATTATGAGAGCCGTATCGAATTCCAGCAACTGGAAACACAGCGCAAATTATTAACGTACAATATTCAGTATAGCAAATGGGGTTATCTTCCTACGCTATCTGCCTATGGCGCGTATGACCTGGATTTTGCCAATAATGAGTTTCCTCCTTTATATAAAAATGATTTGCCTACTTCTTATGCAGGGATAACTTTCTCTCTTCCTATTTTCGAAGGAAGAAAAAGAAACCAGGATATTAAGGCGGCGGAATTACAATTAAAATTAACAGACTACGACCTTATCAATTTACATAACCAGGTAAATACAGAATATGCAACAGCAATGGCTGCATATAAAAGCAACCTGAATGATTATTATTTGATGAAAGATAATCTTGATCTGTCGACAGATGTATACAATACTATTCAATTACAATATAAATCAGGCGTCAAAACTTACCTCGATGTTGTTACCGCTGAGAGCGACCTGCGCACCTCAGAAGTAACTTACGTGAATGCTTTATACAATGTATTAAGCAGTAAGTACGATGTAGAAAAAGCTTTAGGATCTATTCAATATTAAAAATGCCGATATGTTACAAAAGAGAATGCCATTTGGATACGCACTGCTTAGTATGATAATTTTATCATCTTGTGGAGGCGCACCTCCACCCCCACCTCCACCAGTGGTGAATGTATCCGTATATCCGGTAACGGAAGGTGCCGCTGCTTATCATGATGATTATTCAGGTACTGTTACTGCATTGCAGATAGTAGAAATTCGTCCGCAGGTATCTGGTTATATCACTGCCATTTATTTTCAGGATGGTCAACATGTAACAAAGGGACAAAAATTATATTCGATCGATAAACAACAATACGTTGCCAACTACGATCAGGCAGTTGCTAATTTAAGCGTAGCCAATGCAGCTGAAATGAAAGCACAACAGGATGCTGACCGCTACGAACAGCTGGCAAAAAATGATGCCATCGCAAAACAAATATTAGATCATGCGATAGCTGATCTGCAAGCAGCTAAGATGCAGGTGCAGGCGGCTAAAGCAAATGTTTCTGCCTTAGGAAATAATGTTCGCTTCGCAGATATCAGCGCTCCTTTATCAGGAACGATCGGTATCTCACAAGTGAAGATCGGAGATGTGGCTACACCCGGACAAACTATTTTAAATACTATTTCCGGAGAAGGCCCGATCGCTGTGGATGTGAATGTTGACCAACGGCTTATTCCTGCTTTTATAAAACTGCAACAAACCAATGATCCTAAAGATTCTACTTTTCAATTGGTATTAACGGATCAAAGTGTTTATCCTTATTTCGGACATATTGCTTTTTTAGATAGAGCAGTAGATCCACAAACAGGAACGATCAAAGCAAGATTAGTTTTCCCTAATCCGGATAATATGTTGCGTGATGGTATGAATTGTAATGTACGTGTTAGAAATAATGGTGGTGGATTACAATTATTGATCCCTTACAAAGCAGTGGTTGAACAATTAGGGGAATACTTTGTGTTTGTTGCAGACAATAATATAGCCATTGAACACAAAGTAACTTTAGGTACAAAAATTAACGACAAGATCGTTATTCTAAATGGCCTGCAACAAGGTGATAGTGTGATAACGGAAGGTGTACAAAAATTAAGAGACAGCATAGCGATAAAGGTTAGTGCTGCAGGAAAAAAATAAATGTAAAATATTAAATGATGAATGTAAAATGTAAAAGTTTTGGCGTTCAACATTTAAAAACTTTACAGCTTAATACCCGTAAAATGTGGAAGTTGTTTTATAATTGAGCGCGACTTTTACATTTTACATTTAATATTTTACATTCTACATTTTACCATATTATGGAGTCATCAAATATATTTGTAAGAAGGCCTGTAACGGCCATTGTTATATCACTGGTAATTTTATTGGTTGGTACGCTGGCGATATTAGTGATGCCGATCAGTCAGTACCCCAATATTACACCACCAACAGTTTCGATCACCAGTAATTTTACAGGTGCTGATGCGCAGACTGTAGAGCAAACTACTACTACTGCTATTGAAACACAGGTGAATGGCGTTCCGGGCATGGCTTATATGCAGAGCAATAGTGCCAATGGCGGTAACTCCAGCATTACAGCTACGCTGGATATTAATGCTGATCCAAATATTGTTGCACTGGATATTCAAAACCGCGTGGGCATTGCTACGCCGGCATTACCGAGCCAGGTACAAAAATTAGGTATCACTACATTAAAACGTAATCCGAGTATTTTAATGCTGGTAGCTATGTATTCTCCTAACGGAACACATGGTATTCCCTTCATGGATAACTATGCCAATATTTATGTACGCGATCAGTTATTGCGTGTGCCGGGTGTAGGTGATGTATTTAGTCGTGCAGATAATTTTGCAATGCGTATTTGGCTGGATATTCCTAAGCTAACTCAATTAGGATTGACAGCCAATGATATTCAAAATGCCATCAATGAACAAAATTTACAGGTAGCAGCAGGTTCTGTTGGCTCACCCCCACAGGCTTCCTCTTCTACTTTTGAGTTTACGGTATTTACCAATAGCAGGTTAACATCAGAAAAAGATTTCGGGAATATAATTGTCCGCTCTAATACACAAGATGGATCAATAGTTTACTTAAAAGATGTTGCCCGTGTACAATTAGGAAAAGTAAGTTATGCAGCCAATTCATTTGTGGATGGCAAAAGGGCTTCTTATTTATTAGTGTACCAAGCTCCGGGAAGTAACGCCCTGGCAACTGCTGAAGGTGTTTACAAAGCAATGGATGCCATGAAAAAATATTTTCCGGCAGACGTAAACTATGTGGTTCCTTTTGAATCTGTAACAGTAGTTAAAGTTTCTATTTCTGATGTGGTAGAAACATTATTGATTGCGCTGGCATTGGTAACACTGGTTGTATTTTTCTTTTTACAGAACTGGCGCACAACATTGATCCCTGTATTGGCCATTCCTGTTGCCATAGTAGGAACATTTATATTTTTCATCCCATTAGGATTTACGATCAACACATTGACCATGTTTGGTTTTGTATTAGCGATCGGTATTGTGGTGGATGATGCGATCGTTGTGGTAGAAGCCGTGCAGCATTATATTGATACGGAAGGTTTATCTGCCAAGGATGCTACTAATAAAGCCTTACATGATATCACTGCTCCGGTAATTGCCATTGCATTAATATTAGCTGCCGTATTTATTCCGGTAGGCTTTATCCCTGGCATCGTTGGTAAATTATACCAACAGTTCGCCATCACGATTGCCATTTCTGTATTGATATCTGCCTTCATCGCGTTATCATTGACCCCAGCATTGTGTATGCTGTTATTGAAACCACAACACATTGATAAAGATTCAAAGGGCTTAAATAAATTCTTTTACAATTTCAATGAATGGTATAGAAAGTTCAGTCTGAATTATACCATTGGCGTAAGGAAATTTATAAAGGTTACACCTTTGGCGTTGATACTATTGGCTTGTATCATCGTAGGCGATGTAATTCTTTTTCATAATAAACCCACTGGATTTATTCCAACAGAAGATGACGGGCGTTTATACATTTCATTTGAAATTCCCGAAGCTGGTTCTACCACAAGGGCTTTGACCGTGTTAGACAGTGTAATGAAAATATCACAACACACACCCGGTGTTATGCATGTGGCAGCATTAGGTGGTTATAACGCCTTAACGAGTGGTTTTAAATCTAATAGCGGTACCATCTTCATGCAACTAAAACCATGGGATGAAAGAGATGCTGACAGTTTGAGATTGCAAGGAGTAATTGCTGCTCTGAACAAAAAATTCGCAGCGATCAAAGAAGCCAAGATCATTGTTATTCCACCACCTGCTATTCCTGGTTTAGGTAATGCTGGCGGATTCAGTATCCAGATAGAACAAAAACAATCGAACGATGATATTAAAACGTTTGAGAAAGTTGTAAATAGTTTTGTGGCCGAAGCCAACAAGCAACCGGAAATTGCGGGTGCCTTTACTTTCTTTAGTGCCCACACTCCTGGTTATGAAGTTGACCTTGACAGAGAAAAATGCAAACGCCTTGGATTAAATATTGCCGATGTATACAACACAATGCAAATGTTCATGGGTAGTACTTATATCAACCAGCTAACTATTTACGGAAGAAACTTTTATGTGGTAGCACAGGCTGATACCACTTTCCGTAACGACATAAAAAATATCGGGCAATACTATGTAAAAAATAATACCGGGCAAATGGTTCCGTTGAGCACAGTGGTTAGTTATAAGGTTACAGAAAGTGCACCGCTTATTTCCCACTTTAATATTTATAGAAGTGCGGAAGTTGATGGCGGCGCAAAACCGGGCTATAGTAGCGGACAAGCGATCGAAGCTTTACAACGCGTAGCTGATAAAGTATTGCCTGAAGGATATGGGTATGAATTCTCGGGTTTAAGTTTACAGGAATTAAAATCAGGTAATAGCGCTACTTATATTTTTGCATTGTCAATCATATTTGTGTTCCTGTTGATGGCTGCATTATACGAAAGCTGGGCTGTTCCTTTCTCGGTTCTGTTAGCTGTGCCGATAGCGGTATTTGGTGCCATCCTTGCATTAACGCTGTTACCTAAATTAAGCAATAACGTATATGCACAAATTGGTTTGATCACATTGATCGGGCTGTCTGCAAAAAATGCGATCCTGATCGTTGAGTTCGCAAAAGAAAGAGTTGATAAGGGTATGCCAATTATTTCGGCAACGTTAGATGCAGTAAAGCTTCGTTTACGCCCAATTTTAATGACGTCCTTCGCATTTATTCTTGGTGTATTACCATTGGTATTTGCATCAGGCGCAAGCTCTGTAGCACGTAACACAATTGGCACTACAGTATTAGGCGGTATGTTAGCAGCAACCGGTATCGCCATATTCTTTGTTCCTGTATTGTTTGTAGGTATTGCCAGATTAACATACAGCGATGAAAAATTAGCACAGCTAAAAAAAGAGCATGAAGCTAATAATACAGAATTACCGCAGGTATAACAAAAGATAAATTTTAAATAACAAAAATATAAATCCCAAAGTAGTATGCTTTGGGATTTTTTTATTTAAAATTTATTTGATTAACAACTTCGCTAATTCTGCCAGTTCCTGCGGCTATGAGCGATTAAGATTAAACATTTACAAAGATGCAATGATAGATTATAAAATACATTCGCAGTATTCTAAAACTTATTATAAGAATAGATAATAAAAGGCAATATCCCCTCTGCCTCTTTACCATATATAACATACCGCGTGGCATTGGGGTTTTCTGCATCTTTAAAAATACCTACATCTTTACGCAATACATACTGTCGTGTTTTCAGATCGAAGGTAAAAGCTATCAGTCTTGTCCAGTGAATATTCATATCGCCGCCATAATGCGCAAAAGAAAAATAATCTTTCCCAATGACCATCTGCTGGTAAGGCTCATGGCAACATTCTCCTCCGCAACCTTCGCACAAAACAACGCTATCATTTCTTGCGGCTAAAAAATAATTGCCTGTGCCATTTCCTTCGAGCAATAATACGGGGTGATCAAATGTTTTGGTAGATTTAAGAATGAGTATCACATCCGTACAGCTATCGCGGTTAATATCCCCGGATACGCTGTCGAGTATCTCGTAATGTTTTGGAATGAATGATTGAATGCTGCCATACGGCGCTGCCTGGGCAAACAATGCTCCATGAAAGAGCAAAGTGATCAATACAAAAAGTAAAAGCCGCTTTAGCATAGATGGGGATTGTCTGCTTCAAAAATATATAATTTTTATTGAACAAGCCGATTAATACATTTGCAAGACAAACATGGACACGCAACAACCGGATAAAGAGAATAAAAAAATTCTCGACAGAACCATCACTACACGCCAGCTAATATTTATGATATTTGTTGTGCTGTGCCTTACGCCGTGGATGTCTCCGCCAATGGCGCTGTTGCTAGGTTTGATCGTGGCACAATTTATCGGGCATCCTTTTTTGCATTTGAACCAAAAAGCAACCAGCACTTTATTACAGGTTTCTGTTGTAGGACTTGGTTTTGGTATGAATGTCAGCAGCGCTTTACAAGCAGGTAGGCAAGGATTGGTATTCACCATTTTTTCTATAGCAGGTACTTTAGCCTTGGGAATTCTTTTAGGAAAACTATTCAAGATCGAACGAAAAACATCTTATCTGATTGCTGCCGGAACTGCCATTTGTGGAGGTAGCGCCATCGCAGCCATTTCTCCAATCATTGACGCCGAAGAAAAACAAATTTCAGTTGCGCTGGGAACTATCTTTATTTTAAATGCTGTAGCACTATTTATTTTTCCGGCCATTGGCCACGCTTTGCATTTATCAGAAACACAATTTGGCTTATGGTGTGCCCTAGCCATTCATGATACAAGCTCGGTAGTAGGTGCAGCAAGTAAATACGGCCCGCATGCATTGGAAGTAGCTACAACAGTCAAACTCGCACGTGCACTGTGGATCATTCCTGTAGCATTGTTTACTACAGTATTATTCAAGAGTAATGCCAACAAAATAAAGATCCCTTATTTTATTGCCTTCTTCATCATTGCCATGTTATTAAATACTTATGTGCCTGCGATACACGCGATCGCGTTTTATTGTACTGCCATTGGCAAGACAGGATTAACACTTACCTTATTTTTAATTGGAGCGGGCTTATCAAGAAAGGTGTTGACCTCGGTAGGTTTTAAGCCAATGATACAAGGAGTAATTTTGTGGATCGTTATTTCGAGTACCGCCTTATGGGCCGTATATTCTTTAGCGTAGATTATTTTACTTTTTTATAATCAGAATAAATATAAGTAACGGAGGCTTTGGATTTTTTATCTTTTATAAAAACATCCATATAAAGATCATCCGATATCAGCTGATTGAATTGCTCATCAGCATTGTAAGAAAAATTTCTGTACATCGAGTACGTAACAACACTCATAAACTCTATCTGGAAGGAAGAGCTATCCGTAAATTCTTCTTTGTCTATCTGCTTTGTAGCTTTATTGATATAGGCAAGCCCATTACAGCGATAAAGGTTCGAATAACGATCAGGTAAATTATCCTTATTGCATTTAAATGAAATAACAATGGAGCTGCTATCTTCAAATTTTATACGCGTTGCATAAATACCTACTGTTTTACCTATGTTTTTGTTGACAGCTTTAGAATAATCATGCGCCCATTTATCAGAAACAGAATCCCCGTTCAAGGTCAGCAATTGCCAGCGCTCTTTTTCATCGCGCTGAGGATCGTAGTCGATCGTTTCCAGGTCTTTTCTTTCTGTAGAAACAGCATGCATGGTCATTTTAAAATAATGAGCAGTATCGTCCGTATGAAAAGAATGCTCAATGATATTTGAATCAATGCCCAGGGCCTTCAGTCTTTGTGTAACAGAGTCTACCTGTGCAAAAGCACCGTAGGTAAGCAGCATCGCAAACGCAGCAAGAAAAAAGATCCGACCAAAGCCCTTCATACTATTTTATATTAGCCTCACTAAAAATAATTAAATTTTACTACTTTCTTGTAGATATATCGTTAATTAGTAAGATTGGTAATAGCAGGCAAACGCAGCATGGGTTAAATAACCAATTTTTACATAAAAACATAGCCGTACACCCCAAATAAAGTGGTTGCGAAAATGGCCATTGATAAATGCAACTGTACAAGGGTGTCATCATTAAATTGGGGGTAGAAGAAATCAAAGACCAGCATGATCAACATAAAAGTAAAAATGCCGAATGGTCTACTCGGAAAATTCAACATTCTAACATTATCCGTATAAGTAACGCCCTTAAATGTATGTATGATCGAAACGCCGTGCCTGAAAATAGGCGTTTGTTTAACCCAAAATGTATCTCCTTCATTCACGCCACAATAAAGATAATAAGGGACATAGTACACTCTTCGCGACTGCGCGGTGAAACGACAGGTTCTATCAAAATCTCCTGACTGGTCATGCGGATCTGCATAATTCACTAATACTTCAGGGGTTTTTATTTTCCAGAGTAAGAAATTGTCTATTAATACGATCGCAGATATTACAGCGCTGGCAATAAAAAGTATCCTGGTTATCTTTTTCTTCAATGGTCAAGTTTACGGCTGAATGATAAAATACAAATAGAAAGGATAAATGCTGGCCGCAAACAAAAGCAGCGCGACAAAGAACAAATTATCAACCGGAAAATTTTTGGGTGAGATCAAAATAAACAAGGCGATCCCCAGAAATAAAATTACAAACCCTACTAACCACAAAGAAGTATACAAAGCGCCAATATTATGTTCAGTCAGCTGAGGGTCTTTATTATATTGAATAGCGATTGCTTTTTTTAAGATATTGGTACGTTCAACAATAAAACTATCGCCCACATTTAGTCCATGATAAACATCCGATGTTACAATATAAGTTTTGCCCGAAGCTGCAGATAAATAATAGGTCCACAGTATTTTACCTGTTACTACTTTAGCGCTATCATTGCTTGATACCAATACTTCTTGCGTGGAATTTGTTCCGGAGAAGAATGTATCGAATAGCATTAGCAGGTATACCGCTGCGAGGATTATTAAGATTGTTATTCGAAGGTATCTTATCATGGTTATTTATATAACTGCAATGTAGTAAAAAAATAATTCCTATTCCACTCGCCGCTGTTGGCATCCCTGCCAACAGCCGAAGTCAGCCTTATACTTAACAATCGCTATAATAAATTCCGTATTTTTATCTCCCTATGAATCCAAAATATCCAATCTATTGGCCACAATTCTATACAGCAACTATTTTACAATGGAAGCATCTTCTAAGACCAGATAAGTATAAAAATATAATAATAGAAACCTTGCAATTTTTAGTCGCTGACAAAAGAATTAATTTATACGCTTTTGTAATAATGTCTAACCATATGCATTTGATATGGCAGCCCTTGGCAGATCAGACTCCGATGAGTATTCAGCATAGTTTATTGACACACACAGCGCAACAATTTAAATCTGATTTGCAAAAAAATCACCCTGAAGTATCACTGCATTTTAAGGTAACCGCAAAAGATAGGGATTATCAGTTCTGGGAAAGAAATTCATTAGGGATCGATCTATCTACTCATGAAATATTTATGCAGAAACTAAACTATATACATAGCAATCCTGTTAAAGCCGGATTATGTAGACTGGCAGAAGAATACTATTATTCATCTGCTAAATTTTATGAACTTGGCGTTGATGATTTTAATTTACTTACTCATTATACTGGTTAAGACTTCGGCTGTTGGCAGGGATGCCAACAGCGGTGTGTGTTATAGGGTTCTCTCTGCAAAGCTAAATTGCATTAAGCCTTTTACTCAATCCTATTCCGACAGCCGTTGTTGGCATCCCTGCCAACAACCGAAGGGTATGATTTTCTAGTATCGCCAACAGAAAAGTGAAATTTAAATTTACACAAAACAGTTAATTAGAAATAAATTAAAATCCCCAAGCTAAAAGCTCAGGGATCAAATCTATTTTTTCTTCTTCCAAAACTGTCGCATATCCAATGTGTTCGGATATTCGCCACTTACTTCAATTGGCGGTGGATCGTAAGGGACATTTTTTTCATTTGCTTCTACATAATGCCTGATCTCTGAGATGTAGGCTCTTGGCTGTATTACATCCTGCGTGTAAGAAGTATCTTCAAACCTGTTACCACGGCGTGACTCAGCTTCGTAAGCATTTACAGGGAAAGTGCTATAATGTCTTCCGCCAGGATGGGATACGTGATACGTACATCCACCTATTGAACGGCTGTTCCAGGTATCGATAATATCAAACGTTAACGGCGTATCAACGCCGATAGTAGGATGCAATGCCGAAGGTGGCTGCCATGCACGATAACGAACACCACAAACAAATTCTTCTTTTATATGTGTTTCTCTTAATGGAACGCGTGTGCCATTGCATAATAAAATATAACGGTCACCATTCAAGCCTCTTAATTTAACCTGTACTCTTTCTAAAGATGAATCTACATAACGCGCCGTTCCTGCGCTCGACATTTCTTCACCTAATACATGCCATGGTTCTATCGCACTACGGATTTCCATTTCTATATTTTGAACTTTCACTGTTCCGTAATGTGGAAAGCGGAATTCAAAAAACGCATCGAACCAACTCATCTGGAATGGATAGCCTGCATCATTCAGATCGCTCACTATGTCTTTCATATCTTCATATGTATAGTGAGGCAACATAAATTTATCGTGCAATTCTGTACCCCATCTTACCAGGTCATGTTTGTAAGGCTGCTTCCAGAATTTACTGATCAAGGCACGTATCAATAACATTTGCACCAAACTCATTTCTTTATGAGGCGGCATATCAAAGGCACGGAATTCTAAAATCCCTAATCTGCCCGAAGATGAATCCGGAGAATATAATTTATCAATACAGAATTCAGAACGATGTGTATTGCCCGTAAGATCAGTCAGCAAATGGCGGAACAATCTATCCGTTAACCAGAAAGGAATAAATCCTTTTTCAGGAACCTGGTCGAACGCGATCTCCATCTCATATAATTTCTGATCAAGGCCTTCATCTATACGTGGCGCCTGACTGGTAGGGCCAATGAATGAACTTGAAAATAAATAAGACAACCCGGGATGATGCTGCCAGTAAGTAATTAAACTACGCAATAGATCGGGCCTGCGTAATAACGGACTTTCAGATGGTGTTGCACCTCCGATCGTAATATGGTTACCACCGCCTGTGCCGGTATGCCTTCCATCGAGCATGAATTTTTCTGTACCCAATCTTGATAAAAAAGCTTCATCATACAACGTATCTAAATTGTGCACCATTTCCTTCCAGTTCTTGGCAGGATGAATATTCACCTCAATAACGCCCGGATCAGGCGACACAACTAATCTTTCAACACGATAATCTCTTGGTGGCTCATACCCTTCTATTCTAACAGGAATATTTAATTTTTTAGCCGTTGCTTCGATCGAAGCCATGAGGTCTAAATAATGCTCCAAATATTCCAACGGCGGAATAAATAAATAAACGATGCCGTCTCTTGCTTCAATACATAAAGCCGTTTTTATAACCGGTACTTCGTAAGTTATTTTTGTAACCTCTTCTTCTTTCTCTTCTTTGGTTTTAGTTTTTTTGATCTTTACTTTTTCCGGGTGATCGGTTATTGTATCATAACGATCGGTGATGCTTTCATGAAAATCAACCAGCTCAGGTAATTCGTCAAACAAACTACGTTCTACTTTTTGCGGTTCATTTTCTTTTGCAACAGCCGGTAATGAATCTAATGGCAAACGCAATCCGATAGGCGAATTACCAGGTACAACAAATAAATGATCGCGATTTAATATCCACTTACAGCTTTGCCATTGGCTATTATCATAGTTCCATTTCAATGGCAAAACATAGCCTGCCGGTTTTTCTAAACCTGTATCTAATACTTTTGCCAATGTGCGGCGCTCAGGTGTATCTTTTAAATTGGCCTGATAAGGATCAACATTAACAGGCATCATTCCTTCTTTCCACAAAAAATAATAAACATCTTCATATGCGGCACTCACATTGTCTACACTAACAGCAATATGCTTGGCTAGTTCGTAGGCAATTTTTTCGGCGTGTTCATGTGTATATTTTTTTTCTGTTTTTTCGTGTGCTACCAATTTGATATCTCTCCAGATCGGATTACCATCTTTACGCCAAAACAATCCTAACTGCCAGCGAGGCAATGGTTCACCGGGATACCATTTACCTTGTCCGTAATGTATCATACCCGCCGGACCAAATTTTTCGCGTAATCTAAAAATAAGGTCGTGCGATAATTCTCTTTTTTCTTTACCATCCGCATCAATATTCCATTGTGCAGATTCCATATCATCGATAGAAACGAAAGTAGGTTCACCACCCATCGTCATCTTTACATCATTTGCCAGTAAGTCTTCGTCAACTTTTAATGCAGTGGCATTAATGGCAAGCCATTGTTCTTCAGAATAAGGTTTTGTTACACGGGGATCTTCATGAATACGCGTAACAACATTCGAGAATTCAAATTCTGTATCCTCACATTTGCTTGTTGCACCAACGACCGGGGCGGCGCTTGCGTAATCAGGCGTACACGCTAAAGGAATATGCCCTTCGCTTGCAAATAATCCTGATGTAGGATCAAGGCCGATCCATCCTGCTCCGGGAATGTATACTTCTGTCCAGGCATGCAGATCCGTAAAATCCTCTATCGGTCCTGATGGGCCGTCTAAAGATTCCTGATCTGATTTTAATTGTACTAAATAACCGGATACAAATCGCGCAGCTAAACCTAAGTGACGTAAAATTTGGACAAACAACCAGGCTGTATCTCTGCAAGAACCTAACTCTTTGGTTAATGTTTCTTCAGAGGTCTGCACGCCAGCTTCCATACGAATGGAATAGTTGATCGCTTTGTATAATTTATAATTTAGGTAAACTAAAAAATCGTTGATCGTTTTTTTGCTGGTATCAATTGTTTTTATCCATTCTTTTAATAACGGCCCGTCATCTTTTATTTCTAAATACGGAACCAATTCTTTTTGTAAAAGCTCGCTGTATTTAAAAGGAAAATTCTCTGCATATTCTTCCACAAAAAAATCAAATGGATTTAGTGCGATCATGTCCGCAATAATTTCCACTTCAACTTTTAATTCGGTTGTTGGTTCATTAAAAACAACCCTTGCCTGGTAGTTACCAAATGGATCCTGTTGCCAGTTAATGAAATGTTCTTTAGGAGAAATTTTTAGCGAATAAGATTCAATGGCAGTCCTTGAATGTGCAGCGGGCCTTAAACGAAAGATGTGCGGGAACAAAGTAACAGCCCTGTCATATTTATAAGTCGTCTTGTGATTGATCGCTACACGTATTGCCATAATTTATCTATATTGTTTTGTGTTAGAGAAGCAAGTCAATCCTTATAAAAGTAACGGATTTTTCTATAGTTTCAAAATTATTATATGTGTTATATTGTTATAAATAGCCTAAATACATATAAAATAAAAAGCAGTCATTTTCAGACTGCTTTTACTATTTGAATTTTTACCAAAATTTAATTTTTTAACAGCACCAATAGCTTTGCCAGTTTACATTTCAATTCTTTTCTTGGAATGATAAAATCAAGAAAACCATGCTCTAATAAGAACTCGCTGCGTTGGAAACCTTCGGGCAGATCTTTTTTAATGGTCTCTTTAATAACTCTCGGACCGGCAAAGCCGATCAATGCACCTGGTTCACCACAAATGATATCGCCCAACATCGCGAAAGATGCGGTGGTTCCACCAAAAGTAGGATCAGTACATAAAGAGATATAAGGAACGCCTGCATCTGCCAGCTGAGATAATTTACCCGAAGTTTTTGCTAACTGCATTAAAGAGAAAGCGCTTTCCATCATCCTTGCACCACCACTTTTATTGATGATCATGAATGGTATCTTGTGCTTAACGCAATAATCGCAAGAGCGGGATATTTTTTCTCCCATCACACTACCCAGACTACCGCCAATAAATTCAAAATCCATACAAGCCACTACCAGTTCATTGCCGTCAACTTTACCGTGGCCCACTGTTATTGAATCATGGATATCAGTTTTTTCATACGTTTCTTCCAAGCGTTGGGCGTATGGTTTAAGATCAACGAAACCTAAATAATCTTTTGAAACGATGTTGGCGAATAATTCTTCGAAAGCGCCATCATCAAATATGATATCGAAATATTCTCCGCTACCAATTCTATGGTGATACTCACATTTAGGACAAACGAATTTATTTTCTCTAAGCTCGCTGACGGTGCAGGTCAATTTGCAGTTAGGACATTTTGTCCAGATCCCTTCGGGTGCATCTGCCTTATCTTTCGTGGCAGTAAGAATTCCTTTTTTTATCCGCTTGAACCATCTTCTTTTTGTTTCTTCAGTTTGTCCATCTTCACCAGCGAGGTTGGCGTCAAAATCTTCTTCTTTTCTCATTTCTTTTTTAATTAATAATTAGTAATTAATAATTAATATTTATTATACCTACAATCGTTTTCGATTATCAAATCTTCTTAAAAAGAATTAAGAATTAATAGTCAACAATTTTAAAAGATCAATCGATTAGCTTGAACTAATACAAATCTGAAAAATTATTAATTACTAATTCTTAATTATTAATTGGAATTATTATTTATTACGCCCGATGCAATTCAAATCATCAAAAGCAACTTCTAAACGTTTAACAAAACTGTCCTGGCTCTTACGTAACCAAACACGCGGATCATAATACTTTTTGTTTGGCTTATCAGCACCTTCAGGATTTCCTAACTGGCCCTGTAAAAATGCTTCGTTCTTTTTGTAAAAGTTCAAAGTACCTTCCCAGAATGCCCATTGCATATCGGTATCAATATTCATTTTAATAGCGCCGTAACCAATTGCTTCTCTGATCTGATTTTGAGGAGAACCGCTACCACCATGGAATACAAAGAAAACCGGTTTTGGTCCTGTCTTCAATTCTTTTTCAATGAACACCTGGCTATTGTGTAAAATTACCGGCGTTAACTGTACGTTACCTGATTTGTACACACCGTGCACATTACCAAATGCCGCAGCTACCGTAAACATATTACCTACTTTAGACAATTCTTTATAAGAATAAGAAACGTGTTCCGGTTGCGTATATAATTTATCATTATCAACATCGCTGTTATCAACACCATCTTCTTCACCACCTGTTACACCTAATTCAATTTCGATGCTCATACCCAATGGAGCCATACGTTTGTAGAACTCAACTGATGTGTGGATGTTTTCTTCGATCGGTTCTTCGGAAAGATCCAACATATGAGAACTGAATAATGGCGTTCCTGTTTCTTTAAAATGTTTTTCACCTGCATCGATCAATGCGCTGATCCACGGCAGCCATTTTGCAGAAGCGTGATCTGTATGTAAAACAACCGGTACACCATAATGTTTTGCTACGTTATGAACGTGTAAAGCACCAGAGATAGCACCGGAAATATTTGCTTGTAATTTATCATTCGGCATTCCTTTACCAGCCATGAACTGTGCACCACCGTTTGAAAATTGTATGATCACAGGAGAATTAACTTTAGCTGCTGTTTCAAGAACCGCGTTAATAGTGTCGCTACCGATACAGTTAACTGCGGGTATGGCAAATTTGTTATCTTTTGCGTCATTATATAAAGCTTCCAATTCTTTACCAAATAATACGCCAGCTGTGTACTTACTCATGTGTTATTTTTTAGTTTTTTTAATTATTAGGCCTGCAATATACGGCATAAAAAATAATCGGGTAAAATTGATAGATAATGGCTGCCAGTATGGGTATAAAGGCCTGGTAGTAGCATAAAAGTAGCAATTGTAATACCCTATTTTGCCAGACTTTGTATAATATCATATTTTGTTACAATATGATATGCTCCGCTTTCATCCTTACTCAATACTGCCCCATTTTCTTTGGTAATATAAGAGCTTAACCGCTCTACCGGTGTATCAAAAGAAACTACAGGATACGCTTTTTCCATAACAGATGAAATGGTCTGCGTTTTAATATCGCCGTTAGTTACTATCTTATTGAATAGGCCACTTTCAGATATGGCCCCGATATTTTCTTCGCCATCGATCACCGGTATATTTTCAATATCATATTTTTTCATGATCTGAATAGCTTCGGCAACTGATTGCTCGGGTTGTAATGTGATTAACGGATGGATACTTCTGCTGCTGATCAGGTCCTTAAAAGTTTTGACTTCTAAAAATCCGCGTTCCATCATCCACTGGTCATTGTATATTTTTCCTACATAACGGCTGCCATGATCGTGAAAGATACAAACCACTACATCGCCTTTTTTTAATTTATCTTTTAGCTGCAGCATTCCCTGTAAACAACTGCCCGCACTATAGCCACAAAATAATCCTTCTTCTTTAGCGATACGGCGCGCCATGATAGCGCCGTCTTTATCCGTTACTTTTTCAAACAGGTCGATCACACTCATATCATAATTCGCCGGGATAAAATCTTCACCAAAGCCTTCGCTGATATAAGGGTATACTTCTTTCTGGTCCAGCTCGCCTGTATCAAAATATTTTTTTAATAAAGAGCCATAACTATCGATGGCCCATATTTGTATGTTTGGATTTTTTTCTTTTAGATACTGAGCAGTTCCAACGATCGTTCCGCCTGTACCTGATGCTACCGCCAAATGTGTGATCTTGCCATCTGTCTGTTCCCAAATTTCAGGACCGGTTTGTTCGTAATGCGCTTGCCTGTTTGCCAAATTATCATACTGATTTACATACCAGCTATTCGGTACTTCAGAAGCCAGTCTTTTTGAAACAGAATAATAAGAGCGCGGATCTTCGGGTTCAACATTTGTAGGACAAACAATTACTTCTGCACCAACCGCTTTTAAAATATCCGCTTTCTCTTTTGATTGTTTATCGGTAGTAGTAAAAATACATTTGTAGCCTTTTACGCAAGCCGCCAAAGCCAGTCCCATACCGGTATTGCCGCTGGTTCCTTCAATGATGGTCCCACCCGGTTTTATCTTTCCTTCTTTCTCTGCCACTTCTAACATTTTAACCGCCATGCGATCCTTGATAGAATTGCCGGGATTAAAATATTCCACTTTCGCCAACACAGTGCAAGGCAGGTCTTTCGTGATCTTATTTAATTTGATCATCGGCGTATTGCCGATCGTATCAAGGATACTGTTTAACCACATAATACTAGTTTTAAGTTATAAGTTTTAAGTCATAAGTTTTGGCCGCTGTTTTACACTTAAAACTTACGACTTAAAACTTATAACTATTTCAAAATGCTAACTGCTTTATTAATTCCATCATCATCCGTATTCATCGTTTCATAAAAACCTTCGCTGCGCCATATCTCTCTTGCTATCGATGCCTTGATGCGAAGCCCGATGTCCGATCTTTCTTTTGGCGAGATAGTATTTACGCCGATAGAATCTTTTGCAACCGCTGCCGTAAAATTTTTCCAATCAGCATCCGACAATACAAATTGTTTATCGAAATCAGCGATGCTTTTATACATCGCCAAACGGGTTTTATTTTGCAGGTAATAGGCATACGCAAAATCTCCAACAACACCGCTTATATACACCGCCGAAATATTTGATGAATAATTGGCTGTATCTAAAGGAATAAAAATATCAGGTGTTATACCGCCGCCGCCATACACAGTTTTGCCGTGCATGGTTTTAAATACTTTAGTAGTATCATGTTTGGTAGAATCTGCACTCAATACTTCTCCATCATGAAAACGGTTAGCCACTTCTTCATAATACGCTTTATCGCCATTCGCATAAGGGCGCTGAATGCTTCTTCCGATCGGTGTATAATACCTGGCAATAGTTAGCCTTAATGCACTGCCATCATTCAGGTCGTATTGTTGTTGTACCAATCCCTTTCCGAAAGTTCTTCTGCCGATGATCGTTGCCCTGTCCCAATCTTGCAGGGCGCCCATTAATATCTCACTGGCACTGGCTGTTCCTTCATCTGCCAATACAATTAATTTTCCATCTTCAAAAGCGCCCGGATGCATACAACGGTATTCTTTTTTGGGTGAGTGTACACCTTCTGTATAAGTGATGAGTTTATCTCCATCTAAAAATTCATCGGCAATGGCTGTAGCTTGTTCTAACACGCCTCCACCGTTTCCTCTCAGGTCAAGTATCAAACTTTTCATTCCTTGCTTTTGCAATGCTTCTAAAGAGATCATGAATTCCCTGTAGGTCAATTCAGAAAATTTATTCAGCCTGATATAACCAATGCTATCTCCTATTATGTAACTCGCATCAACACTACTAACGGGGATCATACCACGAACTATGGTGAAAGACTGCAGCTTGCCATTTCTTAAAACACTCACCGTTACTGTAGATGCTGCGGCTCCTTTTAATAACGTCCTTACCCTTTCTGCCGTTATTTTTTCACCTGCCACCAGGGTATCATTCACTTTGATAAATTGATCACCAATTTGTATACCTACTGCAGCGCTTGGCCCGTCGGGCAATACGTTCAATACATTGATCGTATCGTTAATGATGCTGAACTCAATGCCTACGCCATAAAAATTGCCTGCTAATTCTTCATTGATATCCTGCAGGTCTTTTGCAGGAATAAAAACAGAATGCGGATCAAGCTTACTCAATATAGCAGTGATAGCCGTATCGCTTAAGTCATTCAATTTTACATCATCCACATATTTATTTTGGATAAGGCTCATCACTTGTAATAAAGAGCTGCTTTTATCGATCGTAAAAAAAGATTTGCCCGGCATATTACCCCGCATCGTAAATCCTAAATAAATACCTACTACCATTGTAATGCTTAAAAGCAGTGGTTGCCAAACTTTTTGATTCTTCTTCATATTTGTAATAATGTGCTAATTAGCTAATATGCTGATGTGCTAATTTTTTAATTTATACCAGCCTACTTATTTTACCATATCTCATTAACAGATTAGCACATTGGCTAATTGGCTAATTTTACAGGCTGGTGCAAAATTGTCGATAAATATTGGTTGTTGACAGTATTAATCAAAATTTGTTTCAATTTCTGCTATTATCTACTGCTACATACCTATTATTATGTTACTTTTAAGCGCGAATTTTAACTAACCTCAACTAATTTATGGCTATCAAATTAATAGCAGACAGTGGCTCAACAAAAGCAGCGTGGTGCCTGCTTGACGGCAAAAAAAAGAAGACCTTTTACACACAAGGGATCAGTCCGTATTTTCTTTCTGCGGAGCAGATACAAAATATCTTAGCGTATGAATTATTGCCTAAAATGAAAAACGCGGTTCCGGTAGAAGTGCATTACTACGGCACAGGCTGCAGCAACCCTGCCAATATAAAAATAGTAAAACAAGCCATCAGTAAAATATTTCCAAAAGCAAAAGTGACTGTGGACCATGACCTGATGGGCGCTGCCAAAGCATTGTGCGGCGATGAAAAAGGTGTAGCCTGTATTTTAGGAACAGGTTCAAACTCTTGTTATTATAATGGAAAGAAGATCGTAAAGAACAGCCCGGGCCTTGGGTTTATTTTAGGTGATGAAGGCAGTGGCGCCTATCTCGGAAAAAAAGTAGTGCAATATTATTTGTACAATACTTTTGATGCCGACCTGATGGACCGCTTTAAAGCAAAATTTAATACCAACTCCGTTGAGATCCTGGATGCAGTCTATAAAAATCCATTACCCAATCGTTACCTGGCCTCTTTTACTGCTTTTTTGGTAGAAAACCGTGGCCATTATATGATAGAGAATATCATAGAAGACGGATTCAATGATTTTTTCTTTAACCATGTATATAAATACAGTGAAAGCTGGACATTGCCCGTACATTTTATTGGCAGCGTTGCCTTTGGCTTTAAAGATGTGCTGAAAGAGATGTGTGCTACCTATGAACTGCAATTAGGCAAGGTTTTAAAAACACCCATGGATGGACTGGTTAAATACCATAGTTAGATTGAAAATGAGCCAGTTAGCTATTTTCTATGATCAAATTTTTGGTTCACATATGTAATTTTTGTAACTTCCCTTTAGAAAATACTAACGCTAAACCTTGCTCGCATGACTATTAAAATTTTACTTCTTTCCACATTTACCGTTATTTCTTTTTTTGCCAAAGCACAGGATCAAACCTATGCCATCACCGGCAGCAATACGCACGATTCTTTGTGGAAGAATATACATTCAGTTGATGCCACTACCGGCAAACTAATAAGAGATATTCCTGTTATAGGCAGTAACGATATGGTAGCCGCAGCGGCATTTGATAAAAAACATAATAAGCTGTTTTTTTGTACGCTAAAGACCGGTGAGTTAAAATGGATCAACCTGGGCGATAAAACGGTTGAACTCAATGAGAATGTATTACCGAATCAACACTTCAGCACAACCAATAACATCTATGATGAAAGCGACAATGTAACAAGGATGTGCATTGGTGCAGATGGGAACGGTTATGCCATCAGCAATGATGCCAATCATTTATATGCTTTCACTACCGGCAATACGGTCATTACTGACCTGGGTAATTTAACAGATGATGCTGCCAACGGTGGCGCTTCTGTACACAACCAATGCAGCAGCTGGGGTGGAGATATGATCGCTGATGCTTCAGGAAAATTATATTTGATCACTGCTAACCATTACGTGTATAGCATTAATATCACAACAAAAATCGCCACATTGATCGGTACTATTAAAGGATTGCCGGGTAATTTTTCTACCAACGGTGCAGCTGTTACCGCCGATGGAATGGTATTAGTATCCAGCGCTATTGGCAAAGAAGGTTTTTATAATGTAGATTTTACTACGCTTTCTGCAACAAAAATTGTAAATGCTGATACAAGCTACCAGGTATCTGATCTTGCGAGCAGCAATCTATTATTTCAAAACACCACGAGCTCTACAGACTATACCACTGAATCTGTAGCAGCGACAACTACAGATTCAAAAATTTATCCTAACCCTATTACAGGGATGTCTTTTACTGTTTCGTTAAATGAACAAAAGCAATCAGGTAAATATACTGTTGAGATAGCGGACCTTCAGGGAATAACATTACAATCAAGCACTATCGTTGTTTCAGCAGGCAGTCAAACGGCCACTGTTAACCTGACAGCGAAATTGGCACAAGGCATGTACATCATAAAAGTGCTGAATGAAGATGGAGACATCGTTGTGTTAGATAAAGTGTTTATTAATTAACAGATCGATATAAATTATATAGAACGCCTTAATTTTTTAAGGCGTTTTTTTATTTATCAACAATTGTAATTCTATTCAGCACCGTTGCGTCGCACAGTTCAGCTACATATCTTTGTGAAACTTTTTTTATACCTTACAATAAATAGAAATGCATGATCCGTTTTTTATTATTATTTACAATTATTATATTCAGTAATGATTGCTTTTCTCAAAATGCAGCAGCGCTTGGACACGTTCATGGTTTCATTTATTTTCCACCACAAACTTTCAGTCAGAATAATATAAAAAAAGAAATTTGTTACTCCCTATATACTGATAGCGGAAAGATCGATTCCTCCATGTATAAAATTTTATTTTACGATTCCTTAGGCAATGTAAAAGAAGAAATAGAAATGGAACCAGCAAATTATCCAGATAGCGCTACGATTAGTGATACTACTATTTATTATTACAATTTACAACACCAGGGTATAAAAGAAGTAACTAATGGGAATACTGCCGATGAAGATGAAAATGAATACGATGAATACGGCAATAGAATAAAAAGATATTATAAAATGAATAATAAAATAATGTCTTCATTTATAGACTCATTTAATACTAAACAGCAACTAATTAAATATACAAATATTATTAACCTGCAAAATATTGATACCCTTAGAACCGAATGGTATTATTATAATATTGATGGAAAAATAGATAGTATTGTAACTTCTGCTAAAAAGGAAAAATACACGCAGCTTGGTCAATACAATAAAAACGATGATACGACCGTATTATACCGCAAAGATAAATTTGAAATAATCAGGTGTTTTTATAATGATAAAAAACAATTGGTAAAGAAAGTCTCTACAGTAACAGCTAATGGCATTACTGATATTTATAATAATAAAAAGAACTTACTATCGGTACAAACTGATATATTTTCATATAATGCAAACGGGACAATATATAGCGAAGAAACCGAAATAAAATTTACGGTAGACACGAAATTGATCAGCAATGATCATACAATCTATCATCATTATTATTTTCAATAGACATGCCTAAAATATTTTTATTATCCATCATTTTTTTTTACAGCCACTACTGTTTTGCACAAACAAATGAAGCCGCTTACATACAAGGTAATATTTCTATTTCTCCAAAAATTTTCAGTCAGAATAAAATAAAAAAAGAAGTTATTTTTTCTGTTTACATGAACAGAGCAAAAGAGGATTCTTTTATTCACAAAACGAAGTTTTATGATTCAACAGGCTATATCACCAAAGAGACCTACCCTTTTTTGACGGGAACAGGCACTACGCTGTTTTCTTATGGGCCCCATAACAAGCTTATTAAAGAATATAGTCCTGATACACCTTCGGAAGATGTTGAGTATTCCTATGATCAATATGGCAATTTGATAAATACCAGTAAAAAAAGCAATGACAAAAAACTTAGAAGTGTTCGATCAGAATATAACGCCCAACAGCAGCTTATTAAAAGATTGGATATAGTAGGTGATAACGATATCAATAGCACTGAACAATACTGTTATAATGCTACCGGGAAAATCGACAGCATTATTATTTTTCAAAATTCCGAAAGGTATGTTCAATATTACCAATACAGCAAAGACAATGATACAGTTACTATATTTTACAATAACAAAACTATCAATGGTAATAATCGATATATATATAATAAGGACAAGCAATTACTAATGACGATCACAAGAGAAACAAGCCAACAGTATTCAAAAGAGGTCGTAGTAGAGTTCTTCTATAATGCTGATGGCACAATTCGACAAGAAAATACTTCCAGCAGCGAGTCGCAGGGTACGTATTCTTCTGTAAGGCAAACAAGCTACGACCATTATTATTTTCAGTAACCTAAAAAAATATTTAATAATTCTTTTTATTTCTAATCTTTATCGTAATATTGCAATATTAAACTAATGTAATGGGCGCAACAAAAACAGATCATTTTACCGATAAGCAGAATGCCATTGCCACTTTAGCAAAAGCATTAGGGCATCCTGCAAGGATCGCTATCATTGAGTACTTGCTGAAAGTTGATACCTGTATCTGCGGAGATATTGTTAATGAACTACCGCTTGCCCAGCCTACTGTTTCGCAACATTTAAAAGAATTGAAGAATGCAGGCATTATCAAAGGGAATATTGAAGGCAATGCTATCTGTTATTGTATCGATGAAAAAGTATTCGCCAAACTACAATCTTACTTTACCGGTGTTGAAACTAAAATAGAAAAGAAAAAAAATAACTGTTGTTGATCATTAAAACCAAAAAAAATGAAACTATCAGAAATAAAAAAACATCTTGTCGAAATAGAAACAGTAAATTTTAAATTATCAACCGGCGAATATGTCCCCGAACATTTTCACGTAACAGAGGTGGGGCTGATCTCTAAGCATTTTATTGATTGTGGAGGTACAGAGCGTTTTGAGAAAGTAGCAAACTTTCAATTATGGAATGCAAACGACCTGGAGCACCGCTTAAAGCCTGAAAAACTACTCACCATCATTACTCTTTCTGAAAAAATAGTAGGTGCAGAGGATGTAGAAATTGAAGTAGAATACCAATCAGATACTATTGGTAAATACGGGCTGCATTTTACCGGCAAAGAATTTTTACTTGTTCCAAAACAAACCGCCTGTTTGGCACAAGACAATTGCGGTATTCCAATAACAAAACAAAAAGTACAATTAGCATCGCTTCAGGAAAAAACAAGCTGCTGCTCGCCAGGTGGTGGCTGTTGTTAATAGTTCCGGATAATTCAATGCGTTAATAAATATCAATGGAAGTAGTAATCAAACATAAAAAAAAGATCATCATCACCTTCTCGATAATTATCCTGGATATTATTTTTGGGTTTGATGCAAAATTTACACTGATCAATATTATTTGGTTATTCGTTTAAAAATACAAAATGAAAAAAGTACTTGTATTATGCACAGGCAATAGTTGCCGTAGCCAGATCGCCGAAGGTTATCTTCGTTTTTTTGCAAAAGATAAAGCAGAAATATATAGTGCAGGTATTGAAACACATGGGGTAAATCCAAAAGCAATTGCTACAATGAAAGAGGTTGGCATTGATATCTCATCCCAAACTTCAAATAATATTGAAGAATACGCCAATATCGATTTTGATTTTGTTATTACGGTTTGTGATAATGCTAAAGAACGCTGCCCTTTCTTTCCAACCAAAGCCATAAAATTTCACCATAATTTTCCTGATCCTGCAAAAGCTACAGGAACTGCAGAAGATACACTGGGATCATTTCGTGCTGTAAGACAAGAAATAAAAGACTACTGCCAGGAATTTGTAGCCAATAACCTATAAAGAATTTACCGGATGTTTTTCCAATAACGCTTTCAGATCTGTTAATACTTTCATCCAGTTTTGTTCCGAGTGCTCTTTCATTTTTTCATCGGGTACATTATCCTGTGTAATGATCAACCTTGTACCACCTTCTGTTGCATGCAAGTCATAAGTGATCAACACATAGTTTTCCGGTTTATCTTCAATACCAGACATCGAGCTCCAATAATTGTATTTGAATAATTTATTTGGAATGATGCTCACGATCGTACCCTTGTCTTCATATTTTTTGCCCTGCCATTCTCCCCTGAAAAATATCTGTCCGCCAACTTTCCAATCGGAACTAACATCTGTTCCAAAAAAATATTGTTTAATGATCGATGGTGTGGTTAATGCTTCCCAAACTTTCACCGGGTAGGTATCAATAGCAATGCTTGCTGTTGCTGTTATATTATTTTTCATTTCGTTTGTTTTTATTAGGAGCGCTAATTTAGTGCCAAAAACTGTCTGCTGTTCCTGTTCTGCTTATTCATAAATAAAACAATATTTTTGCACCGCGCTCAAGCGCAATACTATGGCAGCATTAACATTTGACCTTCAACACACTGATCCCACTACAAAAGCAAGAGCGGGTAAAATAACAACCGATCATGGGGAGATATTAACGCCCATATTTATGCCCGTAGGAACCGTGGGTACGGTAAAAGCCGTTACACAACAACAATTGATAAATGATGTAAAAGCACAAATAATATTAGGCAACACCTACCATTTATATTTGCGCCCGGGTTTAGAAGTGCTGGAAGCCGCAGGCGGATTACACAAATTTAACGGCTGGGATAAACCCATATTAACAGACAGCGGTGGCTACCAGGTATTTTCTTTGGCCAATAACAGAAAGCTGACGGAAGAGGGCGCCTTATTTCAAAGCCATATTGACGGCAGTAAACATCTATTTACGCCAGAGAACGTAATGGATATACAACGTGTTATCGGTGGCGATATCATTATGGCGTTTGATGAATGCCCGCCCTATCCAAGCGATCATACCTACGCAAAAAAAAGCATGGAACTAACGCATCGCTGGTTAGACAGGTGCTTTACAAGATTTAACGAAACACCAGACAAGTACGGCTATACGCAGAATTTATTTCCCATTGTACAAGGCAGTACTTTTAAAGAATTGCGTACGGCTTCTGCAGAATATATTGCGGCTAAAAATGCCACAGGAAATGCCATCGGTGGCCTAAGTGTGGGTGAGCCTACAGAAATGATGTATGAATATACTGAGCTCTGCTGTGATATTTTACCCGCACAAAAACCGCGTTACCTGATGGGCGTTGGCACGCCCTGGAATATTTTAGAGTGTATCGCTTTGGGTATTGATATGTTTGATTGTGTGATGCCTACCCGTAATGGCCGTAACGCCATGCTGTTTACCAGCAAGGGTATCATCAATATTGATAATAAAAAATGGGAGAAAGACCTTAGCCCGATAGATGACGGTATTGATTGTGAAGTGAGTAATTTTTATTCAAAGGCTTATCTCCGTCATTTAATGAAATCACAGGAATATTTAGGTCTTACGATAGCCAGCGTGCACAACCTGGCCTTCTACCTCTGGCTCGTTGGCGAGGCCAGGAAACATATTATTCTGGGTGATTTTGGCAGCTGGAAGACAATGATGGCAGAGCAGTTACAGCAGCGTTTATAAAATTCAATACATACCGCTGGTGTAAAATTGCACTTGGATAATGATTTTTCAATATCTTTAAGATGAAAAATAAAAACTTGACTATTATGAAACAAAAGATTTTCTACGGTCTGCTTATAATATTAGCCCCGTTTTGGGTAAAAGCGCAGGCACCTGTAGCTAAAGGAGCGCTGGTAAATGTTACTATGGAAGATGCCAAATCAGGCAAATCGCTTAGCAACGAAATAATCGTTTTCAAAAGTTCTGTAAACAGTATGGAATACCAGGGTTTAACGGATTCTACAGGAAAATTTTCATTAACCTTGCCACCGGGAGCTAACTACGAAATATTCATTCTTGGCTTCCAGGATTCTACGAGCTACAACGTTTTAGAGATACCTGCTTTAAAAAATCCAAATGCACATTATACGCAGCCTTTTGTGGTAGATATTCAGTTTGAAGCACCCAAATCGTTTGTTTTCAATGGTTGTAATTTCGAAACAGGTAAATCTGATCTAAAACCGGAATCTTTTGGAGTGATAGATAACCTGGTAGATTATTTAAACAGAAAAACAGACGTTAAAGTAGAAATAGACGGCTATACCGATGATGTGGGAAGCGACGCTTCTAACCTAGTTTTATCCTTGGCAAGGGCTAATACGGTAAGGGCTTACATATTAATGAAAGGCATTTCTCCGGACAGAATATTTGCAAAAGGCTTTGGAGCAGACGATCCTATTGCGGATAATTCAACTGCACAAGGCAGGGCACAAAACAGAAGAATGGAAGTAAAAATGCTGGATAACAACTAATAATTCCCTTACAATATCATTAAAAGAAGTCGGCGTATACCGGCTTCTTTTGATTTATACACTACAATTTTAGCAATTTAAGTTGCCCTATTCATTTTAAAGCTTATAGTTTTCAGTTACTTTTGCGGCGGACCATTTTATGAAGAAGATCGATCGTTACATATTAAAAAGTTATCTCTCAACTTTTTTCTTTTGTATATTATTATTTACAGCCGTTGTAGTAGTAATAGATATCAGCGAGCACGCGGATGATTTTGCCAAAGCCAAATTATCTTCTTGGCAGATATTGACGCAATTTTATATTGGCTTTATTCCCCGTATCGATGCCTTATTATTTCCTTTGTTTGCGTTTATCTCCGTTATATTTTTTACCGCAAAAATTGCTGAAAGGTCAGAAGTGATCGCCATTTTAAGCAGTGGCGTTAGTTTCAAAAGGTTTTTATACCCTTATTGGATAGGCGGTATTCTTTTGGCTTCCGTATTGTGGATCAGTTACCGCTATATAGTACCAAAAGGAAATGAAATTTGGGGAACTTTTACTACCAAGTACATCGATTCCAACGTGGGCGATTTTGATCAGGGCACGATCAAAGAAAATGTTTACTTCCGTATTGATTCTACTTCTTATGCCGGTATCCGTTATTATAATTCAGATTTTAAGAACGGTAATAATTTCTTCGTAGAAAAGATCGTTGACAACAGGTTGGTATACGACCTTAGGGCGCAAAGCATTGTTTGGGATTCCACCACAAAAAAATGGAGGCTCTATAATGCTGCTGAAAGATTTTTTAATGGCGAGAATAAGTTCACCATAAAAAGAAGTCCTGACCTGTTAAAAGAATACAGCTTCAAACCTGTTGATCTAAAGAAAGATGATTATTTAAAAGACAGGATGTCTACTCCAGAGCTCAATGAATACATCCGCATGGAAGAGCTGCGCGGCTCTGAACAAATAGGAACATTATTGGTTGAACGATATAACAGGGATGCTATCCCTTTTTCTGTAATAGTATTGACCATTATCGGCGTATCCCTCTCATCACGCAGGGTCCGCGGTGGTAGCGGTTTTCATTTGGCAGTGGGTATTATCATCAGTGCCTTGTATATTTTATGCAGCAGGTTCTCTGTAGTATTTGCCATGAAAGGAAATTTTCCTCCCATACTTGCCGCCTGGACTCCCAATATTATTTTCTCTGTAGTAGCTTTTTATTTGTATAAAAGAGCGCCGAAATAACAGGTCAATAGTTTCTGCTATTAACCCTGCCCCAGATTGCTTTGACGAACTCCAGAAGATTGTTTTTTATTTGCTCTGCCACGATAAACATCTAACAAGTGTCTCAATTCACTTGTAGAAGTAGTGAAATCCGAGATGTTTAATCGTACATTTCCCGAAGGGCAGTAGTAAACCAGGTAAGAAGTACTGCTTTTGCCTGAACTCACTACATCAACATCTTCATCACTTATATCTTTCCAATTAAAAAATGAGGTTCCTGCTGATTCGATCCCTTCATTATTAAGTGTGACCTGAGGATCAGTATTTTTATATTCTTTATACTGATTATACATTGTGAACAAACCAACCCCAAATAAAATTACCGCCGTGATCTCGTTCCCTTTAAATAAAAAGATTCCTAATGCAACCATCCCCACGCCGAGCAATGCCCCGAAAAGCGCCTGTTTTTTTGAAAAATAAACAACTGTCTCATCAGGTACTGTTAAGTCATCAGTAAAAATATCATCCTGCGCAAATTTAGCCTGCAGGGCTTCCCATTTTTCTTTATCATCGGCTGTTCGTATTTCTGTTTTTTCAGGAAAGCTATTGTCTTTTCCAATAAGGTTTGCTCTGATAGCTCTTTTTTTAAGCTCATGAACATTCCTCACATTATCAAATGCCCAAAGCCTCCACTTTGTTATCATGATACTCCAATATAGCCATGCGCTAATAATACCTACAGCAAATCCTACGGCTATTATCCATCCGGGTAAAATATTTTCAATACCTATGTAGAAGGAAAGGCCAACAATTACAATAAAAATGATAAATAATGGATAAGTGATCATCTTACTGCCTTTTTTCATGGCTTCGTCTATGGTTACAGTTTCATACATAGTTGAAAGATTAGTTAGGTTAAATATTTTGATGAGCAATTTATATATTTATTTCCAAACTGAAGCATAGTTACATAGTGCTGCCGGTAACAAAAATATTTTTTTCGTATATTTATACATAACCATTTTTATGAGAAAGATCCTTCTTGCTGCATTTTTATTATTGATCTCTTTGCCATTATTATATGCACAAACCTATAATGCAATAAAATTTCCTGACAGCAGAACAGATGGTAAATATGTTACCGTCAATGGCGCCAGGCTTTGGGTAGTTACTGTTGGACAGGGCGAGCCATTGATTTTAATTGCCGGCGGACCGGGAGGATGCCATATTGGTTTGCGCAGCTTTGATTCGCTTGCTGTAAAAGGAAATATACAGCTCATTTATTTCGATGGTTTTGGCAGGGGCAAATCTGATACAGCAGCTAACGTTAGTGACTATACGCTTGCAAGAGATATTGAAGATGTTGAAGGATTACGAATAGCCTTGCATTTAAATAAGATCAGCTTACTGGGGCATTCTTATGGAGGCGTGGTGGCGCAGGGTTATGCTATAAAATACGGACAGAATGTAAGTCACCTGATACTGGCTAATACTTTTCACAGTTTTGTAATGTGGCAGGAGAATGATGATAACAGCAACCACGAAATAAAAGAAAATTACCCTGAGGTTTGGGATACGTTAATGAAAGTAAGAGAACAGGGAGCTATCTCTTCTGATCTTATTCATCAACAAATTTATGGAAGGGTTCCTTATGGATTTTTATATGCTTATAACCCGCAAAACTTTGTTGGACATGGCAGAAAGCCTTACCCCAATCCTTTCAATGCCAAATTATATTACCAGATGGTAGGTAAAGACGGCGATTTTATTGTAGGTAGCGATATCGGTAATTTTGATTATCGCAAACAATTAAAGGACCTTAAAATGCCCATCCTTATTATTGGTGGCAGATATGATAGAGTGGCAGTACCAACGATGATGGTGAAATTTAAAGAGTATTGTCCGCAGGCGCAATTTGTTTTATTTGAACATAGCGGGCACAATCCTCAGGTGGAAGAACCGGAAAAAGAATTTCCGATCATTGAAGATTTTATGGCGAAATAAAGAAGCTTCTATTTCGCTGGTTTTGGAAAGTACAATGATCTAAAACCCTTCTTTAATGATTGCATTTGGAGCAATATGTAAAACAGCTAAATGCTTTTCCACGGCAGACATCATTGCAGGAGGACCACACAAATAGAAATATTTATCAGCAGGTGAAATATGATCTTGTAAAATTTCTGCCGTAATATAGCCATGTTCATACCCTTCCACAATCTCATCTGATAGTACATTGATGAAATTTTTTCCTAATAGTTTTTTAAATTCTTCCTTATGAATGATATCGGCTTTTGTTTTATTAGCGAATATCAATTTGTTATTGCCAATAAGATCTTTTGATTGCAGGTACCTGAAAATAGCAATGAATGGCGTAACGCCTGCGCCACCTGCGATAAATACACCTTCGCCTTTATATGCAATATCGCCAAATACATCGTGCAATATCAATTCATCACCTGCTACTAATTTCAGCAGCTCATTTGTTACACCTTCGCGTGATGGATATGTTTTGATCGTAAATTCAATATGGTCATCTTCCGGCAGACAAGTAAATGTGAAAGGATTTAATTTATCTTTCCAGCCATCTTTATTAATAGTTACATCTGTTGCTTGTCCCGGATTAAATGTATAGCCTTCCGGCTTTTCTGTTACGATCTGTAAGGCATCATGCGTTACATGTTTTATTGATCTTATTTTTACGATGTGTTCCATTTTAATTTGTTTTAGTTATTCTCTGTACTAGAGTGATTGAAAAAAAGCTCATCCTTAACATCCGATACCTCCGTAGATGTTATAAATGGTTTTATGTTTGCCTCTGCTTACCTCGATGGTTCCTTTGTAGTTAGCATAGTCTTCCCCCTCAATTTTAGAGATAGTTGTTTTTACTCTAACGGTAAATCCTTCTCCGCCAAATGTGCCATCGTAAGTGCTGTCATTATCAAGGGTTTCTTTTTGTCCTTTATAGATAGCATGCATGAATATTAATTTACCGCCGATCGTAATAGCAGCATAGCCTGTGTAGTCTGCCATAAAAACGTAATGTTCTTTAGCAAAGCTTATTGAGTCAGCCGAAAAAGTAACCCTGCAGCCTCCAATAGTATCGGCAGGTGTACTTGAAAATGTATCCAACGCAATTTCAGGTTGTGCAGCTACCGAATCTTTTTTAAGGGAGTCTATTTTTTGTACAACCGTATCTTTTTTAATAATTGATACGACTTTCGTCTGCTCATTATTTGAACAGGAATAAAAAATAAATAATAACAGGATGGATAGAGGTGGTAGTAGTTTCATATAATTACAGTCTACCCAAATATACTGAACTATCTAATACGGATCCATTTATAAAGCTCAATAAAGAGATGCCGCCGAAATGTGCGACGCAACGATGCTGCTATGAAAAACTACAGCTGAAAAACAAAAATGTATTTTAGCTTTTCACTATTTTATAAAAACTGGTAGCAATTCCTTTGATCACGGCAGAGCTGAAACCTTTGTGTTCCATTTCGTTTAAACCCGCAATAGTTAACCCTTTTGGTGTGGTTACTTTATCGATTTCCTGTTCAGGATGTGTGCCTTTTTGTAGCAATAGGTCTGCAGCTCCTTTGGCTGTTTGTGCAGCGATCAATGCAGCAGTTTTAGCATCAAAACCTATTTCAATACCACCTTGTATGCTGGCACGGATATAACGCAATGCAAAAGCTGTACCGCAAGAACCCAATACAGTGGCAGCATCCATTAATTTCTCATCTATCACGGCAACTTTACCGATCGTGGTAAACAATTCTGTTGCATATTTTATCTGTGGTGCAGATGCATTGCTAAAGCTTAAGCAGGTCATACTTTCCTGTATGGCTGCAGCAGTATTTGGCATTGCTTTACAAATAGCCACTTTCTTTTTTACGATCTCTTCTATATCTTTTGTAGAGATGCCTGCAATAACAGATACCAGTAAATGTTTTGCGGTCAATACTGTTTTCAGTTCTCCCAATACTTCTGCAATTTGAAAAGGCTTTACGGCAAATATCACCAGCTCACTGTTACGCACAGCTGCAGTGTTATCCGTTATCACTTTTACACCTTTATCGCTCAACGATTTTAGTGTACTGATATTTCTTTTCGTAATAGTGATTTCGGCCGGCTTACAGAATTTGCTCTTTAACAAGCCTTCTGCAATAGCAGTACCTAAATTTCCGCCCCCGATTATCGCAATTTTTTTCATAATAAAATTTTACCCTAAAACCCCCAAACCCCCTGAAGGGGGCTTTTTGATTATTATTATTTGATGTTCTTCTCGTTTAAAACTACAACATTTTACTCTATAGCCTGAAAAGAGATTGAACAGTATAATACTTCTCAATCTCCCCTTCAGGGGGGCAGAGGGTTTTTACAGGGTGCTCAATGCGCCTTCAGCTACTTCTCCCTTTAGCATATTTTCGATCGCACAATCATATTTTTGTTTCCAGTCTTTTATTGAACCCCAGCTGGTATTGTCTATTTTGATATCAGCCTTTGTTACAGTACCGATCTTTGTAAAAGCCACTTTCGCTGTTGTTAAAGTAGCTTCTACATTTGCCGTATTGGTTGCATCAACAGAAACCACTACCCTGCTTTGTGCTTCGCCAAAAAGATACGCATCTTTTCTGATGCTGCCATCTGTGGTAATGCTATAACCAAGATCACGGTTGAAACAGCTTTCGGTTAAAGTGATAAATAGACCACCTTCGCTTACATCATGTGCAGATGCAACCAGTTTTGATCTGATCAGTTTTAATACCGCTTGTTGCAAAACAAATTCTTCATTCAGGTCAAAATATGGAGCAGGACTAAATTCTACGCCATGCAGTTTATGTAAATATTCAGACGAGTTAATATCGTTCTTACTTGATCCTACTAAATAAATAGCATCGCCTTCTTTTTTGAAATCCATTGTCATTTTATCTTTCACGCTATCCAGCACACCTACCATTCCGATCGTTGGTGTAGGATATACCGGGCCATCTGGTGATTGATTATAGAAGCTTACATTACCACCGGTCACAGGCGTATCAAACTTAACACATGCTTCGCCCATTCCTTTGATCGCGTTGGTGAATTGATAATATACTTCCGGATCGTAAGGATTACCAAAATTTAAACAGTTAGTAACACCTAATGGTTCGCCACCGCTACAAACAATATTTCTCGCAGCTTCTGCTACAGCGATCATGGCACCTTTATATGGATCAGCAAAAACATAACGACTGTTGCAATCTGTTGTTAGGGCCAATGCTTTGTTGGTTGGCTTTGCTAACACAACGGCTGCATCGCTTGGCTGGTTGGTACCGGTTGTACCTGCGCCTACCATACTATCATACTGCACATATATCCAGCGTTTAGATGCGATGCTTGGTAACTGAATTAAATCTTCTGCAGTTGCTTTTAGATCTGTTGGTACTTTGATCGTATCAGGATTGAACGCTTTTATTTTAGCCATGTATTTAGGTTCACTAAATGGCCTGTCGTACACAGGAGCACCACCGCCTAATACTAATTCGTATGCAGGCACTTCGGCTTCCAACTCTCCGTTCATGAAGAATTGCAATTTACCGTCAGTTGTTACTTCACCTATCTGGCTGCAGGGAAGATCCCATTTATCAAATACATCCAACACTAATTTTTCTTTTCCTTTTTCAACGCACATCAACATTCTTTCCTGGCTCTCGCTCAATAAAATTTCCCATGCTTTCATATTTTTTTGACGCATTGGAACCTTATCAAGATCGATCCTCATTCCTACTTCACCCTTTGCACTCATTTCTGCAGTAGAGCATATAATGCCCGCTGCGCCCATATCCTGCATACCTACAACGGCTCCGGTTTTTATTACTTCCAGACAAGCTTCTAATAATTTCTTTTCCTGGAACGGATCGCCTACCTGTACAGCCGGCAGGTCTTCTGCGCTATCAGCCGTAATATCTGCAGAAGCAAAGGATGCACCGCCGATACCATCTTTACCGGTTGCACTTCCTACAAAAAATATCGGGTTGCCTTTTCCTGTAGCGATCGCAGAAACCGTTGTGCCATTTTTCAATGTACCAACGCTCATCGCGTTTACTAATGGATTGGTATGATAACAATCTTCAAAATATATTTCGCCGCCAACTGTTGGTACGCCAAAACAATTTCCATAATGGCCGATGCCATGTACAACGCCTGCTAACAAATGTTGTGTCTTCGCTTCTTTCAAATTACCGAAACGCAAAGAGTTCAAAGATGCGATCGGCCTTGCCCCCATTGTAAAAATATCACGGTGAATACCGCCCACACCTGTTGCTGCTCCCTGGAAAGGTTCAATGGCGCTTGGGTGGTTATGGCTTTCAATTTTAAATACAACGCCGTATCCATCTCCAATATCCATCAGGCCCGCATTTTCTTCACCGGCTTTAACTAACATTTTCTTTCCGTCGCGTGGCAATGTTTTTAGCCATTTGATAGAATTTTTATAACTGCAATGCTCGCTCCACATAGCGCTAAAGCAGCATAATTCATTAAAATTAGGGGTGCGACCAAGCTTTTGCTTGATCAATTCAAATTCCTCAGCTGTTAATCTTAACTGTTCGGCGGTTGTAACTGTAATATCCATAATTGTAAAAATAGAGTGCAAAAATACAAACTGCTTTCCTTTTTTAATGAAGCATTGGCAGTTATTATTTTAACTATCTTCCCACACTAAATCTGGTAGTATTGACTTGGTTACTTTTTACCCTTTATTTACTGATCTTTTGCTGGCTGGTGGCCAATAACCGTTTTATGCTAAATAGCGGCATTACGCCTAAAATACTGATCGCCCTTTTTCTATTAAAAGTAATGATTGGCATAGCGAACGGCTGGCTAATGCTGCATTATTTTAATGGTGGCGATACCTGGGAATACCATAACCAGGCACTAAATGAATATCATTTACTATTTACAGATCCGAAGGAGTACGTGTTAAATATTTTTCGCTCCGGTTATCAAACAGGGTATGCGGGCCTTTTTAGTTCTGTCAATTCTTACTGGAATGATCTTAAGATCAACCTTATTATCAAGCTGCTTTCTATTTTTGATATTTTTAGCGGTGGTAATTATTATACCAATGTTATTTTCTTCAACTTTATTGTATTGTTTGGAAACCTTGCTTTATATAAAGTATTCGCCGCTATTTATAAAGGGAAAGAGAACCTTGTACTGATCGGCTGCTTTTTATTACCCTCCTTTTTATTATTTACAAGCGCTATCCATAAAGAGGGGTTAATATTATTGGCGCTTGGCATTGCGCTATATTATATATATACCAGTCTCGACAAAAAGCGTATACACGTTGCTGATATAACGGTCGTCTTTATTTGCTTAGTGTATATATTTTTGCAACGCAACTTTGTTCTAATTGCCTTAGTACCCGCGCTTATAGCATGGATATGGGTTTCAGCTAAACAATATGCTCCTTTAAAAATTTTTCTGGTAGTGTATGGCATTGGCGCTATTGTTTTTTTTACTGCGGGTATAGTATCGCCATCGCTCGACCTGCCTAATTACGTTGCACAAAAACAAGCATCTTTTTTAACGATCAACAATGCACACTCTTCTATTTCAATTGATACCCTGTATCCAAATTTTACCAGCTTTATACATAATGCGCCCCAGGCATTTATACATGCTACTATGCGGCCTGATATTTTGGATGGGAAAAAGGTAGTTTTTCTATACCCCTTTGCTATAGAGTTTATTTTATACCAATTACTGCTTATTCTTTTCATTTTTGTTCGGGTACAAAAACCAGTGCTATCAATAAATGCCCGGTCGTTCATCTTATTTGGCTTCTTTTTTAGCTTTTCGCTGATCATGATAATTGGCTACACTATCCCCATAACTGGTGCTATTATAAGGTACCGGTCTATTTATCTGCCTTTCATTTTAACCCCTGTTTTATGTACTATCAATTGGGAAAGGATAAAATCCCATAAACATTAAAAAATAATATAATATTTGTATTTTCTCGTTTTTTTGTTAAAAAATTTACTTTTAAAGAAATTATAATTGATTTATTGAAATTATTTCCTTTTTTTTGTAACTCTAAATTATAATCTTTATGCAATCACTTCGTTTTAAGTCAATTGACAATTTGAGTACAATGCCTGGGGATATCACAGGAAAGCCTACACCAAGAATTACCGCGATCTTTGGTGAAAATGTTTTTACCCTAAAAACTGCCCGCCAGTTTTTAAGTGATGAAGCATATAAAAGTCTTGTTGCGTCGATCAAAGGCGGCAAAAAAATCGACCGCTTTATGGGTAACCAGATCGCTAACGGTTTAAAAGCCTGGGCTGAAACTAAAGGTGTTACTCATTACACGCATTGGTTTCAACCACTGACTGAACTTTCTGCAGAAAAACATGATTCTTTCTTTACTTTAAAAGGAGACGGAACACCTATCGAAGAATTTGAAGGTAATGCACTTATCCAACAAGAACCGGATGCATCTTCTTTTCCAAATGGCGGTTTAAGAGCAACTTTTGAAGCGCGTGGATATACAGCATGGGATCCATCTTCTCCTGCATTCATCATGGAGATCGGAACTGGTAGAACACTATGTATCCCTACTATTTTCGTTTCTTATACCGGTGAATCTTTAGATGCTAAAACACCTTTAATTAAAGCATTGGTTGCGCTTGATAAAGCTGCAGTTGATGTTTGTCAATATTTTGATAAGAACGTTACTAAAGTAAATTCTTCTTTAGGATGGGAACAGGAATATTTTGTAATTGATGCCGGTATGGTAAATGCCCGTCCTGATCTGATCATGACAGGCCGTACTGTATTTGGTCATCCTCCTGCAAAAGGCCAACAATTGGAAGACCATTATTTTGGTGCAATACCAGAAAGAGTGTATGCTTTCATGAGAGATTACGAAGAAGAAGCATACAAACTAGGTATACCTCTACGTACACGTCATAATGAAGTAGCTCCTTCTCAGTTTGAATGTGCGCCTATTTATGAAGAAGCAAACCTTGCGGTAGATCATAACACTTTATTAATGGATGTTATGACGCGCGTTGCTAAACGTCATGGCCTAATTGTTTTATTACACGAAAAACCATTTGCCGGTATCAACGGTAGTGGTAAACATAATAACTGGAGTATCTCTACTGATACTGGTGTTAACTTATTAGCGCCTGGTAAAACACCAAAAACCAACTTGATGTTCTTAACGTTCTTCGTTAACACGATCAAAGCGGTGCATGATTATGCTGAATTATTAAGAGCGTCTATTGCAAGTGCGGGTAACGATCACCGTTTAGGTGCTAACGAAGCTCCTCCTGCTATCATCTCTATCTTCATTGGTAAATATTTGACTGAAGTTTTAAGTCAGGTTGAAACACGTGTTGGTGGCAAGTTTGATGAACAAGATGAAGCAATGCTTAAATTAGATATCCATAAAACAATTCCAGAATTGATGTTGGATAATACAGATAGAAACAGAACTTCTCCATTCGCATTTACAGGAAACAAATTTGAGTTCCGTGCGGTAGGTTCTGCAGCTAACTGTGCTAATGCCATGACCGTTTTAAACACGATCGTAGCTGAAACATTGAAACATTTCAAGAAAGAAGTTGATGCATTGATCGAAAAAGGTGATAAAAAAGAGATCGCTATCATGCATATCATTCAGAAATATGTTGTTGAAAGCAAAAAAGTTTTATTTGAAGGAGATGGCTATAGCGAAGAATGGGCTAAAGAAGCTGAAAGAAGAGGTTTACCTAACGTAAAAACTACTCCTTTGGCATTGGATGCTTATATCGCTAAAAAATCTTACACGCTGTTCGAATCAAATGAAATATACAGTCATTCTGAATTAGAAGCTCGTCATGAAATTATGCTTGAAGCGTATATTAAGAAAGTACAAATTGAAGCAAGAGTGATCGGTGAATTAGCTACAACTGTTATTTTACCTTGCGCTGTTAAATATCAAAATGTATTATTGGAAAATATCAAAGGCTTAAAAGATGCAGGTTTACCGGCAGATACATACGCTAACCAAATGAACATTTTGAAGAAAGTGAGCGAACATATTGCTAAGATGAGCAGTGGTGTTGAGCACATGATCGAAGAAAGAAAGAAAATAAACACTTTGACTGATAACCGCGAAAAAGCAATTGCTTATTGCGAAAATATCAAGAACAAATACTTTGATACGATCAGGTATAGTGTTGATAAATTAGAAATCTTAGTAGATGATTCTTTCTGGACATTACCTAAATACAGAGAAATGCTTTTCTTAAGATAGTCGCATTCTAAATAAGTAAATAATAAAGATCGGCCACAGTAAAATGTGGCCGATCTTTATTTTACACCTGTTTAAACTTCCGCTTGGATAACAGGTCTATACAAAAAATAGCTATGAAAAAGATATTGATCGTTTTGTTTTTATTATCTGTTACTGCAGCATCATTTGCCCAGATCCAGCGCGATGCCCCTTTACCCGGAGCTACAGATTCTACTGATCAAACCACTAAGCCTCCTTCTTTACGACAACAATTACAGGCTTTACATCTTACAAAAGATCAAAAGATCCAATTAAGAGCGCTGCGTCAAAATGCCAAGGCCAATAAAGAAACGATAATGGCAGATGACAGCCTTACGCAAGATCAAAAACTAACACAACTAAAAGCATTGCGTAAGCAGACTGCCGCAAGCTTTAATACTATCCTTACGCCCGACCAAAGTGCACAATGGCAAGCCATGAGAGCTGAAGCAAAGAAGAACAAAAATAACCAGGATACACAGGCGATGGAAGAAGAGATCATGTCGCTGCCGGCAAATTAGCGGTAACAAAAAAGACAGCTTGCGCTGTCTTTCAAATAAAATTATGATCGCTTTATATAGGGACGGGATCATTTTCCAAATGCTATAATATTTGTAGTGAATATTTTAACCGCAATTGCCAGCAATATCACGCCAAAAAATTTTCTTATTACTAACAACCCACTAGGGCCTAATATTTTCTCGATCCATGTTAAGGATTTTAATACCAGGTAAATAACCACACAATTAATTAATATTCCGATCAAAATATTTACAACAGCATAATTTGCCCGTAAGCTCATGATGGTAGTTAATGTCCCTGAACCGGCGATGATGGGGAAAGCTATCGGGATAACACTGCTGGTTTTATCATTTTTATCCTGCTTAAAAAATTCCATCCCTAATATCATTTCAAGACCGAGTATAAAGATCACGATACTACCGGCCACTGCAAAAGAGCGTATATCCAGACTTAATATATTCAATACCTCTTTTCCAAAAAATAAGAACAAGATCATTAACCCGCCTGATACCAATGTGATCTGCGTTGTTTTTATGGTGCCCCCGATCTTTCCTTTTAATGAAACCAATATTGGGATGGAGCCTAACATATCGATCACAGCAAACAAGGTGAATGCGATGGTAACTATTTCTCTACCTGATATGCTGTCCAGATTAAACATTGCAGTACAAACTTTTACTAAATATAAATCAATTTCACTATACCTATTGCAGATCCTATTGAAACCGCAGCAATTTTTTAAGCCATCCCGAAAATTTGCTATTGTTATAGGCTGTACTTTCTGCTATGATACAGTTTATACAGAGACAATCACGGTATCGGGCACTAATGAACATTTGCGCATCTTCCGTTAAATTAATGTTTGAACATTGACATTGGGCAATATCATCCACCCTGCACTCAAAGGCAATGGTACAACGTGGACAATATTTTTGCTCATGTTTATTCATTCAACATCACTAGTAATTATTTTCTTAGAAATGCTACTTTTATAGGACTTGGTGTCGGCGCTACAGAAAAAGAGAATTTCTTTTTTCCTGTGTTATCAAAACAAAAAACCTCTCCCGGGGATGTATAATCTTTTGCATCGCTGATATATACATTACCTGTTGAATCATCAATATCCAGGCCATAAGCAGCTTCTACAGTGGTGCCATCTGAAACAAATGATGTTGATAATACGCTAAGGTCTGTAGTGCTTAAAACCTCTGTACTAAATAATCCAAGGTAGTCACCAGTTACATACAGTTTATTATTATAATAACGAACAACGGCTGCACCGATACTGGATGATGTTGTAACCGTATTCGATGTCGTACTTACTTTCACCAATTGAGGTGCAACACTACCATAATCTCCTGTGCATGCAACATAAATATTCCCCGAAGCATCTGCTGCAATATAGCCAGGATTCAAGCCCACTTTTATTTTTCTTGTTTCTGTAAGTGTATTCAAATCGATCACAGAAACTGTAGAATCGTAAGTACTAAAGCCTCCCGTATTACTAACATATAAATTGGTGCCTACTATCGCCATTTGCGCGGGGTTTGCTCCTACCGCAATATTTTTTGTTATAGCCAGGGTTGCTGTATCAATAACAGATACGGAATCATCTGTAGTAGATACAAATACCTTGCCGCCATAAGCTACTATATTTTCAGGCCCCTTATTACCGCTGCCATTTTGAAAGCTGACAGAATCTATATAACGTGCGTTTAAAGCATTCGCTACGGATACATAACCTGAGTTATTCATAACGATATATATTCTACCGCCGTAAATAATAAAATCGCTACCCGTGTCTCCTAACTTAAAGCCATTAATATTTTCGAAAGTGTCGGTAGATGCCGTGTTCGTAGCAAAATTATAGTAAGTAAGCGTTGTATTATTGGCTCCATAAGTCCCCTGGCCTAATGCATACAAACCTATAATAGCAGTATCTGTATGGTTCACGGTTGTGTCTTGCGGTGAATGATTCCCGCTGCTGCTTTTTTTACAAGAAGAGGCAATAGCTATCACAGTTATTACCATAAAGAAAATACTGAATTTTTTCATTTCTATTTTTTTTGATTTATAAATTATTAAATATTATACTTATGTTGTATGATCTTCCGGGCATAGGATAATAATTAACGACGTAATACTTTGTGTCGAAAATATTTTCTACCGCTAATTTTATATTTGCCTGAACCTGGTGTATAGCAACCGTTTTGTTAACAAATGCACCCTGCGTTATCCATCCCGGTAATCTGTTGGCCGGACTGTTTGCACCCAATACATACCTGTAATCTGAAAACAATAAATTGTAACCGGCTCTCCACCCTTTATAACCTGCTGCGACTATTGCTGAACCTGAATTATTGGGTGTGTAAGGGATCTGATCCTTATACTCTTCGCTTGCAGGATCGCTGTTCAATGCTTGTTGCCATGTGTAAGCAATTCTTGCAGACCAACTAATTTCCGAATTGAATTTTCCGTCAATATCTGCGGTAACATCAATTCCTTTTATATCTACTTTGCCAATATTCATTACGGTCCACATAAAAAGATTCTGTGATGGCACAGCCATTATTTTATCTTTTACAGCATTATAATAACCATCCATGCTAATATTCAATTGCTTTACTACCGCATTATAATTTTTGGAAAAAGTAATTCCTATATCGTATTGGTTATTATATTCGGGATGTAACTTAGGATCAATAGAGCTGATATAATTATAATACACATCGTTAAATGTCGGCATCCTGAATATTTTTTTATAAAACGCCCGCAGTAAAAACGGACCGGAAGCACTTAGCTTATAACTTCCTGCAAGTGTAGGCGTAAACTCGTTTGTATTTTGAAGCGATGGGCCTACTGCAGTTTTATCACTATTGTTAGTATTCAATAAAGAAGCATTCAACTGCCACAAGCCTTTAGTAAATTGAATGGCTGCATTGTTCCATAAATTGATACGTGTTGGTGATGGAAAGTTAACTATGTTAGCTGTAAGGCTTGTCAATGCTATATCTGAAGCGAGAGAAGCAGTAAAATACTTTGCAAAATGTTTACTCAAGGCTGCACTTAAATAACCTTCCTGCTGAGTATACCGATCATCCAGTCCTCCCATATTATTATGAAAATTAGGATCCCGGTATCTCGTGAACATATTGCTATATTTTACAGATAGCAATAAAGAAGTTGTTGTATTTAATTTTGTTTGATAACGGCTCTGTACAAAAAGATCATTGTCTGTTAATCTTTGTACAGAAATATTATTGAAGAAAATTATCGAACCGGGCAATCCGCGTTCCGATGAATATGCCCACAGCTTTGTTTGTAAAGTACTGCTGTCTGCAAATTGTTTTACTGCATTTATTTCTCCCTGGAATGACGTAATATCAGAATTGGTTCTTATCGCTTTCTGCGAAAACATCCCGTTATTAATGTAATATGGATAATCACCTTTCGACCAGGTTGCTTCTGCATTGGCACTTATTACAAACCTTTTTGTTACCGGTAAATATATTCCTGCAAAAGGCTGCCATAAACCAAAAGACCCTTGTGTACAGCCAAGCTCCCATTTTTTTTGAGAAAAATTAGGAACATAGGTATTGGATGAAATGGACAAAACCGCTACCGAAGCATAAGCCCTGGCAGGAACTAATATTTGTGGCGGATTGGCCAGGTCTAATTCCAGGCTTTGTATAAATGTCAATGGAAATTTTCCAAGATCTACCTGTCCGCTTTGTGCATCCGCAACAGATAGGCCATCGTATAACACACCTGTATTCGTTGCCCCCAAGCCTCTTACCGAAATTGTTTTCAATCCGCCAATGCCACCATAATCTTTAACTAATACGCCCGAAAAATAACTCGCTGCGTCTCCAACTGAATTACTGTTTAACTGCTGTAGCGTTTGTTTATTTAATAATTGAACCGGAATAGGTTTTGTAAAAACATTTGGCGGCTTACTGGATGTAACTATGATTTTATTTAGTACTTTATTGCTATCAACGGTCTGTGCATCCGCAACAGATAAGCTGCTCACAAGCGCACATACAAAAAGCAGGCGACTAAAAATAGTACGCTTCATTATCCTGTATGCCGGCTGCCTGATAAACATATTGTTTAATACGCTGTTGAGTAATAAAAATAAATTCATCGAAAGCTGTTTCGGCAAATGCCAAAAGGGATATAAATAAACATACCCCGCTTGCTTCTCGACCCGAAAGCTTAGCGATGAATAAAGTGTCCCTGGCAGGTCTTCTGGCTCAAGAGTATGTTTTAATTGCCTTCCCGTTATAATAACAGTGGCGTGAGAATTAAAACTTCCGTTTAAGGAACTCTTATACAGCTACGGGGATAGCGCCGGATTTACACCGGACTTCCCTTTTAATTCCGAACATTCGGAAACCAAGATCTTTGCAAAAATAAGGATAGAAATAAGGAATAAGAAATATAAAATAAGGAATAAGGAAGTTTTGGTGCTTAATGGCTTGCCGTTCAATGTCTAAAACAAAAAAAGTTTAGAAGTGTAAGACTTCTAAACTTCCTTATTTTTTGTTCCTTATTTATTATTGCTTATTACTTAAAAGAACACAGCCAGTTTTAACTTAGCAAAGAAAGGCGTACCGGGAACAAAGCTCATTTGATCAACTGCCGCCGTTTCATTTTTAAGACGGGTTGTTGCTTCTACTTCATACTCGTTCCATTTTGTATTAAAAAGGTTTTCTACAGTTATGCCCACTTCATATTTTCTCTTTGTATAATTTAAAGTGAGGTCCGAAACAAAATAGCCGTCAGCCGTTAAAGAATAATCGCCATTGCCCGAACGATCATGCAGGTATCGGTAACTAACAGCACCATTGATACCATCTTTAAATTTAAAATCCAATCCCCCTGTGCTTGTAAAAGTTGGCGCCACTGCAATATAGTTTTGCCCCTTGGGCAGATCTGAATACCTTGGATCGGCAAGATTCACATTCAGGTCTGCAAATAACCAGTCGTTCAATTGGTAGCGTGCTGATACATCAACGCCTATTCTCCTTGTTTTTCCTGAAGGCTCTACTGTTCCATCATCGCCTGAATAAACAAACTCCTGTTCTAAATACAAATACCAAAAAGCGGTATTGATAAGTAATCGCGGAAATGGTTTTACAATAAATCCAAGATCTGCACCATAAGCTGCAGGCAATGTTTTATAACCATTATCAGCAACAACTACCCTTGCATCGTTGGAGTGAAAGCCTTTGCCAGTTTTCAAATAAAGCTGTAGTTTTGAACTGACAGTATACTGAACATTAATTTTCGGACTAACAATGGCACTGCTTTGCGAAGCTGTTTGTGCCGTTAGCTTATCAGCATACTTAAAATAAAAATAATCTAACCTGGCGCCTGCATTCAAAAGCCATTTGCCTTTTTCAATCGTTTCATCGAGGTATGCATTAAAATTATCTTCGCTGATATTACCCAATTGATCATATTGCAAAACAGTATTTTTATTGACAGTATTGGCCAACTCACTATTATCTGTTCTATCAAACCGCGCTCCTATTGCTGCAATAGATGTATAGGTTACTTCATTGATGCACCGGCGGTTTGTTAGCTTTCCGTTATAGCCAAATAAGTTCCTGCTTTCTCGTTGAAGAATAGCATCTCCGTTAATACTGTCTTCTGCAAAAAAAGTAGCATCCGAATTCAAATGAAAATTGTAATTGGAATAATACAATTCATTCTCTGCAATAAAATTATTTGTAAGGCTTGACGTTAGTTTAATGATAGCATTTGTTCTACTGGTATAGCCCCCTTGCAAACTATCAATATATCCAAAGCGATTGATGATCGGGGGAGCATTCAATACCAATTTGTTTCCGGCTTCACCATAGCCTGTAGTGCCTGTAGCTGCAGCCCTTTCAGGTATTTCTCCTGATGCTCTCCAATCAGTCCCGAAAGTAGAAAGGCTTACACTTAATTTATTATTATCACTCAGATTCATATTGTATTTGCCAAATAAATTATAGCGCTTGAAATATTCTGCCTGGTCAAACGGTCCATCAAAATAATTAGCATCGCCAGCTATGTAAGCACTTTGTCCGTTTAGCTTTGCTTTATTACTTAACAGGTTGATGGCCGCTACAATTCGCGCATCATTAAATTGTCCGCCTTCAATTTTAACAAGGCTCTTTTCCAAAACATCTGCAGTTGAATAACTCACATAACCTGCAGTTGTAAAATCTCCATAACCTGTATAGTATGGACCCTTTCCAAAATCATATTTAGTGATCGTTTCGGGTATTATAAAATGCATATCCGCGTATCCTTGTCCGTGTGCATGTGATACCATATTTACCGGCAATCCATTCACAGAAATATTTATATCAGTTCCATGGTCCGCATCAAATCCACGGATAAATATCTGTTCGGCTTTACCGCCTCCCATATGTTGTGCCGTAAACAAGCCCGGCACTAATTTCAACAGGTCCTGCGCTGAATTAACCGGACGTAAATTCAGGTCAAGATTACCCGTTGTGTGAAAAGATATATTGTTCGAATGCGATGTAATTAATACTTCGCTCAGATCAATGCGTCCGGTTTTCAATTCAATAACAACATGTTTTGTAAGATCGGCAATGATAATTTTTTGAGGAACATATCCTATTGAAGAGACGGTAATAGTGTTGCTATCAGCAGGTATCATCAATTCAAAATTGCCCAAATTATTTGTAAGCACACATTTGCCTGGCGCAACAGTTACCACCACATATTCTATTGGTTCTTTTGTAGTAACATCGATCACCTTTCCCTTTATTATATTTTGTGTAAATGCACTTACCGAAAGCAGTAATGCGATCAGCACGGCGATTATTTTTTTCATTAGTTTAATTAATGCATTGTTTATAATGACCGGATGTCCCTCGCATAATTAGGTAGCACGTACATACACGTACACTTATCAGGAATAGATCATTCCGATGATTGAATAAGCAGCCCACACAACGATACCGTCATGTGAATCATAATAAAAAAATTAAGCGCCTGGTGGATGAAAAATAGATCGGGGCATTTTGATCTCTGTAGCCTCGGAGTAAGCAGGATATTTGATAGCCAATTCGTAAGAAGTGATAGGATGTATACTTGCAAAAAAAGATCTGGAGGATAATACTATTTCATTTTTATTTTCACCTCTTTTATCAGCAGCTTGCCTGTCTTTTTCTTCCTGTTGCAATTTTTTTCTTAACTGACATTTACCACAGCAATGAAGCATCGGCTTGTCTTTATTTTCACAAGACTTTGAATAGGCAGATGTATTAACATAATATCCCAGCGTGATAAAGGCACTGTCAAAGGTTTGAGCCAATAAGGAAATAAATAATATGGATGCAATAATATACCTCACGCCTGGATCTGCTGGTTATTTGCACAAAAGTAGACGCAGAAATGGTATTCTCAATAGATTTTAGGGTTAATTTATAAAGTTTTGTAAAGATTATCGTAATAAAACTTTACTGCTCCCTTTTCCCTAAGTATATTATATTTTTGTACCATGAGATATGTACTTTACTCGCTGATCACCATTCTCTTATTTTCTACAACAACGAAGGCCCAGGAAATCTGGGACCTAAGGCGTTGTGTGGATTATGCTATAGCTCATAATATTTCTATCAAACAAAGTGATATACAAGCCAAAATTTCCCAGGTTCAATATAAAGAGAATAAACTGAGCCAATACCCCAATGCTAATTTTACAGGCGATGGTGCCTATAATTCAGGACGTAACCAGGACCCTACAACTTACTCACTGATCACACAGAGTTATTTATCTGCAGGCTTTCAATTACAGGCGAGCGCCAATATTTTTAATTGGTACAGCAAGCAAAACAGCATCATGGCAAGCCGCTGGGAAGCCGATGCTGCAAAAGCTTCTGTAGAAAAATTAAAGAATGATATTGTTCTGTCCGTTGCCAATGCCTACCTGCAAATTTTATTAACTAAGGCACAGGAAAATGTGGCGCTATTGCAATTGCATTTATCGGAAGCACAGCTAAGTAATACAAAAAAATTAGTTGCTGCAGGTTCGTTACCCGAATTAAATGCCGCTGAATTAGAAGCGCAGGTGGCAACTGATACTGCCAATTATATAAGCGCAAAGGGTAATGTTGATCAAAGTATACTTGTGCTTAAATCATATATGAATGTTGATGCTGCAATTCCTTTCGATGTTGATTCTCCTCCCGCCGAATTGATCCCGATAGAATCATTGGCAGACCTGCAACCGGAAGACGTCTATAATTTAGCGGTCATTAATTTACCGCAACAACGCGTAAATGAATTCAACCTAAAGGCCGCGCAAAAAAATGCGAGCGCCGCCAAAGCCGCCATATACCCTACGCTTGCAGCTTTTGGATCTTTAAACTCAAGTTACCTTGATTATAATACGGCTTTGTATCAGCCCATTGTTATTGGTTATACCCCCACGCCTTATTCTGTAAATGTTGGTGGCACTTCTTATAATGTTGAAAGTCCTATTATCACCAATGGAAATAAAATAGGCTATGCAAGATCGGATGCCTTTGGCACACAGCTATCGGATAATTTTCGTCAGTCGGTAGGGTTAAGTCTTACGGTTCCTATTTTCAGCGGATGGAGTTTACATGGTACCTGGGAACAAAACAAACTGACTATTAGAAATTTAGAATTGCAGCGTGATGCCGACAATCAAACATTAAAACAAAATATTTACCAGGCATATAATGCAGCACTTGTTGCTTTGGAAAAATTCAATGCGAGCAAAAAAACGGTAGATGCTTCTCAACGCACGTTTGATTTTTCACAAAAACGTTATGATGTTGGGATGATAGGCACTTTTGAATTGATCACCAATCAAAACAATTTGTTCACCGCTAAACTGCAATACGTACAGGACCAGTTTGATTATGTTTTTAAAATGAAAGTATTGGAATTTTATAAAGGGCAAGGACTTAAATTATAATCTATTTTAAATTTTGAATGAAAATATTCGGCATTTAAAATTTAGAATTCAACATTCAACATAACTATTATGAGTAAGAAGACTAAATGGATATTGTTCGGTGCATTAGGACTGATCGTGGTGATAGTCATTTTAAAGTTTACTGTTTTTGGTAAGAATGATGCTATCAAAGTAACGGCAGAGAAAGCGCAAAACCGCACCATTATAGAAGTGGTGAATGCCAGCGGAAAAGTGTACCCTACAATAGAAGTAAAAGTTAGTCCGGATGTTAGTGGAGAGATAACAGACCTGCCTGTTCAGGAAGGTGACACTGTAAAAAAAGGACAGGTGGTTGCTAAGATCTATGCGGATGTTTACAGCATTCAGCGCGATGAAGCTTCGGCAGGCGTATTGCAGAGCCAGGCACAGGTTGCAAACTCACAGGCATCTATAGATGCAGTTAAGGCACAATTGGATCAGGCTGAAAAAACATATGATATGCAAAAGCAATTGTTTGATCAGCAGGTTATCAGTAAAAATGAATTCTATACCGCAGAAGCCGCTTATAAAAGCGCTGTTGCCAATTACAATGCTGCCAAACAAGGCATTATCGGCGGACAGGCGGCTGTAAAAAATGCACAATCACAATTAGCAAAAGCTAATACGGATCTTAGCAGAACCATTGTTGTAGCGCCAATGGACGGTGTTGTAAGTTTATTAAGCGTAAAAAAAGGCGAACGTGTGGTTGGTAGCAATATGATGGCCGGCACAGAAATGTTACGCATTGCAGATATGTCGCAAATTGAAGTACGTGTTGATGTGAGTGAGAGCGATATCCCAAAAGTAAAATTAGGTGATAGTGCTATTGTTAGCATTGATGCCTACAACAACAGAAAATTCAAAGGCATCGTTACACAAATATCGAGCAGCAATAATGGCGCTTCTACACAAAGCGATCTAACCAATACAAGTACGGATGTTACTAATTACAAAGTATACATCAGGATGTTGCCCGAAAGCTATAGCGACCTGTTAGGCAAGGGCGGGCCTTTTCCTTTTCGGCCCGGTATGAGCGCGAGTGCTGATATTCAAACAAAAGTGCACGTAAATGTTCTAAGCGTTCCCATTAATGCCGTAACAACAAGAGATAAAAATGACAGTACAGAAGCCGATAAAAAACCTACGGATGCAACTGTGACAGACGCAAATAGTACTCCTAATGCGGATGACCTTGAGGTTGTAGTATTTGTACTTGATAAAGATGATAAAGTGAAGAAAGTGCTCGTAACAACTGATATTCAAGATATTAACTATATTGAAATAACAGGAGGTTTAAGTGCCGGAGACCAGGTAATTACGGCTCCTTATGATACGGTAAGCAAGCTTTTAAAGAATGGAGATAAAGTTAAGGTGGTAGACAAAAAAGACTTATATGATAATAAATAGCAATAAATAAACGTACTTTGTAGTAGTATTACTTTGTTTTATTGCTATATCAGTACCAAATACCGGCTCGCTAGGCATCATATTATTCACATTCAAGGTCTTTATTTGGTTGATTATTAGCAAGCAATATCCTTGAGATGAAAAGATTTTTTACTAAAAGCTTTTTACTGTTACTACTCTTATTTATTGGCAACGAATCTTTTTCACAAAATTCGTTGTTAGTGAATTTTGGCAGCAGTACTTGCGTAAACCCTACCGATCCTAGTTATGCTATTATACAAAATCCACTAACTTCTACGCCAACCTTATTGGCGAATTGTGATTTTTCAGCAGAATTGCCTAGTTATTTCGGTGTATATATTGCTTACAACCCGAAAGACAATAAGATATATATTTCTTCTATACAAAATGGAACTCAGTCTAAAGTATGGACCCTGGATGTAGGTTTACCTGATTCGATTGGCTGTGCTACCATAAGCGCTCCTGCGGTGTATAATTATGTCCTTAACAATTTTGAATTTGATAATAACGGTAATCTTTGGGCTTTCAGTAATTATAATTCAACATTCGGGACTTGCCTGTTAAGTAATTTTGACCTGACGACCGGTACCACTTTGTCATCAAAAACGGTGCAATTCCCTGCAGGACATTATCCTACAGATATCCTGAATGGAGATCTATCTATATTACCAAATGGCAGGCTGTTTTGTACTTTAGGCGCATTGCCAATTTCTCAGGTTTACGAGATCACTAATTATGCATCGGGTTTTGGACCGGCTGTAGCAACCTATTTGCAAACCTTACCGGCTAATTGTTTTGGTATGGCTTTTCTAAATGGCGAATTGGAATTTACAGGCAGCGATGAAGTTAGTAACTGTTATTATTTCTCTTACGATATTGCCAGCAATACGTTGGGGCCGGAGCAACCTTTCCAAAATGGATTATCTCCTGTTGATAATACTGCGCTTGTTCCTGTAGTTGGTACAACTAAACAATTGGTGAGCAGCACCCAAATAAATGGCAATACATCAGACCTTACTTATGTTATTTATTTAAAAAATATGGGTAATGTTATTATCAATAATATCAATGTCACAGATAACCTCGCAGCCACCTTTGGCGCAGGCAATGTGTCAAATGTTACAGCAAGCTTTATCAGCAACCCTGCAGCCTTGACGTTAAACCCTGCCTATAACGGAACAACAGTTACCAGTTTATTAAACCCGGGACAACAGTTGCATAATAGAATATTATCTAACACCAATTATTTTGCAACGATACAAGTGAAATGCAGGGCCACCAATCTTGTTCCCGGAATTACCTATTATAATTCTGCTATTGGAAAGGGTGTTATAGGAGTCGGCGCAAGCCTGGCAAATATTTCAGATTCTTCTAATAACGGGCCATCTTCTGTAATTGATCCTAACAATAATAATAACCCCGGCGATCCTGGAGAGAATGTTCCTACACCCTATATGTTCCCTATTGTATTAACGGTTAATTTTATCAATGTAGATGCAAGCTTGCTGAACAATACCACTTCCTTGATACAATGGTCCGTTGCAACGCCGATCACCAATGCCGACAAATTTGAAATAGAATACAGTGCCGATGGTAAAAACTGGAACACTGCAGGAAGCATTGCTATTACTTCAAACTTACAAAGCGATTATAGTTTTGAACAATCAAATATTCCATCAGGCAATATATATTATCGCATAAAAGAAATTGATGAAGATGGCTCTTATGTATACAGTAGAATTGTTTTGTTGAATAATAATGACGGGCAAAATAAATATGTGGTCTTCCCTAACCCGGCCAACAATACTATTCAGGTAATTGCACCATATGGCGTCAGCGGCACTTGTACGGTTGACCTGTTTGATGCAACAGGAAGAAAATTGATGGAAACAACAATGAACACTTCTAACTTAGAGATCAACACAACCAATATCCCCGATGGCTCTTACCTGCTACGAATAGATCATAATGGAAATACAAACACCCAAAAGGTTTTGATCATTCACTAGGATTTTGTCTGAATTGGGATTCGCGGATTTATAGGATTCCCGGGATTTTCTATTAGATAAACAACTGCTCTGCGACTAACAAAGATTCTGGTTTGCCTACATCAACAAATTTATCGGAACTATTGTGAAGATACCCAAGTATCAAATGTTCCGCAGCGAGATCAAGATATGTTTCGGTCAGAGAAAATTTTCCGCGCTGCCGGATCAAAGAAAATATTTCAGGTTGAAAAACAACTACACAACTGTATGCTTTTTGCTGTAATCCGGCTTTATTGATAGCTATTTTTTCATCCCCGGTTTTTACATTTCTCCAACCGCATAAACGATCGGCATCATCAAATAAAAAATACCGGGAAGTATTTCTATCGCTCACACCAAAAGAGATCAGCGGTGTATGCCGCTGGTGATAAGCAAATAATTTATTGATATCAAGGTTAGTTAAAATATCAACGTTCAGTGTAACAAAAGGTTCTTTACTAGCCAATAATTCTTTTGCATGCAATAAGCCGCCGCCGGTTTCTAACACTTCCTTTCTTTCATCGCTTATAACAATGGTACTGCCCCATCCATTATTTTTTTTGACGGCGTCAATTATCTGATCAGCAAAATGATGCACATTGACCACTACATCTGTAATGCCGTATTGTTGCAGGTACTCAATGTTTCGTTGTAACAATGATTTTCCATTCACCATAGCCAATGCTTTAGGATGCTTGTCTGTCCAGGGTTTAAACCTTGTACCCAAACCTGCCGCAAAGATCATTGCCTTCATGTACTGTGCTTTTAATTTTTTACTTCGTGGATATTTTGTTCGAGGTGATTCAGTTCAATTTTTACATTGTACTTGTTTCTCAAATGCCTTGCTACCGCATCAGCTGCATATACGCTTCTGTGCCTACCTCCGGTGCAGCCAAAATTTATCATCAGGCTATCAAAATCTCTTTCGATATAATTTTCTACGGCTATATCTACAATATTATATACACTATTTAAAAACTCCGGCATCTCTGTCTGTTGTTCTAAATAATCTTTTACTGCTTTATCCCTACCCGTTTGTTTTTTAAATTCTTCTATGCGGCCGGGATTCAAAATGCTTCTGCAATCAAAAACAAAACCGCCTCCATTATCCGTTTCATCTTTTGGATACCCGGTTATTTTATAGGAGAAGCTATTGATCTTAACAACCAGCGGCGTGGCTGCTGTTGCTTTTATATTTTCGAAGCGGTCGATCACTTCGTCTGCTGTCATCAAATTCAACAATCTTTCAAACTCAGGCAAACTAAGTCCAACCTGTTTATTAGTAATAAACCATTTAATATTTTTTAGGGCCAATGGAATACTCGTTAAAAAATGTGCCTTGCGTTCAAACAAGCCTCTAAAACCGTAAGCGCCTAATACCTGTAATAACCTTATTAATACGTAGCCGTTATACTGGCTTTCAAATTGTATTTTATCTATCGGCTTTTTAAATACTTCTTCTACGCAAGTCATGTAATATTGCAGCAAGCCATTTTTCCATTCATCGCTTAGCTCTGCTTTCGCCTGCCATAATAAAGAAGCAACATCATATTGCAAAGCGCCTTTCATTCCTCCCTGGTAATCGATAAAATGGATCGCATTATCTTTTACCATGATATTCCTGCTTTGAAAATCGCGGAACATAAAATATTTATGATCTACATGAGAGAGGTAAGTGCTAAAAGCGTCAAAATCATCAATAAGCTTTTCTTTGTCGTAAGGGATCTTTAACGTATCAAGAAAATAATATTTAAAATAAAGCAGGTCGCTCAGGATAGCTTGTTTACCAAATTCTTTACTGGTGATCGTTTTATCATAATCCAATCCTTCATCGCCGTTGATCTGTAACAATGCTAACGCATGCAGGGTTTTCTTAAAAAGATCATATACCTGATCAGTATAGCCATCCTTTTCTAATTCATTTAGTAAAGAAGTATCGCCAAGATCTTCCTGTATGTAAATAGTATGATCGGTATTGATAGCAAAAACTTCCGGTACGGGATTATTGCTTTTTTTGAAATGCTCACTAAAATATACAAAGGTATCGTTCTCTTTACTATTGATATTGTAAGTAGCAATGTAAGAGGAACTGTCGGTTAATATCCTGAAATATATCCTGTCGCTGCCGCTTTGCGGGATCTTATCAATGCTGATAATGGCAGCCTTACTGAATGATTGAAATAGTTTTTTTATATCCTCAATTACCAATTGCATGGGGTTGTTATTATTGGTAAAAGTAACAAATAGCGGGTGATAAATAGCAAATCCCAAAAAACAAAAACCCAAATCTCAGTTACTTTATCCCCTGACCTCAAACAAGGAATAAAGTAATAATGAAATTCAGGTTTTGATTATTGGGCTCGTGGTTTATATGCTCTTGAAATTAAAACGGTTTAATCCAGCTCTTCACAATAATAGCCTGCGTTGAATAATATTTTTTCTACCTCCGTTACGTCAACACCATTGCTTTCTATCCGTAAAATATTATCACAATCCTGTAGGTCTACGTTCCATCTTTGAATACGTGGATGAATATCTAAATACGTTTCAACATCTCTAACCCTGTTATTATCTGTAAGATTGGTTTTAAAAACTAGTACTTCCATAAAGTTGGTTTTGGATAAAGAAATTAGTTTCAATTTTAATCTACATGCACATCCTTTTCATCTTCGTCCATATGCCATCTTCCATGGCCGCAACGGCTTTTCCAGGCAGCTCTTATTTTTTCTCTTTCTTCCGGTGTCATGTTCTGGAATTTTTCTCTCATCTTCATTTTCCACATACCGCCCGGGCCGCATCTTCCACCAAAGCCGCCTCTTGGGCCGCCGCCGAATAATATTTTACTTAACAATAAGATACCAAGCGCCTGGATAAATGTGATGGCTTTAACACCTAACACTGCAGGTAAAATGGCATTCCACAGGCCCATTACCAGGGAGCCGAATACCAGTATCGCAAGACAAGCGATAACGATTACCATAAAGATCTTTTTAATTCTGTACTTTTTCATTTTGTTTGATTTATACGTTTAATAATTTAATAATTCATCTCTTAATACACTGAGGCGATCCCGTAAATGTAATACTGCATAACGTTTACGGCTGAGTAGTGTGGCCACACTAACACCTGTTTCTTCCGCAATAACTTTGAAGGGTATACCTTCCATTTCGTTCAAAACAAATACATCTCTTTGCTCGGCCGGTAATTCATCCAGCGCCTGTTGTAATTCGTCCCAAAATAAATTTCTGATATAACTTGTTTCGGGCGTATCATCCGTTGCCAGCATTATTTCTTTCCAGTCAAAACTTTCTTCATTTGCGCTGGCCGGTTGCAGGTCTTCTATCAGCGGCAGTTTTTGTTTACGATAGCTATCGGTGATCTTATTGCGCGCTACTTTATACAGCCAGCCTGTAACCTGTGTTATGGGCTCTTCATTATCAGCAAACTGATAAAAAACATCCTGCAAAATATCCTCAGCATCTTCATTGGTTGCAACCCGTTGCTTGATGAACCCAAACAGTTGCCTGCTATAAGCCTTAATAGTGCTGGTTATATTATTGCTGCGGTCTTCGCTCATTATTGTTGGTATCGTCAGAACATCCTCCATGTATGTATAGGTAGACGAATCAGGAAGGACGATATTTTAAATATCCGAATATTTTTTTAAGGTACGCCTATAAATAAAAATGCCCCGCTTAGATCGGGGCATTTTTATTATATAATTGTAGGGTATTACCAAAGTTTGAAACCATAGGATGTACCTCCATCAACTGAGTAAGTTGCCAGGTTATCGCAATCACCGTTACCAAAATCAATAATAGCATAATGATTAGGGCCTGTGATCTTGATCTGTCCTTTATCGATAAAGTAACAATTTGCTTTCTTTTCTAATGGTTCGCCATCTACGGTAATAGCTGAACTTGAAATACCGTCAGAATTTAAGTACGTGTGATTCCCTGTTATTGAGTAAACATTGTCAAAAAGATCATCATCTCCAAAACCTGCAGTTTGAACTACACTTCTTGTACCTGAATGGTGCCAATATTTACCTGTAGGAGCAAATACAGTTCCGCTATCCACTCTTGTCCATTGTAAAGTATCTCCATGGCTTAGGTTCGTCCAGTTTATAGTACCGGTTTTTCCGTAACCATCCACCGTATAATTATTAAACGATAATGCAACAGTAGTTCCGTTAAGCCTGAATGAATCTGACAAAACAGCGATGATCTTTCCTGTTCTGAATACACCATCTTCGGAGGTTGTACCGGTACCAAAATCGATCGTGATCGTTTTAGGAAAACCCACACCAGGTGTAATAGTGACAGTTGCATTGTAATAAGGAGCAGGCCTTGCTGCACCCAATAGTGCGGTACTATCACTTGCTGTCTGAGTAAATATGTTATTAGCGTCTTCTGTAAGGTTGTCGGCGATGGCAGACTGGCTGCTTATAGAAGCAGTTGTTGCATCTCCGGCGCCTGTAACTTTTTTACAAGCCGTGAAGCCGATGGCGATTGTAGTAACTGCCAGCGCAATTACAAGGTTTCTTTTTTTCATACGTTAAGTTTTAATCGGTTATTTTAATAATATTTGTTGTTTCGCAGTATAAGACGGGTTACTTTAATGAGGGTTTAATGACGATTTAAATTAATTTGCAATATGGTTTATTCTGTTAAGACGCCCTGGTGGTTAAAATTATTGTACAAAAGCTGTATTTGGGAGATAAAAGCCGAAAAAGTGATCTTTTTAACTTTTGATGATGGTCCGCATCCTACCATTACCCCCTTTGTTTTGGATGAATTAAAAAAATACAATGCCAGGGCTACCTTTTTTTGCATCGGTAAAAATGTTTTGCAATATCCCGATGTTTGTAGAAGAATTACTACAGAAGGCCACAAAATTGGTAACCATACCCATAATCATCTTAATGGATGGAAAACAAAAGATGCCGTTTACCTTGAAAACGTTGCCGAGGCCAAGCAATGTATTGACTCGGGGTTATTTCGTCCTCCTTATGGAAGGATCACAAAATTTCAACTGCAACAATTGAGTAAACAGCCATTTCAATTTCGTACCATTATGTGGTCGGTATTGAGTGGAGACTTTGATAAAAAGTTAACACCTGAAAGATGCTTAGCGAATGTTACAAAAAATACTAAAAGCGGCTCTATTGTTGTATTTCATGATAGTGAAAAAGCTTATGAAAGATTAGTATACGCGTTACCGAGAGTATTGAAATATTTTTCTGAACAAGGATACAGGTTTGAAAAAATAGCGCAATTTTGATAATAAGAAAGACGTATAATTTTTTATAGATGCCCTAAAAAAAATTGGGCCTGAGGTAGAAACCCCGGCCCGTTTTTAATCCGTACCCTATGAAAACTGGAACAAATTTACATTCTTCTTTTTATAAAGCAACTTTTTTTTAAAAAAGATTTTACAAGCAAAAAAAAGCCGCATCGATGATGCACTTTTTTAAAGAGATGATAAAAAGCCCGACTGTATAGGATTACGCGGCTTTATTGTTTAAACAACGAAATAGGATACCTTTTCTAATATATATTTATGAAATTAATAGATACCCATTGCCACTTGTACGCAGAAGAATTTGAAGCAGACATAGACCTTGTTATGCAAAGAGCAGCAAGTGAAGGCATTGAAAAATTTTATTTACCCGCTGTAGATAGCGAGTCGATCGATGCGATGCTGGCGCTGAGCAAAAAATATCCGGGCAAATGTATTCCTATGATGGGCCTGCATCCCTGTCATGTAAAAGCAGGCTACCTGAAAGAACTCGATATAGTTAAAAGCTGGCTCGCTAAAGAAAAATTTGCAGCAGTAGGCGAAATAGGTTTAGACTTTCATTGGGACAAAACATTTACTGATCAACAATATGCCGCTTTACGCATGCAGATCGAGTTATCGTTGCAATACGATCTTCCAATTATCCTTCACACAAGAGACGCCATGCAGGAAACAATTGATGTAGTAAAAGAATTTGTACCCAGGGGTGCAAAAGGCATTTTTCATTGTTTTGGAGGCTCTTATGAAAATGCCCTGGAAATTATTGGAGCAGGCTTTTATTTAGGCATCGGCGGCGTGCTTACTTATAAAAAATCCGGACTAAGTGAGGTCTTAGAAAAAATAGACCTGCAATACCTGGTGCTTGAAACCGATGCGCCTTATTTATCCCCCGTTCCTTTGAGAGGCAAAAGAAACGAAAGCAGCTATTTAAAATATATCATTGCAAGGCTGGCAGCAATAAAAAAAACGTCCGTAGAAGAAGTAGCACGCATCACTTCCGCCAATGCCGAAAAAATATTCGCCTTCTAGATCCTGAAACTGTATTTTTGCCATCCCAAAAAAGGAGACTTGTCCGAGTGGTTGAAGGAGCACGCCTGGAAAGTGTGTATACGGGAAACTGTATCAAGGGTTCGAATCCCTTAGTCTCCGCTATCCTTCCTATGAATGAAGAACAAAGATATTTCACTTATATCCTTCAAAGTCTTAAAGACTTTTCCTTTTATATTGGCCAATGTGATGATTTAGACAGAAGGATGTCTAAACATTTTGATGGATTTAGCAAGTACTGTATCAAGGGTTCGAATCCCTTAGTCTCCGCACTTTTTTGTTATCCATACCTCTATTGTTTATTTTTTGTTCCTTATTCCCTCATTTCAAAAATTCTATTTCAACTTTAACAAAAGGCTTTATTCAAATGCCTTAATATCAATCATTTATACAAAACAAGCTAGATACCAGTGGCATAGATGTTGCTATTCTATAGGTGGAAAAACAATTGTTGACTTCATTCGTATACGATGCGAGGGATATGTTGTTGTTTTTCCTAAACAATATTGTTCACCATAAAATTTTGCTACTATGGAACTTGATCATAAAATATTAAAAAAAAGCTCAAACAAACAACCAGTATGGTTAACCTTGGTTAGGGTCATATTAGGGTTCATACTTTTCTGGAAGGGTATTCAGTTCATACAAGACACTTCCCACTTGGAGAGCCTTCTTCAAAATTCAAGGTTTCATCTTATAGATAATAATATCAGGTTACTATCTTACGTAATTCCATATATCAATCTATTAGGTGGGCTGTTTATAGCATCCGGGTTATTTACCAGGTGGACATCTCTGGTGCAGATCCCTATTCTTATAGGTGCAGTAGTGTTCTCTAATATGCAGGGAGGTATGAGCTTTAGCAATAATGACCTGGTATTATCAGTCATAACATTGATATTATTAACAGTATTTGTAATTAAAGGCAGTGGGTATATTTCAGCAGATGAGTTCTTTAAAACTTATTATAATGCAGGTACAGAGAGTGGTTATACCCAGAATTTCTTTAGATAAATGCTGTGATCAATATCTGTAACTAAATAAAATGTAGTAGCTTAGGGTTGTCACTTAAGTAAAGGGAATAAATAGTTAACTTAAAAACATAATTATGAGATCAAACAAAGTTATTGCAGCCGTATTATTAGGCGCCGCAGCCGGCGTTATTGCAGGTGTTTTACTGGCCCCTGATAAGGGATCTGTTACCCGGGAAAAAATAAAAGAAGCGGGCGGAGACCTGAAAGACAAGTTTAAAGATACCTTCAACGAATTTGTAGATGGCATTAAAGAAAAATACGATAATGCCAAGGAAGGGCATACCACTGCTTAAAAGCAAAAAGCTTTATTAAATTATCATTGATGGAAACTACCAAACAAGACCTGGAAATACTATTTGAGAAAACTGCTGATTATGTTGAGACAAAAGCAAACTTATTAAAACTTCAGGCAGTTGATAAAACGGCTGATGTGGTTTCTTCTCTTGTTTTGATACTTATTGCAGCAGTAATATTTTCGGTAGTTTTTTTCATCCTGAATATTGGCCTTGCACTTTGGATAGGTTATTTATTAGGAAAGACTTTCTATGGCTTTTTTATCCTTGCGGGGTTTTATACTATCGTTGGATTATCTATTTACTTTTTAAAAGGTAAATTTTTAAAAGCCAATCTCAGCAATTTAATTATCAAAAAATTACTTAACTAATTGCCGATGGAAATAAGGGATCAGAAAGAATTAAAAGCAGCGATCGCAGCATTAGAACATGCTGCTACGATCAAGAAGCAGATAATGACAGATCAATTTCATATCACTTATGAAAATCTTCAACCGGTTAATATTTTGAAAGATCAGTTGCGTAGATTAATTGGTTCAACCGAATTACAAAATGATGCTACAAGTGCTGCAATGGGATTAGGCGCCGGCATGCTTTCTAAAAAATTCTATGAAGGATCGTCTCCCAATATTTTCAAACAATTTTTAGGTTCGGCACTCGAATTTGGCGTTGCGAAAATGGTAGCTAATAATTCGGATAAGATCAAAGAAGTAGCGGCTGGTTTTCTTGACAAATTATTCAAAACAAAAGAAAAAGCTCCTCCTGCCAAGTAGGGCTCGGAAACACCGTTAAAATTAATCAAACCCTTATCCATACAAGCTAAGAATCATTATCTTCGTACGCAGAATGTCCAAATTTCTTATTATAGGATTAGGTAATATAGGTAACGAATATGCCAATACCCGCCACAACATTGGGTTTGACGTAGTAAATGCTTTTATACACAAGCATGGGGCAAGTTTTACCGTTGATAGGCTGGCGTATAAGGCAGAGGTAAAATGGAAGGGAAAACAATTTGTATGTATTTGTCCTACTACTTTTATGAATTTAAGTGGCAGGGCTTTTAAATACTGGCAGGAAAAAGAAAAGGTAGAACTGGCTAATACACTAACAATTGTAGATGACCTCGCACTTCCATTGGATAAATTGCGTATGCGCCCTAATGGCACTGATGCGGGACATAATGGATTAAAAGATATACAAAATATTTTGGGTACCGATAAATACCCAAAACTGAGATTCGGCATCGGAAATAATTACCCCAAAGGCATGCAGGCTGATTTTGTATTGAGCAAATGGCTAAAAAATGAAGAACCGATCGTCAAATTAAAAATTGATATATGTGTAGGTGCTATAGAGTCTTTTGCGGTGAGCGGCATCGAAAACACCATGAATGAAATAAATAAGCTTACAATAACCTTATAAATTCGCCAAATTAAACCCTTTACAATATTTTTTTATATTATACGTTTCGTTTATATTACACATTAAAACCCACCGCTTGCTCCCTGACTAACAAAAATCATTACGATGAAGATAATTTGCATTGGAAGAAATTACCCTGAACACGCCAAAGAACTTGGCAACAAAATCCCAGATGAGCCGGTCATTTTCATGAAGCCAAAAAGCGCTTTACAACAAAGTCATATTCCTTTTTACTATCCTGATTTTACAAATGAATTACATTATGAATGCGAGCTTGTATTGAGGATCTGTAAGAATGGAAAATATATTCAGGAAAAACAAGCAGGCAATTATTATAACGGTATTACAGTAGGTATCGATTTTACTGCACGTGATATTCAAAACGAATTAATGTCAAAAGGCTTGCCTTGGGAAAAGGCAAAAGCATTTGATAACTCTGCCGCTGTAGGAAGATTTATAGATATTACGCCAGCGTTAAACAAAAAGAATATAAAGTTTCATTTACATAAAAATAAAGAGCAGGTACAACAAGGGATTTCAAGTGAAATGATCTTTAATTTTGATAACATCATTGCACATGTATCAAACTATTTTTCTTTAAATATAGGCGACCTTATTTTTACCGGAACGCCCGCAGGTGTTGGCGAATGTGTTGTGGGCGATGAACTGGAAGCATTTATGGAAGACGAAAAATTATTACAGCTTGAGATAAAATAATTACCATCAATTCGATAGCGCTCATCGCCATCAATACTTCTTACTGAACGATTGCAACTACTTCGATCTCTATCAATAACTCCTTATTTATAAGTTGGCTTACTTCTGCCATTGTGCAACTGGTTTTATATCTTTAAAAAACTCTCCGTGAGCTTTGCCAATTTCTTCCCATTTCAAAATATCCGTTACAAACATTCTTGTCCTTACCACATCATTTAACGAGCTGCCTAATTGTTGTAAAGAAATATCTATCTTCTGCAGGATAAATTTCGTTTGAACATACACATCATCTTTACCCACCAAAACATCTTGATCCATTGCAGTAGTGCCTGCAACTTCAATATGATTGCCTACCCTAACAGCGCGTGAATAACCAACAGTATCTTCCCATGGTGAACCAGCCCCTACTCGCTTTCTCATACAAATAATTATTAATAATGATTAAATTACAAAAAGAAATGAATTAAAATTTTAAAAAACAAGAAAATAAATTTAGATTCATCTAAATATCATATGAATTTGACGGAACATCATGAGTAAACCCTCATCAAAACATACATCTCTTAGTGAAGTACATCAAAGCATTGATACTACTACTCTTAAAAAAATAGGCTGGAAAAGGATCCTCACTTTTTTGGGGCCTGCCTATTTAGTGAGTGTAGGTTATATGGACCCAGGTAATTGGGCCACCGATCTGCAAGGCGGTAGTAAGTTTGGTTATTCATTGATATGGGTTTTATTGATGAGTAATTTAATGGCGCTATTATTACAAGGCTTATCGGCAAGGCTCGGTATTGTACGCGGAAGAGACCTTGCCCAAGCCAACAGGGAAACTTATCCCAGGTCGATCAATTTCATTTTATACATTTTAGCAGAAATAGCCATTGCAGCCTGCGACCTTGCCGAAGTATTAGGTATGGCCATCGGTATACAATTGCTAACCGGCTTGCCATTGATATGGGGCGTCTCTATCACAGTGCTTGATACTTTTCTATTGCTCTACCTGCAAAAAATGGGCATGCGTAAAATGGAAGCTTTTATTATTGGCCTGGTTGCTGTTATTGCTACATCTTTTTTAATAGAAATAATTTTTGCCAAACCGAATATCGGAGAGGTTGCTTTGGGGTTTATTCCGCATGCACTAAATGGTGAAGCGCTTTATATTGCCATTGGCATTATCGGCGCTACCGTGATGCCGCATAATTTATACCTGCATTCGGCATTGGTACAGACAAGAAAAATAGACCGTACAGACGAAGGCATTAAACAAGCTATAAAATTCAACCGCATTGATAGCAGCATTGCATTGAATGTTGCGTTCTTGGTAAATATGGCCATTCTGGTTTTGGCAGCAGCTGTATTTTTCAGATCAGGTAATTCGCAGGTAGCGGAAATAAAAGATGCCTACAAATTATTAGCGCCTCTTTTAGGAAGCAAGATCGCTCCTACTCTTTTTGCAATTGCCTTAATTGCAGCCGGACAAAGCAGTACGATCACCGGTACACTTGCAGGACAAATTGTAATGGAAGGTTATCTTCAATTGCGTATCAACCCATGGGTAAGGCGTTTACTGACAAGGCTTTTAGCCATTGTACCAGCTATGATCGTGATCATTTTATATGGAGAAGAAAAGGTAGATGCATTGCTTATTTTAAGTCAGGTTATATTAAGTATGCAATTGGGCTTTGCTATCATCCCATTGATACATTTTGTAAGCGACAAAAAAACAATGGGCAAATTTGTGATCACACCAGTTACAAAAATTACCGCCTGGTTAATTGCTACCGTACTGGTATTTTTAAATATAAAATTATTGACGGATGGGAGCTCAGGCATATTTAATGAAAGCGCTCTCCTGCCAAAGATCGCATTAGGTTTACTCGGTTTGTTATTTGCTACTTTGCTTTTGTATATTACTTGTCATCCGTTGTTGGTCAGAAACACAAAACCTTCATCGATATTAATTCATCCAACGCAGTTGAATGAATTAAGCAATCTTGATAAACCGGAATTTAAGAATGTAGCCGTTGCATTAGACTTTAGCGAGAATGATGAAAAATTATTGTCCTTTGCTATCGGACAGGGAAAAGAGGACACCAATTATATATTGATACATATTGTAGAAAGTGCTTCTGCAAAATTATTAGGCAATGAAAGCGATGATTACGAAACCAGAAAAGATAAAGAGCGTATCGATCTTTTTGCCAAACAATTACAGCAAAGAAATTTAAATGCCAAAGGCTATCTTGGATTTGGCAAACGCGCCGATGAAATTGTGAAGATCGTAAAAGAAAACAACGCAGATATCCTTGTAATGGGCGCTCATGGCCACACAGGATTGAAAGATTTTATTTATGGAGAAACTGTTAATACAGTGAGGCACGAATTAAAAATACCTGTACTGATCGTAAATATTTAATTAGCAGCTTTTAGTGCAGCCAATTCATCGTCTACCTTTTTATTCCATTCTTCTTGTTTGGCTTTAATGATACTGTGCTGTGTTTCGTCATCGTATTTAGCCTGTTCTTCATCTAATCCTTTTTGGCAATCGGTAAATATTTTACCAATTACTTTCTGGTAATTTTTTTCTGTCAGGTCGGCCGTTTTTAATTTTTGTATAAAAAGCTGCGTATAGATATAGGCCAGGTCGAAATGATGTTGTTCATGAAGCAATAAATAATCTGATTCTTTATCAGCTTTTACCCAGGATTCTGGCTTTGAAAAACTACAAAATACAGTGGTAATCATCGTTGCGCCATCATCTCCGCCATGCATTTCAAAATTAAAACCAGAGCCGGCTGATGTTTGTGCAGCAAAATCAACACTGTTATCAGGCTTGCCCTGAAAATCATCCCATGTTAATTTCGTTTTGCCATCATAAAAAATAAGTGATTTATCTACGGGGCCATTCGATGTTACATAATTAACTACAACGGATAATTTTTGCGCATGAACTGCACTAAACATCAAAATAAATAAAACGGGCAGTAGAAAATACTTGCGCATGGTGGAAGTTTATTGTGAAGGTATAGACTGTGGTCTAAGTAAAAAGTTAAAAGGTAAAAAATAAGTTGATAATTATCAATTGTCCATTATCAATTATCCATTGAAACTATTCTTCAATATAACCCAGGTCCTTATGAAAGGTTTCTTCAGTAAAAAATAATGCAATAAGTGTAATAGAAGTAACTACGACACCTGTAATGATACCGCTTCTGCTAAGTGGCAACAATTGATCTTTTGGTGCGTTCTTATACAAATACAAAAACAGCATGGTGATCAACGGCAAAGCCCCTCTCACCATATTAGGGATCGTTGTGGCGGCAGTCGCTCTTAAATTAGTACCAAACTGTTCAGCCCCCATTGTAACAAAAATAGCCCATAGGCCGGTGCTAAATCCTAATGCAGTGCAGATAACATACATCGAGGTATCGGTGTTATTATACGAACTAAAAAAGAGGACAAGCGAAATGATAAAGAAAGAATAAAAGATCAGCAAAGCAATTTTTCTGCTTTGAAAATATTGACTGACTAAACCAATAGCAATGCCGCCGATAGAAAGCCCTGCATACGCAAACATAATTGCCTCTCCCGAATTGATAGTGGTACTGCCAAATAATTCTTTACCAAAATGATCGCTTTGATTAACGATGATACCAATTGCATACCATGTTGGCAAGCCTATTAAAATAGCCAGTATATATTTTTTGAACCGTTTAGCATTGGTAAAGAACATAAAGAAATTTCCTTTAGAAACGTTTTGTTCTTTCACTGTTGTGAACATACCAGACTCTGCTACTTTAATTCGTAAGAACAATAATAATATCCCTAAAGCGCCGCCAATAATATAACAGGTGCGCCAGTCTTTTGTAAATCTATAAGTATAGAATGCTACGATAGCACCTAATAATCCAATACCTGAAACTAAGGATGTTCCAATACCTCTTTTACTTTTTGGCAGCAATTCGCTTACCAATGTAATACCCGCGCCTAATTCACCCGCCAATCCTAAGCCGGCAATAAAACGGCAGAGCGCGTAACTATCAACTGTATGTACAGACGCTGTAAAAAAATTAGCCGTCGAATATAAAATGATAGAACCAAACAAAACGGATAGCCTTCCTTTTTTATCGCCCAGTACACCCCAGAAAATACCGCCTAATAATAAGCCGTACATCTGCCAGTTCAATACACGTGTGCTATCGGCCAGTAAAGTGGCGTCTGTTGACCCTACGGCCAACATGCTTGGTTTCTTTACGATGGTGAAGAGCAACAGGTCGTAGATATCTACGAAATAACCTAAGGCAGCAACAAAGACTGCAATGTTGAAGATCGAAACGGCATTCGGGTTGGATTGTTTTTGCATATAACAATTAATTCATCAAATATTCGGAGTACTATGTTTCTTACCAAAAAATACTTTAATTAATATTGGCACTGTGGTGATCAAGACGATACCTAACACAATTAATTCAAGGTGCTTTTTTAAATTAAAATGAAATTTCACTTCAAAAAATCTTTGTAAATAATGTCCGCCAAATATCATACTCATCACCCAGGCTACACAACCAATGATATTATAATAAGTAAATTTCTTCTTATCCATATTCACTATACCGGCAACTATTGGCGCAAAGGTTCTTACAATAGGAACAAACCTTGCATAGATGATAGCAGCGCCGCCATTCTTTTCATAAAAATCATTTGCCTGAATTAAATATTTCTTTTTGAATAAAAAACGATCCTGCCAGCTAAACATCGCCGGGCCGATCTTCTTTCCAAAAAAGTATCCTAAAGAATTTCCTAAAACACCTGCAATAACGATCATTGCACTTAATAATAACAGGTCTAAAAGAGGATGATGCGTAGTGAATTTTTCTACCAATTCATGGCTATAAATTCCCGCCACAAATAATAAAGAATCTCCCGGAAAGAAAAAGCCTACAAACAATCCTGTCTCTGCAAATATGATCAGCAATAAAAGCCATAAGCCCCCATTAATGATATAAAACATAGGCGTTAAAAGATCTTTATAAGAAAAATCTTTATGGATAATAACCGGCTTGAATTTTTTAAGATTGCTGATAGCGAAAGAACGCGTTTCATAGCCATCTTTAATAACAGAAAAGGAATCGATATGCGTGTACGCGAACATGGCTTCGCCTGAATTATTAGTATACACCGTATCACTATCATTGGAAATAACAATAGCATGATCAATATCTCTTTGGTACTGATCGTTTACTTTGATCGAAACTGAATCCTGGGCCTTTACAGTTAAAGCACAAAAGATAAAAAGCAGGGAATAGAGTATTCGTTTCATATCTATTTGTTCTAACGTTTTTTGCACTAATAAATTATTAAAATAAAAATATTATCTAATTAGATGCGCAAGATAATATTTAATCATTGTTAACAATGCGTCCTTTATAAAAAGAGCAAATGCGGCTGTAATTAAAAAATTATTGCTTATTTTCCACTATCGTTCTACTTAAACCTACTATTCTATATGAGTTTATTTATAAAAAAGCCGATCAGCCAATTAATGGCAGATGCAGGAGATTCTGAAAAAGGATTAAAAAGAACATTAACCGCAGGCTCCCTGATCGCTTTAGGAATTGGTGCTATTATTGGCGCAGGCCTTTTTGTAAGAACTGCTGCAGCCGCTGCACAAAGCGCGGGCCCATCAGTAACAATAGGATTTTTAGTGGCAGCCTTTGGTTGTGCTTTAGCAGGATTATGTTATGCTGAACTTTCATCTTCTATACCTATTGCCGGGAGCGCTTATACTTATTCTTATGCCACCATGGGAGAATTTATTGCCTGGATAATTGGCTGGGACCTTGTGTTGGAATACGCCGTAGGCGCCGCTACTGTTGGGATCGCATGGAGTGAATACCTTAATAATTTATTGGTAAAAGTATTGCATATGAGCCCCATTCCTTATGAGTGGTGCCACTCGCCTTTTGAACACATGAACGGAATGCATGGAATAATTAACTTGCCTGCCCTTTTCATTGTTGCTTTGCTGAGCCTGTTACTTATAAAAGGTACGCAAGATTCTGCCATTGTAAATGGCATCATCGTTATTACAAAAGTTACCATCGTTATTTTGATCATTATGATAGGTTGGGGTTTCATCAACCCCGCAAATCATACACCTTATATCCCGCCTGCTTCTACCTATACTGATACAGAAGGTATCACGCATAATTTTGGTGGTTTCTGGGGAATTATTGGTGCCGCCGGAACGGTATTTTTTGCTTTTATCGGGTTTGATGCCGTTAGTACTGCTGCGCAGGAAGCAAAAAATCCTAAACGCGATATGCCCATCGGCATTTTAGGCTCACTGGCCATTTGCACCGTTTTGTATGTATTGTTTGCACATGTATTAACAGGTGTTGCGACTGTACAGGATTTCAGAACATCGGGCAAAGAAGCTTCTGTTGCTTTTGCTATCAATAAATATATGATCGGTTATGGCTGGTTAGGTAAATTAGTAACGGTAGCTATTCTTGGAGGATTCTCTTCTGTTATATTGGTAATGTTATTAGGACAATCACGCGTTTTTTATTCTATGAGTAAAGATGGTTTGTTGCCTGCTGTATTCAGCAAAGTACATCCTAAATATAAAACGCCTTATATGGCCAACTTAATTATTTTGGTTTTGGTTGGATTGTTTGCAGGTTTTGTTCCCGGAGATGTTGTGGGCGATATGACGAGTATTGGAACTTTGTTTGCATTTAGCCTTGTCTGTATCGGTGTAATTATTCTTCGTAAAACTGAGCCTGATCTTAAGAGAGAATTCAGAACGCCATGGGTTCCTTTTGTTCCAATATTGGGTGTAGTTGTTTGTGTATTGATGATGTGTGGATTGGGGTGGACAAACTGGCTTCGATTATTCGGCTGGCTGGCAATTGGCCTTGGTATTTACTTTGGATACAGCAGGCATCATAGCAAGTTGCGTAATCCTGATAAATAATTCAAGTATGGCCATTTCAGAAAAAAACTTGCAGCATTTTGCTATCCCCGTGAAAGACAATTTGAAAAAAATAGTTGAAAGTTGCAGTACAACTACTAAAAGAATTTTTATTGCAGGTTTTATATTCCTCGCCTATGGTTACCTATGCCGCCTTATACATATTTATTTTTTTTGGGAAACAAAAACTATTGGTTGGGAGTTATTATTGATTGCAGGAATGTCATACCTAAGCAATAAAATTAATTCCAAGAAGCAAACCAAGAAGGATTCTCTTCCAGAAAAAGTTGGCATTGGTTTTATCATTTTTTTACTGTTGGTACAAATCATCTTTTTAATATACATACCGAGAACAGTAGCCTATGATGCAGCAAAAAAATATATTATTGCTAATAAGGATAAATATGATCTCGGAGACATACAAGGCTTTAGTTTAGTCCCAATAGGCGGTATGGCTATGGCAGGAGAAGCAGGAGACGCCGATATAACATTAATAGCAAAAGGAAGTGACCGATATAAAGAATTTAACCTTCATTTATCTAAAAATATTACGACTGATTGGCAAATACAAATAATCAATATTTTTTAATAACCCCTTAATCACTCAAATTAAATCCTATGTTTAAAAATCCTTTTTCTTTTAACGGCCGTATCAGAAGAACTGAATATTGCCTGAGCATTATCATTTATGTAATAGTCGTATCGATCATTCAATTAATAGCTTCCAGAGGAACATGGTTTGCAATTATAGCCGGGCTAGGGGCAATACCACTGGTATGGTTTCTTATTGCACAGGGCGCAAAAAGATGCCACGATAGAGGAAATTCAGGCTGGTACCAGATCATTCCTTTTTATTCATTGTGGATGATGTTTGCCAACAGCGAACACGGCATTAATGAATACGGATTAAATCCCAAAGGCATTGGTAATACCGATGAGATCGACGAGATCGGAAAAGAAATGAATTAAAATAAAAACGCCTTGTAAAAACAAGGCGTTTGATTTATACTTTATCTCTCAAAAAAAATTAAAATGGCAGGTCATCTGCATCAGCGTCAACGCTGCTTGCGACTGCACTGGTTTTAACTACAGGCGAAGTACCTGCGCCGGCATTGGTAACATTACCGCTACCCGCACCTTGTCCGTCTTTTGCACTACCTAATAATTGCAAATTAGAAACCCTCATGCGCAAAGTTGCTGCAGGCTGGTTGTCTTTGTTAGTGTAAGCATCTGCTTCAGGAGAACCTTCGGCATATACCATTTGTCCGCGTTTTAAATACTGGCCAACTGCGGTACGGTCTGTCCAGTAAGCACATTCAACCCAGGTTGTTCTTTCCTTTTGATTGCCTTGAGCGTCTTTATAGCGCTCTGTGTGTGCCACACTAAAGTTAATTACGTTTTTTCCGTTAACTTCTTTCACGATGCAATCTTTCCCAAGATTGCCTACAATTTGTAATTTGATCATAGCTGTTTTTTTTAAATGTTTAATCGATGTATCTGGTTGTGCTCTTAATTCAAAAGTAAAAAACAAAAAATGAAAAATCCTTTATGATAAATCTTTGTGGATATCTATTTTAAGTTCTCAGTGTAGGGTACGGATTTAAAATTCCAAAATACAAATCCCAAATCTCAAGAAACTATAATTAATTGCACGTTATAATTCGCTTTTTTGATTTTTGTTTTATTGGGTCTTGTATTTTTAATATTTTCTATTTTAATTCATTTTCTTTTTCAAGGTAGTTACCTGTGTTTGCAGGTTATTGACCATGTTGGCTAATGAGTTAACATCCCAGCGTTGTTGCTGGCTTACCTTGTTAATGATCATTTGCGCCTGCCATAATTCTACCACATCTTCCGCATTTACCTGGTAAGGCTGGTATTGCGGGTTATCGCTTACCATGGTTATCTTATTTTTTGTACGGTTGTTACGCACCAGCCTTTTGTACACGATCCCTTCGTTTCTGCTGACAACAATATATGCCTGATCATTTTTTACATCATCGGCATTCTCTACTTTTTCAGCTACTATAATACTACCGCTTGGCGTGGGCAACATACTGTCTCCTATTATTTCAAATGCGCGATAATTACCGCCTGCTAACATTGGTAGGGTGAATGTGTTCAGCTCATCAATAAATTCGCTATCGGCATAACCGGCTAAATAACCTGCTGCTGCTTTTACAGGTACAAAATGAATAACATTGCGGTCGGCAGTCATCATTTTTTGCTGCCTGCGTTTGGCAAGGTAGCTGTTACCCGTATTGCTCAGGTCTTTTAGTAAAAGATCATCCAGGCTTAGTTTAAAAGTATCACTTACAATTTCCAATACTTCCAAACGAGGATCGGCTCTTTCTTCTTCGTACGCACCAATAAGCGAGCGTTTAATACCCAATTTGATGGCAAATTCTTCTTGTGTCCAACCACGAAGTTTGCGCAAATATTTAAGGTTTTGTCCGGCTTGTGACATAGCTAAACTAATTTGATTAGCACAAATATACTAACATTTTTAGTTTTACAAAATTTATTTTTATTTTTTTGAAAAAGAAAAGGGCCCTGGTAGAAACCAAGGCCCGTTGAGTCTTAATCGTCGAGTCACTTTATGTAGTAAATATGCTCTTATATACATGTACGAGAAAAGACAAAGAAAGGTTTGCAAATCCCCCTTCCTTATTAAAAAAAGTTCAGTAATGGTATATTGTTGAAGTGAGTGACACAACGAGGTTGCCAAACGCACAAATGCCGGTAACCAAAATTTAATTCACTGATCTGCTTCAGAATCAACAAATATTTACAGATAATATATATAGCCCGTATTTTTGCATAAAATAGCCTTTATGCAAGCCATATTAGTATTACACAGTTTAATCCGCTGGTTCATTATGCTGTTCGGGTTATGGGCAGTTTTTAATGCCCTTACCGGTGTTTTTGGCAAAAGAGCCTACGCCCCATCCGATAACCGCACCAACCTGTTTTTCATGATCAGCTGTGATATACAACTGATCCTCGGTTTGATACTTTATTTCAAGGGGCCATGGTTCGATAAACTGAAAGACCTGGGTAATAATATGCAAGATCCCTACAACCGCTTTTTTACAATGGAACACCTGGTAATGATGCTAACGGCATGGATACTGGTTCATGTTGGCAGATCCATTACTAAAAATGCAGCAGGAGATGCAACCAAACATAAACGCTCTTTATTATTTTTTGGATTGGCGATGCTGCTGATCATTGCAGCTATTCCATGGCCGTTCAGGCACGAGCTTGGTGTTCACCAATGGTTCAGGTGGTTCAATTAATAATGCCAAGGAAAAGATATATAGATCAACAAATAAAAATGACGAAAACAAAAAGTAAACCCCTCCCTACTATATTAATTACGAATGACGACGGCATAACAGCTCCGGGTATACGCAATTTAATTGAAGCGGTAAAGGACCTTGGTAAAATTGTAGTAGTAGCTCCCGATAAAGCACAAAGCGGCATGGGCCATGCGATCACTATCGGACATCCGTTGCGGTTAACCAAAATGGAAAAGCTATTTGATGGCATCGAAGCCTGGGAAACTACCGGCACACCGGTAGATTGTGTAAAGCTGGCCGTAAACAAAGTACTCCGCAAAAAACCGGATATTTGTTTAAGCGGTATCAACCATGGCGCCAACCATTCTATCAATGTTATTTATAGCGGTACCATGAGCGCAGCCATGGAAGCCGCGATCGAGAGTATTCCAAGCGTTGGTTTTTCTTTATTGAATGATAGCATCGAAGCCGATTTTACCGCAGCAAGGCATTACGTTAGAGAAATTGTGATGGCCGTACTGAAACAAAAAAAGGAAAAACATTATTTACTGAACGTAAACATACCTTCGGTACCAAAAGAGCTGATCAAAGGGATCAAGGTCTGCAGACAAGCATACGCCAAATACGAAGAAGATTTTAAAGAACGTAAGGACCCGCATGGCAGAAAATATTATTGGCTGACCGGAGCATTTATAAATTTTGATAAAGGAAAAGATACCGATGTATGGGCGCTGGATAATAATTATGTAAGCGTAGTACCCATTCAATTTGACCTAACAAACTATACACTAAAACAACAACTCGAAAAAACCTGGAAATTAAATGATACTAAAAAAAGATAATTACGCTTTTGGATTTGGCATAGGATTGATAGCACCTGTTTTTGGTTTTATCGCTTTCAAATACACCCGACTGCAATCTATTCCATTTATGGAAGCGGTTCAGTTTGTTTTTTCACAGCATGCTTTGCTATCTGCTGCATTAAGCGTTTCCTTATTAGCTAACGCCGCCATCTTTACCTATTATATCAATGCGCATATTGATAAAACAGCTAAAGGCCTTTTCTTTGCCACGGGCATTTACGGTATTGCCATCTTAATTATAAAAACATTTTTTTAGGATTATGGAAGATCATCCCTGGTTTAAAGATTGGTTCAACTCGCCTTATTATCACTTGTTATATGCTAACAGGGATCTTAAGGAAGCGGCAGAATTTATTGATAAGCTGATAGCGCATTTACACCCTGCACCCGGCGCAACAATGCTGGATGTAGCTTGTGGCAAGGGAAGGCATTCTATCCATCTCGCCCAAAAAGGTTTTGATGTTACGGGCATTGATCTAAGCGAAGAAAGCATTGCAGAAGCATTAATACATCAAACAGATAACCTGCATTTCTATATCCATGATATGCGTTTGCCCTTCTGGATAAATTATTTTGATTTTGCTTTTAACTTTTTTACCAGCTTCGGTTATTTTGAAACGCAGCGCGAAAACGACAATGCCATAAGAACCATTGCTCAATCTATCAATGCCAATGGCCGCTTTGTAATGGACTACCTCAATACACATTGCGCCGAAGCGAATGCTATCTACAATACGGAAAAAGATATTCATGGCGTACACTATGCTATTACCAAATGGACAGACGCCAAACATTTCTACAAAAAAATAATCATCACACACACAGCCCTGAAAGAACCGTTAGAATATATTGAAAGGGTAGAAAAATTTACTTTAGAAGATTTTACCAAAATGTTTGAAAAACAAGGCTTGCAAATACAGGAAGTATACGGCGATTATAATTTTGCACCATACGATATAAATAGTTCTCAAAGGTTAATAATGATAACGAAGAAAAATCCCAAATAACAAAAAGACAAAAAACAAAACTCGAATTTGGGCTTTAATTTTTTTCTTGGATTTTTATTTTTTGCCTTTTGGATTTTATTTTTTTGATCGTGATATTTTAAAGTCATAATGCTCATTACCAAAAAAATCAGTAGCTTAGTCAAATGTCAGAGGTCGTCATTTTATTGTTACTAATATTACTCAACGGACTTTTCGTAATGAGTGAGATCGCATTAGTAAGTGCCCGAAAACCCCGCTTAGAAGCCATGGCCAATAAAGGCGATGCCAAAGCCAAAGCAGCGCTCGAATTAGCAGAAGACCCCGAAAAGTTTTTATCCGTAGCCCAAATAGGTATCACCCTCATCTCCATCTTTACCGGTGTTTATTCCGGAGAAAAATTCGGCGGTTATTTAAAGCCTTATCTCTTACACATACATGTTTACCTTTTGCAACAATATGCTGCCGATATCTCTACCGGTTTCGTTGTAATTATTGTAACTTTTGTATCCATCATTTTAGGCGAGCTGATACCCAAACGTTTTGGCATGTTACGTGCCGAGCCCATCGCACGCTTTGTTGCCGGGCCAATGAATCTATTATCAACAATAGTACACCCTATCGTTTGGCTGCTAACTTTTTTGACCAATATCACCATCAAAGTTTTTAATGTACAAAAAACTACGCCCGATAATTCCGTTACGGATGATGAAATAAAAGCATTGATATCAGAAGGCACCGAACAGGGCTCTATCGAAGAAGAAGAAAAAGATATCATAGAACGCATCCTGCATCTGGGCGATAGAAATATCACTTCCATCATGACGCACCGTACCGATATCATTTGGTTCGATATGAGTGATACGGTGCAAATGGTAAAAGATAAATTTGAACAGATACCCTACTCCACTTATCCTGTCTGTGATAAACAGATCGATGATATCAAGGGCATCATTTATATAAAGGACCTGCTGAAAGTCTCACCACAAATGCAATTGAAAGACCTGGCAAAGCCCGCTTTGTTTGTTCCTGATAACAATACCTCTTACCAGCTGCTAGAAAAAATAAAACAAAAAAGGATCCACTCCTGCTTTGTTATAAATGAGTATGGCACCATGGAAGGCATGATCACGCTAAACGATATCCTCGAAGCGATCGTAGGCGACCTTCCACAAACCGGACAAGACGAATACGAAGTAACAGAAAGAGCAGATGGCACTTTTTTAATTGATGCACAGATACCGTTCTATGATTTCTTAACGCATTTCAATAAGGCAGACTGGATGAATGAAGGCGAACAGGAATTCGATACCCTTGCAGGCTTTGTATTGCACCAACTCGAGCGCATACCACGCACTTCCGATAAATTTGAGTGGCGCGGCTTCACTTTCGAAATAGTAGATATGGATGGCCAGCGTATCGATAAATTACTGCTAACGATCTCTGAAACTATCCGGGAAGAAATGGAAGATTAATTTGGTTACCAGCTATTTGTTCTTTATTCAGCATCATTGCGTCGCACTCTTGTACTGTATACCTTTAATGAGCTTATTATTATTTAAATAGCAATGACGAATACTACTAAATTTATGCTTGTAACTGTGATAGCTATTATAGTTGGTGCACCTTTATTATTTATGGTTTTCATTCATCAATTTGGAGAAAATTTTGTGCATGACAAACCAGCCAGCCAGGAATATTATGATAATATAAACAATAGAATATACTTTACAACGAAATACCGTGGTGAAAAATTCGACACCTTATTGAATAAATTTTTAAAAACAAACCCTCAATACTTACTTTCTGATTCGATGGCTTCTAATATGCGTGGAAGCGATAGTTGCAATTGTGATTGTCTGCCTCTGAAAAAGTTTATTTATTTTAATGATTCACCCAAAGAAGTTTATTACCTGACTTATGATCTAGATACAATGTATGCTGAAGGATCGGGTGTAATCGATATAGTATATGCATACAAAAATGGCAAATGGGTTTGTGAAAAATCATCAAAATTTGATAGTTTAGAAATGATAAGAGTAGAAACAAGATTTGATACCGCTATCTTAAAGAAAATAAATTAAATACTTCTACGTTATTATTGTATGAAAAAGCACTTATTCCCTTTATTACTATTGTCAATGATTTCCCTTAGCTCATTCGCGCAAAAAGAAACCATCAACGACTATTCTAATAAGCTTTTATGCAATGCCTATGCGTATGAAAAAGCAGATACGGCCACTTTTAATTTTTTACAAAATCATTTTTCTTATCTAACAAGGCCCAAACCGGAAGATGGTTATTTAACACCGCCTGAAGGCACCAGCTCTACCCATTCTATCACAACAATGAGCTTTAAAAAGCATCCGTTCTTTGATTTTAAACTGAAGGAGGGCCGTATAGAATTTTTTACAGTAGATGGCATGTTCGAAAAAGGTGCCCAGCTATGGCTGGTATTCAACAATGACGGAGATGAGGATTATGCCATTTCGCAAATAGCCAATTCATTAGGAAACCTTAGTTACCAAAAAAATATCACAACTAAAGGCACACAAGAAACTATTTTATACACTGCGTACGTAAATGGTGTTGTATATAAACCAGAACTGGTTATAACAAAAGATGATATCAACAATACTTACACCATACTCTTCAAACGCTCGGTTGATGAAGGTTTGTAAGTCTCTTTAAAGACTACATTGAGATTTGTTTTATTGTATTTTGGGATCTTTCTATTTAACTTTTCTTCTTCTCAAAATAATCCTGCATCTCACTATTCAATTCTTTGCGCATTTCGCTAAGGCGGATAGCATACAGCTCTAATTTTTTATCTTCTTCAGTTGGCGGAACCCATTTTGGTACCGCGATCGTTTTACCATCCTGGTCTACTGCGGCAAATACAATGATACAGTGCGTAGCATTTGTTTCTTTTTTCGTTATCGGATCAATCGTACTGATATCAACCGCAATATGCATGCTGCTTGTGCCGGTGTAAATTAAACGCGCTTCCACTTCAACTATATACCCGATCATAATGGGGTTAAAAAATCGGATACCGCCAACATATACCGTTACACAATACTGGCTGCTCCAGTTTACGGCACAGGTAAATGCGGCCTGGTCGATCCATTTCATCACGGCGCCGCCATGCACTTTACCACCAAAATTTACATCAGAAGGCTCGCTTAAAAAGCGGAATTTTACAATATTGTTTTGCATATGTTAGCGTTGGTTAGTGATTTCTAAAAAGATAAAATTAAGTGTATCTTGTATAGCATCAAAATACATTAAAGTATTCTGTTGTTTACGCAATGCTTCCACTACTTATCCTGATCATTATTATTATTTGTGCTATTATATTTTTCGCCCGGAAAAGAAAAGCTGTCCGAAATTTTCAAATACCTGTCAATACCAAACAGTTATTGGAAGATAATGTAGCTTTCTACGAAACACTTTCTGCTGACAATAAAATTGTTTTCGAAAACAGGATACAACAATTTCTACAAACAGTAAAGATCACGGGCGTTAATACAACAGCAACTGATCTCGACTATATCTTAATTGCCTCCGGCGCTATCATTCCCATCTTTGCCTTCCCGGATTGGATGTACACCAATATTGACGAAGTACTTTTATACAAGGATACTTTTAATGAAGACTACAAGACCGATGGTGATCAAAGAAATATTTTAGGCATGGTAGGCGATGGCGCCATGCAACGGCAAATGGTATTATCACAACCTTCGGTTCGTGCATCTTTTAAAAATGCAACAGATGGGCATAATACAGTGATACACGAATTTGTTCATTTGATAGACAAAGCGGATGGCACTACAGATGGTGTTCCGGAATATTTATTATCGAAGCCATATATCCTGCCCTGGATCAATAAAATTCATGAAACAATTAATCAGATGAAGCATACGAATCATTCGGATATTAATTTATACGGTGCAACAAATGATGCGGAGTTTTTAGCAGTAGTGTCAGAATACTTTTTTGAAAAACCGGCAGTATTAAAAGAACACCACCCTGAATTATATGCTTTGCTGGAAAAAATGTTTACTAAAGCAAACAACTGATCTAATGGAAATAAAAAGAATTAACAAGCAAGAAACAGGCCTGGTGACGGATCTGTTCAACAAATACAGGATATTCTACAAACAGCCGTCAGACTTAGTTACAGCCAAAAAATTTATTCGATCAAGAATTGACAATAACGAATCGGAGATCTTTGTCGCACTCGCATCGATCAATGATAGAAAATTACCTGTTGGCTTTACACAGCTCTATCCCGCTTATTCATCTGTACGCGCTATTAAATACTGGATATTGAATGACCTGTATGTAGAAGCGGATCACCGCAAAAAAGGCATTGGTGAAGCGCTCATTAAAACCGCTATTGAATTTGCAAAAAAAGATGGGGCAATGATCGTAGAGCTTTCTACAGCAGTAGATAATTATACAGCGCAACACTTATACGAAAACATAGGATTTAAAAAGCAAAAAACGGATGATGGCTTTTTTACTTACCAGTTTACATTAAGCTGATAATTTTTCAACAGGAGATATTACTATCTCTTCTTTTGGTATTTTATTCCGATAACAAAATTCAATAAGATTAAGCAAAGGGCCCGTCATGAAAGTGGTGGTCAGCGCCATCAATACCATGATAGCAAATATTGCCGGGGAAAGAATACCTAAGTCGTACCCAATATTTAAAACGATCAGCTCCATCAATCCGCGCGTGTTCATCAGTGCTCCAATCGATAAAGAATCCCGCCAGGAATAGCCTACGAGTTTTGCAGATATAGAGCTACCTCCGAATTTACCTAACACGGCAATAAAAATTATCAGCCCGCAGCTTGCCCATAAATGCCCTTCGGTTAACAAACCTATTTGTGTTCTTAATCCTGTAAAAGCAAAGAAGATCGGGAGTAATAACAACACGCTGATATCTTCTATTTTACTTGCCAGCAATTCTTTGAACTGCTCTCTTTGCGGCATGATAACACCGGCTAAAAATGCACCAAACAAAGCATGGATACCTATTATCTCTGCGATGTAGGCAGAAGCGATCAAAATAAAGAAAACGATCATCACTAATCTTTTATTCAATCCATCTTCATCGTCATATTGTTTACTGATACTATTGATCCATGGCCTTATTAACCGCAGCATGATGAATACAAAGATCAATGCCAGCAAAATAGTGAACATGGCACTTAGTATGCTTCCTGCTTTTACAATAGCAACAACGGCTGCTAATATGCACCAGGCAGTGATATCATCGGCTGCAGCACAGGTAAGTACTATTGCGCCAAGTGCTGTTCTTGTTAGTCCGCGTTCATGTAATATCCTTGCAAGTACAGGAAACGCAGTAATGCTAATAGCTATTCCTATAAATAAAGAGAATCCTAAAAAACTAACATTAACAGGAGCAAATTCCTGGTAGATAAAATAAGAGACCAGTACGCCCAAAAAATAAGGAAAGGCAATGCTTACATGGCTAATCACTAAAGCGTTGTGTGCTTTATTTTTTAGTTTATCGATATCGAGATCCATTCCAATGATGAACATAAAAAACACCAATCCTATCTGGCTTAGGAACTGAAGATTGCTCATTGAGTTAAGTGGAAATAAAAAGGCAGAAAAATGAGGAAAGAAAAACCCCATGATCGACGGACCTAAAAATATACCGGCGATCATTTCTCCCACAACTGTTTGTTGTCCGAATTTTGAGAAGATCGCACCAAATAATTTTGCAACAAAAACGATCACTAAGATCTGCAGCAATAATAAGCCCAGCGGACTTTTAATATTATGCAGGAATTGTTCAAAAACAGTTTCATTGGATGTGATGACAACCGGTGCGGCTTTGTCTACAATTTTATTAAGGGGAGAAGCTGTTGTAGAAATTTGTTGTGTATTGGGTACAAGGCTTTTTCCTTTATTGATAACGAACCAAATAAGGCAGGAAAAAACGCCGATGATGAGTGCATATAGTAGTACGTTCTTCTTCATATCCGATTACAGGTCTTATGCAAATATATAAAAGCAATATCGCCGCGCATATTTTTTATAAAAGTATAATGATAACGTAATAAAAATGAGTTTTGTTTGAGTAGGGGCATAAAAAAACCCTCCAATAAATTGGAGGGTTTCAAAGAATATGGCAGCTACCTACTCTCCCGCATTGTTGTGCAGTACCATCGGCCATAAGGGGCTTAACTTCTCTGTTCGGTATGGGAAGAGGTGAACACCCTTGGCAAAACCACCATAAGATCTTGCAAGTATTTTGAATGATAAATTTTGAATTTTAAATGAAAAGGAATGAATTAACATTCAACATTTAGAATACAACATTCAAAATAATTAATAATGTACATATTGGGAAGTTGAATAAGAAGTAAAATAAAAAAATAAAGCTTACGGGTAATTAGTACTACTCGACTTTGATGTTACCACCTGTATATCTATAGCCTATCAACGTTGTAGTCTACAACGGCCCTTAAAAGTAAACTCATCTTGTGGAAGGTTTCACGCTTAGATGCTTTCAGCGTTTATCCTTGCTGTACGTAGCTACTCGGCATTGCACCTGGCGGCACAACCGATACACCAGCGGTACATACGACTCGGTCCTCTCGTACTAAAGTCATGTCCACTCAATTTACTAGCGCCCATCACAGATAGGGACCGAACTGTCTTGCGACGTTCTGAACCCAGTTCACGTGCCACTTTAATCGGCGAACAGCCGAACCCTTGGGACCTTCTCCAGCCCCAGGATG